>Ga0209048_10003205_pt1 | contig 16000 bp, 7 predicted proteins | sample FrelakmetCRP12CR_FD_187146 | JGI IMG/M metagenome (GOLD analysis project Ga0209048, IMG submission 187146) | Freshwater lake sediment microbial communities from the University of Notre Dame, USA, for methane emissions studies - CRP12 CR (SPAdes)... | ecosystem: Environmental > Aquatic >... | reverse complement strand
GCCGCCGCCGCCCGGACCCGTGGAGTCCGCGATAGTGACAGCCAGTTCCTGCACATTCGTGGCGCCTGTCGTATCCAGGCCGAAGGTGCCGCCGGCCATCAGGCCGTTGCTGCTGACCCCCGTGCAGATGTTCCTGAGCAGCGTGCCGGCCTGTTCGGTCGTGAACGCGCCCGGACCGCCGACATGCAACCGCAGCTCACCCGCCGCCCCATTCACGATAATATTCGCCGGGGTCCAGCGCGCAGGCTCATTGTTGTAGAGCGAAGACATGACTTCCAGGAGTCCCATTTCAACCTTGGTGACCCCCGTGTACGTATTGCGCCCGAAGAGCTTGACCGTACCGCTCCTGATCCCATGGTCGACGCGATGCCCGGTCTGCGTGAGGCCGCCGGGCCCGCTGATTCCGCCTTGTTTGTAATTGAACTCCAGGCATTCGTAAGCACTGACCTTGGTGTTCCCGTTCAACGTAACAGGCCCGCTCCAGAGGCCGTTACCGCCGGAAAAGACGCGTCCGCCGTTTGCGGTGAGTGTATTCATAACCGGAGCTCCGCCGATGCCGACCGCCCCTTCATTGTTTATCGTTACCGGCCCTGTTCCCAGTCCCTGACTTGAAAAAGAAACAGAACCGTCATTGACGATCGTACCGCCGCTGTAGGTGTTGGTCGAATTACTTATGTAAACCGTGTGGGGGCCGTTCTTGATCAAGGCGCCGGTGCCGGAAATCAACCCCGGCAGGAACACGCGCGTGTCATCGAGTTCGAGCCCGTCAATGGTGAGATCGGCATCGAGCCTGATTGGCGCTTTGATCGTAACCTCCGCGCGATTCTGGCTGTTCATGTAAGGCAAAGCGGAGTACGAGCCGCTCTTGACGAATACCAGGGCGCCTTGGGAGGTCAGCGTCAGGGAAGAGCTGCCGAAATTGAGCTGGTTGAGCACGAAATCGCCGACGCCCTCTCTCGTCACTGCGTATCTGCCCGCTGTATAGAAATTGAGGATGGTGTCGGAATTCCCTCCGGCGGCAGGGGCCGCGACAGTGCCAAGATTGCTTTTCCATTGCGCGCTGTCATCGAAGCTGCCCGCATTGTTCGACGTCCAGGTGAAGTGCATCGGCACCCCGGTTTGCACCACCTGCACGCTATAGTCCCGGGTGGAGCCGTCCTGGGCCGTGATGGTATAGGTCTGCGGCGTGCTGAAGTCCCGCTCCGTGCCGGAGGCCGGATTTGCTTTGGCGAAACGCGCCAGCTCAAAAGCCGGAGCGAGCGCCTTCACATTGGTGGACGCGGGGACATAGAGGGTGATCTTGGACCCGTTGATCGCGCCGAAGACGGAGTCCGGCAAGTGCAAGCGGTAGATCTCTTTCACCGTCCATGGGCCGGTCAGCTCACTTGGGAAAGCATAGCTCTTGTGGTCACGCTTCCTGGGAACATAGGGTTTGTCACCCTTGACCAGCAGGGCGGGGCCGGGATTCTCAAGTTTCGCCTTGGTCGGCGGAAGTTTCGCCGCTTTGGCCACATCAATGTACTCGGCCAGATCGCGCATGGCGATGACCTTGTAATGGTTGTCCTTCAGGTATTCCACCATATCTTCGAACAGATCGGGGTCGGTTCCGACGCCGGCATGCTCCATATCCGGCACGCCGTGAAAACAGAGAATAACCACCCTGCCGGCCGTGGCCTGCTGAACAGCACTGATGAAGCCCTCCATGGTCATCCCCACACCGCCAACGGCAAACGAGGGCGCATCAAACGGGTTATCCACGGCGGGTCGATACGTGCGGCCATATCCACCTCTTGCGAAGATATACCCCCAACTGCTCAAGAGCGCGTAAAATTTCGGATTAATATCATAAAAGGGCCAGCAGAAGGTCGTCGGCTTGGGGATCCTGTTCGCGATCATTTCGTCCTCGAGGGTCCACACATAGGCCTGGCAACCCCCGACATCCGTCAGCGATAATTGCCCGTGTCCCCGGGTGTGATTGCCGATCTCAAAGCCATCATCGGACAGGCCCTTTATCTGACGCCACGTCATATACCAATCCTTGCGATCGCGGAACCCATAGGCGTCCGAGACATAGAACGTGCCGTTGTAACCATGCTTCTTGAGGATCGGGGCTGCAACTGTCGCGTGACTGGCACAGCCGTCGTCGAACGTGAACACGATGGTCTTGTCCGGGATGGGCTGCTTGATGATCCCGGTGGGATCATCGGCCGTTGCCGCCTCTGCCCGCCTGACCACGGCCCCTGCCACCAGCACCACACACATCAACCCCATTCGCATTTGCTTTATCATGGTGCTCCCTTTTTGTTTCGTCATGGTTTCTCTTTATGTTGAATCAATATGCGCCGGCCTATTCCGCAGTCATTAAGCGCACCGGCCCGAGCAGGCCGGATGGCAGCAGCGGATCTGTTGATTTATACGGATTCCAGGTGCTCCAGGTCAGACGTTCATTTTCCGGCAAACCGGAATCTCTGATGAGACGGTTCGGCCAGAGGTTGACGACGCTTACTTCGAGCGCATTGTCGCCGGCCTTCGCCGCTGCGGCCACGTCCACTCGGAACGGCCGCTTCCACAGCGTGCCGAGGTCCTTACCGTTCAGCTTTACTTCGGCAATCACCGCCACGTTGCCAAGATCCAGGTATAACGGCTTGTCTTTCCCTGTCAGGTTCACGGGAATATTGATCGTTTTGGAGTAAACGGCCGTACCCGAGAAATATTTCACCCCGGTGTCAGCGTGTTCACTCCACGAAATCAGTTTGTCCAGCGTCACCTTCTCCGGCACTCCCCAGTTCGGCGGAAAACGCAAATCCCAAGCCCCGTCAACCTCCATTACCGCCTTGAACTCCTTGAAATTCTTCTCACTCTGGATTCTGGATTCTGACTTCTGACTTCTGACTTCCTTGGCCGCCGTAGCCTTGGCGAAGGAGGCTGGCTTTTGACTTCTCTTCTGGAACACCACAAAGACCGACTCGGTCGGCTCCAGTCGCAACGGTACGCGCACACAACCATTGGTCTCGCTGAAAACCACCATGCGCTCGATCCGCCCTGTCTCCGGCTGCCACAACTCCGGACATTTGCCGCTCACGCGAAACAGGCACGCGCCGCTCACGACTTCATCCCGCTTGTTGGCGACAAAGTAAATATCGGCGCCATTCGGCATCCGCCGATGGGCAAACCGAACCTTGCCTTTCAGGTTCGCCTCCATGTCAAAATCGGGCGGCACGTTCATGCCGGCAAGAATTTTCTCCGGCGTACTACCCCAGACCACCCGGCCCTTGCCGAACGCGTGCTCGCCGGAACCGAAAGCGCCAGCGTCTTTTCCCCATAGTTCGTCGGCCAGCCGCTGGATTTCGGAATCGCATTGCGGATAGCCAATCAGGCTGGGAGATTTCAGCGGCCGCGTACCGAGAACCGTGGCGCCGTCCTTCACCAATTCCTTGATCCTCTGCAGCACCGCCGGCGTCATGCTTTCAAACGCGGGGATTGGCCGCTGATAGATCGCACCGCCATACTGCCCGCCTTCGAAGCCGCCGTAAATCGACACCGGCTGGTTATTGGCGTTGTAGGAAGGCAGCACCAGCAGGCGATACTGCCCGCCCTCCGGCAGGGTGAGCATCCTGTTTTTGACGGTCATGCGCTTGAACAGCACTTCCGCCGCGCAACCGTCGAAGTTGTAACCGGGGCGCTCCGGCCACTCGCCGCCCCGCTGGGTTGCGGGGATCGGATAATCGATCTGCACCGGCGCGCCTTCGGGCGCGAGGAAGCAGATGTCGGCCACGAACACGCCCTGCTGCAGCAGGAACTGGGAGCGCGCCAAATATTCATTCCACGCTCGGGACTGTTCCCACCAGGTCTGGGTGCGGTCGAAATGCGAGCCGATGACGCCGAACGTCACGCCCGGCGCGCGGTTGGTCCACGGCTGCATGACAAAGCGGTGGAAGACCAGACGGTTGATGCCTTCGCTGAACGCCCAGTCGGCGGCGATCTTGAACGCCGCCGGATGAAACGTCCACCGGTCATCACCGCTGGTGAAAGACTCGGCCGGAACGATATTCCTGCCGTAGGTATGGGCCGCCGAGGCCATGCGCGGCACCCATTCGGGCCCGAACGCGGCATTGTGCATCCAGAACTCGCCCATCGGCATATCCGCCTGACCGGCATAGCGATATTCATCGCACAGGCCGTTGTAGGCTTCGATGCTCAACTGCATCCCGTGCTTGTGGGCCAGCTCGCGCAATCGCCCCGCATAATTTTCCATCATCAACTGGGCGATGACTTCGCGGAAATCCCAGAGGAAGCGTTCGGAGACTTCAAGGCTGTCCACCACCCGACCGGTGAGCGCCAGCAGGAACGGCAGCAGGTCATAGCCGCAACGCTTGAGGAATTCCTGGCGCATGAGCGGCGTCCAGTTCTGCGTGCCCACTTCCCAACTGTCGATATGCGTGGCGCCGAAGGTTTTCCCGGCCTCCGGGCCCACCGCGTCGATCAGCTTCTGCACAAAGCCGGCGAAATGCGCGTCCATGGCGGCTTTGCTCAGCTTGTCGCACTCCAGGCCTTCGCCTTCGGGCGTCGTGGGACGGTTCTTGACCCCGGTCGGCGTGTGGCCAAACCGCATGATCGTCCAGTTGTCCGCCGGCACGGTCCACTGCAGGTTGCCTTTTCCATCGAGCTTGCCCGTCAAGTCCACGAGCTTGTCCCGCGCCACGCACAAGGCGGGGTCTATCACCGGCCAGTTGGGATTGGTCAGCACCCGCCGGGGTTGGCCGACCGAATCGGCGTAGTCTTCCTGCCCGCCGAAGCTCTTCGTCGAACCGTAATGTTCGATGCGATAGCCCTTGCCTTCCTCATCGCCTTTGGGCGTGGGATAGGCCAGCAGGGCGATGTCGCGATAGTGATTCAAGTTCATGAAAGGCCGCTGAACAGAGGAATCCAACTGCTTTGGCCCGGTGACCTGCATACCGGTCCACACCACGCGCTGACAGGCATTCTCCGGCGTATTCCACGGGCCCCCGCTGCCGGCCCAGCCAGCATCATTGTTGATACTCACGTCCAAACCCAGTCGCTTGGCTTCAGCGACCAGGTGCTTGAAAAGATCCAGCCACAACGGGCTCATGAACCTGGCTGGGCCGGGCGGCATCTGCTGGGTTCCATCAAAAACCAGTAGACCGCCAATGCCAGCCCGCTTCATCGCTTCCAGGTCCGCCGTAATCCCCTCCTTCGAGAGATTGCCATCCACGATGAACGCATAGACCCACGGCCGTGCCGACGCCGGGGGCTCTGCAAACTTTCGGCCCAGAGTATCCCCCGCGCGGATCACGCTCGACGTGAGCAGTCCCATCAGTACCGTAATCAAAATCCGCTCACGTTTCATGGTCAGTCCCTTTCAACGGGTCTACTTCTCTTACTGCTTTTTTTCAGGTGTCAGAGGAAACAGCTCCAGAACAACCTGGGCATAGAGACGGTGCCCGAAATCGTTTGGATGGTTGACGTTGTTGCCGCTCAGATCGGAGAAGTTCTTCTTCTTGAGGATTTCCAGCCAGGGCGTCGTCACATCCGCCAGCGCCACATTATTGGTTACCAGCCCGCCCAATATCTTGGCTTTCCAGAGGAAGCCATCGGCTCCGGCAAAGCGCGGATTCATGGTCATGGGCGAGACCAGCACGATATCGGCGTCAGGATTGGCGGCCATGACAGTATTGCGCATTTTGATCATCTTCGTATCATAACCCCCGCCGTCATTCATCCCGAAGGCGAGGATGACCAGGTCCGGCTTCTGCTCCGTTACCTTGGGAACCATCTCAACCCCCCAGCCGGCTTCCGCGCCGGAGGCGCCGAAATTGACCAACGTCACCGTCGTGCCAAAACGCTTCTGGAGCGTGTTCGCGACCAACTGCGGATAGCAGGGCTGATAGGGCGGCGCAAAGGATTCCTTGAAGCCTGAAGCATTGAATCCCTGCGTGATGCTGTCGCCCAGGGCCACCAGCTTGATCGGCTGTTTGTTCCTTAACTTGGCCAGAACGCGCGTCAGTTGTTCGGGCTGTTGCTTATACGGCAGGGGCCAGGGATCGGTTTTATGCCAGTACGACACCTGCACCTGCAGATCATGGAAGAAATGGCCTTCGGAATGCAGGACCGTGGCAAACATGTTGGGGCTGCCGGCCGGTGGAACCATCTGCGCAGCCGTCTTGAACGGTATCCGCGAGGTAAACGTCAACTCGATGATATTCGAACCCGGCTTCCAGGTGTAATCCTTGCCCTCTTCATATTGCATCACCCGATCCGGATGGGTGATCCTGAATTTCTCACTGGGAATGAACAGCAGTTTGCCGGTGGCCAATGGCTTGCCTTCCTCCTGGATGAAGAGCACCGGCTCAAAGTCACTCGCCTGGGAACACCAGAGCGGCTCGCCGAGCGTCATCCCCGCACCCGCCTTATCCTCGTCGCCTGCCATTAGCACCACGCTGCTGCAGAATAAACCCAGCACCGCCCCCATCATTTTGTTATGCATAGCATTGCTTTCCTATGGCCTCACTCTGTTTCAACGGAAATCCTGGCCCAATACCCACCCTCCCAACACCATTCTCCGGTCGGCTGATTGTAGAGCTCCAGAAGGATACTCTTGCCCTGATACTTGGAGAGGTCTACGGATACGTCGAGCCAGCCGTTGGTTGTGGTGGTTTCCCCAACCGTCTTGCGCAGGAGTTCCCGCGCGTCGGCCCTGACAACCAGATCCCAGTCGCCCCCGGGGTGATGGCCAACCGTCAGCTTGAGCGTCGTCTTCTTCCCGGCCGGGATATCTGCCATGCGGCTGAGGACGCAAGCGGTGTCCTTGTTGAGCGGGTGGGTGACGAGAACGTTCTTGCGACCCAACTCCTCGTCGCGGAGGCCGGGTTCCATCTCGACACCGCAGTTCGCGATCGACCAGCCGGGTGCCAGCTTATGGACGGCTTTTCTCAGAGCCACGACGGATCCTGGAACCATAATCTGGTCCATCTCGGCCTCGGTGAACTTGCTCCCGGCGATGGGGCCCGGGGCCCAGCTCAGTTCCACCTTGCTCGGTTTCGCAGGTTTCACGGGGATGACGAAAACCTCCTCGCCCTTCGCGTCTTTCTCGATCCGTCCACCCTCTTTCACGATCGCCTGGCGCGCCAGCTTCTCGCAGACATCTAACAGTCCAGGCACGTTGTAGGCGGTGTGGCTGAAGACGGTCTTCTCATTGAGTTCCTTCGTGAAGCGCTCCGGGAGTTTCGAGAAGCCGAGGGTGGTAAAGAGGACACCGCCTGCGCTCGAGGGGTTGCAGTCGGAGTCCTCACCGCAGCGGCAGGCGATGAGCATCGTCTGGTCGAGGTCGCCCTTGCCGTAGAGCAGGCCCATGAGGACATAGGCGGCGTTGATCTTGCACTCGACCCCGTCAAGCGCCGTGGGGGCCTTGTTGTACTCGGGGTTCTTCCGGTACTTATCCTCGCAGCGCTGCCAACACGCCACCCAGCTCGGACACTCCTTCGACCACTTCAACATATCGCGGACCATCTCGGCATGCTGGCTCTCGGCGGGGATGGCCTTGAGGCCGGCTTCGATGATCTTGACGACGTCCTTCTCGAAGAAGGCCTCGGCGTACATCGCGCCCATGAACTGGCCGGCGTACATGCCGTCGCCGTAGTTCATGAGGCGGCCGAACTTCTCGCCCATCGCGATGGCGACGTTGGGCAGGCCCGGGGCGATCAGGCCGGAGAAATCGGCCTCGATCTGGTAATCAATGTCGTTGGGACATTTGTTGAACTGCGGGTGACCGGAGTCCGGCGGCGCGATGCCCTTGCGGAGGTTCTCGCGGCCGACGTTGTTGGCGCACGCGAGCCCATAACCGCTGTTGGCGAAGTCGATGCCGGCCTGGCGGATGGAGCAGTCTAGGCCATACTGTTCCATCGTGCGCAGGAAGGTCATCTCGACGTAGAGGTCGTCCTGCTCGAAGGCGTCTTTGATCAAGCGGGGCTGCCACTTCGGCATCCTATCCTCGGGAATGGTACAACTGCGGTACTTGAACTCGGTGGGCGCGCCCCAGGAGACGCCGGCCATCTGGCCGATCCAGCCCGCCTTCATCTTATCACGGTATTCACTCACGGACAGGCGGCGGTATTCCGTTGGCTCGGCCCCCCGCACATTCACCGTCAGCAGCGTGATCAATAGTCCAAACCACACGTAACTACTGTTGCTTGGTTTCATCTTATTAGCACCTGTTCCCTTTCCTCAAGAACCTTTCAATCTCCCGGCGCGTCGGGGCTGAGGGCTGCGCACCCAGCCGCGTAACGGAGATCGCGGCGGCGGCGTTGGCGAACCGCACGGCTTGCTCCAAGGACTGCCCTTCGGCCAGCGCGACGGCCAACGCGCCGTTGAAAATGTCGCCGGCCGCGGTGGTGTCCACGGCTTTGACTTTGAAGCCGGGCACTAGTTGCGTGCCGGTGGCGTCAGCGATCAACGCACCGCGCGCGCCGAGCGTGATGATCACTGTTTGCACCCCGCGCGCGCGCAGTTTCGCAGCAGCCGCAGCGGCGGAAGCGTCATCATTGACGGCGATGCCGGTCAACAGCTCGGCTTCGGTCTCGTTGGGCGTGAGGATTGAAACGCGGTTCAGGAGCTTGTCCGACAGCGGCTGCGCGGGCGCGGGGTTGAGAATCACACGGACGCCGGCTTTTGCAGCCAGATCGGCGGCCGCTTGGACGGTTTCCAGCGGTGTTTCGAGTTGCATCACCAGCACGCCCGCCCCGTCGAAGGCTGTTTTCGCTTTCTGCACGTCGCTGGGCGAGAGCTTGGCGTTCGCTCCGCCGGCGACGGCGATACTGTTCTCGCCGTCCTTGGCCACGAAAATGAGCGCGACGCCGGACGGGTTGGCCTTATCACGGAAAACGTGTGCGACGTTGATGCCGTCGCGGACGAATCCGGCGACGGCTTGGTCGCCAAACATGTCCTGTCCAACGCGTGCGATGAACGTGACCTGCCCGCCGGCGCGCGCGGCGCCGACGGCTTGATTGGCGCCTTTGCCGCCGGCGGCGGTGACGAAGGCGCCGCCGAGAATCGTTTCGCCGGGCCGCGGGATGCGGTCGAGTTTGATAATCATGTCCGTGTTGGAACTACCAACGACGATGATGGGTATCTTGCTCATGGTATCCTCACAGTTTCGATGCGATCAGGATGCCCAGACCGATCAGGTAGAATAGAAACATCGCCGCCAGCAACTTGTTGGTGCCCGGCGGCGCATCCTTGAATTCCTTCCAGATGAACACGCCCCACAGTGCTCCGATCATGGTGGCACCCTGACCGAGGCCGTATGACAATGCCGCCCCGGCCTTGGTGCTGGCGATGATGCTGAAGCTCATGCCGACGTTCCAGATCATGCCGCCGAGAATGCCGACGAGATGCAGGCGGGCGTTGCCCTTGGTGAAGTAGTCGCCAAAGGGCACCGGATCACCGGTGAGCGGTTTGACCATCATGATGCTGTTCCAGAGGAAATTCGACAGCAGCAACCCCGCGCTGAACAGCACGACCGCCGTGTACGGGCTGAGCTTGCCGGCTTCGAGGACTCTTGTGACGGGATCAATCTGACCCATGGCTTGCGCCACATATTTGTAGAAGAAGCCCATCAACAGACCCGCCGCAACGGAGATCACGATACCTTTCACCGGCGTTTTCTTGTTGCCGCTGGACAAGCGCTTGTAGGCGAGCGCGTCGAGGATGATGGCGACCATGATGGCCGCCACGCCGAGCCCGAGCATCGGTGTGTTGCCGACCTTGGTGGACAGGTACGTGGTAACGACGCCAAGACAGAGCGCCAGCCCGACGCCGACCGGGAACGCCACCGCCAGTCCGGCGATGTCAATCGCCGCGACGAGCAAGATGTTCGACAGGTTGAAAATCACGCCCCCGATGAACGCCGAGCCAAGCCATTGGTTGTCGGCTTGGTGCAGGTCGGCAAGGAAACCGCGTCCGCCGCTGCCGGTGCTGCCCAGCGTGAACGCCAGCAGCAGCGACAACAGGAACACGCCGATGGCGTAGTCCCAGTAGAAGAGTTGGAACCGCCATTCCTTGCTCGCCAGTTTTTGCGTGTTGGCCCACGATCCCCAACACAACATCGTAATGAGACACATCAGCACTGCGATCGGATACGATTCAACGATAATCATGACTTGCTCCTTTCATTTGCCAAACGCCTGCAACTCGGCGCACGATGAGAATGCTTGTTTCGGGTTGTCACCGCAAGCCGGTTTACCTACGACCCGGACGCCGAACACCTTGACCGGAGCCGATAACGGGCAGTTGAACGTTTCGCCTTCGCGCAGTGTGCCCGCACTGGCGGCGGTGGTGGCGGGATAATCCTTCAGTTGGCCTGCGTCCTCCCACGCCCCGCCTTTGCTGATCTGGATCTGGATGCGCGGTTTGCCGGCGCTGGCATCGAACCAGCCACCGTCGTGGAAGGTCTTGCCATGGGCATAGAGTACTCGAGCTATCGTCAGCGGTTGTTCCAACGTCACCGCAAACCAATCCTCCAGTGCCGGCTTGCCATCGTAGGTGACCACATAGGTATGGACGTTTTCGTCATTGATGGAGCCATCCGCATTCCCCTGACGCGACCGGCTCTCGTTGCCTTCCATCAGCACATTACCACTGCTGCACGAGCGCAGAGGCAACCAAACCTTATAGTTCTCGCCAAGGCTGCCCGCATCGGCAAACGGAATGAGGCGGATTTCCTTTGGCACACCACGCGCGACGGCATGGAGATGAAACACCTGGGCATTGGGCCAGTGCTTGACCTTATCAGGCGCCGGTTCCGGCGAAATCGCCAGTGCGGCCAGCTCCGAACTGCCAATGCTTACCGCACTGAGCTGCAATCCGTTCGTTCCCAGCAACGCTTCATCCGCCGCCAACACCAGCGGGCCGTACATGATGGCGATCTTCCCCTCGTTCTTGTGGCCGCCGACAATCACCCGCGGCTCCAGTTTGAAATTCAACTCCACCTTGTCGCCCTTGCGCCAGACACGCTTGATGGCGGCATAGCCGTCATCACCAATCTTCGCATCCACTGGCTTGCCGTTGAGCTTCACCGTCGACTCACGACACCAGGCCGGGATGCGCGCCTTGAATGCAAAGGGGGTTTTCGTCTTGGCGTCCACCGTGATCACAATCTTTCCATCGCTGGGATAGATCGTTTCGGTCGTCAGCACGACCGGCTTGCCATCACGCAAGGTCAGTTTGGCAGTGCCGGCGTCATAGAGATTGACCACCACACCATCGGCATCGACGCTGGCGGCAAAGGTCGGCACCAGGGCGACCCCGCGCGGGCCGCTGGAAAGACAGCAATGGCCATCGATGGAGCCGCGGTAGGGTTTCGTCCCTTCCATCTGCACGTAATAGCCCCAGGCGCTGCCGTCCGGCTTCTGCGCCCCGAACAACTGGTTAAGCACAACCCGTTCGAGCTGTTCGGCAAACCGGGCCTCACCCGTCAGACGCAGCAGTTGCGCGTTGAACTGGAGCCAGGTAACCGTCACGCAGGTCTCGCCGACGCTATTGACGTTGGGCAGATCGAAATCGTCGTGAAAAATTTCACCGTAGCTCGCGGCACCTGTGATATAGAGTCGCTTGTCAACGATGTCCTGCCAGGCGTTGCGACAGGCCTCCAGCAGCTTGGGGTCACCCGTCGTGCGATACACCTCCAGGATCCCGTTGATGCAGGAAAGCATCTCGTAGGCCTTGCCGTTGCCGACCTTATCCACCCGCTTCAGCTCCAGCAGCCGCGAGACAATCTTCGGCCCGTTCGGCTGTTCAAATGCCCGCAGCATGTATTTCGTAAAGTCCAGGTAGCGCTGTTCGCCCGTCAAGCGATACAGCAGCACCATGGGCTCGAGCACGCTGCCCGGCGCCATGCCCACATGATGGCCTGCGGAGATAATGTCGCGTTTGCCCGGTTCATCGCCAAAGGTGTTGCAGAGCAGATCAGCCAGCTTCCGGCAGGCCGGCAGCACTTCCATGTTCCCGGTGTGACGGATATAAGTGACCAGGCCGATGAGGTTGTACTTGTGCGCCCAGACATCCCAGTCGGTCCAGCGTTTGTCGTTGGTGTAAGTCCCCAGGTAGCCATCCTCGAGCTGGCATTTGACCAGCTCGGTGGCGGTGAAATCGAGCTTCTTCCTCAGTTCAGGGTCGCCGGTGTTTACCCAGGCCAGCGTGGCGGCATGTAGCCATTTGCCGATATGCTCGCCATCCCACTCCTGCCCCCCCGGCCGTTTGCGATAACTGACCAGCAGGCGGGCCGGATCCATCCTCACCAGCCGGTTCTTCTCGTTGGCATCAATCCGTGAGCCGATCCAGCCGGTCAGATGCAGGCGATCGGGTTGCTGAAACGCCTGCCGGTCGGCAATGGCGCAGAGAACCTTTTCCGGCAAAGGTTCTGCCGCACGCACAGGTCCAAGGGTCATGGTCGCCATTACCATCATCAGAGGAATCTTCATGTGTCGCTCCTGGTTGTTATGCATGTGAAATTGATGTCGACGCTACTTCGCAAACGCCTGTAATTCGCCGCACGACGAGAACGCTTGATTCGGGTTGCAGCCAAAAGACGGTTTACCCAGAACACGGACGCCAAACACCTTCACCGGTGCCGACAACTGGCAGCTGAAGCTTTCGCCTCCATTCAGTGGGCCCGCGTTGTTGCCGGTGGTAGCCGGATAATCCTTCAGTTCCCCGGCGTTCTCCCACGCCCCATCTTTGCTGGTCTGGATCTGGATGCGCGGTTTGCCGGCACTGGCATCGAACCAACCGCCGACGTTGAGGGTCTTGCCATGGATAAAGACCGCGCGCGCTATCGTCTGCGGTTCTGCCAACGTCACCGCATACCAATCCTCCTTCGGCCACGTGCCGTCATTGGTGTTCACAAAGGAACTGTCGTTATCGTCGTTGATCGAACCATTGGCATCCCCCTTGCGCGACCGGCTCTCGGTGCCATCCGCCAGCACATTGCGGCACAGCGGCAACCAGATCTTATAATTCTCGCCAAGGGTGCCCGCATCGGCAAAGGGAATGAGGCGGATTTCCTGGGGCTGTTCGCGCGCGAGGGCGTTGCAATGGAACACCAGGGCCTGTGGCCAGCTTTTGACTTTCTCAGGTGCCGGCTCCAGCTTGATCGCCAGCGCAGCCAGATCCGGCTTGTTGATGCTGATCGCCCTGATTGGCAGACCTTCCGTCCCCAGCAAGGCTTCATCCGCCGCCAATACCAGCGGGCCATACATGATGGCGATCTTTCCCTCGTTCTTGTGGTCGCCAATTAGCACCCGCGGCTCCAGCTTGAAATTCAACTCCACCTTATCGCCCTTGGCCCAGGTATGTTTGATGGCGGCGTAGCCATCCTTCCCTAGATCCGCCTTCACCGCCTTGCCGTTCACTTTCACCGTCGATTCACGACACCAGGCTGGGATACGCGCTTTGAATGTGAATCGGGCTGACGACTCAGGCTCCACCGTGACCACGATTTTGCCATCGCTGGGATAAATCGTTTCACTGGTCAGCATTACCTGTTTGCCATCACGCAAGGTCAGCTTGGCCGTGCCGGCGCCATAGAGATTCATCACAACGCCATCGGCATCGACACTGGACGCAAAGGTCGGAATCAAGGCAACCCCGCGCGGACCGCTGGACAGGCAGCATGTAACGTCGGGGTCGCTCTTAGAGCAATAGAACAACTTCTTCCCTTCCATCATCGTGTAACAGGTCCAGGCGGTGCCATTTGGCAACTGCGCCGCAAACAAATGATTGAATACCGTCTTTTCGAGTTGTTCGGCAAAGCGAGCTTCACCGGTCAGCCGCAGCAGATGCGTGTTGAGTTGGAGCCACGAGACCGTCACGCAAGCTTCGCCGACGTTATTGACGTTGGACAGATCGAAATCATCGTGGAAATATTCGCGGTAACTGGCCGACCCGGAGATGTAGAGTCTTTTATCGACGATGTCCTGCCACGCATTGCGGCAGGCCTCCAGCAGCTTGGCGTCACCCGTGGTGCGATACAGCTCCATGATGCCGTTGATGCAGGACAGCATTTCATAAGCCTTGGCGTTGCCGACCTTGTCCACCCGCTTCAGCTCCAGCAGCCGCGAGACGATCTTCGGGCCATTCGGCTGTTCCCAGGCGCGCAACAGATATTTCGCGAAATCCAGATAACGCTGTTCGCCCGTCATTCGATAGAGCAGCACCATGGGCTCCAGCACGCTGCCCGACGCCATGCCGACATGGGCGCTTGATATGTTGATATCGAGCTTGCCCGGTTCATCGCCAAAGATTTTGCAGAGCAGATCGCCCATCTTCTGGCAGGCCGGCAGCAGGTCCTTGTTGCCGGTGTAACGGACGTAGGAGATGAGGCCGATGAGATTGTATTTGTGAGTCCAGACATCCCATTCGGTCCAGCGAGCCCATGGTTTGCCATCGAGGTTATAGGTCCCCAGGTAACCATCCTCGAGCTGGGTTTTGACCAGTCCCGTGGCGACGACATCCAGCTTCTTCCGCAGTTCGGGATCGCCGGTGTTGACCCAGGCCAGCGAGGCGGCATGCAGCCATTTGCCGATATGCTCGCCATCGTACGACTGGCATCCCGGCCGGTTGTGATAACTCAAGAGCAGTCGCTCCGGATCAATCTTCACCAGCCGGTTCTTCTCGCTGGCCTCCATGCGTGAGCCGATCCAGCCGGTCAGATGCACCCGGTCGGGTTGCTGGAACGCCTGCTTGTCGGCAATGGCGCAGGCGATCTTCTCCGGCAAAGGCTCTGCCGCACGGACAGCGCCAAGAGGCATTGCCGCTATTGCCATCATCAGAGGAATTTTCATATGTCGATCTTGGTTGTTAGGTATGTGCGATTGATACTTCTGTTATTTCGCAAACGCCTGTAATTCGCTGCACGAGGAGTAAGCCTGCTTCGGGTTAATGCCGCCCGCCGGTTTGCCCACGACCCGGACACCGAACACCTTGACAGGATTTGACAGCAGGCAGGTGAACATGTCGCCTTCGCGCAGGTTGCAGGCATTGGTGGCGGTGGTGGCGGGATAATCCTTCAGTTCCCCGGCGTCCTCCCAGGACCCACCCTTGCTGGTCTGTATTTGGATGCGTGGTTTGCCGGCGCTGGCATCGAACCAGCCGCCGTCGGGGAATGTCTTGCCATGAGCATAGAGCACGCGAGATATCGTCCGCGGTGATCCCAACGTCACCGCAAACCAATCCTCCGGCGCAGACTGACCGAAGCGGGAAACTATGAATGAATGGACGTCTTCGTCATTGATTGAACCATTCGGATACTCCCCACGCGACCAACTCCAATCGCCTTCCACCAGCACATTGCCGCTTCTGCACGAGTACAGAGGCAGCCAGACCCTGTATTGCTCACCAAGGCTGCCCGCATCGGCAAAGGGAATTAGGCGGATTTCATTGGTCGCACCGCGCGAAAAGGCATTGATATAGAAAACATTGGCATGTGGCCAGTGCTTGACCTTATCAGGCGCCGGTTCCGGCGTGATAGCCAGCGCGGTCAGATCCGGATGGCCAATGTTTACCTCGTTGACCAGCATGCCTTCCGTTCCCAGCAAAGCTTCATCCGCTGCCAATACCAGCGGGCCATACATGACAGCGATCTTCCCCGCGTTCTTGTGATCGCCGACCATCACCCGCGGCTCCAGCTTGAAATTCAACTCGAGCTTATCGCCCTTGGCCCATTTACGCTTGATGGCGGCATAGCCATCCTTCCCTGTATCCATCTTCACTGCCTTGCCGTTTACTTTCACCGTCGACTCGCGACACCAGGCCGGGATCCGCGCTTTGAATGCGAACCGGGCTGACGACTCGGGGTCCACCGTGATCAAGATCTTTCCATCGCTGGGGTAGATCGTTTCAATGGTCAGCACAACCGTCTTACCATTGCGCAAGGTCAACTTGGCTGTGCCGGCGTCATAGAGATTAACAACCACGCCGTCTGCATCAA
>Ga0209048_10003204_pt1 | contig 16001 bp, 17 predicted proteins | sample FrelakmetCRP12CR_FD_187146 | JGI IMG/M metagenome (GOLD analysis project Ga0209048, IMG submission 187146) | Freshwater lake sediment microbial communities from the University of Notre Dame, USA, for methane emissions studies - CRP12 CR (SPAdes)... | ecosystem: Environmental > Aquatic >... | reverse complement strand
CAACTCCTCTTCCTGCAAGGCGAGGATCACGTCGCGAGCGTGCGGTTTGACTCCCGACGAGCCGGGTTCGCCTACAGCAAGGCGGTGTCATTCGGCGTCGACAGTCGTTCGCGACTGCTTTGCGGTCAACGTTGGTGAGATACCGGCGTCGACAACCAGCACGCCGTTTTTCCGCGGCCCTGACCCGCCAAGGCTGCGTCTCTGAGTGGATGGCTCTCGTCTGCCTCGAAGGCTAAGTCGGCATTGTGGACCACCCGCAAGATGGTGACGTGAGGCCATCCATCGTGCATGATGCCTTATGCGTGGCACGTCAGCGGAAGGACGACTGCAAGTCGATGTCATTCCCGACCGACGTTAGTGTCGTAATCCCGACTCGCGACCGAGCTTCGATGATCGGGCGCGCCGCGGAGCGCATCAGGCGGGTCGCCGCCAACCCCGCGCAGAGGCTCTTCGCGTATCCGTACGGCGAGGCGAACCGCTACCTCGTGGACGAGTACTTTCCGCTGCACGGCGAGCGCATCGGCGTCGACGCCGCGTTCACGAGCGGCGGCGAGCCGATCACGGAGACGAGCAACCGGTGGCGTCTGCCGCGCTATACCTGCGGCCAGCACTGGAAGACCCCCGACGAGCTCGGCGCGCTGCTGCGCGACATCGCGCGTTGATTCGGCACTCGGGCGGCAGGCGGTCCGGGCCGTTCGCGCGCGGGAATCGCGCCGGCCCCTTCACCCGACCTTCCGGTGGCCCCGGACCAGGTTCTTCTCGATCACATGCGTCCAGAGCTTGTAGTCCTCGACATTGCAGGATTGCAGTCTGGAAATCAGCGTCGCGTCGAGGTCTTCCCGGCGCGGCCGCTGGTCCGGGCTCGCATTGTCGGTGCGGCCCTGCAGCGGCACGCCCAGCGCGTCCGACAGCGCCTCGGTCAGCACCCCCATCAATTCCACCGCGCCCAGCAGGTCGACCTGGCGCTCGGCCATCGCCCGCGCGGCTCCGAAATCGGCGCTCCCGCAGAGTTTCCTGCACTGCCAGTTGTGCCGCGACGTATCGTTGACGTGCGCGTCGACGAACTCGGCGACGCTCATCTGCCCGACCACGTCGTGCCGCCGGTGCTCCTTCCAGCTCTTCGCGTAGCGGTAGGCCGACAGCACGCGCTCGACCGGCTCCCGCACCAGCGAGACGACGAATCGATCGGCGAGCTTGCGCTGCAGCCAGAACGGAAGCTCGAAGTGGCCGGACAGCAAACGCAGATTTGCGATCTCGCCGTCGGTCAGCCGCAGGAACTGCTGGCGGAACTCCTCGGAGGATCGCTGGAATCGCAGCGAGCGCGCGCCGCCGAACCATTGCGCCATGCTGTTGTAGAGCGACATCCCGCCGGTCTTCTGGATATGGACGAACAGGACGTCCACGCGCGGCGTGACGTCTTTGGGCGATGAAATGCTCGCGTCGGTGCCCGGATTCATGTCGGCATGCGGAACGGTCGGTCGATGGGGTGGAGGTCCGGACTTCGCGGGATCGATGCCCCGACCGCGGAGAAGCGGCTCGCGCCGGCAACCGCGCGGCGACGCGACGCCGCGGCGCCGGAGCAGTCGTCGTCGCTGACCGGAAAATCGCCTGCGTGTCCACGCAACGTCGTCGAAGCCGCAATGTAGCGTGCATCGGGCGGGCGGGCAAATTCGCGCGCGGGCGGACGGCTGGCCGTACGCCGCATCACCGCTTCGTGCCGACGACCGAATACGCGATCGCGTTCGCGAAGAACGTTCCCGCGCGACGGCGCGCGTCCAGCGCGGCAACGAAGTCGCGCCCCTCCTGCGCGGTGATGTCGCCGGCCTTCGCGGCGGCCGCGAGCCGGTCGTCGACGAAGAATGCCTGCATGAAATCGGCCTCGCTGAAGTCGACGGACAGCACGCGCTGCGCCGTGTCGACGAGGCCCGCGCGGACGAACATCCCGCGCAGCCGCGTGCCGCTGGACGGATTGACGATCATCCGCGTCATCACCCGCTGGATGGCCTCGTAGACACGCCGGTGCGCCGGGTCGTCGATCGCGAGTCCCGCCTGGCTGTGATCGGGGTCGGCGACCAGGATGCGCCCGCCCGGCCGCGTGACGCGCATCATCTCGCGCAACGCCGCCTCCGGTCGGTCGAGATGCTGAAACACGCGTTCGGCGCGCGCCGCGTCGAAGATGCCGTCTGCGAACGGCAGCTCGTAGACGCTCGCGACACGGAGCTCGATCGACCGGCCCGCGGCGGCGGCGGTCCGCTGTGCCGCGGCGATCATCGCTTCGGACAGGTCGACCCCTGCGACGCGGCCCGTCGGCCCCACCCGGTCCGCGAGCTCGACGCAGACCTCGCCCGCGCCGCAGCCGACGTCGAGCACCGCGTCCCCGGGCCGCAACGCGAGCATCTGGTAGCCTTCGCGCCGGACTTCTCCGACGTGCCGCGCAAGGGCGCCGAGATAGTCGACCAGCGCCCCGGACCGGCCGCTTGCGTCGACGTCGGAGAATCCCGTCTGCTCGTTCATTGCTCTCCCGTCCTGCGGTGGTCCGGCGAATACGCGCGGCCATTCTCGGGCATCGGGCACCTTCTGTCATCCCGGGTCACCGCCAATCTTGTGCGGTGCGATGCGACGGACGACCCGCGTTGCCCTTCGGTCGAACCCGGAGCCGGTCAATCGGCGTGACGGGCGCCGCCTGTCGCGGATCGCGGATTCGGCATACTATCCGGCCCTTGGATGCGGTACCGCGCCGCTCGCAGGCGCGCGGACTGCCGACCTGTCGCAGGCCGCTGCGCTTCCGCGCGAACCGGAGCTGCCCCGACCGGACGCGGCACGTGTTCCGACCAGAGGAGTTTCTCCATGCGCTACGACGAGCTGACTCTCGGCATGACCGCGTCGCGCGCCGACCAGGTGACCGTCGACACGATCAAGGCGTTCGCGGCGGTCTCGGGCGACGACAATCCGCTGCACGTCGATGCGGAATTCGCCGCGCGCTCGTCGTTCGGCGGGATCGTCGCGCACGGCACGCTTCTGGCCGCCTACGTGTCGGCGGTGCTGGGTCTCAAGCTGCCCGGTCCGGGCACGATCGCCCGCGAGTTCACGCAGCGCTATCGCGGCGCAGTGCGCCCGGGCGACCTCGTCATCACGACGGTCAAGGTGATCAAGCTCGAGCCCAAGCTCCGCAAGGTCACCTGCGAGTGCACGTCGCACGTGAACTCCACGCTGGTCGCGCGCGGACAGGCGTCCATGCTCTGCGAGACCTGACCTCGCATTCGTTCGCGCCGTGCCCTCCGGTGCCTTCGACGTCGTGCCCGATCGATGCCGCGCGTCGCGCTCTCGCCGCGTCGCATCGCCCGAGCCGGGATCAGTCCCCGCGGCGGCCGCGATCGTCTGCGACCGGATCGCGCTCCTTCGTGCGCAGCGACAGCGCAGCGCAGAGCAGCGCGACGAGCGCGTAGCCGGTCGCCAGCGCGAAGACCAGCGACGGCACGCCCTCCTCCCAGGGGACGAAGAGGCGCGCGTCGGCATAGGGCGAATGCATCAGTCCGACGAGCGTCAGCGCGGCCGTCGCAGCGGCGATCGCCGCCGCGACGCGCAGCCGGTGATCGATGACGAATATGAGCCATGCCGACCACAGCATCGCGGTGACGATGAACCCGTTGCCGAGCATCGCGACGGCGGTCAGGCCGCGCTGCACGGAGTCGGGCAGCGTCGCGACGTCGATCCTCGCCGCGGCGATGAGGCTGCCCTGCTCGATGTTCACGAGATTCGCCATCACCGGGATCAGCGCCAGCGCGACGGCCTTCATGTGCCTCGGCGCGGTCGTCACCATCGCCTGCTCCGCCATCTCGAGCCCGACGAATATCAGCACCGGCACGACGATCGACTCGGGCAGCCAGCCGATCAGCGCGCCGATGACGCCGGTGGCGGCGCCGACGCCGATGAAGAGTCCCGTCGCGAGCGTGTAGCCGGCGCGGCTTCCCATTTCCTTGTACGCGGGATGCCCTATGTAGGGCGTGTTCTGGATCACGCCGCCGCACACCGCCGCGACGAGCGTCGACGCGCCTTCGACCAGCAGGATCGAGCGCGTCGAATAAGTGTCGCCCGCGACTGCCGCGGATTCGGTGTTGTCGATCCCGCCGATCACGGTCGCGATGGCGACGGGAATCGCCAGCGGGATGTAGTGCCACGCGGTCGAGAGCCCTTCGACGAACGTCAGCGACGGCCACGGCAGCGCAAGCGTGCCTGCGCGGGATCCCGGTTGCAGCGGCGGCGGCTCATAGCCCAGCTCGCGCGCGATCGCATACGCGGCGAGGCCTGCCAGCACCGACACGATGACCGCCGGCAGCCGCAGCGGCAGCTTCACCTTCCCGACCAGCGTGATGAGGATCACGCCGAGCGCGACCATGCCGCCGATCGGCTCGGCGAGAATCTTGACGAACGGAAAGAACATGATGAGGCCGACCGCGACGGCGGACAGCGCGCCCAGCAGGGCCGCGCGCGGCAGCGAGCGGCGCAGCGCTTCGCCGAAGAACGCGGCGACGAGCTTGGCGACGCCCATGATGACCATCACCGCCATCCCGATCGCCCAGGCCCGGTGCGCGTCGCCGGTCGCGACGTACGCGGGACCGACGACGCCGAAGGACAGCGCGAACAGCGACGGCGTGTCGATCCCGAGCGGCATGGCGCAGACGTCCTGGCGGCGCTCGCGGCGGGCGAGGCGGAACGCGAGCCACGTGTAGAGGAAGTCGCCGACGAGGACGCCGAACGCGGTGCCCGGGACCATGCGACCGAGGACGATGTCGGCCGGCATGTGGAAGACGCCGACGAGAATGCCCGCCATCGCGACGAGCAGCGCCATGTTGTCGACCGTCAGCGCGAAGAAGCCGTTGACGTCGCCGCGCGCGTACCAGCGGTAGCGGAACGCCGTCGCCGTGGAATTCATGCGGTCGATGCGTCCGCCGGCGGCGTTTTCGCGCTGCCGATGCCCGCTTGCGTCATTTGTTCCATTTGCCTCATTTTCGTGACGCCTCGACGCTGATCTCCAGCCGGACCTCTTCCGCGACGTCCGCCGCGTAACGCGTCATCCCGAACTCCGAGCGCTTCAGCACGGCATGGAATGCGCCGCCGCATACGCGCGAGCGCGCGAGTCCCAGCGACACATCCTTGCACGCAAAACGGTCGGCGGTCAGCGTGAGCGGCCGCTGCACGCCGCGCAGCCATAGCGTGCCCTCCACGGCGGCCAGCGTGTCGCCGGCGAACACGAGGCGCTCGCCGATGAAGCGCGCGCCGGGATGCGTGTCGGTCTCGAGGAACTGTGCCGAGCGCAGCACGCCATCCAGCGTCGCGTTGCCCGTGTCGATCGACGCCGTGTCCACGTCGGCGACGACGCTGCCGGTCTTCGCGACCGGGTCGAATTCCACATGCGCGTTCAGCCTGGCAAAGCGTCCGCGCACGTACGAGATGTCACGGTGACCGACGGAGAAGTAGATCGTCGTGTGCGCCGGATCGACGCCGTAGTCCGCCGCGTTGCACGCGGTGGACGCGGCGAGCACGCAAGCGGCGAGCGCCGGCGCAAGTGCGCGACCGGCGCTGAAAGCGTTTGCGCCGGCGCCCGCTGAAGGGGAATATGGGCGGTCGGCGCGATGTTTGCCGGATTCGAGGCTCCGGTGGGCGGCGCGGTACCGTTCCGGTCGGGAAGCGGGAGAAATGGTCATGACACACTCGTTGCGCACGATTCTGGTCGTCGGTCTCGCGCTGTGCGCTCCGGTCGCGCCCGCAAGCTACCACACGTATCAGATCGACGAAATCTACACCAACGCCGACGGCACCGTTCAGTTCGTCGTGCTGCACGAAGCGCAGGGGATGAACGGCCAGAACCTGCTGTCGGGGCGGATGCTCTCCGGCACGACGCCCGCGGGCTCGCCGAGCGTCGCATTCCCGCGCGACCTCCCGGGCGGCGCCTGCAATTACGGCGCGTGCACGCCCAGCCCGACGGCGCACACGCGCGTGCTCATCGCGACCCAGGGATTCGTCGCGCTGGGGCTCGTCACGCCCGACTACGTGATGCCGGCGGGCTTTCTCGCGCCGGGCGGCGGCACGCTCAATTATGCCGGCGTCGATCAGTGGACGTACGGGCCGTTGCCGGTCGACGGGGTGAACGCGCTCTATCGAAGCGGCGCGACCAAGGCCAACGTCGCGATGAACTTCAGCGGCGATTCCGCGTCGGTGACCCTTGCCGCGCCGGTGGCGCCGAACTACCACGGCCTGTGGTGGAACCCCGACGCCGACGGGTCGGGCATCAATCTGTCGCACCAGGGCGACCGGATCTTCGCCACCTGGTACACCTACGACACGGGCGGCAACGCATTCTGGTTCTCGATGCTCGCGCAGCGCACGTCGGCCGCCGGCACCACCTTCGCCGGCGACATCTACGTCGACGCAGGGCCGCCGTTCAACAATTTCGCCGGCAGCGCGACCGCGGCGAAGGTCGGCACCGGCTCGCTGACGTTCTCCGATGCCAACTACGGCTCGTTCGCCTACAACATCGTCAGCGCGGGCGGCGCCAGCAACCTCCAGCTCACCGACGTCATCAATCGATTCGTGCTCGATGGCACCCGTCCGCAGCCGGTGTGCGTCTTCGGCGCGGCGCCCGACCTCGCCGCCGCCACCAACTACCAGGACCTCTGGTGGGTGCCGGCCGAATCGGGCTGGGGCATCGACTTCGCGCACCAGGGCGACCTGCTGTTCGCCACCTGGTACACCTACGACGCGAAGAACTCGGTCGGCGCCAACCCGCCGCTGTGGCTCTCCGCGCTGATGCGGCGGCAGGGCACGTCCAACATCTTCAGCGGGCCGATCAATCGCACGTCGGGACCGCGCCTCGACAACTATTACCCCGTGTTCGATTCGCAACCGGTCGGCATCGCGACCACGACGTTCGCCGACGGCAATCACGCCACGTTCGGCTACGTGACCGACGGCAACGGCGGACTGCCCGCCGTCAGCCAGAGCAAGTCGATCACGCGCTTCAACTTCGCCGCGCCCGCGGCGACGACCTGCCGCTAGTGTGGCGAGTCAGAAATTCCGACGATAGAGGAGCAAGGCGATTTGGCTGTCGGGCAACGCGCGACCGCAACCGCAGCCCGTGCTGCGGTGAGGTCGAGCAACGCAGCATGGCGGGCACGCATTGGCCAATGAGCAGCCGCGAACTATCGAGCGAATTCCTGACTCACCACACTGGATGCCTGCATCTCGCGGCAAGAGGCTACGGCAGCGCGGGGTTCGCGTCGCCGGCTCCGCATTTGCCCGATTCGAGCCTCGCCGATTGGTCGCCGCCGGGCGCGACGCCACGTTGTTGTACCGCACATTTCCGCGCCGAGATCCGGCGGCAGGCCGTGACCCGACAGCGCCGCGCCGCGTTCACGCACTGCCGCGCGCCGGCACATCGTCGTTCGCGACTTCCGGGGTTTCCCCATAATCGTCCGCCCCGGAACGGGTCTTGCTTTCGTTCCGGGAGGACAAGGCGGCCGCCGGGCATTTCATTGCAATGTGCGACGCCGGCGGCCATTTCGACCACCGACCCCGTTCGGAGACTGCGATCGCTCTTCCCGCCACTTCGAGCCGATGCCTCGCGATACTGGCGCTGTCGGCTGCCGCGACTTGCGCCACCGCAGGGCCCGAGACATGCCTGACGCTGCGCGAGAACTCGGCCGTCGCGCAGTGCGCCAATCAGTACGCTCCGGGACGGGTGGCGGTCTACAACCCCGACCGGCCGGCGGCGCCCAACGCCCGCATTGCGGCCGCACGCGCCGACGACGTGCTGCAGACGGTTCCGGTGCCCTCGAAGAAGGGGTCCTCGACCGAGCCCGCCGAATCCTTTGCGTTCGCGGGACCGGACCATTACCGGTTCATCCTGAACGGGATGGCCATCAGCGGAATCGTCGGCTTCGTCGTTCTGGGAGTCATCGGCTGGCTCTGGCGGCTGCGCGGCGCGTCGTCGAAGCACTGCCCCTATTGCTCGGCGCGCGTTCCATCGAACGCGCACGTCTGCAAGGCCTGCTTCCGGGTGATCTGACGTCGGCGCCGCGCGACGCGGCACCGCGTCACGCGACCTGCGCGAAGTCCGCGAGCGGGTAGAGCCGGCTCGTGCGGGGAACGCCCGCCAGCAGATATTCCATCTGGTCCGCGAGAATGCGGCGGTTGCGCAGGATGAACTGCTCGTGGCGGTTCGGAACGTACGGAACGTAGAGCAGCGGCATGTCTGCCTGCTCGGGCGTCCGGTTCGACTTGCGGATGTTGCATTTCTTGCACGCGGTGACCGCGTTGGTCCACGCGTCGCGCCCGCCGCGCGACACCGGCACGACGTGATCGCGCGACAGGTCGCGGCTCATGAATGCGTCGCCGCAGTAGGCGCACAGGTGCCGGTCACGCGCGAACAGCAGCGTGTTGGTGAGCCCGGGGACGTGCGCGTGGTGGCCGCCGGCGCTGCCCTTGATGGCCAGGATGGACTTGGTCGCGATGCGCGAGCGCTCGCCGTTCCTCTGCCAGCCGCCGCGGAATTCGCGGACCTCGTGGCCGAGCGACCATGCGACCAGCTGTTTCGCGTGGTAGGTGATGGCCTCTTCCAGCGCGACCCACGCCTGCGGAAGTCCGGCCATGTCGACGGTGAGAACCAGGGGATCCATGCGCTACGCATCTCCTTTGGCCTCGAATCCTACCTCGGATTGCCGTCGCTGTAACGTCCCGCCGCGGCGAACGCGCATGCACATGGCGCCTCGCGTCACGTCAGCGCCGCGGCAGCGAACGGTTCCGCGCGCGCCGCCGCCATCGCGCGTCGTTGCCTTTGCGCATGCCGGCGGCGAAAGCTGTGGCCGAATGGCGACGATGCCGGAAGGTGCCGGAGCATTTGTCGCCGGTCCGCTCGATGGTGCCGCGATCGATGCAGCGCGCACCGCGCGCCGTCAGCGAAACGGTGGCGCGGCGGGAAACGCGAATGCGATGTGGCCGAAGCGTCGTCCCAGCGCCTGCGCGGCGCGGGCGATCGTGTGTGCGCATTCCGCCTGCAGGTCGGCGGCGCCGGTTACGGCAGCGCGAACCGGTCCGGGCGCGAACGCGCGCTCGCCGGCCAGGGCGACAACCGCCGCCTGACCCTGCAGCATGCGGGCGACGGAATGGGCGAAACCGATCTGGGCGGTCACTGCCTGATTGGCATTGAACGCGGCGAACGCCATCATCGCGTCGACCGGCGCCATCGCAGGGAGAACTCCGTCACCCCAGAGTCCGGACAGCGGATTGTTGCCGGCGGGCGTTTTCCAGCTAAACGGATGGGCGCCGCCGATGCCGCCCACCTCAGCTCGAGGTCGTGCCTTCATCGAGAGGTCCTGTTCACATTTTGCTGCGGTGCAGCATACCATGGGCGGCTCCGTCGGGCAACGGTTCCGCTCTCCCTGCGCGGCGGGCAGGCAAGCCCCAGCCTGCGCGCCGCGCCTCGCGATCGGGCTTTCGGGAATCCGCCACGACCGCCAGCCCATATGCCGCATCTTGCTAGTGTGCGCTCACTCCCGTACAGGGCTTCCGCGCGCGGCGCGATCCCCAATCGGCCCGCGATACCGTATCCTTCCGGGTTGAGCCTCCGGCCCGAAGGCAAGAATGATGAGCCACAAGCACGAAAATCTGCTCCGCGCGATCTTCCACGACCCGGTCAGCGGGAACATCCAGTGGCGCGAAATCGAGTCGCTGCTGAACCACCTCGGCGCCAGCCTCGAATCGCTGCCCGGCGCGCGGATCCGCGTCAAGCTGAACGGCCACGAGGGCATCGTGCACCGGCCGCATCACGGCAATTCGCTGGGACGCCAGGACGTCCTCCACATCCGCGAATACCTGGCGCACGCGCGCGCCACGCCGTCGCTCTACGAGTCCGGCAAGTCCGGTCCGGCGTGACCGCCGTTCCGCCGGGACCGCCGCCGCGCCGGTCCGGAACCGGGTCCGCCTGATGGACCTCATCTGCCCCAACTGCCGCGGCACGATGACCGTCGAGGTGCTGGACGCGCAACCGACGCTGCGCAATGTCGAGACGTTCTCGTGCGCGTCGTGCAACCTCTTCTGGTTCGACAACACCACGAGCATCCAGCTCTCCCCGAAGGCCGTCCTCGCGCTGTTCGAAGCGATCGGCAGGGCCGCCACCACCGCACGAACGCCCCTCGCGTCGAATTTCAGCTGCCCGCGATGCCAGAACGCGCTGGCGTTCACCCACGACCTCCAGCGCTCGACGCGCTTCACGTTCTGGCGCTGCCCGCTCGACCGCGGCCAGCTGATCACGTTCAACCAGTTCCTGCGCGAGAAGAATTTCATCCGCTCGCCGTCGCCCGCCGAGCTGGAACGGCTGCGCGCCGTCGTCAAGCAGATCGCGTGCTCGCAATGCGGTGCGCCGATCGACCTCGAAAAGGACAACGCCTGCCAGCACTGCGGCGCCGCCGTGGCGCTGATCGACCCCGACGGCGTCACCAAGGCGCTGCACGAGCTTGCCGCCGGCGCCGCGCTGGCCGCGCCGGTGGACGCGGCGACGCGCGCCACGCTGAGCGACGCGCAGATCGATGCGATCTTCAACGCGGCGCGCCTGCGCGAAAGCGAAGGAACGAGCGATCTGGTGGCGATCGGCGCCGCGGCGATCGGCGGCCTCCTCGGCGCGCTGATGCTTTCGCGCTGACTCCGCCGCGGGTGCCGGGCGCGGCGTCGGCGCGCGTCAGATCGACGGCAGCACGAAGTCTTTCGGCATCCCCGCGAGCAGCGCCGCGCGCTGCGCGGCGTCGAGCGGCACCAGCGGCGGTCGCGTGGTCCGCCATGCATCGTCGCCGGTCGCCTGCGCGACAGCGGTCTTGAGCGCGGGCACCAGCGGGAATTTCTGGAACGCATGCCGCACGGCGTCGAGCGCCGCCTGCTGCGCCGCGGCGTCGGGCGCGCGCCAGTCGCGCGCGAGGCGCAGCATCGCCGCGGGATTCGCGTTGGCGGTCGCCGAAATGCATCCGGCGCCGCCCGCAGCGAGCGTCGGCAGCAGGAACGTCTCGCTTCCCGCGTAGACGGCGAAGCCGCGCGCGGCGAACGTCTCGATCAGCTGGCGCGTGAAGCCGAAGTCGCCGCCGCTGTCCTTGATCCCGGCGATCGTATCCGGGTAGCGCTCGAGCAGCCGCTCGATCAGGGCAATGCCGAGCGGGACCTGCGCGACCGGCGGGATATGGTAGAGATAGATGCGCAGCCGCGCGTCGCCGACGCGCTCGATCACTTCCGAATAGCTCGCGAACAGTCCGTCGTCGCTAACGTTCTTGTAGTAGAACGGCGGCAGCATCAGCACGCCGGCGCAGCCATGCCCGATCGCCGCACGCGTCAGCGCGACGGTGTCGGGAAAGGCGCAGCAGCCCGTGCCCGGAACGACGGACCGCGCCGGAACGCCGGCGGCGGCGAGCGCGTCGAGCAGCTCGATCTTCTCGGAGACCGCGAGCGAATTCGCCTCCGAGGTCGTGCCGAAGACCGCGAGCCCGACGCCGGCGTCGACCAGCCATCGGCAAAGGCGGATGAAGCGCGCGGGGTCGACGCGCAACTCGCCGTCGAACGGCGTCAGCACGGGCGCCAGCACGGGTTGCAGCGGGGATTGCGATGGCAAAGGCGACTCCCTCGGGAATGGCCGCGCCGACGCGAATGTCGTCGGGCGGGACCGGCCCCGATTATCGCGCGCGCCGGAGTCTGGCGCTTGCGGCGCCCGCCGGCGCGCAGCTGTCGCCTGCTATAATCGCGCTCAACTGTCGCCGCCCGCCTCTTCCGGCCGGCGGCTTTTGTTTTCCCGAAGGACGCCCGACCGGAGCCTTCCTTCCCACGCCCCGATGAACGCCGACGCATTTCCTCCTGATCTCGTGCGAGACGTCGCAAGGCGCCGCACGTTCGCGATCATCTCGCACCCCGACGCGGGCAAGACGACGCTGACCGAGAAGCTGCTGCTCTTCGGCGGCGCGATCCAGCTCGCCGGAACCGTCAAGGCGCGCAAGAGCGCTCGCCACGCAACGTCGGACTGGATGGAGGTCGAGAAGCAGCGCGGCATCTCGGTGACGAGCTCGGTGATGCAGTTCGAGTACGCCGGCCACACGATCAACCTGCTCGACACGCCGGGCCACGAGGATTTCTCCGAGGACACCTATCGCGTGCTGACCGCGGTCGACGCCGCGGTGATGGTGATCGACGCGGCGAAGGGCGTCGAGGCGCGCACGATCAAGCTGCTCGAGGTCTGCCGCCTCCGCGCGACGCCGATCATCACGTTCGTCAACAAGCTCGACCGCGAGGTGCGCGAGCCGCTCGCGCTGCTGGAGGAGATCGAATCCGTGCTCGCGATCGACTGCGCGCCGGTCAGCTGGCCGGTCGGCATGGGCAAGGCGTTCCGCGGCGTGTTCGACCTGCGCCACGACCGGCTGCTGCGCTTCACGCCGGGCGGCGAGCGCGCCGGCGGCGACACCGAGGAGATCGAGGGCCTGCGCAATCCGCGGCTCGACGCGCTCTATCCCGGCGAGACTGCGGCGCTCCGCCACGACGTCGACCTGCTGCGCAGCGCGAGCCCGCCTCTGGATCCGGGCGAATTTCTCGCCGGCCGGCAGACGCCGGTGTTCTTCGGGTCGGCGATCAACAACTTCGGCGTTCAGGAAATACTGCAGGCCCTTGTCGAGTGGGCGCCGCCGCCGCAGCCGCGCGACGGCGGCGCGCGCACCGTCGATCCGGCCGAGCCGGCCTTCACGGGATTCGTGTTCAAGATCCAGGCGAACATGGACCCGCGGCACCGGGATCGCGTCGCGTTCTTTCGCGTGTGCTCGGGACGCTACACGCCCGGGATCAAGGTGCGCCATCTGCGCACCGGGCGCGAAATGAAGATCGGGAACGCGCTCACGTTCATGGCCAACGAGCGCGTCGCGAGCCAGGACGCGGTCGCGGGTGACATCCTCGGCATCCACAATCACGGACAGCTGCAGATCGGCGACGCGCTGACCGAAGGCGAGCCGCTCTCGTACCGGGGCATCCCGTATTTCGCGCCGGAGCTCTTCCGCGTCGCGCGCCCCCGCGACCCGCTGAAGTCGAAGCAGCTCGCGAAGGGACTGCAGGAGCTCGGCGAGGAAGGCGCAATCCAGGTGTTCGCGCAGGCGCAGGGCAATTCGTTGCTGCTGGGCGCCGTCGGGCCGCTGCAGTTCGAGATCGTGGCGCACCGCCTCGCGAGCGAATACGGCGTCGACGCGCTCTACGACACCGCCAACATCTCCACGGCGCGCTGGCTCACGTTTCCCGACGCGGCGACGCACCGCGAATTCGAGCGCGAACAGGGCGCCGCGCTGGCGACCGACGTCGACGGCAATCCGGTGTTTCTCGCGACCAACAAGTACAACCTGCAGGTCACGCTGGAGCGCTGGACGAAAGTCGGCTTCCACGCGACGCGAGAGCACGGCGAGCGGCTCGCGAACGCGTAGCCGCGCCTCCCGGACCGCCGCGCCGGCTGCGGCTCACGCCTCCGTCCGCGCAGCGGCCGGCGGCGCGACGGCGGTGACCGGCGCCGTGTCGGCATCCAGCATTCCTTCGACGGCGTGCCCGAACATGTACGCGGCGATCACCGCCCACGCGACCAGGACGACGATCATCGTCACCGTCTCGCTCGCGACCACGGTGGAGCGCCGCCACGCGCCGGCCGCCTGAGCCGCGTCGCGCGATTGCGCCGATGCGCGGCGCGTGCGATCCCGGAAATTCGCCGCCGCGGCCTCGGGCGAGGCCCATTCGCGGACGTCCAATGCCATAAGATTTCTCATATCTGCCTCCGCTGCGGGACGGGGTTCATCCCTGACGCATACTCTAGGAGGAGTCCGGAGGGGTGACAATCGACTTGCATTGATGCCAATATGTGAGCCATGCTCACATGAGGAGACTCCCATGGCCGCGCACATTCCGCCGATGCAAGCGCTGCGTGCCTTCGAGGCCACCGCCCGCGCGCAAAGCCTGACCCGCGCCGCCGAGGCGCTGCATCTCACCCACGGCGCGATCAGCCATCAGATCAAGGGGCTCGAGGCCGATCTGGGCGTGCGCCTCATCGAGCGCATCGGACGCGGCATCCGCCTCACCGACGCGGGCGCGCGTTTCGCGTCGCGCGTGCGCGGCGCGCTCGCCGAGATCACCGATGCCGTCCGCGAGGCGTCGGAACGCGCGAATCCGCGCCACCTCGCCGTCAGCGTGCTGCCGTCTTTTGCGGCGCGGTGGCTTTTGCCACGCATCGGGCACTTCATCGCGCGGCATCCGGACATAGATCTCGACGTCAGCGCAGCGCACCTGCTCGCGGATTTCCAGCGTGACAACATCGACGTCGCGATCCGATGGGGATTCGGCGATTGGCCGGGCCTTGTCGCCGTGCACCTGCTGGACGACGTCTATTTCCCCGTCTGCAGCCCGCAGTACGCAAAGGGCCGGCGGCCGCGCCATCCCGCCGATCTGGCGGAGCACACGCTGCTGCGCGCCGACGACGACATGTGGAAGGCGTGGTTCGGGGCTGCGGGGCTCGACTTGCCGGAGCCCACCCGCGGCACCGCATTCAACGATTCGGCGATGATGCTGCATGCCGCGGCCGACGGCCAGGGCATCGCGCTCGCGCGGAGTTCGCTGATCGGCAACGACCTGCGCAACGGCATTCTCGTGCGGCTGTTCGACGTCGTGTACCGGAGCCCGCGCCGATATTTCCTCGTCTATCCGCCGCGCGCGGCGGGCTCGGCCAAGGTGGCGCTCTTCCAGCAATGGCTGAAGGACGAGATCGCCGCCGACGCAAAGCGCGCCGACCTGGCGTTCGTCAACCAATCGCGCGAGGCCGTCGCCAAGCGACCGGCGCCGGTGAAGCCCCGACGCGGCAAGAAATAGGAAGGCCGATCGGCGCCATTCGTTCGTGGCGCACCGCGATCGAAATCGGCGCGGCCATTGGCGACGCCTCTTGCGGCGACGCATGCGACCCGCGCGTTCGGCGGGCGCCCGCGATGGCGGTCGGGCTCGTGCGCCACGAAACGAAATTCCGGCCGCAGCGAGCGGCGACCGCGACGCCGTCGCGTGCCCGCGCGTTCAGCGCGCGCCCGAGGCGCCGGGAGGCGGCGGGTAATTCGGGGGCGGATAGCTTCCCGAATTCGACGGCGGATAATTTCCCGAACCCGGCGGCGGGTAATTCGGCGGCGGATAGCTTCCCGAGTTCGGCGGCGGATAGTTCGGCGGCGGATAGCTACCCAAATTCGGCGACGGATAGGCCGGCGCATAGCCGGGCGCCGGACCCGAGTACGTGACGCGTCCCGGAATCTGATTGCCTCGCGCGTACATGCATTGCACGTAGGCGGAGTCGTAGCGGCGCTGCAGCGCATACGACGATGCGGCTGCGACGTTGCCTCCGGCCGCGCTGCCGAACAACAATCCCGTGCCCGCGCCGATCGCGGCCCCGGCGCCTGCCTGACCCGAGACCGAGCCGATGATCGCGCCGGCGGCAGCACCGAGCGCAGCGCTGCCGATCGCATTCGCCGCCGCTGCATCCTGCGCGGGCTGACCCGCGGCGGTGCCGCCGATCATCGCGTTCGCGTACTGGCGGCAAGTGCCGTCGTCCGCCTGGAACTGGCCGAAGCTCTTGTACGTGCCCGGCAGTACCGTGACCGCAGGCCCGGTGGGAACCGTCACGCATCCCGCCAACAGCCATGCCGTCGCGACCGGGGCGATCAGCGTTCGTTTTCTCATTCGCCGGCTCCGTTGCCCGAATTCATTGCGCCGGCAAACCGGGCATGCCGGAGCCGGGCACGTTCTGCGGCACGACCTGCATCCACGCTCGATTGCAGTTCTGCACGTACGGAAAATATCCCGCCGGGTCGGTGCAGTAGTACCAGTAGTCGCTCGGGGTGCGCTGCGCCGCCGGCGCCTGCTGGATGAACGACGCCGTGTCGGGCTGGACGAATGAAGGATCCTCGGCGGCGAAACCCGCC
>Ga0209048_10003203_pt1 | contig 16003 bp, 12 predicted proteins | sample FrelakmetCRP12CR_FD_187146 | JGI IMG/M metagenome (GOLD analysis project Ga0209048, IMG submission 187146) | Freshwater lake sediment microbial communities from the University of Notre Dame, USA, for methane emissions studies - CRP12 CR (SPAdes)... | ecosystem: Environmental > Aquatic >... | reverse complement strand
CGCATCTCCTACAAGCCATTCAACGCCCGGCGGGTTCGCGAGGCGAGGGTTGGGCGCTCCCCGGAGCGCGCCGCGACGAGGGCCCAGGCGGTGGGGGAGGGCGCGAAGCAGCTGCGCGCCCATGCGGGGAAGGAGCAGCTGGCGCTCCTCGCCTCGCCCGTGGCCTCGCTCGAGGACCTGCTCGTCGCGATGCTGGTCGCGCGTGACGGGCTCAAGCTCTCCGAGGTGTACGTCGGGGGCCGGCCCGATGGTTGGCAGGACGACTTCCTCAAGCGCGCCGACGAGAACCCGAACCGTCGGGGCCTCGAGCTCGCGGCCCGCGCCTTCGGCCTCGCGGTGAAGCCGGTCGCCGAGCTCGGGAGCGCGGTCGAGAGCGGCTCTGTGAAGGCGATCTGGGCCGTGGGGGCGGAGCTCCCGGAGCCCTCGGTGGCGAGCCGGTTGGCGCGCGCCGATGCGCTCGTCGTGCAGGCCGTGAACGAGGGGGAGCTCTCCGCGGCCGCAACGGTGCTCCTGCCGGCCTCGCCCGCGCCCGAGTCGGACGGGACCTTCGTGAACTTCGAGGGGCGCGCGCAGCGGTTCGAGATGGCCTACTGGCCGCGCGGCGAGGCGCTCGCGCACTGGGCGCTCGCCGGAGATCTCGGCGGGGCGCTCGGCCTCACCTCCCGCTGGCGCTCGGCCCGGGAGGTCTTCGAGGATCTGGGGCGGCGCGTGGCCGACCACCTTGCCGGGTACCGGTGGGACTCGCTCCCGTCGATCGACCGGCGCAAGTCGCTCGTGCCGCTCGCCGCCGGGACCGTCGACGGACGGCTGCCCGGGCACCGGGAGCGCGTGCCGCTCGATGGGAGCGGGAACGTGGAGTGGAGCCGGCTGCCCAGCCGCTGAGACAGGAGATCGCCGTGAAGCGATTCGTCGGCATGTGGCTGGTCATCGGCGCGGTCCTCTTGGGGCTGGTCTTGCTCTTCATGGGCTTCTACCTGCTCGCGGGCTGGGCCGCAGGCGTGGCGGCGTGGCTCGGGGCGCCCGAGTTCTACGGGAGCGCCATCGCCAACACGGTCACGCTCATGGCCGTGCTCCTCATGACGGTGGCGGCGCTCCTCACGGTGGCGGAGCGCAAGTGGTCCGCCGCCATGCAGGACCGCATCGGCGCGAACCGCATCAAGGTCTTCGGGATGGCGCTCGGCGGCGTTCCCTACCTGCTCGCGGACGCGCTGAAGATGCTGACGAAGGAGGCGACCTATCCGGCCGCCCGCTCCCGCCTCCTCTTCGAGCTGGCGCCGGTGATGGCCTTCGCGCCGACGTTCGCGCTCTTTGCCGTGGTGCCGGTCGGCCCGGAGGTGGAGCTCTCCGGTCGGAAGGTCGCGCTCCTCGTCGCGAACCCCGACGTGGGCTTGCTCTGGATCTTCGCCCTGGCCGGGCTTTCGGTGTACGGAACCACGCTCGCAGGCTGGGCGTCCAACAGCCGCGCCGGGTTGCTCGGCGGAGTCCGCGCGGCCTCGCAGATGATCAGCTACGAGGTGTCGCTCGGGATGTCGCTCGTGGGCGTGATGCTCGCCTACAAGACCGTCAACCTGCAGGACATGGTGATCGCCCAGGGGGCGGCGGTCCTCGGGCCGGTCCCGGCGCTCGGCATCCTCCTGCAGCCGCTCGGCTTCCTGGTGTTCTTCACGAGCTCCTTCGCGGAGACCAAGCGGGCGCCCTTCGACCTCCCCGAGGGCGAGAGCGAGATCGTGGGCTACTTCGTCGAGTACTCGGGGATGAAGTTCGGCATGATGTTCCTCGCCGAGTTCGTCGAGGTGGTGATCCTCGCCGGCGTGGTCACCGCGGTGTTCCTGGGAGGCTGGCACCCGGTGTTCTTCGAGAGCTGGCTGAGCAACCCGGCCAACGTGCCCCCGTTGCTCTACGGCGGGATATGCGCCGCCGCCTTCCTGGCCAAGGTGATCCTGCTGTGCTGGCTGCAGCTCGTCATCCGCTGGCTCCTGCCCCGCTTCCGCTTCGACCAGATCCAGGCGCTCTGCTGGAAGATGCTCCTGCCCGGAGCGCTCATCAACCTCTTCGTGACCGGCGCGGCGGTCCTGCTCGACCCGAGCCTGCAATTGCTCGCCTGGATCGGGGCCGCCGAGATCGTGGCCATCTTCGGGATCACCGCCGCGGCCTCGCGCGCGCCGGCGACCTCCGCGGGCGCCCACGACCAGGGTCACGCCGCCCACGCCGCGGGACACTGACCATGCCCTACCAGCTCGACAACCAGACAGCCGACGTCCGCGAGAGCCTCTACTTCCCGGAGATCTTCCGGGCCATCGGCATCGTCATGCGGACGTTCTGGCGGAACGCCTTCTTCTCGCGGGACGCGAACCCGGACGTGCTCGCTCGCGACCTGAGCCACAGCCGCGTCACCACCGTCACGTACCCCGAGGAGAAGGTGACCTACGCGCCGGGCTACCGGGGCCTGCACCGTCTGGTGCCGCGCGCGGACGGGAACCCTCGGTGCGTCGCCTGCTACATGTGCGCCACGGCCTGTCCGGCCCAGTGCATCTACATCGAGGCGGGCGAGGTCGAGGGAGACCCCATCGAGAAGTGGCCGACGAAGTTCATCATCGACGAGCTCCGGTGCGTCGTCTGCGGATTCTGCGTCGAGGCCTGCCCGAAGGACGCGATCCGCATGGACACCGGCGAGCACCCGAAGCCGACCTACGACCGAGGAGGGCAGATCTACGACGAGAAGCGACTCCTGCGCGGCCCGCCCGTCTCCTACGACTACGACCCCTGGCTGCGCCGGGGGTCGAGGCTGCCGCAGCCGGCCATGAAGCAGATGCGGGACCTCGCCCGTCCCTTCGCCCGGGAGGCGAAGGACGAGTTCAGCGAGACTCCCGGGTTCTCCGCCCGGACGCTCGCCTCGGAGGCCAGGGCGCGAGCCGAGGCCGGGAACAAGTAGCGGGACTCAAGAGACCTCGGGCGGCGGCAGCTGCGCGCCCGGGACCTCCCGCTGCCGGATGGGCGCGATCGCCTGCAGGAACAGGAGCCCGGGGATCGCAGCGACCGCCGCGGTGACGAAGAACGAGGTATAGCCGAGCCTCTCGGCGAGCCAACCGCTCGGCGGCCCGGACGCCCATCTTCCCAGGCCGAACAGGCTCGAGAGGAGCGCGTACTGCGTGGCGCTGTAGCGCCGGTCGCAGATGCGGGTGACGAGGGCGATCTGCGCCGACGTTCCCATCCCCTGCGACGCGTACTCGCCCGCGATCGCGAGGTAGGTGGCCGCCCGGGTGGCCGGGGCCACCCCGAGCTCTGCGCACAGCGCGAAGTCGGTCGCGCCCGGGTGCGTGGCGGCGGCCAGGGCGTAGAGCAGGCTCCCCCCCGCCTGGGCGAGGCCGAACACCCACAGCGCCCTGCCGAGCCCCATTCTCGTCATGAGGGCGGCGCCCAGTCCCGCCCCCGCGATGACCGATGCGGTGCCGATGGTCTTCACCGCCAGCCCGATCTCGGCATTGGAGAAGCAGAGGTCCTTGAGGAACGGATTCACCATCGAGAGGCCGAGGTTGTCCCCGAACTTGTAGAAGACGAGAAAGAGGGCCACCGGGATCGCGCCCGGCCTGGCGAAGTAGCTCCGGAGCGGCTCCCAGACCGCGACCGCGAGCGAGCGCGGAGGGGGTGGCGCGGCGCGGGGGCGAGGCGCCGAGAGGGTGAGCAGCATGAAGAGGAGGAACAGAGCCCCCAGTCCCGCGAACACCCACGGCCACGGGATCCACTCCGAGGCGAAGATGGCGAGCGCGCCGGAAACCAGCATTCCCACCCGGTACCAGAGGATGCGCAGGCCACTTGCGGGCCCGACCTCGTCCGGCTCGAGGATCTCCACCGCGTAGGCGTTGAGCGCGATGTCCTGGGTGGCGGAGAAGAACGCCAGGGCGAGGCCGAGGACCGCGATCCCGGAGGCAGCTCCGGCGGCGAGCACGGTGCGCCCCCCAGCGGCCACGAGGTGGCGCCCGGCAAAGGCGGCAAGCGCTCCCATCCCGGCCGCGAGGGCGAACTGCATGGCGAGCACCCAGCTGCGGCGCCGGTCGGGCCACGGCCAGGTGTACCGGTCGACGAGGGGCGCCCAGAGGAACTTGAGGGTCCAGGGCAGGGAGACCGCCTGGAGGAGCCCGATGGTCTTCAGGCTCACGCCGGCGCCGCGCAGGAAGACCTGGAGCGTCTGGAGCACGAACCCGAGCGGCATGCCCTCCGACACCGAGAGGAGCCCGAGAACCTGGACGCGCCGGTTGCGGATGGAGGCCAACGGTCCCGAGCCTAAGTCTCTCCCGGGCTGCCGTCGAGTCCGCTTCCTGGCGGTCGGAACGGGAGGGAGAGAGGGTCCTCGCGCTAGGCGGCCAGGCCGCGCTCCGCCGGTTCTCCGATCTTACGCGACCAGGTGGCTGCCTGGACGACGGTGACGAGCCAGACCGCGATGAGGGGGACGACCTTGAGCACGTAGGGGATGACGAAATGGGCCTTCCACGAACCCGGAGCGAGGTCGGAGTAGGCAACCGAGGTGAAGAGGAAGCAGAGCGACGCCAGGGCGAGCCGCCAGCGGCGGCGCGGCTCGGAGAAGGTCCACAGGCCGACGCCGCACATGGCGATGACGAAGGTCGAGGACTCGGCCTTGTGGTTGAAGATGACCACCCAGATGAGGAGGGAGGCGAAGTAGGTGAGGCGAAAGCCGAACTCCCGGAAGGCGCGCAGGTTCGCGAGCGGGATGAGGGCCAGGGCCGCCCCGGCCCCGAGGACGGCGAGCGGCGCGGGGTCGATTCCGAACCAGGCGCGGAGCCAGCCCATGACGGACATGCCGACGAAGGCCAGGCGGTCGGCCCGGAGGAGCCCGAGCCAGCTTCGGTAGAGGAAGGCGAGCTGCTCGGGGGCGACGACGAGGAGCGGAAGGGCTCCCAGGATCGCGAGCCACCCGACGGTGTAGAGGACGAGCCGCGTCCGCTTCGGGTAGAGGAGGAAGAGGAGGGCGGCGAAGAGCCCGAAGATCTTCACGTAGAACGTGAGCACCACGAGGAGCGAGGCAGCGAGCGCGTTCTCGCGCTCGCAGTAGTGGAAGGCGAGAAGCAAGAGCCCGAGGAGGAGGATGTTCGTCTGCAGGTTCTGTGCGGCCCCCAGGAACTCGGGTGCGATGAACCAGGAGAGAAGCCCCCTCGCCCTGTCGTCCAGGGCCGGGAACCTGCGGATGGCGACGACCAGGACCGAGGCGTTGAGGAGGTTGAAGAGAACGGCGCCCAGGGCGGTCGGGAGGAAGGCGAAGGGGGCCATGAAGAGAGCGAACGTGGGGCTGTACTTGAAGTAGTCGAAGTGCTCGGCGGGGAACGGGCCGTAGATGTCCTTGCCCGCCGCCAGGTGCGCGAAGGACTGCTTGAAGATCAGGTAGTTGTTGACGTGGCTGTAGGGGCCAGGCCAGTCCGTCTTCGGCCCGTACGGGATGCCGGGGACGACACCGAAGCTCTGGGGCCCGAGCAGGAGCATGTGGATCGCCGCCGAGGCCGCGAGCAGGAGGAGGAACCCCAGGTACACCCGGGGCTTCAGAAGGAAGCCCCCCAGGCGGACCAAGGCGGCCGGGAGCGCGCGCGGCGTCGCCGTGGGCGCAGTGCCGTCGCTCGTTGGCATCGAGGTCCCCCCGGGCGCCGCGCCGCTCGCGGCGGGCTCGACACTACCTTCTCGGGACGGACAGGGCAAAGCAGCCGGCGGTGGCAGGCCTGCCTCAGCCGGCGGGGCGCACCGCGGCGGCGAAGGTCTCGAAGGGCTTGGCGTTCAGGACCTCTGCCCGGGTCACCCATCCCCTCCGCGCGGTCATGGCGGCGAACCGCAGGTTCCGAAGGCCGGCGATCGAGTGCGCGTCCGTGGTCAGGACGAAGCGGATGCCGCGCTGGCGCGCCTTCCGCAGCAGGCGCGGCTCCATGTCGAGGCGGTGAGGGTCGCCGTTCACCTCGATGGCGGCGCGGGACGCGGCCACCGCGTCGAGGACCTCGTCCATGTCGAGCCCGTAGGCGTCCCGCTCGAGCAACAGGCGCCCGGTGGAGTGCCCCCAGATCTTGAAGAACGGGAGCGCCATGGCGCGGACGATCCGCTTGGTCATCTGGGCGGGGTCCATCTTCATCCGGGAGTGGACGCTGGCGATGATCACGTCGAGCTTCTCCAGGATCTCGTCGGGCCAGTCGAGCGCCCCGTCCTCGAGGATATCCGCCTCCGTCCCGCGCAGCAGCCGGATCCCGACCTCCTGCTCCACGCGCCCCATCTCCTCCCACTGAGCCAGGAGGCGGCGGGCGTCGAGGCCGCCGGCGTAGGCCGCGCTCTGCGAGTGGTCGGTGATGGTGAGATACCCGAAGCCCATGGCCTTCGTGGCGTGCGCCATGTCCGCGAGCGAGGCTCGGCCGTCCGACCACGTGGTGTGGACGTGAACCATCCCCTGGATGTCCTCCTCGGTCACCAGGTCGGGAAGCCGACCCTCGATGGCCGCCTCGACCTCGCCCTCGTCCTCCCGAAGCTCCGGAGGTACCGGCTGCATGCCCAGGGCGCGGTACACGTCCTCCTCCCGGGCGATTCGCACCTTGCTCCCGTCCTGGATGCGAGTGAGGCCCCATTCGCTGAGCGAGTAGCCGAGCTCGCGCGCCCGGCCGCGGAGCTTGACGTGATGCGCTTTCGAGCCGGTGAGGTGGTGCAGCAGGGTGGCGAAGTCCTCGGGCGGCACGACGCGCAGGTCCACCTGAAGGCCGCCCACCAGCCGGACCGTGGTCTTCGTCTCACCCTTGGCGACGAGCTGCTCCACCAGCGGGTAGGCGGCGAGCGCATCGGAGAGCACGGCCGGTTGGGAGGACGCGGCCACGACGTCCAGGTCGCCGACCGTCTCCTTCCAGCGCCGGGCCGAGCCCGCGAGCTCGATGCTCTCGGCGGCCTTCGTCTCGCGAAGGTACCGGAGGAGGAGCTCCCCCGCCTCCAGCGCATCCGAGAGCAGAACGCGCTGCTCCCGCGATTCCAGACGACGGATGCCGGCCAGGATCTTCTGCTCCGTCTTCTCGCCGAACCCCTTCACCTCCCGGACGCGGCCTGCCTCGCAGGCGGCCTTGAGTTCAGCCACGCTCCCAATTCCGAGCGCCGCGTGAAGCGCGGCGATCTTCTTCGGACCCAGGTCGGGCACCTGCAGCAGGCCGGCGACGCCCGCGGGCAGCTCGCCCCGCAGCCGGTCGAGGAGCGCCAGCCGGCCGGTGGAGTGCAGCTCGGAGATCTTCTGGGCGAGCGCTTCCCCGATCCCCGGGACGTCGGTCAGGCGCCCCCCGGCGACGACCGTCGCCAGCTCCTCCGCCAGGCCCTCGACGGCGCGGGCGCCGGTCTCGTAAGCTCGCACCTTGAAGGGGTTCTCTCCCTTCACCTCGAGGAGCATGCCCACCTCGCGGAGGGCCCGGGCCACTGCGAGCTTGTCCATCATCGGAGGGCTTTATACCCTGGAGTCCTCCATGACGCCGCGTCCGTCCAGCGCCTTCGCCGCCACCATTGCCCTCGCGGCGCTCGCGTGCGCGCAGCAGGTCCCGACGTGGAGCGATGTCCACCCGGTGGAGGCGTATCTCGAGACGCTGCCCTCCGGAGCCGCGGTCCAGGTGAACGGCGAGGACCTGGGGAGGACGCCCCTCAGCTTCCCGGTGCGCGACGCGAAGCTCGCCTATCGGATCCGCGCCGCGGCCCCGGGCTTCGACACCGTCGAGGTGACCGTCGAGGGAGCCAAGCTCGCGGAAGGGCGCCTGGACCTCGTCCTTCGGCCGGAAGGCTTCGGCACCCAAAGGGCCCTCAGCCTCTCCGAGCCGGTCGGGCTCTCGCAGGCGGCGGCCACGCTCGTCAAGGCGCGGCGGCCGCGGGAGGCGCTGTCCTACATCGAGGCGTCGCTCGCCGCGGGGGACACCGCGCTCGCGCACAGGGTCGCCGGCGAGGCGTATCGGCAGCTCGGGAACCGGAACCGGGCGGTGCAGGAGTTCAGCCTCTACCTGACCATGCAGCCGGGCACGCCGGACCGAGGGGCCATCGAGAAGGCGATCGAGGAGACCCGGCGCGACCTCACCATCCCGGGACTGAAGGCCGACTAGCGGGATTCGGAGGCAGGATTGGGACACGAGGAGCACCGCCAGAAGGGATCCCGCTCGGTGCGCGTGTTCGTCATCACCGCCTCCGACACGCGCGGGGAGGCGGAGGACGACAGCGGGAGATACCTGCGGGAGGCCGTGGCGGGCGCGGGCCACGAGCTCGTCGGCTACCGGATCGTCAAGGACGACCCGGCGCTGATTCGCGCCGCGCTCGCAGAGGCGAAGGCGGCGGGCGCCCAGGCGATCGTGGTGAACGGCGGGACCGGGATCTCGGCGAGGGATCGCACCTACGAGGCGGTGGCAGGCCTCCTGGAGCAGAGGCTCGACGGCTTCGGCGAGCTCTTTCGCTGGCTCTCGTTCCAGGAGATCGGGAGCGCGGCCATGCTCTCGCGTGCCGTCGCGGGAGTCTGGGAGGGGCGCGCCCTCTTCGCCTTGCCAGGGTCGAGCGCCGCCGTCCGTCTGGCCTGGGAGAAGCTCATCGGCGCCGAGCTCGGTCACCTCGTGTACGAGCTCGGCAAGCATGCCGGCGCCGGCCAGGCGTAGGCACCGGCCGCCGCGGGCGGCCCTGCGCGGGCGCGCCGCCAACGCTACCTTGATCCCCATGGAACGGCAGGCTGGCGGGTCCCGGTCGGGACGAGGTCGCGCTCTCGGGCCGGTCCTCGACAGGTTCCAGCAGGACTTCGAGGTCGACGAGCGGCTCGCCGCGGACCCCGTTGAGTTCCCGCGTCGCTACGCCGACGAGGGCGACGCCGAGGTGGCCGGGCTCCTCGCCGCCTGCCTGGCCTACGGCCGGGCGGACGTCTTCAAGCGGCAGCTCGAGACGGTGCTGTCCGCGGCTGCCCCATCTCCGGCGGCCTTCGCCGCCCGCCTCGCGCGCGCTCCCGACGCCACGCCGTTCGCGGGGTTCCGGTACCGCTTCAACCGGCCCGAGGACGTGGGGGCGTTGTTCTCCGCGGCGGGCTGGGTCCGGGGGCGCCACGGCTCGCTCGGGCGGCGCTTCGCGGCGCTGTTCGGGGAGGCGCGCGGGAGGTCGGGGCCCTGGCCCATCCGGACCGCGCTCGCGGCGTTCGCCGCCGAGCTGCGGGAGGCGCCGCCCGCACTCGCGCTACTCGCCCGGCGCGGGCGCCGGGGGCTCCGTCACCTGTGCCCGGATCCATCGGGAGGGGGAGCGAGCAAGCGCTGGAACCTCTACCTCCGCTGGATGGTCCGGGGGCCCGACGGAGTCGACCTGGGGATCTGGCGCGACGTGCCCGCTTCCGAGCTGGTGGTGCCTCTCGACACCCACGTTGCGAGGGTGGCGCGCTGCCTCGGGCTCACCTCGCGGCGCGACCTCTCGTGGCGGACGGCGGAGGAGGTGACGCGCTCGCTACGGACAATCGATCCAGCGGACCCGGTGCGCTTCGACTTCGCCCTCTGCCACCTGGGCATGAGCGGGGCCTGTCCTGCCCGGCGAGACCCGAACAAGTGCCGGGCCTGCCCCCTTCGCGAGGTCTGCCTCGCCGGGCGCCGGGCGCTCGGTCAGCGAGCGGGGGCGCCTACGGGACCGAGGTAGCGGCAACGCCAGAGGCGGAAGGTGGTGACGGTTCCCCTGCCCCGGTGGACCTCGAGAGGCGGCAGAGGCGTGAGGGGCCGGCACAGCTCGTCGCGGCGCCGGCACCACTCCGGATCCCGATCGTCCACGATCACGAGGACCTCCTGTCCCACGAGGCCCGCGGGATCGTTCCAGTAGTCATAGGCGAGCGCCGGCTCCCCGAAGACGTTCGACGAGAAGGTCTCCGGGCGACCCGGCAGGTAGTAGGCGAGCACGCTCGGGATCCGGTAGAAGCAGCCGACGACGGGCATTCCTGGCGTTTCGGCCTGTTCGGCGCTCACCCTCGCCGCGAGCTCCTTCCAGCCGGCGGTGGTGGCGTCTCGCGCTGGGAATGGGACGGCGGGGATGAGCGGCATGAGAACGAGGTAGGCCGTGGCGAGGGCGGCGACGGATACCGTGGCGACGAGCAGTGAGCGCCACCGCACGGGAGCGCGCGCGTAGAACGCGGCGGCAGCGAGGAGCGCCGAGGGATAGGCCGGGACGGCCCAGTTCATCTTCACCCAGTGGAACGGGGAGACCACAGTGAGCAGCAGGAGCAGGGGTGCGGAGAAGACGGCGCAGATCCGCATGGCCGGCTCCCGCCAGCCGCGCACCGCCCCGGCCACCGCCGAGAGGAGCACCAGGTAGAGGACCGGCGACACCACCAGCGCCTGCAGGCCGAAGAAGCGGCCGACGAGGACCGGCTCGAGCCGCATGGCGGCGCCGCGCTCCTTGAACTGGAAGGCGAAGCTCGCCCAGCCGTGCTGCGCATTCCACACGAACACCGGAGCGAAGGCCGCGAGCGCGAGGAGGAGCCCCGCGTACGGCCACGGGGTTCGGAGGAGGCGCCGTCCGCGCGGGTCGAGAAGGAGCGCGAAGAAGATCTGGGGGGCGAGGGCGAAGCCAGTGTACTTGCCGAGGGAGGCGACGCCGACGGCGGCGCCCGCGGCGAGCATCCACGCGCCGCGCTCCTCGTCCAGGGCCCGGACCGTGAAGTAGAAGGCCGCGACCCATCCGGCGACGAGCGGCGCGTCCGGGGTGATGATGGTCTGGCCCAGGGAGAAGAAGGGTGTCACGAGCAAGGCGGCGGTGGCGATGAGCGCCACGCGCGCTCCGAAGAGCCTGCGGCCGGCCAGGAATAGGAAGAGGAGGAACACGGACGACCACAGCAAGGCGGCGAGGCGGATGACGCGCTCGCTATCGCCGAGGAGCAGGGTGAGGCCGCGAATGGTCCAGGCGGCCGCCGGCGGGTGATCGAAGTAGGAGAGGGCGGGGTGGCGCGCGTACTGCCAGTAGTAGGCTTCCTGCGGGCTGAGGGGGATGAGCCCGGCATAGACCACGTGAAGGCAAACCGAGAAGGCGCTCAGCAGGAAGGCCGCCAGCGCCGGCGAGATCCCGGGCCACGGTGTCGATGGGTGAGAGTCCATCAGACTCGCCGGGCCGTCTGGCGCAACTCGAGGACGATCTCACCCTCCTTGAAGACGCGCACGGTGCCGGTGGTCTGGGACACCGTGACGGCCACCGATCGGGTGACCGCGGTCATCGCAGCGGCCGAGCGGTGGCGCGACCCGAGTCCCATGGGGAGGTTGACCTTGTCGGAGCCGCCCTGGAGGTACCTGCCCGCCGCGAGAACGACGCCGTCCTCCCGGACGACGAACGCTCCGTCGAGCACGGCGAAGGTCTTCAGGGCCTCCCGGATGGTGGGATCCATCACGTTGCGCTCCGCCTCGCTCATTCCCTGGAATGGGTTCAGGGTGATCTGCCGGCTCCACTCCATCACGCCCGTGGAGGCGCCGATGACGAAGATGGTCCCCACCGGGTGCCCCTCGTAGCCCTGAGCGCCGATCTCCAGGGCGACGTGGACGATCTGCTCCACCACCTGGGAGCTGAACTCCTCGGGGAGATCCAGGCCGTCGACCCGGACCTTGTCGTCGTCCTCGTCGGAGCCCATGTGGATGCGGACGAGCGTGTCGAGCGCTCCCTCGCGCCCCGCCAAGGCAAGGACGGTATCGCCTTCCTTCACCATCCCCTCGCTCTGGCAGGCGACGAGCGCCACCCGGACCTTCTCGACGCGGGAGTAGCCGTAGGGAGGAATGACGACGGCCGCGTACTTCCGGGCAGCGAGCTGCTGGGCGAGGGCCTCGGTCGTCACCGCGTACACGAGCTTTCGCTTGATGGGACGGCCCCGGAGGTCGCTCACGGCGAGAGGGGTGTCCGAGACGAAGATGAGCCGGTCGACCTCGGGCCGGGCAGCGAGGGCCAGCGCCGCCTTCACGAACTCTCGCTCGATTCTGCCCTCGGCCATCGCTCGACCTTTAGGACAGAGGGGAGGCGATGTCCACTATGCGGGCCCGGCGTGCGAGGGGGTGCGGGCCGGACCCGCAAAGTGGGAAGTCGCACGAGCGGTGAGCAGTTGGGGCTCCAAGGGTGGAGCGGAGCCGCCCGCAGGGGAGGGCGGAGTCGAGTTGCAGGCAGGGCTCGCGCTGCTTGACATCGCCGGAGGGCGCGATTACCCTCCTCCGTTCTTTTGCGGGGGCCTTCGAGCACGGGAGCGCTCCCCTCGCGGGGGTTGAGGCTTGAACAAGAAGGACCTGAAGCGCTTCAAGACCATGCTCGACGAGTCGAAGCGGCAGCTGCTCGCGTCGGCCAAGAAGACGCTCAGCGAGGAGTCGAGCTTCGACACGAACGAGCTCCCCGACGAGATCGATCAGGCGTCGAGCGAGTACCAGCAATCGATGATCTTCCGTCTTCGCGACCGCGAGAAGTTCCTCCTCGCCAAGATCGACAAGGCGCTGCAGCGGATCGAAACCGGCACCTTCGGCATCTGCGAGAAGTGCGAGGAAGAGATCTCGAGCAAGCGGCTCGAGGCCAGGCCGGTCACGACCCTCTGCATCCGCTGCAAGGAAGAGCAGGAGCAGAAGGAGCGGTCGTTCGGCTAGGGGCTCGCGTCCCTCACGCCTCGACGCGAAGGAGCTGCATTCCCAGCAGGACCTGGTCGCCCGGCGCGAGATCGGTCGGTCCGGTCGCTCGCAGGAACGTCCCGTTGGAGCTGCCCAGGTCCGTGAGCGTCACCGCGGTCTCGGTCACGTCCACGCGGGCGTGGCGCCCGGAGACGTAGCGATCCGCGGGGAAGGTGACGTCACCCGTCTCTCGCCCGATGGTGTTGGCGCCGAGGCGAAGCGGATAGACCTCGCCGGTGCCACCTCCCTCCAGGAGCTGGACGAGCCTCATCCTGAGGCCCGGGTCGGGTGATCCCCAAGGGCGTGGCTCGCCGGGCGGCGGAGCCTCGCGGGGCAGCGGCTCGAGGCGCAGCAGCTGGCGGCCCATCCTGAGCTCGTCGCCGAACGTGATGGAACGCGGGGCGCGCAGGCGAACGAAGCTGCCGGAGGTGCTGCCGAGGTCCTCGAGCCGGAGGCGCCCCTCCCGCACGGTCCAGGACGCATGCCGTGGCGACACCGAGCCGTCCTCCGGCAGGAGGATCTCCCCTTCCTTCCTGCCGCAGATGGTCACCTCGCGCGACAGCGCGTAGGTGAGGCCAGGAAGGCCGTCGTGGCGCACGAGCACGAGTTGGGGTGGCGGCGCGTCCAGCGCGGCGGGGGCGGAGGGCGGTGCGGGGGCGGGGGCAGGCACCGCCATTGCGCCGGCTCCGCGTCCGGTCACCTGCGGCGCGGCCTCCACCTGTCGCCCGCAGTGGCCGCAGAAGCGGAAGGCCGCCGGCATCTTCGCGTTGCAGTGGGGGCAGATCCTCTCGGCGACGGCGCGAATCGCCTGGCCGCAATCGAGGCAGAAGGAGAACGAGGGGTCATTCTCCTTTCCGCAGCGCGGACATTTCAGCGCGGCAGAGGCCACGGGTGAAGGTGTACCGCGGGACCATGGGGGGGTCAAACCCGCGGCGGTGTTACAATCACCCACCCATCGTTCGTTCGCTCCGAGGCCGCCATGAATGCTCCAAACCGCCGCAGCGACCGCCTCGCGTTACCCGAGCGGTATCGGCGCTTCTGGGACGAGGCAGCCGCCTTCCTGCCACCGGACCGCATGATGTGCGACCCGTTCCGGACGCTGGCCTTCGGGACCGACGCAAGCTTCTACCGCCTCGTGCCGAAGGTGGTCGTGAAGGTCTCGACGCCCGAGGAGGTGAGCCGGCTCCTCTCGCTCGCCGGCCGGCTCGACACGCCGGTGACCTTCCGCGCCGCGGGCACGAGCCTGTCCGGGCAGGCGGTCTCCGATTCCGTCCTGGCCGTCCTCGCAGGCGGATGGCGCGGCTCCCGGATCCTCGACGCCGGAGAGCGCATCGCCCTCGAGCCCGGAGTCATCGGGGCCGACGCGAACTCGTTCCTCGCCCCCCATGGCCGGAAGATCGGGCCGGACCCCGCATCCATCGGGGCGTGCATGATCGGGGGCATCGTCGCGAACAACGCCGCTGGAATGTGCTGCGGGACGGCGCTCAACAGCTACCAGACCGTGGAGAGCATGCGGCTCGTGCTTGCCGACGGCACGTTTCTCGACACCGCCGACCCCGAGTCGCGAAGGCGCTTCGCCGAGGGGCACGGCCCGCTCCTCGAGGGCCTCGCCGCGGTTCGCGCCGCGATCGTGGGCGACGAGGCCCTCTCTCGCCGCATCCGCGAGAAGTACCGCATCAAGAACACGACCGGGTACTCGCTCAACGCCTTCGTGGACTTCAGCGACCCGATCGACATCCTCCTGCACCTCATGGTGGGGTCGGAGGGAACGCTCGGCTTCATCTCCGAGGTGACGCTCCGGACCGTCGTCGACCATCCCCACAAGGCGAGCGCGCTCGTGTGCTTCCCGGACATCGAGCAGGCCGCCATCGCCACCCAGCGCCTCAAGGGGGGGCCGGTCTCCGCGGTCGAGCTGATGGACCGGGCGTCCATCCGGTCGGTGGAGAGGAAGGCGGGCCTTCCCGGGTACCTGAAGGACCTTGGCCCCGACGCGTGCGCGTTGCTCATCGAGACGCGGGCGGCGGAGCGCGCGGACCTCTCCCGCCAGGCGGACGAGGTTCGCGGTCTCATCGACGTGGTTCCCAAGATCCTGCCGGTGGAGTTCACGGACGTGAAGGCGGAGTTCGAGAAGCTCTGGGATGTCCGGCGCGGTCTCTTCCCGGCGGTGGGCGGGGCGCGGAAGATCGGCACCACGGTGGTGATCGAGGACGTGGCCTTCCCCATGCAGCACCTGGCGGCCGCGACCCTGGAGCTGCAGCGCCTCATGCGCAAGCACGGGTACGAGGAGGGGATCATCTTCGGCCACGCCCTCGACGGGAACCTGCACTTCACCTTCACCCAGGACTTCGGCACCGAGGCCGAGGTGACCCGCTACCAGGCTCTCATGGAAGCGGTCTGCGACATGGTGGTGGGCACGTACGAGGGGTCGCTGAAGGGCGAGCACGGGACCGGCCGCAACATGGCGCCGTTCGTCGAGCGGGAATGGGGCAGCAAGGCCTACGGGCTCATGAAGCAGGCGAAGGCCCTGCTCGATCCCCAGGGCATCCTCAACCCCGGCGTGGTGCTGAACGAGAACCCCCGCGCGTATCTCGAGAACCTGAAGCCGCTGCCCCGGGCCCACGACCTCATCGACCGCTGCATCGAGTGCGGCTTCTGCGAGCCCAAGTGCCCGTCGCGCGGCCTGACGAGCACCCCTCGCCAGCGCATCGCCGTGCAACGGGAGATGGCCCGGCTGGGGGCGACCGGCGGGGATCCTGTCCGGCTGGCGCGGCTCGCCGACGACTACCGCTACTTGGCGGAGGAGACGTGCGCCACCGACGGCCTCTGCGCGACTGCCTGTCCCGTCTCCATCGACACGGGCGAGTTCGTGAAGGAGCTCCGGTCCGCGTCCCACGGCGAGTCGGCACGGGCATGGGCGGGCAGGCTCGCCAGGGACTTCGAGAAGACCGGGAGCTGGTCGCGCCGCGGGCTGGCCGTCGCGGACGCGGCCCACGCGGTGCTGGGCACCCGGCTCATGGGTGCGGTCTCACGGGCGGCTCGGGCCGCGAGCGGGGGCCGGCTCCCGATGTGGAACCCGCAGATGCCGCGGCCGGGGCGCTCGGAGGGGCTCTCGAACGTGGTCCGCGGCAAGGGCCGGCGGGTTGTCTACTTCCCCTCCTGCGTGGCGCGGACCATGGGACCGGCCCGGGGCGACCCCGAGGAGCGGGCCGTGTCGCGGGCGATGCTCTCCGTCCTGGAGAAGGCCGAGTACGACGTCTTCTTCCCCCCCGAGGTCGAGGGTCTGTGCTGCGGGCTCGCGTTCGACTCCAAGGGATTCCGCGACGTGGCCGCCGAGAAGGCGCGGCAGCTCGAGGAGGCGCTCGCCGCCTGCAGCGAGG
>Ga0209048_10003202_pt1 | contig 16008 bp, 12 predicted proteins | sample FrelakmetCRP12CR_FD_187146 | JGI IMG/M metagenome (GOLD analysis project Ga0209048, IMG submission 187146) | Freshwater lake sediment microbial communities from the University of Notre Dame, USA, for methane emissions studies - CRP12 CR (SPAdes)... | ecosystem: Environmental > Aquatic >... | reverse complement strand
GGGGAGCCGCGCCTGACTCCGCCAGAGGGCGTCGAGCGGATCGCTGAAGTGCGGACAGAGCTCGAGCGCCGTCTCCTCGCTGCCTTCCTTGAGCGCGTCCGCCAGCAACCGTTCGCGGACGAAGCGGAGCGCGAAGAGCGGCTGCGCAGCGTGCAGAACCGGGTGGTGGACCTGCTCGACTCCTGGCGCAAGATCTTTGAGGACTACCGGGCGGCCGGCGTCGACATGCAGTACCAGAAGTACGAACTGAAGCAGCCCAAGCCACTGCTTCGCGAGATGCTGGACAAGGACTTCGAGTCCGAGCACCACCGGAAGTTTCGCGCCAACCGGTCGCTCCGCGACGTGGAGCCCGAGGTGAACCTATTTCTAAAGGACCTGAGCGGCATGCGGGTGGAGGATCACACGTGAGTCGCAAGTCGCATGGGCAGATCCGCCGCAGCCAGGTCATTACCACCTATGGGCCGGGCGCGCTGATCGACCTGCCTAGGGATTCGGCGATCGTCGGTGGCCTCGACACTTGCTGGCCGAAGACGAGTGACCTCGACGAGATCGTCGAGCCGCGGCTCGCGCGCAAGCTCCAGATCATGACGGGCGTTGCCGCGCCCAAACTCTTCGCGCCGCCTCCCGATACGAACGATCCCCGCGAGGCCGCGAAGGGCATCGGCGTGTGGCGCTTTCCGGAGTGGTTCGTCGTGCAGGAGGCAGCCGGCAGCGAGGAGCGCGAGCGCTCCCGCCGGCTGGTTCATCGCAAGGCGCTCGACGTCAAGGGCCGCTTCGATGGTCGCCAGGTTGTGGCCACTCGTTTCGTCCGGGCCTGTCCGAAGGGACACGTTGACGACATCAACTGGTACCGCTTCGTGCATGGCTCTGGGGACAACTGCCGACGGCAGCTCTGGCTGGACGAACTCGGCACGAGCGGTGACCTTGCCGACCTCGCAGTGCGCTGCGAATGTGGCAAACGCCGCGGCTTATACGAGGCCTCCGTCATCGAAGTGAACCCGCTCGACACCTGCCATGGCGCCCGGCCGTGGCTTGGCAGAAACTCGAACGAGGACTGCAAGTTGCCGAGCCGTCTGCTCATCCGCACGGCCTCGAACGCCTACTTCCCACAAGTGGTCAGCGTGCTCTCGTTGCCGGACCGCGGGACAGCGGTGGAAACGGCCGTGAGGGAACTCTGGGACGATCTCCAGATAGTGTCAGACGCCGCTGATCTCGCCTTCCTGAAGAAGAAGCCGAAGATCATGGAGAGGCTCGCGCCATTTGCTGAGAAGGAGATCCTCGGCGCCATCGGTGAAGTCAAGAGCGGCACGTCGGTCGAGAAGCCCGTCAAGCAGGTCGAGCTCGATGCGCTGCTCGCCGCGCCCGAGGGTTTCGGCGACGACGTGCCGGTGGATCCAAACTTCCACGCGCGCCGGTTGCCAGATCGAGCCTGGCGTCACTCCGCGCGCTTCGTCGGGATCGAGGCCGTCATCCAGCTTCACCGGCTGCGGGAGATTCTGGCCCTCATCGGGTTCACGCGCTTCGAGGCCGTCACTCCAGACATCAACGGCGAGTACGAGACCGACGTGGAGCGCGCGCAGATCGCGCTTGATCCTCAATGGTTTCCCGCGGTCGAAAATCGCGGTGAAGGAATATTCCTTCAGGTTCGCGCTGATGCGGTCAAGAAATGGCTCGCCCGGCCGGCAGTCATCCAGCGGCTCGAGGGCCTCGCAACAGGACACAAGATCTGGATGGAAGATCGCAAGGCCAAGCGTCCATTCCCGGGCGGTCCCTATGTGCTGCTGCACACGCTGTCGCACCTGCTCATCCAGTCGCTCGCCATGCGCTGCGGTTATCCAGCCAGCTCCATCCGCGAGCGAATCTACGCGGACACGCAGGCAGAGCGTTTCGGGATCCTCCTCTACACCGGGAGCCCTGATGCGGAGGGAACGCTCGGCGGGCTGGTGCAGGAGGCCCGGCACATTGAAGACCATCTCTTGCTGGCCCTGCGGATGGGAGCGCTTTGCTCCAACGACCCGATCTGTTCCCAGCACGCGCCGGGCACGAGCATGGAGAAGCGCTGGCTCCACGGGGCCGCTTGCCACGGTTGCGCGCTTGTCGCCGAGACTTCATGCGAGATGCGCAACGACTACCTCGATCGCGCACTCGTCGTGCCAGTACTCGGTGTCCCCGATGCCGCCTTTTTTGAGGCGACCGCATGATCGAAGGCCTTCGCGATGTTCCGTCGCATCTCCGCAAGCGGCTCGCCAGCGCACTCGAATCGGGGCTGCTAACGACGCCGTACTCTACCGCCTCGCTCAAGTCGGTTCTAGGGGTGCCGGAGGGTGGGGATGGAATCGCGGGGGCCTTGCTCGAGCTCGAGCGATTGGGGATCTCCGGGCCGGCTGCAGCATCCTGGATTCGCACCGTCGACGAAGCGACATCCCGCACGCCGCGCCCGGACCTGGTCTGGTCAGGCCCCGAGGTGCCGGGTCTGCACGCCCGTGACACCCGGCGTGTCTTCGAGGAGTTGCTCGGTACCGCGGAGCGCTCGGTGTGGGCGAGCACCTACGCCTTCTTCGACGGCCCCAAGGCGTTCGATATCCTGGCGCGTCGAATGGATGCGCGGACCGAGCTCCATGTCACTCTGCTTCTGAACGTCCAGCGCAAGCGGGGGGATACGACTGCGGCGGAACAGCTCGTGCGGAGTTTTGCCGATCGGTTCTGGGGTACCGACTGGCCAGGAACATCGCGGCCACGTGTGTTCTACGACCCACGTGCGCTCGAGCCCGAGGGGCCGACGGGGGTCCTGCACGCCAAGGCCCTCGTGGTTGACGACGAGTCGGTCTTCGTGACCTCGGCGAACCTCACCGAGGCCGCCCTCGACCGCAATATCGAGGCTGGGCTACTCGTTCGCGACCATGCGCTCGCCGCGAGCATGGCGAGTCACTTTCAGATCTTGATTGACAGGGGATTGCTGCGTCCGTTGCCGATGGCGTGAGAGATCCGACTTCCGCATTTCTAATTCACAACTGCCGGATTTCGCGCCCTGCTAGCGACTACAAAGCATTTCGGTCAATGGTTCCGAAGCTAGCTCCCCGCCGGATGTTATGTGGTTCACGAGCCTCGAATCGGTTGCTCTCGCTAGGCCAACTCCAAGCAATTGTATTGGCCGTGTCGACACTCCTCTCAACCAATAATCGCCGTAATTGGTTTTAAGGCGCCGCCGGCCTGCACTCGCTGTAGTGTCAAACGCCCTAAAGCGCTAAACTCGATCCCCTCAAACAAGCTGGGCCGGATTGGCGGCCACGTCACCAGTTGTCTGATGAGTCCTTTGTACTTTCAAGTACCCCAATGACCCTCTCCAACACATGAATGACGATCAGGGCACCAAACCAGCCAGTAGCGATTCGGTCATAGAGCTGGAGCGGGCTATAGAAGCATTATGTTCTGGGCCCGCGGCCCCGAAGGACCGCGCGCGAGTACGCGAATGCCTCGCGGCCGCGGTTGTAGAAGCGTGTGATATCCCCCAATCTGCAGCCTCGCGGGGCCTCCCTGAGATCTTGGAATTGGCCACGAACGCCAGCCGTGGCAAGCGCCAAGCCGCGGAACTGGTGATCCGCACAATGGCAATCGATGGCGTACTCGATACGTCCGGCGGTGACAACCACCTTTCGCGCAAGATAGTCGCTCTTGTCGAATCCGGGGTCCCCGATCTTTGTAAGTTTCTTCGATTGGCAGACAAGCGACAGACTTTCGAGAAGGTGAATGTGATCAGCGGCGCGCACGCCTTGATCTGCTCAAACCTTGAGGTCCTTCGCGAGCTTCCGCCATCATTGGACGAGATTGACAACCTTCGACACGAAGTTACGAAAGCTTTGAGGCACGCGCAATGTTCCGCATACCTGCAACCATATGGCTGGACGTTGCTAAAAGGAAAACTTGAATCCATCTGCGACCAGATTTCCGAATTACGGTCATGCCAGGATGCAACCTTCAACGCGCGCTTTGATCGACTCAAGGATTCCTGCGTCGAAGTCCAAGCTCTATCTGGTGAGGCACCCTCTTTCCTCACCACCGACTATGTATCCACGTTTCGCAATAGTGTCTTGGCAAGTCTGGAGGCGCTTCGAACGGGGTCAATCGAGCGATTCAAATGCACAATAATGCATCGTAGAAAGGCACCAAACGTCGCCGAGAAGCGGTATCCACTTCACCAGGTCGATAAGCTGTTGGCCATTACGATTCCAATGGTCAACCGTGGGCCTGGCGTGGCAGTTGATGCTGTCGTGGAGCTCGATTGCGGGAAGACCAACGCGCTAGCACTTGAAGTCGATGAGATTCGAATGGGCGATATCCCTCCCGGCGAATTCGCGATCACGTTCAACGCTTTGGTCGTCGCGCCAACCACCACAATTAAAATGGCGCTACAGATAAATTGGCGCCAGCTATTTGGCGAGGCGGTATCGACCGTCTTTGATGTAGAGCTAGTCGCACAGGATCCCTCGATCGACTGGAACTATCTGGATCATCTCGACCCGTATAGTCTCGAGGTTGCAGAAGGCGACGCGTTTGTCGGTCGCACCGCGAAGGTCCAGGCGATTGGAAACCGCTTACTCAAGACACAGATGTCATCCACGTACATTACCGGGCAAAAGCGAATCGGAAAGACCTCGTTGGCTCGGGCAGTCTTGGAGTACGTAAATGCACGGGATGTAGAACACAATTTCGCGTCGACATATCTTGAATACGGTGAATATTCCTGCGCCGACGCAGCGGCAACTGTGAAGGCGCTGGGCGAGCAGCTATTTGCATTCTTGCGCGGGTTTCTCCCGCCCAATGTCGATCTTGGGAAGCCGGACTTTTCCGGTTCCTTGGCGCCTCTAAACTCCGTTGCACGACTCCTCGAGACAACTCAGCCGCATCGCCGATTCATTGTTGTGCTGGATGAGTTTGATGAAATTCATCCGGAAATGTACAGGTATGGGCCACTCGCGGAAGCCTTCTTTGCAAACCTTAGAACGCTTAGCGCTCGGAAGAATCTCGCTTTCCTGTTGGTCGGCGGTGAGAAGATGCCATTCATCATCGGTGCGCAAGGCGACCAGCTGAACAAGTTTGTCCGCGAACCTTTGGATTATTTTTCCCGAAGCGGCGAGTGGGCCGACTACATCGAGCTGGTTACGCGGCCGGTGCGAGATGCCCTAAATTGGGACGAACCTGCCGTCAATGAACTATTCAATTTGACCAATGGGCATCCCTACTATACCAAGTTGCTATGTGGGCGCGTTTTTGGCGTCGCTGTTCGGGAACGCGATACGGAAATAATTGCTTCCGATGTAAAGCACGCGCTGCGCGCGCTTGTACCGGAACTTGATACAAACGCCTTCGCGCACTTCTGGAAAGATGGCATTGAGGGCGATCGCGAGCAATCGGAAGTTCTCGAACTCAAACGTTTGCGGGTACTAGTGGCGTGCGGCCGCGGGCTCAGAATGGGCGACCATTCGGTCTCGGCCATATCAGAACACATTAGCGCGGGAATGCAACGGAACGAAGTGCGGCCGATTGTCGACGATTTCTGCAGACGGGATGTAATGACTGAACGCGACGGGCTGGTGGCCATAACACTGCCAATATTTCAGCATTGGCTTGAGGAAATTGGCGTTACAAAGCTCATCGCAAGCACTTTAGCGGACGATCTGGAGCGTGAGCTGCAACGTGCGGAAGAGGAGGCCTTTGTAAAATCTGGCGAAATTGAATCGGTCGTCAAACATTGGGCGCTGTATCGCGGCAGAGCAGTAACTGGCGAGAATGTGCGCACCTGGCTCGATCAGGTTCCGGACTTTCAGGATCAGCGGCTTCTTTTCAAACTCTTGGCAAACCTACGGTTTGTCACGACGCCTCAGATTTCCGAGAAGCTGGTGCACGCACACGAAGCCTTAGTAATTAGATTGGCGCCCGGCCGCTTGCGTGATTCGCGTTCCGAACGGCGACGAGACATATGGATAACCTATGTCGATGGCCCGGGGAAAAGCGGAAATCAATATGCACGCGCTTATGCAAAAGAGAATTCAATTCTTGTCGAGTGTGTTCAAGAGCCGAGCAAACTAGGAAAGCGCTTGGCGATCAGCGGGCGCGACTCGCAGCCACTGCCAGCCGCTGTCGTATTGGTCGACGATTTCGTGGGAACAGGGCGTACACTATCGGCCGGGCTCGAGGCATTTCTTGGGGAGCATGGCGCTACCCTGGTTACGCAGAAGATTCCACTTGCGGTGATTGTTTTGTTGTCGACGCAGTCGGGTCAGATGGTTGTAGAACGGGCGCTTGCCAAGTTCCCAGGCCTCAATGCGCCGTTGCATGTCTGCGATATTTTGAGTGAGGAGTGGTACGCCTTCCCGCAATCTGGCATCGGCTTCTGGTGCGACGAGCACGAGCGCGACAAGGCAAAGGCGCTGTGTATTCGACTTGGAACCGGGCTCTACAAAGAGCCACTGGGGTTCGGAACGCAAGGGCTACTGCTGACATTTCCGGACACCTGCCCGAATAACGCGCTTCCGATTCTGTTTGCCTCTCGAAGTGGCGCGAACCCGTGGATTCCACTATTCCCCAGGCCCTCGTCGTAGACGAAGGGGCGCAATCGGATCACGCGAATGCCGCTGACGTTCGGGTCATTTTCGCCCTAGCTGCCCCCCGACGCTGCCGAGCATCAGCGCAAGCGGTTGGTCGCTTCGTTGCCTTGGGGCAGCATCAGTCCATGCCCCGCGATTTCCTGCAGCCGAGCGCCGACCCACTCGCGCTCTATCCCTTCCGGTTCCGTGATCCCGTGTCGGGCAAGTGGGTGCGTGCGCGGTACAAAGCGGAGCGCAAGGAAATTGTCGCGCGGTACGCAGAGTGGGAGCTGTGCGGACCGCCAGAGCTTCGTGCACGGGCCGTAGCGGGTTTCAATCCGTGGCGTCCAGGTTCATAGCTGATCGCACAACCCAACAAACGATTTACACGCCCTTCGTGGCCTTCTTGGCTTGCGCGGCCATCAAGGCTAAGTCAGCGAAGACCCGCGGTTGAGTCCCGACGCGCGGAGCGTGCTCGATCGGCGCCATGTTGTAGCGCGCGCTGGTGGTGCGCATTGAGCTTCGACTTCGAAAGGGAAATGTCCGTGCATGCCATGGACGTGGTCCTGGATGGAGCGCGGGCTCAGCCCTTGCCTCGCGCCGAAGCTGGCATGCTGTTCATGTAGGACTCTGCTGCAGTTCGATGTTGCCGGGCGATGTCTTCCCGCAGGGCCCGGGGGGCTTGCACGACCACGCGCGGCCCGAAGCCCATGATCCACCAACGCAGCCGCTCCGTGTCCATCACCGTCGCTCGGATGCGCAGCGTGTCACCGGTCGGGGTTTCGGTCTGGTCCTCTGAGAGCGGCGTCTCCAGCAAGAAGTCGCCGGCATGGTCCAGGAATTCGAGGTCAAGCTTGATCGGCTTGCCGAGCTCGCCAAACCCGAACGCACCTTCGTCGATCCACTGGTCTAGATCGAATTCAGGCGGCGGCTGAACGGGCTTGTCGATGATCATCGCGGCGCTTATCCGGTGTAGCGCCACCATACGCGGCGCCGGATACTCGTAGAAGCGCACGCAGAGATAGAAAGCCGGGCCGTACTGGATAAGCCCTAACGGATGTACAGGGTGTTTCTTGGCGGCTTTGCTCCATGGCGCCCGGTACGTTATCTCCAGCTGCCGGCCGCGCAACAGCGCGAGCGTGACACTTCGTCGCACATCTCGATCAACCTTTGGAGGAAGAAAGGGCTGTTGCGGTGCGACAACGCGAATCCGCCGGGACCAGGCGCCCAGTGGCGAGCGACCCGAGGACGCCGCAAGCTTCTCCCGGGCGGCGCGAAAGTACGGATGCAAATCCAGTGTCGTCGATGCCGGTAGCAGGCCTTCGAGGTGCCGCTCGACCAAGTGGAACGTCAGGGCCTCGGCCTCGCTTAGTCCTGGCAGCGTGATTGCCTTGGCGTCCGGTGCCCATTGCCAGCCATAGGGCTTGCTCCGCGTGTCCGAGATCAACGGATACAACTGGGATAGCCGTTCCAGGTCCCGTTGGACCGAGCGGGCATTGATCGAGAACCCAGCCTCTTCAAGGCGCCGGACGAGGTCGCTCGTGCTCACCTTTCCCTCGCGGGGAATGGCGCGCAGCATTTCCATTAGGCGAAGAGCCTGATCGGGCATTTGTCAAATCGTCACGCTCTGAGCCCAAGAGCATACCTGAAAGAAGCGACACCAGCTGTCGCATCCCCACTCGCCTGAACGGCGTGCCCTTGCGCATGCGACCTCTCTGGCCAAGATATCGGTTGTGTCCCGTCCGGCCGCTTCGGTGCGACGCATCCTGTCGCTGGACCGCCGCAGCATGGCTCCCTGGTTGGACCTATGGAGAGCTACCCATGAATCGACGCAAGTTTCTGCATGGTTTGATGACACCATTCATTGCGGCGGGCGCTGCATCCGGCGCCAATGCCTTCATACCTGATCTTTCCCTCGGACAACCGGCATCGGATGTCCCGCCCGGCAAAGCACCATCACCCGGTAGGTTTGTTGGAGTGTCCCGTTCGGTGCGCACGGGTTTTCCGGACCTCGACTGGTGCCTTGGGGAACTCCGAGACGGCATGCCGGTCGCCATCGCAGGTCGCCCGTCGATGGGCAAGACCAGCCTGGCCCTAGCCGCGGCTGCGCACGTCGCTATTCAACTCCGCCGGCCCGTGACGATATTCAGCGCCCCTCTCAACGAGCAGGAGGTCAGGGCGCGGATGATCTCTTTCCTGGCGCGCGTCGATTTGTGGTGGGATCGGTGGCGGTTGCAGTCGCTGCCCACCGGGCCTGCCCGGCTCGCCATGCAAGCCTTGGCCTCGGCACCTCTGCTAATTGACGACCGCCTCTTCCTCAGCATCGAGGATCTGGCGTCCAAGGTGATGTGGAACAACGCGCAGTCAGGCCTGCGCAATGGCCTTACCGTCATACTTGCCCCCGAACTCATCGAGGTCGCGGGGAGGTGGCGCCGACACTTGTCGGAAGGGGCTGCCCTCGCAGGCGCGCTTCGTGACCTGGGCGAAACCTACGGCGGCGCGGTGCTGTGCGAACTTCCCCTTGGGCGCGCAGCCGAAGAACGCGACAACCACTGGCCCCTTCTTACGGATCTGGAAGGCATTCCGCGGGAATTTGCACGCGACGCGGATGCTGTGCTGTTGCTTTACCGTCCGATCATTTACGATCTGAACGCTGAACCTGATGTGGCGTGCATTGTCACGGCCCGCAATCGGTACGGCCGCTGCGGGGGGACGTCGCTCGCATTCGAGTACAACGGGGGTTTTGCGAACTACCGCTGACCCTGCAACGAACTCGGGCGTGATGTTGGTCCGTCCGCATACTGCGCGGCAATAGACTGCGGCAACATGGGAGTTTCACGGCTCATTATGGAACTTGGACACCAAGATCGGAAAGCTTAGACGCGATTTCCTCGGCAAATGCGATGGTCATTGGGCGCCCCAGAAACTCAGTCATGACAACGAGAGGTGCGCCTTCCCGACAGTAAAATTCCGCCACCAGGTCAACCCTCCCACTTCGGCCTTCAATTCTTGACGTAGCATTAGTGTTCTCAAGTTCGAAAAGCATCTTGAACCACGAACGGCCCGCTTTACCAAAGCAAATCGTGGCCCGCGGCGGCGACTCACGCATGTAGCTACGAAAGTTCTTGAACCGGGCCTCATGCACTCCATCGCGGTATGCTTCAACTGTTTCAAATCCGAACCAGCTTCTGTACGCATCAGGCCAAGCGCCCCAATCTGGCTTGCCAAGAGGAAACAGGTTTGCCTGGCAGACACCGCTACCAGGCTGCCAAAGGCGATTCTTAAGGTACAACTCTGTGCGCGTACCAGCATCGAGATGACCAAATTCTTTGGAGAGCCTTGAGGCTATCTGTGCCGTTCTCGCACGAATCTGCGCGCCGCCCCTCACATCCTTCTCTTTCTCTTCGCTGGCTGGCGGCCCAAACGGAGCACATCCTTTTGCAACCTGCTCTATATACTTTTCGGACCAAAACGAGTGCTCCTCCAAGCCAATGAACCATAAGCCGTCTGGTATGGCATTGCCCCAGCCGAGTAGTCTGCTTATCGCTGGCAATGCGTGTTCATACCTACCATGAGGTGCCATCACTTGCGAAATTTCCGTCATAAGTTTTTTGCCTCGAAGTGGACTGCGTATCGGACGGCGAGCGAGTCACCATTCATTCCGTGGTCTAGGCGGAAGGCTACTCTAGGTTCGCCCCGATGATGCCCTCCGCCACTCGGGGCCTGTGGCGGCGCGGGATCAGTTTCCACTTGCAACGCGAGAAGCTATCAACTAGGACTCACTTGTGCCGAACTCGAAACTTGACCACCTCGCTTTAACAACAGACGCCTGGAGGGTTGAGTAGCTACGAGCATCGAAGCGACGGCTCCTGTGCCGACGTGAGCGGGTGCGCCAAACACCCCAAGGGCTTCCGGGCGAGCGCGGCTCTTGGCTACGTCGATGAAGATACTGTAGTCCTGCATCGACACACCACGTTCCGACGCCAATGCTCCGCACGCCCCGAACCACTCGGAGCGAGGTAGCGGCGGCAGGTTTTCGACTAGGTCGGCAATCGCTTCCCTTGGTGTCTGGCCCTTACCCGACGACAAAATTGCATTGCTTCCATCCGACAGCACCGTCAACACGTCGGCCCAATCCATGCAAACCCATCCATCGGCAAAAACCGGCGCCAGTACTGCGTGTTCCAGGCCCAGCAGGTTAGCAAAAACGTCCCCCCTCGAAGCGGCGACGACCAATACCTGATCCATTCCCCCCTGGATGTCGGCATTGATGCGTGGCGTAAGGAGGATTGTGGGCTCGCGTCGGTCGCCGCGTCCTCGGGCCAAGTCAGCGATACCTCTCATGGACGCCGCACCTGTATCAACGACGATGCTGAGGTCAAAAGGTCCGAGGCCATCAATATCGCGGGCGCCTGCCACGGTCCAATTTAGTCGCGTGTTCTTCCGCGCCTGACGGCCATACTCTGGCAGGCTGCCGCAGCGAGCGGCAATTGGCGCGAGGTTCGCTTTCTTGGTCGATGTGACGAGGATGTCGAATATGTGCCCTCGCACCGGCCGCCCATCCGCGTCCGATTTCAGTTGATCGTAGGACGAGGACATCAGGCGGCTCGAGTCTGTTTGAGAGAAAGCGTCCACCGCGGCCCTGAATCGAGTTGGTGGTGGTTCATCGAAACCTCCTTTTGGGTTGCCTCCGCAAACACCTGTCGAACTTCATCGGTGAACTGTCCGTTCAGGTGTATAGCGAGCCAGTAGCCTCGATGCCTTGCCAGCGCCCGCGCAGCTTCGATGTCCAGGGAAACCCCGCGCAACGACACCGATAGCTCGTGTTCATGCGAGGACAATTCATCAGCGGTGGCCGCCGCAAGACTCGGCACGGACACATGAAGTGGACATCCGCGAGTGGCCCGAACCAAACATTGAGCTGTCTCTGTCCCCAATCGCTGCAAATCGTCAAAGCAGAGCCCGTGCCCTTCGCACTCTGACCGTTCCAGACTCGTCGCCGCTTCGGGTCGTAATACTTGAAGCCGCGAAAAGGTCAGGTAATACGTTTTCCAGGCCGCGAACTCTCTCATTTCTGTCGGCGCAAGTGATCGGAGCCCGATAAACGCGAAGCCAGCCGGCACAGCGCGGAGGTATCGAAGGGCTGCCGCTGACGCGGTTGTGTATGACGAGAGATCCAGGACTTCTTCACCAACGGAATCGAGGCCCAGCCTGGCGGCGATGGCCCTGGCTTCCGCCAACGTGAGATATCCACGGCTATCGCTCAAGCCGTCGGCCTTGACGAGTCGCGGGGTTCCGAGCACCGATGAACTGGCGGCAAGTGTTATCGCTGCACTCGTCATGCCGCTAAGAAATCCTCTACGATTAATCATTGCCACTCCCGGCGCATTGCCCGATTGGTACTCAAAGCACCGCATCGGCAGTGTTTCAGAGCCTGACCTGTTTGCGAATTCGTCGCCGAGTACGACGGCGCACAATGCGCCCGAGCCCGTGTGCAGAAGAAGGCCGTGAGCTCGGCGTTGTGTTCCCGGCCCGAATGCCAGTAGCACGCCTACCGGCCACCCCGAGCATTGCGTATGGGTTGATCGCCCCTAATGGCAAGTTGGCTCGTCCCCACCTCGCTTGACGCCAATAACTCTACCGGCCGCTTCACGCTCGCCGCTTGTAACGATTGGCACAGCCGGGGCCGCAGATTCCATGTCGGTACTGGCCAACATGAACCCATTTCAAATTCCGGAGACATGGCTGCAAGCCGGCTTACCTAGCCAAAAGTATCGTTCAATCTCTTCCGTTGCGGGGGAATTCATATACGTGTGGTTAGGTATCCGGCGCTCGCCAGAATTTTAGATCAAGGTGGACTCGGCACACGCCTTCGGATATCGCAAGCCTAGAAGCGCACGATTGAAAGACGGAGTTCTGTTCTGGAGTGAGGCCAACGACTGACTTCCAACGCGGAACATCCTGATTCGAGGAGCAGTTACGTAGTCCCTTCCCGACTTGGCTATCCAGCGGAACCTCGAACCAAGGTTCAAGCAGGTGCAACTTGTAGTGTTCGCACAAGTAACGATTGTAGAAACAACCTCGGAGAAAGATGTTCAGGAATTTCCGTGAACTGCCCCAGTGACGAGCCTTCTTTGGCAAACTTTGACGAAGTTCTTCGGTGGTCTTGTCAAGCTGGCGCTGAAACGCACGCTCTGATTGAACGCGGAATCGTCGAAGGTCAACCGTTTGCAGATACTCGCGGGCAGCTTGAACGGTGCCCTTCGGCCCCATGCCGCGAGCCGTTGACGCGCCGACAGAAGTGCTACCGATCCGTCGTTGCAGGTATTCGCGATATTTGGCTTTCATGTGGATTCCTAAAGAGAAATGGAAAACTAAACGACGAAAACTAGGCGCCTGTCACACGTTCAATCATCGGCTACGTGGAGCACTCATAGTACTGGACATAGTCATGAAGCTGCTCGCTGACGGCAAGCACAGGCATTGACGGGGCCCGCTGGCCCCCGCCCACGACTTGAGTAGCCACGGTCAAGTTCCGTCGAATCAGAGTGCGGAATCGACTTCCTCGAAAATCTCCAATGCCCCTTCTACGAATGCCTCGACAAAGGCATCCGACGGAGAAGGGATACCTACCTGCTCTTTCCAAAGGTTCCGATTCCTTGCTTCGTCACTGTCGCCTGCGATGGCGACGGCCACGTCCCATGCGAGGTCCTCAACTTGGTACTGCTGCTCCCAGCCACGTAGATGCTCAAGCTCATCGTACTCAGCGCGGCTCATCGCCCATTTGCGTCCCGCAGCGTGTCCATCGATCCTGTCTTGGTTCGATTTTTTCTCTTTTGATTTGCGTAGTCGTTCGATTACTTCGGTCATTTTCTCTGCTCCTTGCTTGCGGTTGGCGATTCGATGGCACTCAACGTCGAATGCCTCTTGCGCAATAGCCGACCAATTGGGTTTCTGTGCTTCCGCTCTGTCCATTTCGTTCTTCAGATCGTCAGAAACATAAATCGTCATCTTCGGCATCGTGGCTCCTTGTATACGTATATCGTGTACATATTCAATATACGTCCATAATGGACGTATGTCAAGAGGCACTCGAAAACAACTGAATGGAGTCCCGACAGCATGCGCAGCACCTTCGCCGCGCCTTGCTGGCGACGGGACCGTATGGACGCGGATCAATGCGCCGGGGCTGTTAACAGGTGGCGGGCAAACGTAGTAGCACCGGCAGCGCAGAACCGCGCAGGAGACGAGATCGGCGCACATATTGGGCCCAGGGGCCAATGTAGCCATCGCTGCCCAAGCGGCGCGTAGCCTGCCCGCGTTCGGCCCCGGTCTGCCACGTCCGCAGTTCATCAACACGTTTTACGTAGATAATGACTAAAATAGTGTTATAGTTAGCTAACTGACGAGGCTAGTTACCGATATTTCCCGGGGAAAGCAGATGGCAGAAGGCGTCGGCAATTGGAAGGCAAAGGAATTTGAGGCCATGGAGCTATTTAGCCCCGGGGCTCCAATCGATGAAGACGCGCTGTTTGCCGGGCGAGCCCAACAAATAGGCAAGATGATCGACGCGGTACTTCAGCGCGGCCAACACGCCATCGTGTACGGAGAGCGCGGGGTCGGTAAGACGTCTCTTGCTCGAACCTTCAAGTACAAGCTACTGGGCCCGACAAGGCACCTTGCGGTGATCATCGTCAACTGCGATCCATCAGATACCTTCACATCGATTTGGCGCAAGGTCTTCCGCGACCTAGCTTCTAGCGAAGGCAACAACCTCGCAAACGACTATCCTGGAGAAATTTCGCCAGATGATGTTCGGCGAGAATTGTCGGGGTTCGATCTAACCGTTACCCCGATCGTTATCTTGGACGAATTCGACCAACTGAGAGACCCCACCGCGAAGACGTTGATCGCGAACACGATCAAAGCCCTATCAGATTTCTCCATACCGGCCACCGTGATTCTCGTGGGCGTTGCGAATTCCGTGGCCGAACTCGTGAACGAACATCTGTCCCTCTCTCGCGCCATCGTACAAGTTCCAATGCAACGAATGAGCGCAGCAGAGCTAGAAGAGATTGTCGAGAGTAGGCTAAATAAATTAGGAATGAAAATCTCTAGATCGGCACTCGCGCAAATTATCGCGCTCTCTAGAGGGTTGCCGCATTACACGCATCTATTGGGCCAGTTTTCGGCTCGGCAAGCTCTAGCGACCGAGCATCTAACAATCGAAGAATCGCACGTCGATGCGGCGGAACGGGACTGCCTCGAAAGGGCCAACCAGACAATAAGGCAGCATTACCACAGTGCTACACATAGCCCTCGCGGCGGGAACATTTACAAGGAGGTGATCCTCGCATGTGCTCTCGCTGAGCCTGACGAGTTTGGCTACTTCCCACCCAAAGCAGTCACCATTCCGCTCTCGGCAATCATGAAAAAGCCGTACACCGTCGCTATGTTCGGCGTACACCTGAAGAGGCTGTGCGATGATGACAGGGGCAGCATACTGGAGTTCACCGGTTCGTCCCGACGGTTTCGTTATCGGTTTCGCGAGCCATTGATGCAGCCATATGTTGTGTTGCGCGGACTCGCCGAAAACTTAATTGAGAAGACTGTACTCAAACAACTAATGCCTAACTATCTTCAACCGAGACTTTCCAGCGTGTTTTAGCGGCCTTCGTGGCAACTGAGATACGGGCACCGGACCTTTACGATTTTCGTTCCTATCCATGACCTGGTCGGTCGCAATGTCCCCGAGCAGCTTCGCAAGCTCGACAGGATGACGTGAGCGCTTCAGCCGTTTTCGTGACCATTCGTGCAATGTAGCGCGGCAACGGAAAGGCCAGATTTCAGGCTGACCCACTACCCTGGATTCTATAGACTTGACGTACCCGACCGATCCCTCTCGCTCCGGACGCTTGGGCCAACGGCAAACGCGCGGGGTGTAACAGCGGGGGTAAGGCCGGCGCCAGTCGGAGAACTTCGGAACTTTCCCCTATGAAGGCAGAGCCGGTTCGATTCCCACCCCCGCCTCTCGACGACCGCAACCGACGCCCTTATTGGTGGCGCGAACCCTTCAGCGATTCGCCAGCTATTCCATTTCACCACCGCCGTTGTTGAGCAAGGCCGCGAGAAGCTCGCCGCCGAGGGCATCGAGGCGAACCCGACGGTTCCTACGCATACATCTTGACCATTGAATTGCGCCGGTGTGGGTTCCCCATTGCTCCGTTGTGCGTTCTGCAAATTCTCTGCACCGATCGAGAATTTCCGCGAATAACGCGCAAATTGGTACACTATGATTGCCACGCGACGAGGGGCGCTGTTTCTGATTCGTAATGCGAAGGTCGAGGGTTCGACTCCTTCCACCGGCACCAATAAAACAAAGACTTACCGCAACATCCGGCACCCGGAGCATCCCACGGAAGTG
>Ga0209048_10003201_pt1 | contig 16009 bp, 19 predicted proteins | sample FrelakmetCRP12CR_FD_187146 | JGI IMG/M metagenome (GOLD analysis project Ga0209048, IMG submission 187146) | Freshwater lake sediment microbial communities from the University of Notre Dame, USA, for methane emissions studies - CRP12 CR (SPAdes)... | ecosystem: Environmental > Aquatic >... | reverse complement strand
AGCGCTTCCCGTCGCCCTTCTCGTTATCCCCTTTGCATTCCTCGGAGGGTTGTTGTTTGCGGCACTTGCGATGTGCTTTACCGCCATCACGCCAAGTATCGATGCTCTCAACTATCCGTCGTTTCTGTTCATTACACCGATGTCACTCTTTTCCGGGACATTCTTTCCACTTTCCCTTCTTCCTGCTGCATTCCAGTATATTGCTCTCGCATTACTACCCCTCACCCACATTGTCGCAATATTCCGGATGTTGTCGCTCCCCGCACTCTCATGGACTCTGGTACTCCACCTTGCGTGGCTGTTGTCGGCTGCGGCTGTGTTATGTGTCGTTTCTATCAACCTTATGCGACGGAGATTGATCGTTTAAACTGAATTTTTCTTATCCACCAGACAATCGAGCAATCTTAAGGACATACAGAACCTCATCTTCCACAAGTTGTTCCCGTGCGATTGCTACTGAAAATCCTTGTCGCAGGAAAATACCGGACACGTCCTGAAGCCCGGTCAATGAAGAGATCAGGAGAAGAATCCGTCCCGCAGGTGCCAGCACCCTGCTGATTTCAACAGCAAACCGTTCGATCACTTCTCTTCCAGTCTCGCCGCCATTGAGGGAACATTCGAGCCAGTCATGGATCCGCTCCTCAGGCTGTGTGGGTAGGTACGGTGGGTTGAAGATCACGAGGTCAAAAGATTTTTGCACACCAGAACAGAGATCAGTCCTGACCACATCGATGCCCTGCTCACTTGCATATGCTGCTGCGTGGGGATTGATATCGGTTGCGATAACCAATGCCGCGACTTTTTCAAGTGCTGCTGCGATGAACCCGCTCCCGGCTCCGATTTCAAGCACGCGGTCAACCTGGCAGACCTCCCGACAGGCAACTTCGAGCAGGAGGTATGTGTCTTCTGCAGGAATGTAGACCTGATCAGGATGGTGTGGCATGGATTGTAAAAGATTTGGCACGTAATAAAGATAAGATAATTGCTCTATCAGCAGATCCGGATATGATTCGTGAGAGACAGAATATACATAAAAAATTAGTGGGAAAAAGATAGCGCGGGTATTATTTTCCCTCATTCCCTGTAGTTATGGGTTGGACACTTCCCCGACTTTTTTGTCCTGCTTCCTAATCCTGAACGTTATTACCACTGCGAGCACCAGTGCTGCCAGGATGAGAATTGCACCAAGCTGGAATGAGGCATGGAACCCGGGAACAAGCTGTTCTGGAGTTACACTGTCGAGTGACACGCCCCGGACACTGCTGCTCTTTAATAGGATCCGCATGACGGTGGAACCAAAGATCGCAACCCCGAGCGCGGAACTGAAGTGCCGGATCGTCATCATCACGCTCGAGGATAGTCCCTTGGAATCCCCGCTCCCCGAACTCAGGATCTGGTTCATATTCGGCGAGGAATAGAGCCCTACTGCGATCCCTTCGAGCGCGAGAGCAGCTATGATGAACGGTAACGCAGTCATTATATCGAACAAGGAAAACAGAATAAACACCACAAAGGCAAGCGAGAGGGCGCCGGCTGTAAGTACACGGGAGCCGTACCGGTCAGACAGTGCCCCGGCAACCGGGCCGGTCACCATCAGGGTAACGGCAGGAATGGCAAGAAGAAGCCCGGTAATGTGGGGGGATAATCCCTGAACCTTTTCAAAATAGAACGGAAATAAAAACTCGGCGCCATTGATGACGAGCGTCATGAGAAACGCCACGATGTTGCCGGCAAGGAACGCTCGGTTCTTGAAAATCCGCATGTCGATGATGGGATGATCACATGAATGCTGCCGGATAATAAACAGGATCCAGAGGATAAGCGAGACAGCTAACGTACCGGTAATAATTGGGGATGTCCAGCCAAGTGAAAGCCCGCGATTAAGCGGAAAGAGGAAGGTGAGCAGGGCAAAGAAAATGAGCACGGCACCCGGCAGGTCAAAACTTGGTGACGCTTCATGAGAAGAATCGATCGGGAGCAGAAAAAACACCGCAGCAAGTACCACAATTCCCACCGGCACATTGACAAAGAAGATCCAGTTCCAGTTCGTGTAATTGGTGATAAACCCGCCCAGCACCGGCCCGATGGCAACCCCGAGCGACACGACAGTTGTCATAATCCCGAGAGCCCATCCCCGCTTCTTCTCCGGCAACCATTCCATTATCATGGCAGGGCCGATGGCATAGAGTGCTGCGGCACCTATTCCCTGAACAGCCCGGAAACAGATCAGCTGCCCCACGGTCCCGGAGATCCCACAGAGCAGGGATCCAAGGGTAAAGATCGCACAACCGAAAGCAAACACGGTGCGAAAGCCCTTAATATCGCCGAGTTTTCCGGCGAGCGTGAGCGAACCTGTAAGGACAAGGAGGTAAACCATCACCACCCACGAGACAAGCCCCATATCGATGTCAAAAGAACGGGCAATTGAAGGAAGTGAAATATTCACGATGGTAGCATCGATGGAGACCATGAAAGCGCCAAGCGAGACGACCAGAAGAACCGCGTGCTGCTGTCTGACTGTCAGGGTTTGGATGATCCCCATACATTCTGGTGTATAAATTTCAGACTATATGAAAGGTTATACCTCATATTGGTACACAAAAAAAGCATTTGGAAAAGACAATTTTTCACAGAAGGTATAACCCGAGTGATAAATTTTCATCATGATTGAAATTACATGAGAATAATCTATAATAGTTTATTGCCGAAATTATCGGCAATTAATATCTTATCTGATAGAAATGTCGACGGAAGGTTCCACAGATGATCAGCAATAAGTTCCGGGACCCATCTGAGAGAGACGGTATCGCTTCTATACACCTGCCGGCAGTTTATACCGTCCTGAAGGTATTTGTTCAGTACTTCCGAAAGTAAAATGGAAGTTTGAACCGTATACATATGTGTCTGTGTTGCTAGGTATAATGGGATAATTTAATAGCTGAGAGGATTATTTATTCGATTCAGCAGGTTTTTGTTGTTGAATTGGCATATTGAGCATCCTCCTAAAAGTTACCCCCACGTCAGGGAGTGATTTTACTTTCGGAAGTACTGTTGTTGGGAGAATCCGAATCCAAAACAAAGAGAGATCAACGTATAACGGGGAATCTAAAAAACCGATAATGATTATGGACGGGATCACCTCGCTGATAGTAATTGCGTTGGGAATCTGTCTGGTTCAAATATGACCTCTCCCAACTCCTAGTGTAACTATTTCGTTGGTTGTTCTGGTATGATTATATCACATAATTTATTATCCACGGCGGCTGAAAAGAGCTGATACAAAAATGGCCAAGTTCGATTGCAACTGGTGCGGGAAATGCTGCCAGAGCTTTGGGGAGTTCATCAGGATTGAACGGCAGCTTACCGACAGGGATTACTATTGCCGGTACGGGATCACCAATGAACTATTCCTCGTTCACGTGCAGCCTGAGTTTGCTGATGAGATTGACGAAGAATTCCTTGAACAATCAGGTAATCAAAAGGATGCATCGGAGAAAGGATGCGCATTCATGCGCAAAAATCCCGTAGGTAAGGGTTTTGCGTGCGCAATTTATCCCACTCGTCCCTCGATCTGCCGGGAATTCCGGTGCTATCGCATGCTGATCCATCACCACACGAGCGGGGAGCTTCGCGGAAAGGTGATCGGGATCAACGAACTCAAGACCCAGGATGAGATCCTTGCAGCACTCTGGAAGGAAAAAATAGCCCATTTGCCGCATCCAATTGAAAGCCAGCATGCACAGGTCCAGCATTCACATGGTCCGGGTGCACAGGCAGCCCATGGCCATGACACCCATATCCATGCCCATCTCCACGGGCTGCAGCACACCGAAGATCATGAATGGGTTAATAACGTGATTACTGTGCTTGCAGCACACGGGTATCACGGGGATCCCGTGGAAGATTGATCACTTTTTTTCACCCACCAAAACTAATTTTTTTCGTGATTATTACTTCCCAGACTAATCTTATGAACGTTGGTTGCAGAATATACGTACCCAAATTCTGCGGAACACCATAATGCGAGTCTTTGATTTTGATACTGTTGCCGGCTTATCCAGCAAAGAGGCGGAAAGAAAACTCCAAAAAGAGGGTTACAATGAGCTCCCCTCTTCAAAAAAACGCAGCATTTTCTGGATTATTTTTGAAGTTATCCACGAACCGATGTTTATTTTGCTTGTCGCAAGCGGTTTGATTTATTTTTTCCTTGGTGATGTGTCCGAAGGAATGATGCTGATGAGTTTTGTCATCGTCATCATCGCGATCACTGTTTACCAGGAACAGAAGACAGAACGTGCATTAGAAGCGCTCAGGAACCTCTCCAGTCCGCGTGCTCTTGTTATCCGGGACGGCGAACAGAAAAGGATACCAGGGCGCGAGGTAGTCACCGGTGACATGCTCATCCTTTCAGAAGGTGACCGTGTCCCGGCAGATGGGATCCTGCTCTCATCCAATAATGTGTCAGTGGACGAGTCTCTCCTGACGGGAGAATCAGCAACTGTCCGTAAAACATCCTGGACAGAGGGTATACACGTGGAACGACCTGGAGGGGATGACCAGCCTTTTGTCTATTCCGGAACACTGGTCGTTCTGGGACAGGGACTTGCAGAGGTCGGGTCAACCGGATCAAAGACCGAGATGGGTAAGATTGGGGCAGTCCTCCAGACACTTGAACGGGGCGAGACACGGTTAAAAGCAGAGATCGCAAGGATCGTCCGGACGATCGCACTGTTCGGGATCGGACTGTGTGCCATCATAGTGGTCGTGTACGGCTTCACCCGGTTCAACTGGATTGAAGGATTTCTCGCAGGGATTACCCTTGCAATGGCGATCCTGCCTGAGGAGTTCCCGGTCGTCCTGACAATATTTCTCGCGCTCGGTGCATGGAGGATTTCGCAAAGGAACGTACTTACCCGGCAGGTCACGGCGATTGAGACGCTTGGTTCAGCTACCGTTCTCTGCGTCGACAAGACCGGCACCCTCACCCAGAACAGGATGTCGGTCGCAGCATTTTATGCACAGGGTCAGATGTGCAGGTATGATGCCGTGGACACAAATTCTGTCCCCGATGTCTGCCATGAGATTGCCGAGTTCAGTATCCTTGCCTGCAAAAAAGACCCTTTCGATCCGATGGAGAAGGCCTTACTCTCCCTCTCTGACGGAGATTTCGGGAAAACCGAACATATCCATACAAGCTGGGAACTTGTCCAGGAATACCCCCTCTCACCAAATTTACTTGCCATGTCAAACGTATGGCGATCCCCTGATGGGTACGAATATATTATTGCGGCAAAAGGGGCGCCTGAGGCAATTGCCGACCTGTGCCATTTTGATGAAACCATGCGGCAGGACATGGCAGGCCCGATCAACACAATGGCCGCAGAGGGTCTTCGCGTACTGGGTGTGGCAAAAGCCTCGTTTTCAATAACGGATCTTCCCGAGGTGCAACACGATTTCACCTTTGAATTTTTGGGTCTCGTGGGTTTTGCCGACCCGGTCCGCCCACAGGTGGCAGAAGCGGTTAGGGAATGTTATCAGGCAGGGATGCGGATGATTATGATCACCGGGGATTATCCCCTTACCGCTCAAAATATCGCACGTCAGATCGGTCTTGCCAACGCCGACCACTGTATCACCGGTGCTGAACTTGAGGTAATGGAAGAGGATGACCTCAGGCAGCGCATCGGCACGGTCACCATCTTTGCTCGGGTTGTCCCGGAACAGAAGCTCAGGATTGTCAATGCGTTAAAGGCAAATGGTGAAGTAGTCGCCATGACCGGGGACGGGGTAAACGATGCCCCAGCACTAAAATCCGCGGATATAGGTATTGCCATGGGTGGCAGGGGAACCGATGTCGCCCGGGAGTCGTCGTCCCTTGTTCTTCTCGATGACAATTTCACATCGATTATTTCAGCGGTTCGGCTGGGCAGGAGAATTTTTGATAACTTAAAAAAAGCGATGGCATACATTTTCTCCATCCATGTCCCGATTGCGGGCATGTCACTCATCCCAGTTCTGTTCAACATGCCGCTTGTTCTGCTTCCGGTGCACATTGTGTTCCTCGAGCTGATCATTGATCCTGCATGTTCGATTGTGTTTGAATCTGAAAAAGAAGAAGCAAACGTGATGAAACGCCAGCCAAGAAAAACGGAAGACGGGCTCTTTACACATCGGATGCTCACTCTCAGTCTCCTCCAGGGAGTAGTTGTGTTAGCCATTGTCCTGATTGTTTATATCACCGCACTTGCACGGGGCTTTTCTGAAGCTGACGTAAGAACCCTGACATTTACAACTATCGTGATCGCTAATCTCGGGCTGATCCTGACAAACCGGTCGTGGTCAGAAACCCTAGTTAAATCGTTGCGATCACCCAATAAAGCACTTTGGTGGGTTTTTCTAGGAACGCTTTCCTGCCTGCTTATTGTCCTGAATGTTCCGGCACTCCAGGATCTCTTCAAGTTCGGGTCAGTTCCGCCGCTGGATCTTGTTATGTGTACCGGAGCCGGCGTTCTCAGTATCGTATGGTTTGAGGTGTTCAAGTACTGGAACAAAGAAAAGGCTGTGCAATGATGCGGAGTCCTGCGGAAAAAAAGATCACGGACTATTGGATATTGTCGCAAAGTCTTCTAAATACAATTTTTCCGGACGTCTCGCAAGGATCTCCTCAGGGAGAACCGCCAGTACGCGATCAACCCATATAGGATCAAGCATCCCTTTCGATGCTTTCAGGCAGTTTCTCACCGTTTTTCTCCGGTGGGAGAAAAGAGCCCGTACAACATCTGCATAACGGTTGTGATCGTGAATAAAAAAAATCGGAGGGCGCGGAACGATCTTCACCACAGTTGAGTGCACCTGCGGTTTTGGTGAGAAACAGTTAGGAGAGAGCGTGAAACACTGCTGCACGGTCGCATAGGTCTGCACCATTATCGAAATCCTCCCGCAGTCCTTGGTACCGGCAGGCGAAGCCAAACGTTGTGCAAACTCCATCTGGTACATCAGAACCGCGACCTCAAAACCAATCCTGAGCAGCCGGAATGTGATCTTCGATGAGATCGAGTATGGCAGGTTTGAGACCACAAGTGAAAAAGAAGGGAGATCGCACCGGGCTGCATCGCCATGCGTCACAGTGAGCTTCCCAGCAACAATCTCATCGGCAAAGCGTTCGGTAAGACCCTCACAGAACGCCCCCTCCAGCTCTACCGCGTGTACAATCGCGCCGCGTTCAAGCAGCGCCTTCGTCAGTGCACCGTTACCGGGCCCAACCTCCAGCACTTCACGATCCCTGACCTCAATGACATTTACAATCCGCTCAATTGCCCTCTGGTCGATCAGGAAATGCTGGTCACGGTACGCCTTCATTTTGTTGTAAAAACGTGGTACTTGACGTCCTTGTTCTGTAATTCTTCCATGATCCGGGAAATGATCATCTTCTCGGGATGGGGGATAGACTTTATCCGGGCTGCGATATCAGCGAAGCTGTCGAACGGCTTGCGGTTACGGGCATCCAGAATCTCCCACATCAGCTTTTTGCCGATTCCTGGGAGCAGGTGAAGCATATGCATTTTCGGGGTGATCGGCATTGCGGTGTTAAAGAACTGGACGAAGTCGTGCTCGCGCTGCTTGACCTCCTTCTCGACCAAAAAAGGCAGTTCTCCACGGGCGGTCTGCGTCAGCTCTTCGTAACCGATGCGTCGCTTTACCCGCTCGATCTTCTCCCTTTCACCATCACCAATATAGAGACTCTCGTAGAGTTCTATAGGCACATTGGCTTTGGGAACGAGCTCGAGCAGCTTGAACTGTTCCAGCCCCATGGCCTGAACGAGGGGCTCGCGTTTGTACGGAGGACGGGGATCTTCCGGATGCCCCTTTGCCAGAACGTCAAGTACTACGGCGTTAACCTCCTTCTTCTCGACCTTCAAGTGCGCCACCTCAGAAGTGAGATGTGACGATCTCAAGGATGGAATCGAGTTCTTCAGGGGAGAGCGTAAACCGCTCCTTGGCATAGATCGCCCGCAGTTCATCCCGTGTCCGGGGCATAATATTGGTTATGCGGTACGCGATCTCCGGTTTCATTTTCTCCAGTTTCTGGAGTTCCGCAACAAGCGCCTGTGATTTTTCAGGCGGTGTTTTGGCAAGCTGATTGGCATGCTCGATGCTGCGGCGAAACTCATAAGCCATCTCCTTCTCCGCGGCGATCCGCTGCGATTCGACACCCAGCAGAACCTCCCGCACCTGGGGAAGCGTGACCTTCTCTTCGCTAATAATAGCCTTGACTTTCATGCCAATAACCTGACAGTGAATTTACTTTTGTGCTTTTAGATGTTGTGGTCTTGCAATGACGATCTTTTCGGCGTTTCCGTCATTCACTGCGAGCATCCAAGCGCGTCCACGCTGGCCTAATACCGTCCCCGTCTTTCCGTGGAACCGGCGGTGCGGCATGCCCTTCTGGATGCTGGAATCGCAGACAATGTGGACTCTCTCACCGATCTCAAATTTCTGGATGACGTATGTTACCGGCGGGAGTCCCCGTCGGCGCAGCTCCTTCTTGAATTTATAGCGAGTCTTTTTCCGTGGTCCGTTGTGATGTGCCATATATTATTCCTCCTTTCTCTCTTCTACCATTACGACGTCGAGGCTGGTTACACGGGTGGGGAGTCCGAGCATCTCCGAAAGGCTTGGCCGGGTCCTCCCGTTGTCCCCGGATATGAGCTCCTTGATGTAGAGCCCGGCTTCGCCCGTAACCTCAATGATAAACCTGCCGGCATCCTCACCAGTGCATTCAATATCCAGAACCCTGCGTTCGCGGATTTTATCTGCACGCCGATGTGCGACCCTTTCCGGAGTGCGCTGGTGAATTATGGCGCCGGTTAAGGATTTGACGGCTTTTGCGAACTCCGCCGCTGAGGGACCACCCTCAACATCGACTATAATCCTGTATTTTTTATGAGCCTTGTTTGATTTAAGGGTTTCCACCTCTGCCCGCACACACCAGCGCGACAGGACAACAGATACACGCCCCTCTGCGCTCTGGTTAATTGCCGTTTCAACCTCGGTGAGATCGGCCGTCCGCCGCTTGGGAGTGATAACTTCAAGGATAAATGGTCGTCCCGTGCCAATCATCCGTGCATCAATATCCTCCCTTCCCGCGCCATGGAGAATCGCATTCTTTGCAGAAAACATTGAAGTAACCGGCCGCCCGATCAGCTCCTCCACGGAGTCCTGGTACTGCTTACCGGTGAAATTGCACATCTCACACCCTGCACCCCGGCAGGTCCTGCAGTCCCAGTGCGTCTGGGGGATGCCACGCTCGTATTTCCGGTATCGGCCGTAGAAAAAGACCGGATTGATCTGTACATCAACAGCATCTTTTGCAAGGTCAAGTAATACGACGATATCGGGATTTTTAAAGTCCGCTTCTTTTCCGCTCATGGCAGAAAAAGCCTTTCCCACCTCGCGGTTAATTTCGGACTTTATCGGTTCGGGGTCAGCAAGAGACAGATCGCTCCAGACCATCTCTTCACTTTCGGAGATCAGAGGGGGAACGCGGCAACCGACAAGAAATGTTGTATACTCGATCCCAAGGCACGCAACCGCAATGTGTTCTGCCCATTCATGTATATGATCAAAAAAATTATTGCAGATCCAGCAGGAACCAGAGAACGATTCGTACTTCAGGTTCTGTGCAATCGCACGGTAGATTCGGAAAGCCCTGCCCCGTTCGCCATTGGAGAGCCCGTGCCCTCGTTTACCCATGAATCTGCCCAAGCAGTGGTCGCAGCACGCCCCGTAGGCAAGGATCTTCTCGACTGCTTCATCTAATTCCATCCGGCATTCCTCCGGTCCAGTTCATTCAGCAGGACCGTGATTGCATGGTCAGCATGGAGGACCGCAGGACCAACAGAATATTTCGGACAATCCGAAATGAACGCCTCTTCTTCAATCGTGAAGTTCATATGGTCAGAGAGCAGGAATGCCGAGGGGATCTGATCTGCCTTTCGGATATCAGTGCCCCGTTCATCGAGTACAGAGTATGCACCTTCCTGCGCAAGACGTTCGAACCCTCCCTTTCGGACTGAAACGCCGGGAGACGCTTCGCGGAATTCCGCACCACATGGTAACACCAGTGCTTTTTTTATCAGCGCCCCGGCATTTCGCTCATCGGGGTTCAGCGATCGTAAGGAGCTTCCCGAAAATTTTACTGTTTTTTTCGGACCCGGTTCCCCCTGAAATACAAGAAAGCACTCCACATCCCGCCGTAATCCGTGTGAAAGAAAGAGCGACGCATTCACGCACCGGCAGAGCACGTCCATGCGCCCACCGCTTGACGGAAGGTCGTTAAGGCTGAACGCTCCATCCGAGCGGGCGGTGTGCCCGATAACTGCAAACGAGGTCATGCTCACTGCATTCCCGAGAACCGCTTCATCAGGCGCTGCATGTTGAACTTTCCGCCACTGCCCCGCAGCCCCTTGAGCGTCCGCTGCATCATCTTATAGTATTTCAACAGCTCCCGGACTTCATCGGGCGTCGCCCCAGCCCCGTGGGCAATACGCTGCATCCTCGAGCTGTTGATAAGCGCAGGGTCGTCCAGCTCATTACTCGTCATCGAGTCCATGATGATACGGTATCGTACCATCTTGGTGCTCGTCACATCGTAGACTCCATCCGGAAGCTCCATATTGCCCAGCGGAAGCATGCTCATAATCTGCTTGAGCGGCCCCATCTTGTTGAGCGCTTCGAGCTGCTTGTACATATCGCGAAGGGTGAACTTGCCTTTCATCATCGCGTTGACGTCCACATCATCCGCATTGATGGCTTCTTCCGCCCGCTCCACAAGCGCCCGGAGGTCGCCCATGCCAAGCAGCCGGGAGATAAAACCGTCCGGGTCGAACCGCTCCAGATCCTCAACCGTCTCCCCCTGCCCGATAAAGACGATCCCACTTTTTGTCTCCGCTACCGCGGACAGTGCTCCGCCACCTTTGGCCGTGCCATCCATTTTTGTTATAATGACTCCGTCAATCCCAATCGCTTCATGGAATCGTCGCGCCTCTTCGCTTGCAAGCTGACCGAGAGCGGCGTCAATTATGAGCCAGCGGTGCGTGGCTTTCGTGAGCCGGTTTAACTCGATGATCTCCTGGATCAGGTTTGCTTCGAGGGCATGCCTGCCCTGCGTATCCACGATAAGCACTTCGAGATCATGGTATGCTGCAAGTCCGTTGCGGGTGATCGAAAGCGCGTCTTTTTCCTGCGGATTGCCAAAACAGGGAATGTTGATCTTCTGGCATAGGGTATAAAGCTGGTCGTATGCACCGGGGCGGAAGGTATCGGCACAGATGACACCCACCCTAAGCCCCTTCTTCTGGAAATAGCGGGCAAGCTTTGCAGTTGTTGTTGTCTTACCGCTGCCCTGCAGTCCCGCCATCAGGATCGTTTGGGGTTCCAGCTTCAGATCCGTGGATGCCCAGATAAGCCTGACCAGCTCCTGATAAACAATACGCAGCACATGTTCGCGCACGCCCATCCCTTTGGGAGGCGGCTCCTCAGAAGAACGCGTCCGGATTGCCTTGGAGAGATCCATGACAAGTTTCACGTTCACGTCCGCGGATAGCAGCGCACGCTGCAAATCCTTTACCAGCTCATCAACTGCTGCTCGATCAATCACCGTTTTTCCCGCAAGCTTCTTGAGGGCATCCTTTAACGAGTTGGAAAGTGTATCGAGCATCATGTATCACCCAGCAGGTCCTCAACCATCTGGTTGGGTGAGAATGGCATAATGTCATCGTATGCCTGACCCGTGCCCAAGAACATAAGCGGTTTTCCGATGGTATGTGCAATCGAGATAGCGGCACCCCCCCGTGAATCCATGTCCGCCTTGGTAAGGATAACTGCATCAGCCCCGACGGTTTTGTCAAATTCAGCAGCACGGACGACCGCATCATTTCCTGCCACCGCCTCATCAACATATACGATGAGATCTGGCTTCATCACCCGGCGGATTTTTTCCAGTTGGTTCATCAGGTTTGCCTTGGTGTGGAACCTGCCCGCGGTATCAGCGAGCACCACGTCGATCTTGTGTGAAGAGGCATACTGCACGGCATCAAAGAGCACCGCCGACGGATCCGCACCCTGCTGGTGCTGAATAATCTTGATCCCGATGCGTTCGGCATGCACTTCAATCTGTTCGATTGCCCCGGCGCGGTACGTGTCCCCGGCACCGATCACGACCGTAAATCCCTGTTTTTTTAAAAAAAAACCAATCTTTGCAACCGTCGTCGTCTTTCCTGTCCCGTTCACACCGGTGAAGAGAATTTTTACCGGGCGCTGGTGGTTCCGAACATATTCCGTGAGGTCAAAACCCTTTCCCAGCACATCGAGGAGCGCCCCTTTGAGTGTGCCGACCACAAGTCCATCCACCGATTCCCCGATCTTCCGGTGTCTTCCCACGAGATCGGTTCGTACATGGGCGATGATCGCATCGGTGACTTGCAGCGCGACATCGCTCTCGAGTAATGTGATCTCAAGCTCTGAGAGCGCATCAGAGAGTTCCTTTTCAGAAACGATCAACTCCCGATCAATAATCAGCGTCTTTATCTTATTGGCAAATGTTGGTTTTTCAGAAAAGACCCCGGGATTTTGCACCACGGATTGAACGGCAGATGGTGTTTCCTGCAGTGGCTGTGGTGTCATGGTTGCCTCTATGCTGATGCCCAGCTTTGCACGGGCAGCCTGAAGTCGTTCCCGAAGCCCACTGAACATGCGACAGATCCTGCCTCAGTCCTCTTCACCATGTGCCGGCGGTGAATACTGCTGTTCCGCCTGCACCGCCTGCTGGTATCCCTGCTCAAGCCTTTTGGTGATCTCGTTCATCTGGTTGCGGAGCCGGTCGAGTGTCTCAACTACCTTCTTTTCCGAGGCTTCCATCTCGGTGATCCGGTCTTTTAAAAACTCGACCGCATCCTTGTTCGTCCGCTCGACAATCACCTCAGCACCGATGTTGAGGAGCACCTTGTCGGGTTCAAGCACTTTGACCCGGAGACTTGCGCCACCGCCGATCTGCAGCAGGACGGTACCGTCATCTGCATCAGAAATGCCCTGCAGTGATTCGATTGCGGCGAGCGCCTCCATCCTCCCGTTTTCCATCAGTTCCAGCTGACCGGCAAAAATTTCCGCCTGCTGCCCATATTGTTTGAGGTAATGCTCAAGGGTCAGCAGCTCGCGCTGGTCCACCATTTCTGCGTTATTTACCACTATGTACCACCCCTTTTCTTACGTTGATGACAGAATTCGTATAACTCTTCTATTGTATGTTCTTCATCACCATAAATACATCATTGTCGAGGGTACTTTCCCACCTCGCAAATGCAGCAAATCTCCAATGCGGATCGGGAGGAAAATAGGAACAATGGGTACTCGTTAAAAGAAGGATTACCTTTCCTGCCAGGCTATACAAAAAGCAAAGGGAGACTGGGATTACTCACTCTTAACCGGTGTCACGCCATCGATTTTGATATACCGTCTCTTCAGATTGTGTTTACTGCCCATGAGCGCAAAAGCACGTTCCTGTGCCTGCTTTTCATTGGGCGCCTTGATCACCTTTGTGTACGGCTTCCAGTCCTCGCCCATCAGAAACGTGCCTTTGACTTCAAACATCTTCTCTTCCATCTCATTCACTCCAGAAATCCAAATATATCCTCAATTCTGCCTAGTTCAAAACCGCTTGTCAGTGCACCTGCAATATAGCCGCGGGTGTTGACCAATAGTCCTGTTCCCACGAGCCCGCTGCCCATATTGATCGTGCCAGTACCAATAGGGATACCACAAAATTCCCCAAGCCTTGTGAGTTCCTGGTCGGTTGCACGTGGAGGGACAATCATGCCCTTGCCGGTCGCGGCACCCGCCATACCGACAGTTTTCACTCCACCCAGTGAGCACTGCATCACGTTAACACCGAGAAATTCGCCGATTGCATCTGCAATTTCCTTCTCCAACTCGGGATGGATAATGGCGATTTTGTCGTTTACCAGTATTATATTGCCCGCAGCGTTCATAGTGCCTGAGAGCAGCATCACTTCACGGTAATCTGATAGTACGGCAATCTCATCCTTTGTGGCAAGTCCGCTCACGACGATGCCCTTGCGGTTGCCGGCCATGAGTGACCCGATGATCGCACTGCCCTGGATCGTCGTTTCGACAAGTTCAACATCGAGTGCGGTACGGATACCCTGTTTGAAAACATCAGGGGCCTCCGGGGGAATGACCGCAATCTCCTCAAGAACACGGGAAAATACCCCAATGTGAGGGGCACCTGTGAACGTGATTGTCCGTTCCATCTTTACGATTCCTCGGCGAGTTCTGCCTGGATTTGCCCATCCTCCATCTTCATGGCGCGGACCCGGATCTTTGTGGGGGGCTTAGTACTCCCCCGCTCCCAGACTTTTTCATTGATGCTTTTATCAAGCTTAACTTCGTCGCTCTTCATGTGCTTGGCGAGGTACTTTTTAATGTCTTTGATCGCAGCGTTGCTCCGCTTCCACCGCGGAGCCCGGCGCGTATCCCGCAGCGGGATGATATAGATGTGCTCCTGCAACTTCTCTGCCATCGGTTACACCTTTAATGTGCTCTTGCGCCAATTGCGTCTTTTCGGGTGCGCAACAACATTGCGCTTTGTTCTGACCATAACCCACTGGGGCACGCGGCGGTTCTGGTCGCATGCCTTTGCCATACGAATCTTTCTGCCTTTGCTTAATTTGCTCATGTTCATTCACCTGATACTAGTGCTTTTTTCCCACGACAAGCGACTGGTCATGATGGGGCGGGAACAGCGGGACGGGATCGATGCCCGATTTCCTGCACGCCTCCCGTATCTCTGCTTCATAGTCGCCGTTTTCGATCGTTCCGGTCTCTCCGTATGTGACGACAAGGAACCGGTCCACGAGCCGGTCGACTTCGGGTTTTGTGTAGCCTAACAGAGGGCGGACATAGGAACATTTCGTCCTACTCTCCAGGCTCTGCACCTCTGACAGCGAGAGCATCGGGACGCGGTCGTTAAACCGTGTGCCGTCACCGACAACCCGGTACTCACTACAGAGGGTTTCAACGGCGGTACGGTGTACCAGATTGATCGCCTCATTAGGAAAACCTCGCTGTGTCACCAGATCCACCGCCTCAGTCAACAATCCTTCACGGAATATTCTTTTTTTTATAGGTAATCCCAACACCTGCGCCGCAGCCTCAACAGACGGGATTTTTCGGGCGGAGTCGAAGACGAACGCATTAAGTTCGACTTCATAATACGTACCCAGCATCATTGCTGCAAGGGAACTGTCCTTTCCACCGCTATACAGCACTCCCGCTCTCATTATTTACGCGTGATCGAATAATCCCGCTTGGCTGGTGCAAGCTGGCGCAGCAGCTCCTTGAGCTGTGCATCGCTGATCTTCTGGCGCAGCCTGCCGCTCTGGGCGAGCTGGACCAGTTGCTGTTCAACTGCCCCGGCAAACTCCGGCTTGGTCAGCCTGATGGTGTTCAGGCGCTCCCGGGCATCCGGTTCAAGTATCTGCATGAGCACCATCTGCAACTGGGCTTTCTGTCGCTGCTGACGTTCGAGCTCTTCCTGCATGCCCTGCTGCTGGTCTGCTGCCTGTTGCTGCAGTTGCGCCATCCTTCTCCTTCGGATTTCGGCCAGCTCGTCGTCTCCCATTGGGATCCCTTCACTCTTTCTTTTCAGACTTCTTTACGTCTTTTGCCTCAGGCTTCTTATGATCAGCCTTTGGCGCGTCACTCTTTTCCGGCTTCTTTGCTTCGCCTTTCTTTGCTGATGTTTTTTTCTCTGCTTTCCCTGTTTCAGGTTTCTTTGGCTCTGCCTTGGTAGGCTGCACCTTCTTGGGTATGGGCGCGGGTGGGTTCACCAGCGTGTCCTTTGCCATTGAATCCATAAAAGACTGCCCTTCTGGCGCGATCCTTCGCCCGGTCTTGTCGTGCACAATAAATTTGCACGCCTCGAGTTGCTGGA
>Ga0209048_10003200_pt1 | contig 16009 bp, 13 predicted proteins | sample FrelakmetCRP12CR_FD_187146 | JGI IMG/M metagenome (GOLD analysis project Ga0209048, IMG submission 187146) | Freshwater lake sediment microbial communities from the University of Notre Dame, USA, for methane emissions studies - CRP12 CR (SPAdes)... | ecosystem: Environmental > Aquatic >... | reverse complement strand
GTCTGACGATGCTGGAGAACCGCATGCGTCGCTTGGAGCGAACGCATGGTGACGACATCGCGGTGGTGCATCTCGATCACCGGGCCGACGCGGTCAATCTCGTGCATTACCTCGCGCTACGTCACGGCGACGTCCGTGATCTCCAGCGCTGCCTGATCGAGCGGGGTCTGTCGTAGTTGGGGCGGTGTGAACCTCATGTGCTGGCGACGGTGCAGAGCGTTCGTGGCGCGCTCGACGGGCAGCAGCCCCCGATCTTGACGCCCACGACGCTGAGCTTCGAGGAAGGCCGCGTTGCGCTGGATCGCAACACCGATTCTCTGTTCGGTCCGCGCCCTCGGGGACGGGTACCGCGGGTGATGGTGACCCTGCCCAGTGAAGCCGCCGACGACTACTTGCTGGTGCGTCATCTCGTGGCCTCTGGCATGGACGTGGCCCGCATCAATGGCGCCCACGACGACCCCGCACGTTGGGAACGGATGGCCGGCCACGTACGCAAGGCTTCGGCGGAACTCGAGCGACCGTGCCGAATCTCGATGGACCTTCCCGGCCCGAAGCTGCGGACCGGGCCGTTGGTAGACGGTCCCCGGATCATGAGACTGCGTCCTGAACGCGACCTGCGCGGCGTACCGGTGGCACCCGCGACCGCGACCCTCGTTGCCCGCGAAGGCGACGATCGCGCGAGCGCGATTCCGGTGGACCGCTCATGGATCGAGCGTCGCCACCCCGGCGACATGCTCGACATGGTCGACACGAGAGGTTCCCAGCGTGAACTGCGAGTCATCGAGACCGCTGCCGATCGCTGTGTCGTGGAAGCGTGGGACACGACCTACGTCGAGACGGGAATGGCGCTGTCATGCGACGGCGACACGACCGTCGTTGGCGAGCTTGCCAGAGTTCCGCAATACCACCTGTTGCGTTCCGGGGATCCCCTCGTGCTGACCCGTGACCTGACCCCGACGGCGCCGTGGCGCCACGGGCAGCCGGGACACGCCCGAATCGGATGCACCCTCGCGGAGGCTTTCGAAGCAGCGAGAGTCGGACAGCGAGTCGTCCTCGACGACGGAAAGCTGACCGGCGTGATCGAGCGTGGCGCGGGGGACGAGTTGCAGCTCCGGATCCTGACCGCCTCCCCGAAAGGGTCCCGACTTCGCGCCGAGAAGGGCATCAACCTGCCTGACACTGATCTGCACGTTGCCGCAGTGACGGACGCTGATCTGCCGCTGCTTGAGGTCGCGGCCATCCAAGCCGACATGATCGCCCTGTCGTTCCTGCGCCACGAACACGACATCGACGAAGTGCACGAGTACCTCCGGCGGGTCGGGGGCGATCACCTCGGACTCATCTTGAAGATCGAGACCGTCGCGGCGTTTGCGCGGCTTCCCGAGATCATCCTGCACGCCATGCGCGCCCCGCGCGTCGGCGTCATGATCGCCCGAGGCGACCTTGCGGTCGAGGCCGGATACGAACGCCTCGCCGAGGTCCAAGAAGAAATCTTGTGGTTGTGCGAAGCGGCGCACCTCCCCGTGATCTGGGCGACTGAGGTCCTCGACCAACTCGCGCGCACCGGCCAACCGTCGCGCGCGGAAGTCACCGACGCCGCCATGAGCCAACGCGCCGAATGCGTCATGCTGAACAAGGGACCCCACATCGATGCCGCTATCGTCGTACTCGACGACATCCTTCGCCGGATGTCGGGCCACCAACGCAAGAAGACCCCACTCCTACGACCCCTGCGCAGCTGGACCGGCGACTAACCGACACCGCGAGTTCGAGCAGCGAGGTGTCTGTCAATGGACGTGTCTCCGCGCCGTATCCGCGCGCGAGGGTTCGATCGATCTATAGCCAGTTGCGTGCGCTGCTTTTCGAGGCTCGGTGCCAGGTGTTTGGCCATTCGTCTCGGAGGTGTGCGCGCTCTTGGCGTTCGATCGCGATGAGGCCACCGATCGCGACTCGAGCGTCGACGAGTTCGATCGCGGCGTTTCTGAGCCAGGCTTCGGCAACGACGGTGTCGTGGTAGTCGCCAAGGACCGCTTGTATTGCTTCGACTCCGGCAGCGAAACGGCGGGCGGATCCTCCGACGACGGGTGCGACTGCTTCGGCGGCGTAGCGGCAACGTTTAGCCGCGATGCGGATCTGGTGGAGCTCGGTGTCGGTGGGATGCTCGCCCATCGTGTCGACGGCCGCAGCGAGTTGGTTCCATCGACGCTTCACGAGGGAGGAGGCGACGTGGGCGGCGGGTTGCTTTGCCTTCCGGTACGCAGCCGCGGCGATCGGCGGTTCGGTGGCGAACTTGACCAGTGTCCGAAGCGTGCCGTCGTAGCGATCGGAGCGCAGCGCCGCGAGCAGCCCATCACGGGCGGCCCGTTTTGACACCGCCAATCGGGCCAGAAGTTCGGTCGTGGCCGGTTGGTCCACGTCGGAAAGCAACCGGGCGTTCGCGGCGAGTCGAGCTTCTAGGACATCGAGGTCGCGCGCCGGGCCAACGGTACTTCCCAACCACTGGAGTTCGTCGCGAAGTTCGGCTGAGAGATCGGCATCAAGCAGGCGTGAGAAAGTGCGCAGGTCGGAGCGGAGGCGGCGAGTAGCGACCCGGTAGCGATGCAACGCTTCGGGATCGTGTCCAAGGCGGACCCCTGGATCATGCATGAGCATCTGAACGACGGACGCCGCGGTCAGGTGACGGATCAGATCAGCCGTGGACGTGTGACGGCCGACCGGCATTACCACAACCGAAGGCGGCTCTTGCGCTTGCCTGCCAATCGCGCGAACAAGCTTCGGCACTGGCCTCTCGGCGCGACAGCCCGCATGGATCAACGCGGCGACCGTGGAATGCAGCGCGGCGCGACTTGCCGGGCTATCGGCTGTCGCTTCGACCTCGACCTCACGGAAATGGTCGACGGTGCGAACTCCATCCACTACCGAGATCGAATCATCATCGATCTCAACCAACGTCTGTCCGTCGGCGTCACGCACCTGCACAGGTAATCGGGTGGTGTGCAACCGAGTCACACGGCGCAACGGGCTGCCACGCGTGAAGCATCGCACCACGTCGCGAGCTTCGTCCGGCACGATGTCTATCTCGCCGTCGAACGCCAATTCCTCACGCGCGATCACGCCGTTGGATACGTCGTCCGGGAGCTTCAGCGTCCACGGCGCGCCCGGTTCCCCTGTGCGGAAACGGAGCGTGATCCCCCAGCGCACCAACTCCAGGTCGGGTGTGTCGTAGTAGGTGGCGTCAAGCTCACGAACCGGCTGTGAGACCGCGACGAGCCCCTCGAATGTGGGCATCCCGAACGCGTCGTTCGGAATCAGCTTGGCTTCCCGTTCCGTCGTCATGAGAAGGGCCGCGACGTCGTGCCGCTCAGCGTTACCCGAACTCGGCACGCAAATGCCGCCGCACCGACCGCTCGACCAGAACCGGCAGGAAGTCCCGGACTCGGACGTCCGCCCACCCCTCGTACTCCTCGCGAACTTCGCGCTCGATCGTCTCTCGCGACACCGCGTCGCCAACCCAGTCCGCGAGATGGATCACGACCGCCTCGATCTGGGTCTCGGGGTCAACGTCCACGACCGGCTGTCGTTTCATGACGACTGCCTCCGCCTCGGGTGCCTCAGTTGCACCGCGGCCGACACGGTTGCTGCCGGTACCGACCGGGGCACGATCCTCAGTCCATCACCGGGCGCCCGCCCTGACCTCATTGGAAGTCGAGATCCAGGCATTTCGTTACCTGATGTTCACCTGGCCGATCCTGAGGTTCTGGACGTTCAGGCGACAGAGGCGAAGGTCCATCCCTCGGCGTCCGCTGAGTGTCGAAGTTTCCCGTCGGGATCACCGCCGCGGGACACCCACACGCCCCGAGACCCGCCCGGTTGCGTTGTCGAAGGAACGCCTGCTCAACAGGCGGTTCATCATGACCGTGCGGAGGTGCCCTCGATCGCTGGCGACCACTTGCGCACGAAGCTGGATCGTCCACGAGAACCAGCTGCCGCGAGTTCTTGGTCGCCGGCTCACCACGACGCGTCGGGCAGTCGGGACTGCCTAGTCGTCCGTCGCTCAAACAGGCTGGTGGGTCGCGGCCGCCACCAGGCTGGCTGCCTGGTGGCATAACGGGCCGCGGCCCGGGCATTCTGCGCTCGTGGCTGAAGGTGTGCGCGAGGCGCTCATGGGCCAGTGGCTGACAATCGCTGGAGTGATCCCATCACTCGACCTCGACGCTCCATCGAGGGTCGACGGGTGGCGCAACCGCGAGGTGCTCGCACACCTTTCGATCCAGCCGAAGCTCGTTGCGCGTTTCCTCGAAACGGCATCGACGGCTCAGCCGCAGATCAGCCTCGTCGCCAACCTGTCGGGCACCTCCACGCTGGCGGAAGCGATCGACCAAGCCGCGCGGCGCGCCACCGACAGGGACCTGAACTTCGCAGAGAACGTCGAACGGGTGGCCCCGGCTCTTGAGTGCGCTGATCTCACGGCAACCGTTACCACCATGCAGGGACCGATTGTGCTCCACGACTACCTGCTGACACGCTGCGTCGAGGCGGTCGTACATGGCTGCGACTTCACCGATCCCATCGAACCGGACGCCGACGCGATGGACATCGCATGCGCTGCGCTGCGCGACGTGATCGCCGAACGCCATCCCGAGTTGCTAGCAGAGGTGGACTCGCTGCCAGCAATGAGGTGGCTCGACATCGCGACGGGGCGAGAAACGCCACCACGCGTTCTGCAAGCCTGCTGTCCTCTGATGACCTAAGCGGAACTGACGCTGGGTGCGCCAGGTTTGGCTGTTCCGCGCTGCCCACGTCGTACCCGGCAGACCATTTGTCAGACTCACCACTAGGACACAGCCCAGTGCGGGGGATCGCGCGATTCGTCGGCTGAGGTGCACCGGTGCACGAGGTCGTGGTCGACATAGAACTCGGCAGGTCCGCCGGGCTCTCGGGCAATCCACGCAGACTTGCCGGGCGGAAGGTCAATTCTGACCAACGTTCCGCAACCGGGGCAGTGTTCACATCCGAAGGTCGTGTCCGAAATGCTCGGGCATTCGACGATCGCCGTTACCCTTGATCTGTACTCGCAGGTCACACGGACGATGCAACAACAAGCGGCAGACGCCCTCGATGCTCTCTTTGGCCGTCAGGAGGGACGTCAAGCTGCAGGCGAGTAATGCGCTTTCCCAGTTCAGCCCTCGTCTACCGAGCACAACCCAGTGAGACGCGAGTCGCCGCAACGCCGACAAGTTTCGATTCCCCACAGGGGCCTCGCGGGGGAAAGGAACCTATTCCGGAGTTACGCCCTTCGACGCGAAGCCACGTTGGAGGCGTCCGTGGGGACCCACGCAGTCTCGCGATTCTGCTCGCGTGAGAAGAATGTGCGAACCCGGGCAGTGAGAGTGGGTGCCCGGCTTGCCGGGCCCCCACTCTCACCTGGACCGATACGGTGGGGCCGGAAGGGATCGAACCTTCGACCGAGGGATTATGAGTCCCCTGCTCTGACCACTGAGCTACGGCCCCGGGCGCACATCATGGCGCGCCGGGACCGGTCGTGCGTGGCTCCGGGGGTGGGACTCGAACCCACAACAATTCGGTTAACAGCCGAGCGCTCTGCCAATTGAGCTACCCCGGAATGGCTTCCGACGATAGCAGCGCCCTGACCAGACCCATGACCTCTCGATGCGTGCGGGAGCAGCAGTAGTACACGCTCGCGCAGCCGTGCTCGTGTTCGTTGGTCCGAATGCTGGGATCGGCCACCGCCCGATATGGGGCGCGGAACTGTTCCCGGGGTATCCCGGTCAGCTCGGACCAGAACGCCTCTGTGCCGTCGATGTCGAGCCCTTCGTGAAGATAGACGCGGGCACGGAGTCGCGATTCTTCGAGCGTGAAGAACCGCCGCAGCCAGGCGCAGAAGAACCTGATCATGGCGGGATCGCTGTTGGCGAACAAGACCTTCCCGTCCGTCTTCGACCCCTCTCCTGCGTAGAGCGCCACGCCGGCGGCGAGGAAGGCATCGTCGCTCAGTCTTCCGATCCGCTCTCGTCCCTCCCGGTTCAGCTCCTCGATCTCGGCCAGCTTGGCGAGGTGCTGGGGATGCGGTGAGACGAACGTCGGGCGCTGGCGCGGGCGGGGCTCGAACGCCACATCACGGACCCGGAGCGATACGCACGCCTTCGCGACGCCCAAGGTCTCCGCGATCTCGAGCAGTGTCCGGCTCTCGGCGCGCATCCGACGAGCCTTCTCCTGAAGCTCGACCTTGCCCCGATATCCCATCCGACAATGGTACCGAACGTGTGTTCGATTCAGCAACGAGGTGCCCGGGGCCCCGTGAATCGGGTATCAATACAGGATGCGCTTCAGGTTCGGTCTCGTGCTCGGGTTCGCCGCGGGCTATTACTTGGGTTCCAAGGCGGGCCGCGAACGCTACGAAGAGATCCAGCGCCGTCTCGAGGTGCTGCGCGACACGCGCATCTTCGAGAAGCTACAGGCCGCAGTCGAGCTCGCCGTCGAACGTGTGCGCGCCGAGACCGAGCAGCCCGACGTGGACCTGACCCGCGAACCCGTCGCACCGTGGGAAGGCGCGCCGACCCCCTGACGGCGGTCGTGACGAGGCGAGGGTCTACGGCTCTTCGAGATAGTCGCGCAGACGCGACGAGCGCGTCGGATGACGCAGCTTCGCCAGCGTCTTCGACTCGATCTGGCGGATGCGTTCGCGCGTGACGCCGAACTCCTTGCCGACCTCTTCGAGCGTGCGCACCTGGCCGTCGTCGAGACCGAATCGCAACCGGACCACCTGACGTTCGCGATCGTTCAGCTCCTCGAGTGCCTCTTCGATCGCTTCGGTGAGCAGCGCGCGCGCCGCGGCGGTCGCCGGCGCGATCGCCTGCGGGTCCTCGACGAAGTCGCCGAGCGATGAGTCGTCTTCTTCGCCGACGGGCGTCTCGAGCGACACCGGTTCCTGTGCGATACGCCGGATCTCGCGCACGCGATCCGGCGTGAGATCCACCTTCGCCGCGACCTCTTCGACCGTCGGTTCGCGTCCGAGCTCCTGCAACATCTGACGCTGGACGCGCAGCACCTTGTTCATCGTCTCGACCATGTGCACCGGGATGCGGATCGTGCGGGCCTGATCGGCAATGGCCCGTGTGATGGCTTGGCGGATCCACCAGGTGGCGTACGTGGAGAACTTGAAGCCCTTCGTGTAGTCGAACTTCTCCACGGCACGAATGAGCCCGAGGTTGCCCTCCTGGATCAGGTCGAGCAGTGCCATGCCCCGGCCGACGTACCGCTTCGCGATCGACACCACGAGCCGCAGGTTCGCCTCGACGAGCTGCTTCTTGGCCAGCGCGCCGTCGGCGGCGACGGCCTCGAGACTGGCCCGCTCCCCTTCCGACAGCGTGGCGCGCTCTTCGACGTGCGCGGTGGCGTGCAATCCGGCTTCGATCCGCTTGGCGAGCGTGACTTCCTGCGGGCCCGTGAGCAGCGGGACCTTGCCGATCTCCTTGAGGTACATGCGGACCGGGTCGAAGCTGCCGAACTCGCCGGGCCGGTCGGGCCGTGGCGCCGCGGGACCGCCCGAGATGCGCCCGCCCATACGAACCGGCGGCGCGTTCGATTCCTCGGGGCGACGCGGCGCAACCGTTCCGGGACGGCCGATGCTCGAACCGAGCGCTTCGCTCGCGTGCCGGCGGTGCAGTCCGCTGTCCGGCGGCGATCCCCCACCGCTCCCCGCGCGCCGTTGGTCCTCGCGCTGCAACTCTTCGACGATCTCGTCGACGACCTCGACGCCGCGAGCGCGGATCGACTCGTAGATCGCCGCGAGCTCGGCGGTCTCCGGCTCGAGATCGGGCAGTGCCGCGAACACCTCACCGGTCGTGACGAAGCCGCGTTCCTTCACACGCGCGAGCAACTGCTCCACGTCGAAACCCGAAGGTGTCGGCGACGGCACCGCGTCAGCGCGATTCGGAGTCGGCAAGTGCGACTGCTCCACGAGGCTCCTCGTCGTGTTCGCGATCGGTGATCCAGGCTACCAACTCCAGCGCGGCGGTTCTTGCGCCCGGCCAGTCGCCGTTCGCACGACAGCTCGCGACCGCGTCCAGCAACGGCGCGACGTCCGTCGTGCGTTCGTCGCCCGAGCGCTGGAGCGCCTGCATCATCCGCCGCGCCGCGGGCTCGACGGTATTGACCACCAAGCGAGCTTCGAGCGTTTCGGGCTCGGCGTCGGGCGTGGCATCCTCCACCGCGAGTCGTTCGAGCAGGGACCGCGCCGCGCCGTCGCTCATCGCGAGCGCGTCGTGGAACGTGGTGGCTTCCACGAGCGCATCGAACGCGGCACGCGCGATCGGGTCGGCGAAGAGCGCGTGATCGAGCCAGTTCGCCACGAGCTCGGGCTGATGGATCGCCCACCGCAAGGCATCCAATTCCCGCGGATCGACCGGGCGTTCCGGCAGCACCACCGGTTCCGATTCCTCGGTCCGGGTCCGTACTGATTGGGGCTTCGGTTCGTCAGGACGCCGTTGCGTCGCCCGCGTCACGGCCGCGCGCATGTGGTCCGCGTCGATCTGGAGGCGGTCGGCGAGCATCATCACGTACTGGTCTCGGACAAGATCGCTCGGATGTTGAGCGACAATTGCCGCGGCCTCCTCGCCGGCGCGGGCCCGTCCTTCCATCGAGGACAGATCCGCCGCCGCGAGCCGCCGCTCCAACCGGAACTGGAGGAACGGCTCGGCCTGCTTGAGCGCGAGCAACAGCGCCTCGGGGTCGTCCTTCCACACGTCCGCGGGATCGCGACCCGCAGGAAGGTCGGCCACCTGGAACTGCACCTCGAACCGTTGTTCCCACTGATAGGCGCGCTCGGCCGCGGCCTGGCCCGCACTGTCGGCGTCGTACGCGAGCGTGATCTTGCGGGCCAGGTTCTTGAGGATCTGGAAGTGGTCGTCGGCGAGCGCGGTGCCACAGGTGGCGACGGCGTTCGGCGCGCCCGCGAGCACGAACGCGATCACGTCGGTGTAGCCCTCGCAGATGATGACTTCGCCCCGCGCGACGATCTCGCCCTTGGCCCAGTTGAGCCCGTACAGCAGCCGGCTCTTCTGGTAGATCGGGGTTTCCGGAGAGTTCTTGTATTTCGGACCACGGTCGTCGAGCGAACGACCGCCGAAACCGGCCGGGTCGCCCCGCCCGTCGTAGATCGGGAACATCAGCCGCGACCGGAACTGGTCCTGCAGCTTGTTCGCGCGGTTGACGAAGGAGAGTCCGGCGTCCACGAGGTCCGTCCGAGAGAACTTGCGCTGCTGCAACTCGCGGCTCACCACGTCGAACCCGTCGGGCGCCCACCCGAGCTTGAACTGCCGCGCGACGTCGCCGTCGAACCCGCGACTCCGCAGGTAACGACGCGCGAGGCCACCGTCGGGCGATTCGAGGAGCAGCCGGTGGTAGATGTCGATCGCCGCGCCGACCGCTTCGGACAGGCGCGTCTTGCGTTGTCGGTCCTTGGGGATGTTCTCGTCGTCGTAGTGCAGCGTGATGCCCGCACGCGCCGCGAGTCGCTCGACCGCCTCGACGAAGTCGAGATGCTCCACTTGACGGATGAACGTGATGGCGTCGCCGCGGGCCTGGCAACCGAAGCAGTAGTACACAGACATCTCGGGGTTGATCGAGAACGAGGGCGACTTCTCCGCGTGGAACGGGCACAGCCCCGTGTATCGGCGGCCGACGCGCTTGAGCGCGAGGTGCTCGCTCGCGAGCGCGACGAGATCAGTGGCCTCCCGCACCCTGGCGACGTCGTCGTCGAGGATCCCCATCGGGCGTCAGGCTAGATGGAAGCGGCGGGCGACGTTCCGGCGGCGGGCGGGCCGCAGGTCACGGCCAACTCAGACGCCACGGGGGAGGTCGTCGGGACGCCAGCCGAGGAGCTCGACACCGAGACCGAGCGCGAACCGATCGGTCATCCCGCTCACGTAGTGCACCGCCGCGGCCGCGGCCTCCGGGGTGCCGGCCACGACCGGATCGCCGAGCCTCTCGGCGATCTCGGGGATCCGCAACGGCGCATCCGCGAAGTGCTCGACGAGCCCTCGGAGCAGGCGCACGACCTTGGCGGCCTGCTGCACCGACGCCGGACGCAGGTAGATCCGTTCGAAGTTGAAGGCACGGAACGCCCCGAGCGCGCTCGCGGCGGGTTCGGTCATCCCGAGGCGACCCGTCCGCTCGACCGCGTCGAGCACCGCCAGCACGAACGACCCGATCTGCTCGGAACGACGCGATCCCACGACGTCACGCACCTCGGCGGGCAGATCGCCCGGGGTGAGGATGCCGGCCCGGACCGCGTCCTCGAAGTCGTGACAGACGTAGGCGATCCGGTCGGCCCAGGCCACGACCTCACCCTCGGCGGTGCTCGGGGCCGGACGGCGCCACGAGTGGTTGCGCACGCCGTCGAGCGTCTCGAGACAGAGGTTGAGCGGCGTCAGCGTGACGTCCGCGCCATAGACCGCGTGGTCGTACCCCGTCTCGGGGAGATAGGGCGAGAACGCCGCCTCCGACGCATGCCCGGCGGGTCCGTGGCCGCAGTCGTGGGCGAGCGCGATCGCTTCGACCAACGGCAGGCACAGGTTCGCGACCCGCGCGATCCCGGTGGCCACCTGGGCCACTTCGACGGCGTGCGTCAACCGGGTCCGGAGGTGGTCGTCCTCGGGCGCGATGAAGACCTGGCACTTCCCGGCGAGGCGCCGCCACGGACGGGAGTGCTTCACCCGATCGAGGTCGCGCTCGAAGCACAGCCGGAACGGGTCCGGTTCCTCGGCCCGGGCCCGATGACCGGCCCCGACGGGCCGCGTGGCGCCGGGTGCGAGCACCGAGTCCAGCTCGGCCTCCCGCTCCACTCGGCGCACCAGGCCGCCGCCGACGAACGCCGCGCCGCCGACGTGGGCCTCCCGCACGACGAGCGGCGACACCGTCACCTGCGTTCCCTCGATGGTCAAAGTCTTCTCCATGCCCTGGACGGTATCAGTGGGGTGTGACACCTATCCGGCGTCGACCGCCCGGCCGGCAACCACGTACACCACACGATCCACCGCGCGGAGCAGCCGGTCGTCATGGCTCACGGAGAGCACGGTGACCCCCTCGTTCGCACAGCGTTCACGCAGCAATCCGACCACGACGTCGGCCATCTCGGGATCGAGGCTGCCCGTCGGCTCGTCGGCCAGAATCACCCTCGGATCGTTCGCGAGGGCCCGGGCTACAGCCACCCGCTGGCGCTCCCCGCCCGAGAGCTCGGGGGGACGGCTCTCGACGAACGGACCCAGCCCCACGGACCCGAGGAGCTCGTCGGCCCGGCGCCGGCGCTCGCGTTCGCGACGACCGGTGCCGTACATCGCCATCTCGACGTTCTGACGCGCGCTGAGATGCGGCAGGAGGTTGTGCAGCTGGAACACGAGCCCGACCTCCAGCCGTCGGTACCGGTTCACGCCGTATCGGCTCGCGAGGTCGCGGCCGTCGACGACGATTCGACCGGACGTGGGCGCGTCGAGCGACGCGAGCAGATGCAGCAGCGTCGACTTCCCGCTGCCCGACGGGCCCGCGAGCGCGACGAACTCACCGCGCCGCACCTCGAGCGACAGGCCGTCGAGCGCCGTCGACTCGCGGTCGTAGCGCTTCACCACGTCGACCACCCGGATCATCGGCTCGTCACTCACGGCGCAACGCCTCCAGGGGCACGAGCCGCGCGGCTTTGTACGCGGGATACAGCGCACCGAGGAACGCCATCCCCGACGCGAACAGCAACGCGCGCCAGAAGATCCACGCGTTGTACGCGGGTTTGAAGACGCCGACGAGGTCGGGCACGCGGGTGAGACCGCGCACCGCGAGATAGCCGATACCGATCCCGATGACCGCACCGATCAGGCTCACGAGAAGTGCCTCGCCGAGCACCAGCACGAGGACGCGCCGTCGCGTCCAGCCGATCGAGCGCAGCACGCCGAACTCGCGGATGCGTTCGTAGAACGACAGCAACGAGGTGTTCATCACTCCCGTCGCGCCGATGAACAATGCGAGCAACGACCCGCCGACGTTGGCCGCGCTGATGAGGATCAGGTTGCGGTCGACGCGACCGAACTCGGTCTCGCTCCGCACCGTTGCGAACTGCGGCGTGGCGTCCTCGATCGACCGCCGCAACTTCTTCACGTTGGTACCCGGCTTCACCCGCACGAACGCGAGCGTCACCACACCGGGCTTGCGATGCCACTCCTGCAACGACTGCAGGGGGAACATCCCTCCGAGGTCACCGAACACGACACCCGTGGAATAGAGCCCGACCACCTTGAAGCGCCGTTCCTCGACCTTGAAGGTGTCACCCACCTTCACGCCGAACTCCTTGGCGGCGCGGTACCCGAGCATCATCTCGTCGGTCGCGTTGTTGGCGAACGCTCGACCACCGACGACCTTCACGCCGAACTCCGCGAGCTGATGCTTCGGTAGCCCGATCTCGATGAAGAACGGGTGCTGCGCGTCGATCTTCGCGGTGGCAACCAGCGCACCGACGGCGCTCTCCACCTCGGGCCGCCGGCGCAGCGCGGCGACCTCGGTCTCGTCGACCGAGCTGTACAGGATGTCGGACGCGCCCTTCTGGGCGATGCTGAAGTCTGCCCTGCCGGTGCGCAGGATCGAGACGGCGGTCTCGCGGAGGCTGTAGGTCAACACGCCCAGCGCGACGACCGCGGTGATGCCGATGGCCACCGCGGCGGCCGTGACCGCGGCGCGGAACTTCCGCGTGCGTACGTTGTGGAAGATCAGGCCGATGAACGGCACGGCGACGCTCCGGTCATCAGGAACCCGGCGGGTGGGGCACCGTGTAGCTCACGGTGGCGGTCGCCACGGGTTCGGGATCGCCGTCGGAGTACATGGTGACCACTCCGGTGGCCAGCCGGCGTCCGACCTTCAGCAACTTCGTCTCCGCGATGACGTCGCACGGTGCGGGACGGCGGAGGAAGTCGATGCTCAGGTGCGTGGTGACGGTCACCTCGTTCGTGCCGATCTCGCCGAGCAGCGCCACCCACATCGCGGTGTCGGCGAGCGTCATCAGCGTGGGTCCCGAGATCGTGCCGCCGGGCCGGAGGTTGCGTTTCGTGAACTTCGATCGGACGCGTGACGAACGGTCGCCCATCTCCTCGATGACGAGATACTCCTCGACGCCGGGAAACGCCCGGGCGAGAAAGGCGATGACCTCCTCTTTGCTGACGCCCGGCATCGACCGGGCTCAGGCCGTCGAACCGGGGCCGCCCGCGCCCAGCGCGGCGTGCGCGGCGGCGAGTCGCGCCAGGGGCACCCGGTACGGAGAGCACGAGACGTAGTCGAGCCCGACCTCGTGGCAGAACTCGACGGACTTCGGATCGCCGCCGTGCTCGCCGCAGATCCCGAGCTTGATGTCCGGCCGCGCGGCACGGCCGCTTGCACAGGCCATCTTCACCAGTTGACCGACGCCGGCGCGGTCGAGCTGCTCGAACGGGCTCACCTCGAGCAGGTGCTGTTCGAGGTACACGGGCATCATCCGCCCTTCGACGTCGTCGCGCGAGAACCCGAACGTCATCTGCGTGAGGTCGTTGGTGCCGAACGAGAAGAACTCGGCGATCTCCGCGATCTCGCCCGCGGTGAGCGCGGCGCGCGGCGTCTCCACCATGGTGCCGACGAGGTACTCGACACGCGCCCCCTTCGCCGCGAACACCTTCTCGGCTTCCTCGCGCACCCAGCCGTCGATCATCTCCATCTCGGTGCGCGCCACGGTCAGCGGGATCATGATCTCCACCTGCGGATCACCGCCCGCCTGCTTGCGCTCCACCGCCGCTTCGAGCAGCGCTCGCACCTGCATGCGGTACAGCCCGGGCTTGAGGATGCCGAGGCGGCACCCACGCGTGCCGAGCATCGGGTTGGCTTCCTCCCACCGCCGCAGCGCCAGCATCAGCTTGTCGGCGCGCGGATCCCCCACGCCCTTGATGCCGGCCGCGACTTGATCCGCGAGCACTTCGAGATGGTTCGGGAGGAACTCGTGCAGCGGCGGGTCGAGGAGGCGGACGGTGACGGGCAGGCCGTCCATCGCCTCGAGGATCCCGAGGAAGTCGGTCTTCTGTTGGACGAGCAGCGCGTCGAGTGCTGCCGCTTCTTCCTCTTCGGTGTCCGCGAGGATCATGCGCTGCACGATCGGCAACCGATCGCCGAGGAACATGTGCTCGGTGCGGCACAGGCCGATGCCCTGCGCGCCGAACTCGATCGCCTTCGCGGCGTCCTCGGGCAGATCCGCGTTCGTGCGCACCTTGAGCGTGCGGAACTCGTCGGCCCAGCCCAGCAACACGCCGAACGGTCCGGTCGGCTCGGGCGTGATCACGGCCACCTCGCCCTCGACCACTTCACCCGTCGTGCCGTTGATCGAGATGACGTCGCCTTCGTTGATCGTCACCGTGATCGTGGTCTCAACTCCACCGCGGATCACGTCGCGATCACAGCTGAACGTCTTCGTGGCAAGGTTGATGTGCACGCCGTCGGCGCCGCAGATCGCGGGCTTGCCCATCCCGCGCGCGACGACCGCCGCGTGGGACACGAGGCCACCGCGCGACGTGAGGATTCCTTCGGCCGCGATCATGCCGTGAAGGTCGTCGGGCGACGTCTCCGGCCGCACGAGGATCACGCGCTCGCCGTCGTTGGCCGCCGCTTCGGCGTCGTCGGCGGTGAAGTAGACCTTGCCCACCGCGGCGCCCGGCGACGCGTTCAGGCCCGTCGCGATGACCTTGTAGGTGGCCTTCGGGTCGAACTGCGGGTGCAGGAGCTGATCGAGCTGCGCGGGCTGGATGCGCAGCACCGCCTCCTGCTTGTTGATGAGCCCCTCCTGTTCCATCTCGACGGCCATGCGCAGTGCGGCGGCCGCGGTGCGCTTGCCTACTCTCGTCTGGAGGATGAAGAGCCGGCCCTGCTCGATGGTGAACTCGATGTCGCACATGTCGCGGTAGTGCAGACCGAGGTTCTTCATCACCTCGAGGAGCTGCGTGTAGCACTCCGGGAAGTGATTGCCCATCTGGTCGAGCGGCTCGGTGATGCGGATACCGGCCACGACATCTTCGCCCTGCGCGTTGGCGAGGAAGTCGCCGTAGGGCAGGTTCTCGCCCGTCGACGGGTTGCGTGTGAACGCGACACCCGTCCCCGAGTCGTCCCCCTTGTTGCCGAACACCATCGTCTGCACGTTGACCGCGGTGCCGAGGTTGTCGGGGATGCTTTCCATCTTGCGGTAGTCACGCGCGCGCCGGCCGTTCCAGCTCTTGAACACGGCTTCGACGGCGTACCGGAGCTGTTCCTTCGGGTCGTCGGGGAACTCGACGCCGGCGTCGGTGCTCACGATGCCCTTGAAGGTGGCGACGAGGCCGCGCATCTGCTCGGGCGTGAGCTCGGTCTCGTTGCGGACACCGGCGTCGACGACGAGCTCCTCGAGCGCGACGTCGAACCGCTCCCCTTTCACGTCGAGCACGATCTTGCCGAACATCTGCACGAAACGCCGGTACGAGTCGTACGCGAAGCGCTCGTTGTTCGTCTGCTTCGTGAGCCCCTGCACGGACGCGTCGTTGAGGCCGAGGTTGAGGACGGTGTCCATCATCCCGGGCATCGAGAACGGGGCACCGGAGCGGACGGATACGAGCAGCGGGTCTGCGGCGTCGCCGAGACGCTTGCCCATCTTGGTCTCGAGGGCCTCCAGGGCCGCGGCCACCTCGTCGAGCAGGCCATCGGGAAGCTGCTCGTCGCGGTCCATGTAGGCGTTGCAGGCCTCGGTGGTGATCGTGAACCCCGGCGGGACCGGCAGGCCCAGCTTGGTCATCTCGGCGAGGTTCGCCCCCTTGCCCCCGAGCAGGTACTTCTGCTCCTTGGAGCCCTCTTCGAAGGCGTAGACGTACTTCATGCAGCGGCCCTCCGGCACGATCAGGAATCGTCGCAGAGCCTACCGAGTGAGATGTCGAGCATCCGGAATGCCCGGTCGCGGCGCCCGGCCGGG
>Ga0209048_10003199_pt1 | contig 16017 bp, 14 predicted proteins | sample FrelakmetCRP12CR_FD_187146 | JGI IMG/M metagenome (GOLD analysis project Ga0209048, IMG submission 187146) | Freshwater lake sediment microbial communities from the University of Notre Dame, USA, for methane emissions studies - CRP12 CR (SPAdes)... | ecosystem: Environmental > Aquatic >... | reverse complement strand
GCTCGTCCACGGCCGCCTTCGTCACGCTGGGATCCGTCTTGCTGCCGCTCATGTCCAACACGTTGAAGCCCAACGACAGCGCGACGCTCTGATTGGCCTCAGTCCCAACCGCGTAGTGAGCCGTCGCGGCGGCAACCTGCGGAGCGACGCCCTCACCGGGTCGGGACGACTCGCTCGACGATGATCCCGAGATCCAAGCAATGACGCCCCCGACGAGGGCTAGCCCAACAGCCGTCGCGATAACCGCGCGCCACGCGAAGCGATGCAAGCGAACAGACCCCGCGACACGCGCGAGCCGACCCTCGGGCGTACGCGGTCCAGGGCTACGATCTCGCCGAGGAGCCAACGGGGTCGGTCCACCCTCACCTGACGATCATGAGCTGTCGCATTCCATACATTTTATCGAGCCTGCGTTGGCCACCGAGTTAACCACCCCTTGGTGCCGCGCAGCGTCGCCCTACCAGAGCCGGTGTCCAGCCGCCATCAGCCGGCGGACCGCAGGCCGGTCCGGCCACGAGTAGTACGAGCCCTCGCTCATGTTCATCGGACGACGAGTCACAGTCCCGTTGCTGACTTCCTCCAGCACTTGAACAAGTAGGTCCGCACCGATGCGCTTTGAGCGACGCAGGAATCCGTCGAGGCTCTCCGCCGGCATGATCTCGAACGACCGCTGCCCCGCGACCTCACCGGCGTCGATGTCCTCGTTCATGAAGTAGACGGTGACGCCGGCCTCGCACTCGCCGTTTGCGAGCATCCAGAAGCTCGGCATGACCCCGCGGTACTGAGGCAGGAGTGCACCGTGGATGTTGAGGCATCCGAGCGCCGGGGCCTCGAGCAACGGTGTCGTGAAGATCTGCGGGCAACTGACGGAGACGACCACATCGATTTCGCGCCGTTCAAGCTCGCCGATGAACTCCGGAGCATTCACGTTGCCGGCGACAGCATGACTGACGCCGTGTCGGTCGCATGCCCGTGCAATCGATCTCTTCGAAAGCTTCGCCTCGACCAGTCGCCTCACGAGGCTCGCGACGGCGGTCGCACCGAAGGTCCGGTAATAGCGCCACGCGGCCGCCCGGGAACTCTGCCCCTTGTAGAGCGGCGGCACCGTGTAGACACAGTCGGTGACCGCTCCGAACTCCGTCAGTACCCGCTCGAAGAAGTCCGGCAGGTAGATGGGTTCGTCGGCTGTCAGGAAAGCGAGTTTCATGTAACCCCCCAACCCGCAAGTACCGCATCGAAGCGACCGAAGCGGAGTTCCCTCAGCAAGCCGCGGATTTTCGGCACAAACGAGGATCGGCCGAGGCCCTGCGACCGGAGCAATGCCGCCGAAGCGCGCCCGCGATAGTCGTCTAGCTCGCTTGCGTTGAATTCGTAAGGATGACAGTAAATTACTGGCGGTCGGCCGGCGTTGCACACTTCGCGCAGGGCGCGGACGAGGATCGCACGAGGAAGAACCCGGAAGTATCCGCCGCCTGCGACGGGAATCCGCCAGCGTCTCACCTGCCAGATCGCGACTGGAACCTCCAGCAGGCTGAGACCGCTGGCGAGATCGACTCGGTGTGGCGCGAGGCGCCAACCGCCGACCCCATACCGCGGCCCGCGCATCGGGAAGATCGACGAGTCGACAGTGAAGCCGACCTCGGCCAGCGTCTCCAAGGCCCAGAGATTGTCCGTCATGATGGAGAAATCCTGCGCCCGGAACGCGGTAACTTCACGCTGGGCGGCGTCCTCCACTGTCTTTCGCGCGCGTTCGAGCTCGTCACGAAGCTGTGCACGGTTCATCTCATGCAACGGTCGATGGCTGTAGCCGTGCGACTGGACTTCGTGACCTTGGGCGACGATTTGTTCGACGAGGCTCGGAAAGCGCTCGGCCACGCGGCCTTGAACGAAGAACGTGCCCTTCACTGCATGATCATCGAACACCGCGAAGATACGCTCGACGTTACGAACCACCCGCTCGGTGATCGGAGCGTCGTAGTCGACGCAGGATTGATACCAATCCTCGACGTCGACGGTAAACGCAGCGTCAGGTACGTCTCGTGCTCGGTCGAGTTCCAGCGGGAGGCTGGTGATCCGCCGTATCGGCTGCGAGGTCAGTGTGGCGGCCACAAAAGTCTCCGTCTGCCCGCCGAGGCAGTCGTCGGTTGCGCTCTGTGCATTGCTCGCTCCCTTTCGGTAGTTCTGCTTACCTGAACGGTCGCTACCGCTCCTGTACCACTTGTGCGGTTCTGACCTGACCCAGCCCCATCGGCACCCTTGCGCGATTGACTCGCGTGAAGAACGCCAACAGGGCAAGTGTGCTCGCCGTGTACGCCAGCGCCGAGGCGATCGCGGCGCCCGTCGCCCCGATTCGGGGGATGAGGAGGACGTCGAGCACGACGGTGAAGACAAGACCGACGCCCAAACCCAACGAGTTCAGGCCTGGACGTCCGATGCCATACAGGAATCCGGTGACAACGCCGGCGACGCCGTCGAGTATGAGGCCGAGGAGGATGATCCGGGCCGGCAGGATTGCGGCGTGGAAGCTCCGGCCGTAGAAAGCCGTGATGACCAGACCCGCGGAAAGGAACAGCGGAATGGCAGCCGCCGCGCTCAGCATGGCGGCCCTGGGGATCAGCCGCCGGGCGCGTTTCGCCGCCCGGTCGTGGACATCCCTGGCGAATTCGGGGTAGAGGATGTAGCTGAGCGCCAGAGTCCCCACCTTGATCAGCTCGGCGAACTTCGATCCGATGGCATACATGCCGAGAACCGCCGGTCCAGCAAGCACGCTCAGGATGATGAAATCGAGGCGCAGGTTGAGCTGCTGGATCAGGCCACCGACTTGCCCACGTGTACCGTATGACGCGATCCGGCGCGCGAGCGCGAACGAGGGACGAGCGGCACCCCTGAAGAAGCCCTTCCGGGCCAGCCGGCACCACGCCGCCGTGCCTGTGATGGTGTCTGAGAGCACTAGCCCGAGCACCACCGCCATGAGGCCGTGTACCCCGGCCACGGTCAGCGTCACGTAGACGGGCAGGAACATCGTCTCCTCGGCCACGATGACGTAGTTCGACCCGCGCAGGTCCTCTTTGCCTTGGGAGCATGATTTGGCCATGATCACCACCAGCCGCGTGAGGACCGCGATGCCCCCGACGGCGACCACGATCAGCGGCACGCCGGGAAACACCACGCGTCCCAGCAGCGGCGCGGCCGCGATCCAGAGTGCCGTGCCCACCACTCCGCCGGCGAGGGCGGCCCCCACGAGCGTGAGGGGAAGGCGGGGATCGCGACCGTCGGGCCCAGCGATGAAGTAGGCGGCCGCGACGGCGACCCCACACGAGATGATCGACCCGACTAGCGCCGGCAGTACGTGCATCAGGGCGTAGACGCCGACGGCTGCGGCGCCGCCGTGGCGAGCGAGGAGCAGCGTCGCGAGCATAATGGCGCCCATGGCGCCTAGGCGCGCGGCGACATTACCGGCCAGCAGACCGTAGGAGCCGCGTGCCAGCTCGCGCAGCCGCCCGATCATTCGTACCCCCTTCCCCAGAAGGAGGCGGCCGCCACGATGGCAAACAGCGTCCAGATGTGCCGGTTATGTAATACCCCGTAGACCGAAGCGGCCACGAGCGTGCCGACGGCCGCTCCGACGAGCGCGTTCGGTCGGACCACGACGGTCTCGTAGCCGTTGCGCAGCCCGTCGCGGGCGACGCCGCTCGCGCGAAGCAGGACGCACGCCGCCAGTAGGAGCACGGCGCCAAAGCCGATGAATCCCCGCTCCATAAGCGAGGCGACATAGTCATCGTGCGCCTGTTTGGCGAATACCGCCTGCGTCTGTATGAGCCTGGACTTCGTCGACGCCGGGCCCTCGCCAAAGATGCTTCCTGAGCGGTACAGCTTGACACTCTCGTTGAGGAGCTGCCCGCGCTGATTAACGCTCGTGCCCCGTCCAAAGCCGTCACGGATGAAGGCGTACTGGCTGCTGTGAGCCTGATCCTGAAGCTGAGTGAGGCTGACGTTCGTTGCCAGCAGGCCTCCCACCAGGATCGCCACCGTCACCATCCCGGCGGCCGGCACGATGCCCCATCGCCGACGCACCCCGACGGCCGCTGCGACACCGGTGCCGACGAGGAGCGAAAGCGCACCGCCGTTCGAGCCGGTGAACGCGAGCACGACGACGAGGATCGCGCAGGAGACGTACCGAACCCAGCGCCGACGCGGTCGCTGGGTCGCCCACAGGAGCATTATGGTGATGAAGAAGTAGTTCGCCGCGTAGTTCGGGTCGCCGAAGGTGAGCTGCACGCGCGAGCCGTTGCGGGCCTGGACGCCGGTCACCAGGGCGGTGTTGGTGATGATCCCGAGGAGCAGCAGCGTGCCCCAAGCGACGCCGGCGTAGACCCATGCCGACAAGACGATCCGCATGTTGCGAGACGTGCGGCAAACGTTGAAGATCGCCCAGCCCCACGAGGCGAGCCAGAGATCCTGGACGAGCGCGATCATGCCGCTGGTCGTCACCGGGCCGATGAGCGCCCCGATCGCGCCCCCGACGAGGGACAGGCCGAGGGGCAGCAGGTAGGGCAGCCGCAGGCGCTGGTGCGTCGACCCCGCCCATAGCAAGAACGCCACCATCGCCGGGGCGATCAGGGCATCGACCGGAGCGATGTTCGACGGGCCGCCGGGCTTCAGAAGGGGCAACAACGCCGTGCCCATCGCGATCAGGATTACCGCCCGGCGCTCGCCGCCCCGGAGCCGCTGCGTGATGCCCGCAGCGCCTGAAGCATCGGGCACGCGCGGCTCGGAATGTCCGACTGCGCCCCGGGCGGCCGCTTCGACGGCGCCGAACCCCGGATGCCGCCTCGCTCCCGGGTGGAAGAGCCGCGTGGTCGCGCCCGACGTGCTCATGCCCGCACCAACTCGGCTCGAGGCGGCCGTCGCGCGAGCGGGCGTTGGGCGGCGAGTCGGCGGAAGAGCTCGAGATTCGAACGGGCGAACTCTGGATGGTCGGTTAGCGCCGCGAGCTCGGCTATGCCGGCCAGGGCGGCACCCCGCCAGCACTCAGGCGCCGCGCCGAGGCGCGCCAGCCCAGCCCGCAGGAATCCACGAACGATGTCGGGGAACCAGCCTGAGCCGTCGAGCGCGTAGTCCACGCCGACGCCCCACGTTTCGGCGCGGAGCTGCGGGTGTCCCGCGACCCGGTGGCCGGGCTTTGTGCCTCGATCGAGGAACATTGCGTACCCGAGCGCGAAGCGGACGAGGTCGCGCACGGGCTCGCCGGATGCCTGACCGGCCTCCCAGTCCACGACGCCGGTGGCCACACTGCCAGCGCAGAGAATGTTGCCGAACCAGAAATCCCCGTGGATGGCGGTGCGCGGAGTCGTGCTCCGCGCCAGCTGTGCGTGAATTGCGCCTAGCCGCGCGATGTCATCGCCGCTCCGGGCGTCGTCGCTGAAGCGGCTCTCTAGCCGAGCAAGAACCCCGTCGTCCATGTCCAGCGCGGAACGATCCGACGCCGTCGCGCGCTGGAACTCCGCCAGCCACCGGCCGGCGGCCGAGAAGTCGTCCGCAACGCGCCGAGGAGTGGCAGTATGCCGCCAGCCCAGGTAGGACGTCATCATCGGGGTCCCGGCGACGGCGGTCATCACCAGCCCCGGACGACCGTGGAAATTGACCGTCCCGAGATTTCTCGGAATCCTTGCTGTCAGCTCGGGCGCCATCTGGGCGAGCTGCCGGAGGACGCGGCCCTCAGCCGCGACGACTCCGGCCGCCTCATCGGTCGTGGGAACCTTGATCGCGGCGACCACGCGGCGATGCTCAGGCGCCACGAGCAGCATCGTGATCTTGGCGTTGGGGTCCTTCGAGGTACCAACGACCACCGACCGGAGCTTCGACTCGGCCACGAACTCGGCCAGCGCCGGAACGGCCGAGTGCTCGGCGAGTAGCGCCTCGAGGCGCTCGGCGACCTCTGGCACGGCGGTCATCCGCACCTCCCGACAACCACGCGGCCCGGCGCGGCGGCGCGCACGAGGCGCCACGGCTGAAGCGCGCGGATGACGCGCAGACCGGCCTCGGTCACCCCCTTGAAGGGCAGTCCAGGCGGTGCGCACAGGACCGACTTCAGGAACACGGCGACGGACTCGCGGGCATCCTCGACGAGGTACGCAGGGGCCATTGCCGAGGGCAGCGCCAGGTACTCACGCTCCACGAGGATGCCGGCCTCGGACGCGAACGAACGGCAGCGGCCGATTGCGCCCGGCGCGCTGGAGGTGAGGACGACGGGGGTTCCCGCCGGGAGGGCGGCCACGGTCCGCCGCGACTCCTGGCGCTCAATTCGGGAGCGCCCGACGTGCACGCGTATCCCGCCGGTCGGGCTCACGGCGAGCCAGTTCTCGCGCCAGCGTTCGCTTCCAGTCATGCTGACGCCTATCAGTTGAGGACCGCGAACGGCCGCAGCCGCGCGACTGGGCGCACGATGTCGTGGAGGGTCAGAACGTTCAGCACGTCGTTCACTCCCCCGTCGTCGAGTTGCTCGACTTCCACCGGTTGCCGTTGTGTGTAGCTGAAGCGCAGCGTGCGCCGTCCGTCGGGATCGGTCTGCGATAGCCCCGTCTTCTCGAAGTGTTTGACGTTCGAGCCGGCGCCATGGGAGACGGAATACAGGCTCTCCACCGCCCCCTCGCCGGCGATGCAGAGGTACGACGATGTCCGGTTGGTGCCCGGCAGAAGCAGCGGCTGCCCGGTCGCCCTGAACAGCGGGTGGTCGGCCATCCGCGACGCGGGGAACGCCCGCGCGGCGTTGTGGCGGTGGACGATCGCCCGCTGCCCGTCGACGTCCTCCTCGTAGGCAGTGTTGTGCGGCGAGTCAACGACGAGGCGGCTGTCCTCGGCGCCCATCGACTCACGCAACAGCTCCGAGAGGATCGAGAAAACTGCGACGCGGAACGCGAAGCCGTAGTTCATCGCCATGATGTTCGAGAGCATCAGGCGCTCCCCCTCGACACTGTCGCGCTCGACGGGCGGGTATTCGCCCGAGAAGTACAGCCGCCTGCGAAGCGCGAACTCTTCGAGCGAGCGGGCGGTCGCCAGATGGTAGAGCGGCTTCTGAATGGCCATCTGCGCGCGTACCGGGCGGGGGAAGCGCTTACGCGGGCCAAAGAGCAGGCCCAGCTCGCCGGGGAGTGAACCGCCGCCTCCGTGGTACTGCATAGTTATCTGTCCGGCGCTCACGCCAAGGAGACCGGCGATCTCCCGGTCCAGAAGCTCCTCGACCGTCTGCAGCTCGATGAAGTGATTACTCGGCCCGATCTTGGCGAACCTGATGCGCGAGAGCTGCTTGACCGACCACGGCAGCTCTCGCCGGACCCGTTCGAGTCCTCCGTGCGGCTCGGTGTCTAGACACCCGTACTCCTCGATCCGCTCAAGAACTGCGGGATCGACGCCGAACCTGTCGATCGCGAAGCTGGCGCCCTCGGCGGCACAATGAGCCACCTCCTCGGAGGTGAGGCCGGGATGATACGTCGGCGGATGGGGCATCCGCACGCGAACGCGGTCGTAGAAGTGGGCGATCCGGTCGGCCGAAGGACGGTCGATGTCGAGCGCCACCAACGCCATGCCACAGTTCAGCGAGGTGCAGGTCATGGTGGGCCGGATCGTGTCTCGAGTCGCGACCGCGATGCTCGACGGCATCTCCTTGTCGTCTTTGTGGTGGAAGTCCGGGAGCACAGCGGCCGGCGCAGCAAGGTCGATACCGGCAACGCCAGTCCGCAGCAGTGCGAGCGCAGCAGGATCCGCGGGCGAGTCTTTGCTTTCGAAGACGCGAACGTCGTTGGTCGCCTCGTCGGTGGCCGGCAGCGCAGTAGTCGTCGTGACACTCATGCAGCGATCTCCGCGGTCGTAATGAGTTCGGACAAAGCGGTGCCCGGCGCGCGCGATAGCACCAGTAAGAAGCAGGGGAGACGATCGGCGAACTCGGTGGCGACCGCTTCGACCGGCGGATGGGGCGGAGCGACAGCGGTACCGGCCGAGAGCACCGCTGCCAGCGGCCAAAAGCGGCGCAGCTCGCCCGCCATGTACGTGCTCGTCACCAGCGAGCGCGCCGCGGCCTCCGCGCTGCACGCTCTGAGCACCGGCGCCTCGACGTTCCCGCGCCTGATGACCACCAGGCAGTCGGGGACGAGCTCCGACGCGCGGTCGTGGAGCAGGACCTCGTTGCGGCCGTGTGGCATCCGGCGGCCAGTGGCGCCTTCCACCCGCATCGGCTCAACGAGTCCCCACAGCGTCACGCCGTCGCCGACGGCCAGATTGTCGCCCGTGGTGCGCCCCCCGCGGCGAAGCTCCTCCATCACCAGCGTAGAGCGACCCACCCCTCCCGCGGCCGACAGCATCGGCGTCGAGGTGCGGGTCGCGCAGGATGAAGCATGCAGCGGCGCGCGCCCACGCCCGCCCGCCCACCACAGGGCCGGATACTGAATGAGCACGGCGCGGGCCAACAGATGGAATCGCGAGCGCAGCACGCGGGCAGCCACGCGGTCGCGCGTCGGCGGTCGCCAGCGGTAGGTGAAAGACGCATGACCATCGACGCAGCGGACGAGGACGTCGAACCCGCTGGTGCACGCATTACTGACGACGACTTCGCCCTTCCGGCACCACGCACCACGTGTCAGCGGCTCCCAGGCGCGCGTGTCGAACGGCTGCGAAGACCGCTCGACCTCCACCCTGATCGTCGAGTCCGTCTCGGGCCGACCCAGCTCATCGGCGGCGCCCTCGACCAGCAGATCAGCCACCCATGGCAGCGAGCAGCCGATCGACAGCACCTCCCCCGCGCTCTGCAGCGACGCCTGCATCATGGCCGCACCATCGGCCGCACGGTCGCCGCGTAGCGGAGCGCGCACTCGTAGACCTCGACGGTTGCGTCTTCGATCGTCTCCGAGCAGATCTGCTCCCGAACATGCGTCGCCGCAGCCGCCGCCATGCGCGCAGCTTGGTCGGGGTGATCCAGCATGTAAGTCAGGGCCGCGCTCAGCGACCGGGGATCACCGGCGCGCGCTGTGAGCCCCGTCCGGCCAGGAATCACGAGCTCGGGGACGGAGTTCACAGCGGTCGCGACGACAGGAATTCCGCACATCATGGCCTCGACCACGGAGCAAGGGAGGCCCTCGAACAGGCTCGACATGGCGAAGACGTCAAACGCCGGCAGCAGGCGGGGGACATCGTCTCGATTTCCGACCAGCAGAAAGCGATCGGCGATGCCCAGGCGCGCCACGATCCGCTCCGTCTCGCGGCGAAGGCAGCCGTCACCGACCCAGACCATCACCACGTCGTCGCGGCCGATGGCCTGGATCGCACGCGCCATGTCCGACGGCGCTTTCTGAGCCGCCAGCCGACCTGTGGTGCCGATGACCTTTGCCGTCTCCGGCAGCCCGAGAAGGGCGCGAGCTTCGCGGCGCGAATCTTCCGTGACCCGGGCCAGCGGGTCGACCGGGCTCACGACCGCCCGGATGCGGTCCGGCGACGCGATGCGGAGCCTTACCGCCTCCGAGGCCACGAACGTGCCGGCGGTCATGAACCAGTCGGTGATCCGAGCCAGGCGCCGCTCGATCTCGAGCAGGGTTAGGCGAACCGGCACCGACTGGAAGCTATGGAACGGGAAGCCGTGGAAGGTATGGATCACGGCGGGCACGCCCGCCTGACGTGCGGCGCGCCGGCCGATCATGCCTGCCTTGGCACCGTGTGTATGGACGACATCGAATCCGCCAGCGTCGAGACACGCGCGCACTTCGCGCGCGGCCGCGAAGTCCGCGCCCGGGTTCGGATGCCGGCCGCCGCGCAGCTTGTGCAGTGGAACGACTTTCAGCCCTGCGCTCCTCGCGCGGTCAAACAGCGCGTCGTCCGCGGGAGCAACGATCGTCGTCTCGTAGCGGTCCGGGTCAAGGGCCGCCGCCTGGCGGAGCATCACGCCGCCGGCTCCGGCATAGAAGTTCGCGTTGACGTGCGCGACGCGAATCCGCCCGGCGGCCGAAAAAGCCACAGGTGACTTGTCGGCTTCCTGGACGGCGATCACGCTCGTGTGTTGCAATGAAGAATGTTGCATCTGTCTGATCAACGTCTCGCCCATCTCTAGACCACGAACTCCTCGATCAGGTCGGGAGCACCCTGGGCGCGAATCCATTCGATCGTCGCGGCGAGGCCGTCCCTCAGCGAGTGCTGTGGCTGCCAGCCAATTGCGGCTCGCGCCTTGCTCGGGTTCGAGCACAGGCGGTCGACCTCGCTGGCGGCTGGTCTCACGCGTGTCTCCTCGTGATCGATCGGCAGATCGCTGCCGGCGAGCTCGCGGATCAAGTGCGCCAAGTCGCCGATTGAGATCTCCCGGCCGCAGCCGAGGTTGAATGTCTCTCCCTCCACGCCGTCAGCCGTAGCGGCGGCAATCATGCCAGCCGCGGTATCGCGGACGAATGTCAAGTCCCGAGTGGTGTGGAGCGATCCCAACCGGATGCGGTCACTCCACAGTGCCTGGGCGATGATCGTGGGAATCACGGCGCGCATCGACTGACGCGGCCCGAACGTGTTGAACGGCCGGACGATCACCGCCGGGAGGCCGAACGAACGCGCATAGCTGACCGTCATCTGGTCCGCCGCGATCTTGCTGGCTGAATATGGCGATTGGCCGACCAGAGGGTGCGCTTCGTCGATCGGCGCGTACTGAGCACTCCCGTATACCTCGCTGGAGGACGTGTGGACGAACCGGCCCACACCGGCCAGCCGGGCCGCCTCGAGCATGTTCAGCGTGCCGATTGCGTTCGTCTCGAGGTTCTGGCGTGGCGACACGTAGGAATACGGGATCCCGATCAGCGCCGCCAGGTGGAACACGGTATCGCAGCCCTCGACGACCGAACGCATCTGATCGGGGTCTCGGACGTCTCCGTACACGACCTCGATCTGCGAGCGGTACGCGTTGTCGACGTCCTCGAGGCAGCCCCGACGACTTGCGCTTGTGTAACGCAGCAGCGCCCGCACCTCGAGCCCTTCCTCGCAAAGCGTCTCGACCAGATGACTACCGATGAATCCGCCTGCGCCCGTTACCAGGCAACGCCGCAGGTCGCTTCTCATGAAGCCGCAGCCAGCCTGATCGAGGCCTCCATATTGTGAGCCCATGTTACGCCTCGAGGCCCTCGCGAAGCGTGTCGACCACGTGGTCTTGCTCAGCGTCGGCGAGATGCGGGTACAGCGGCAACGTGAGCTGTCGGCGTGCGACGCGCTCCGTTCTCGGCAGCCGCACCCGGTCGGTCCCGCGATAAGCCGTGAATTCGTGGATGGCAGGGTAGAGAACGCTGGTCTGGACACCGCGTGCGCGCATCTGCTCCCGCAGCGGGTCACGGACGGCGGGGAGATCCAGTACGACAGGCATGACGTAGCACGAGCTGTGATCAACGTCGTCGTCGGTGTACGGCACGGATACGCCGACAACGTCGGCGAGCAGTCGCCGGTAGCGGTGCACCAGCCGCCGCCGTGCCCAGAGGTCGTCCTCGAGCGATGCCAGCCGCGAGTGCAGGAGGGCCGCGCGCGGCTCATCCAGCCGATAGTTGTACCCAAGCGCGAGGACGTCGTAGGACCGGGAGTGGCCACTGTGGCGCTCCCAGGTTCCTGACGTCATTCCGTGGGAGCGGCGGTTGCGCACAAGCGCTGCCGCGTCCTCGTCGTCGGTGCACACGAAGCCGCCCTCACCCGAGCCGAGTACCTTGTTCGAGAAGAAGCTGAAAGCCCCGGCCAATCCCCAGGTGCCGGCCTTCCCGCCGCCCTCGGTTGGGGTCGCGCCGGGGCTGTGGGCAGCGTCCTCCAGTAGGACCAGCCCGCGCTCCTCGCACAATGCCGACAACGCTTTGACATCGGCGCAATAGCCCGCGTAGTGCATCGCCACGACGGCTTTTGTGCGCGGCGTGACGAGACGCGCGACATGGCTGGGGTCGATGCCAAAGTCATGCTCTCCGACGATCTCGGCAAACACGGGCGTGGCGCCGCAGTAACGCACGGCGGCGGCGGTTGCGACGAACGTCATCGACGGGACGATCACCTCGTCACCGGGACCGACGCCCGCGGCGAGGTACACGAGATGCAGCGCGGCCGTGCCATTGGCCACAGCGATGCCGTGTCGGGCTCCTAGGTACTCCGCGAACGCCTCCTCGAATGCCTGGATCCGAGGGCCCATGGTGAGCCAGCCGGACTCCAGCGCCTCGACCACCGCTCCAATCTCGGCGCTGGAGAGCCGGACATCGAACAGCGGTATGTGTCGACGTTCGGCCGAATACGGCTCGATGCTCGCGGCGCGCGTCAGAGGATCACGCAGCCTCTATCGTCGTGCCGGCAAGCGCTTCGGGCTGCGGGGCCGAGCCGTTTCCGTTGCCGTTTCCGTTGCCGTTGCCGTTTCCGTTTCCGTTAACTTCCGACTCGGAGGCATGCGTCGGCAGGAAGGCGTGCTTGAGGTTTGCGAAGTCTTCGATCGCCTGGGCGTAGTCCTCTGGCCTTCCGATGTCGAGCCAGAATCCGTCGTGGCAGTAAGCACCGACGGGCAGATCCGCATCGAGTAACCGCCAGATCAGATCGGGGATATCGAACTTCTCGCCCGCAGGGATGAAATCGCGCACTCGCCGATCGAGAACGTAGACGCCCATGCTGACGCTGTGATCAATCGCCGGCTTCTCCCGGAAGCCGCAAACGCGGCGCGTTGCGCCGTTGTGGCCATCCAGGTCGAGCACACCGTAGTCGCTGGAGACCGTCCGCACGTGGGTCGCGATGGTGAGCGCGTTCCCGGACGCCAGGTGCGCGGCGAACAGCTTGCTGTAATCCAGCGTCGTGAGGATGTCGCCGTTCATCATCAGGAAGCACTCGTTCAGGTCGTCGATCAGCCCCAGCGGACCCACGGTCCCAAGCGGGTGCTCCTCATGGTGATACCGCAGTGACACCCCCTGCTGTGCACCGTCCGGGAAGACGGCCTTGATCAAATGCGCGAGGTAGCCGACCGCCAACGTGACGTTGGTGAAGCCGTAGTAGGCGAGTTGCCGCATCACCACGTCGAGGATCGACACGTCACCGATCGGCATCAATGGCTTGGGCAGGACGGTGGTGTAAGGCGCAAGCCGCGTCCCCCTGCCGCCGGCCAAGATGATGGCGTGGGCGCCCTTGGCCGAGTGTCCGTTCCCACCCGAGTGTCCGTTCCTACCAGACTGTCCGTACATACCCGACTGTCCCTTCATACGCCCCCCGGTTAGCTGGCCCGGCGGAGCGCGCTCGCTTGATCGACTCTGCGGTTCCGTAGGTTCATCCTGCCGGTTTGACGATTGACTGCCACCGGACGCCGCAGAAGAACGGTTACGACACCCCAGAAGCAGATCCTCATGTCTTGCCGCAGGCTCAGGTTGCGCGCGTACATCGAGTCGAGGGCAACCTTCTGCGGCAGGATGCGGTCCACGTAATGGCGCATCGGGTCGGTCGGCTCGAGGATCGCGCTCTCGTTCGCGAAGGCGATCTGCGACAAGCCAACGATTCCCGGTCGCACACGCAGGATTGCCCCATCGAAGGCGGCGGTATGCCGCTCGACGAACTCCCTCGTCTCAGGTCGCGGTCCGATAATGCTCATCTCGCCGATGAGCACGTGCCACAGCTGCGGAAGCTCGTCGAACTTGTACTTCGCCAGGAAGTGGCCGATCCGGGTGAAGCGTTCGTCCGACGCAGTCGTGAGCGGCAGCCCGGCTGCGTCGCTGCGCATCTTGCGGAGCTTCAGCATGCGAAGTGGCCGGCCCCGGAAGCCAACGCGGTCGCACCGGAAGAAGAGCGGTCCGCGCGAGTCCAACCGGATGACCACCGCGAGCGAGATGAGGAGCGGGAAGAGGAGGAGGAGAAGCGTCCCGGCAAGGACGATGTCAACGGAGCGCTTGACCGCCTTGACGAGGAGGTAGCCAAGCGAGGCGTTTGCATCCACAACCGGCGCCTCGAGGCCCATCAATGGGGAGACGCCCAGGTTCATCGCCTCAGAGTCGATGAGATCAGGCATCCGTGCTTACTCCTACTAGGTGCTGCTTGAACTTCAAGCGGCCCCGCTGGCCGTCTGCTTGCCGGAACGTCACCACGCCCAGCACGCCGCCGGGGGCGACGCGAAGCAATTGCATGGCTGCTGCGAGCTCTGACTTAGCCACGCGGTCGGGCGAGACGACCACGATGCCGATGCGGGCGCCGTTCATCAACACGCTTTCGGGATCGAATGGACGGATGGGGAACGGCGCCTCCTCGAGGCTGGGTGCAGTCGAGGCACCTCGCTCCCGCGCCACCGTTAGTGCCTGGAGGGCTCGGGAGGGTGCGCGGACTTCATCCCCGTCGGCACCGGACTTGCTCCAGGTTTCGTCCAGCAAGCGCGCGAACGTGCCGAGATCGGTTCCCTCGTGAACCGGGACGAGCCGGATGTTGGGGAGGCCGGCCGCCTTGCCAGCAAGCCGCACGCGCAGGGCCAATGATTCAAGCTCGTCCGGCGACGCATCACTGGGGTCGGTCGCGAGCGTGCCCAAGAGCGGCGCATCGAGCTCCGAAGCGACGGCGTCGCTGCCGATTAGCTTTGGCCGGACGGTCTCGATCACGCTCGCGATGCCGATGCCGATGATCAGGCCTATGAAGGCGCCGAGGATGAGATCGGTTTTGAGACCCGATGGGTCGCTCGTGGGCGGCGCGGTCGCCGGGCTGATGATGCTGGGGGTACGGGAGGTAGCGCTGGTGGAGACCAGGCTGAGGCGCTGCGATTCGAGTGACGCGAGGGTCTGGCTGACCACGTTAGATTGCCGGACGTGGTTGAGGCTCGCAATCTGCTGGTCGAGCTGTGCTATCGCCCGAGAGGCGTTACCCCGCGTTACCGCGAGCCGTGTGCGGATGACCTCCGCAGCGAGAGCGTTCGCCAGGGCGGCGGCGACATGCCGATCACGGTCGGAGACGGAGAGATCGACGAGAGTGGACTGGCCGAGCGAGGTGGTCGTGACTGTGCTAGCGACGGCGACCGGATTTCGATGCCTGACGCCAGCGTCGAGCATCGCAGCTGCAACCTCCGAGGGGCTCGTAGCGATCGCTTTGACAGTGTCCGAGATCCCCATCGTCTCGACGGTCGTCTGTGGGTCCTGGGCATCCATCGCAAGCCGTGCGGACGCGGTGTAGGTGTGAGCACGCGGCACGATGAGCACCACGGCTGCCACCGCGATCACCACGCAGCACACGATGAGCTGCCAGTGCTGCGCGAAGATGCGGCGCGAGATGTCGGTCAATTCCATGGCGCATAGAGAAAGCGCTGCGCGTCACGATCTCCCTCCTTGGCGCGAGCAACCGCCAGACGAGTCTGCCGCAGCCCCTCTGGCGAGTCGTCGATGGCGGCCTGCGTGTGAAAGCCGGCCGATGTGCCAGCGCCTGCAGCGAAGCGTGAAGTAACCACTAGGTGCCCCCCGGGTGCCCCCCGGTCAGTGAATCGATCGCTTCGGCGCCCCACTCCGACGGGCGCAGAGGCCCATCCACCGTCGCATCGGCGAGTATTGACTGGGGCATGGCGGCGATCAATGACCGTTGCGGCCCATCCCGGCGTTCAAACATGTGAACGCCATGTGAACGCCACCCGGGACCCGGCCGCGTCGAGCGCGGTGGCTCCGCGCTACCGGCGGCTCGCCCGCACAGCGCCTGGAACGGGGCGGTGAGCGGCGACTGGAGCGCGGACGAAAGGCCGTCGCCGGCCCGTTCATGTCACGTTGGCGTACGTAATGCACCGGAGCTTGCCGTGAGCGGTTTCGTCAGGTATAGTCCAGTCTTCAGTACGACGGAGTTTATTTGGGGGCTTGCTGGAGTGGCCGACTCCAGGGACATCAGGGGGCAGTTCATGTTCGAGGGGACCGAATTGAGGATCGCGGGCGCCCCGCGTTGGCGTCGGCGAGCCTTGCGGCGGGGCAACTTTGTGAGCCGACCTAGCGGTTGGTTTTTGGTCCGTGACCTGGCGGGCCAGGACTCGGTGCGGGCGGGATCGGCAACGAT
>Ga0209048_10003198_pt1 | contig 16021 bp, 16 predicted proteins | sample FrelakmetCRP12CR_FD_187146 | JGI IMG/M metagenome (GOLD analysis project Ga0209048, IMG submission 187146) | Freshwater lake sediment microbial communities from the University of Notre Dame, USA, for methane emissions studies - CRP12 CR (SPAdes)... | ecosystem: Environmental > Aquatic >... | reverse complement strand
CGGCCAACCCGAACCTCGAGATCCTGGGCAACCCCCGGGCGGAGCGGCTCTCGATCGTCTCGTTCGTCGTGCGCCACCAGCGGGGCGAAGAGCCGGCACGCTATCTCCACCACAACTACGTGGTGGCGCTGCTCAACGACCTCTTCGGGATCCAGGCCCGCGGCGGCTGTTCCTGCGCAGGGCCGTACGGCCACCGGCTGCTGGGGATCGACGTGGAGCACTCCCATGCGTTCGAGCGCGAGATCGCCCGCGGCTGCGAAGGGATCAAGCCGGGCTGGGTCCGCGTCAACTTCAACTACTTCATCAGCGAGGCCGTCTTCGCGTACATCCTCGAGGCGGTCGACCTGGTGGCGTCTGACGGGTGGCGACTCCTCCCCGCGTACCGGTTCGACCCGGCCAGCGGGCTGTGGGGGCACCGCGGCGGGGTCGTGGAACCGCCGCTCTCGCTGGGCGCGATCCGCTACGACGAGGGCGTGATGCGTTACGCGGCGCACCGCCACCGTGAGCCGGAGTCGCGCCTGACCGACTACCTCGCCGAGGCGCGGCGGATCCTGGCGGACCCTCCGCCGACACCCCGCGACGTCGCGGGCCCGCTCGACGTCGGCGCCGATTTCGAGGCCCTTCGCTGGTTCTGGCTCCCGTCCGAGGCCGCGGAGGAGCTCGCGACCTCGTAGCGCGTGCGCGCGCGCCGGCACCTGGCGAGACGCCGCTACGCGAAGGGATCGCGGACCTCGATGCGCGGGAAACGACGATAGTCGCGGTCGCGCGACCAGATCGTCCGCACGTCGTTCTCCAGCATGAGCGTGACCAGGTGCGCGTCGGGCACCACGTTTCCGGACGGCACCGCGTCATCGGAGACCTCGCGGAAGCGGTTCCAGAAGCGCTCCTGCTCCCCGGTGGTCCGGACGTGCGGGCGGGCCAGCAGCTGCTCGATGTTGCCGATCGCCTCGGCGGCGGTCAGCGGCCGCGCGAAGACGGCAGCGTGGGTCGCGATCCGCAGGTAGGCCATGACCGTCGGCCAGAAGAGGTACGCGATCTCCGGACCCTCGGCGAGGCGCTGGACCAACGCGCGGGCCGTAGCGTGCACGGGGCTTGACTCGTCCGACGCGTACAGGAGGATGTTCGCGTCGACTGTGTAGCTCATGAGACGTCGAGCGCGCGGCGGAGCGCCTCGGGGTCTTCCAGGTCGACGAGCGCCCGCATCGGTCGCGAGGACCAGGCCAGCAGTGCGGGGGATGGCGGTTCGTCGCCGTCTCCCTGCATCGCAGTGCTCAGCAACTCCGACACGAGGCGGCCCAGGGTCTTCCCCTCGCGGCGCTGGCGCGCCTTCAGCTCCCGCAGGACCGTTGGGTCGAGGTCGATGGTGGTGCGCGACATGATGTGTGATGCTTTCAGATCACGCATCTGATGTCAACGGCCCTGATCACGCGCTCGCTGCGAAGCGCGACGCCGAACGCGTACCCGCAAGTCCGCTCCTTCTTGACAGACTGCGCGAGATTGTGCAAGTATTATTTCATGATCTGGAAGGTTATGAGTGGCGAGGGTGACCCGGCGGTCGTGCGAGATCTGGCGCCACAGCGTCGGCAGCGGATTCTGTCGATCGTCGAATCGCGCCGCGCAGCGCGGCTCGAGGAACTGAGCGCGGCGCTGGGCGTCTCGCAGGCCACCGTCCGGCGTGACCTGGACGAGCTGGCGGCCGAGGGCAAGGTCCGCCGGGTGCACGGCGGCGCCGTCGCGATCGTCGAACGGCCGAATGAACCCCACTTCGACGTCAAGGCCGTCGAAGCCGCCGAGGAAAAGGAGCGAATCGCGGCCCGCGCGATCCAGTTGCTCGCGCCCGACGACACCGTCTACCTCGACAGCGGCAGCACCGTCCTCGCGGCCGCCCGGCTGCTCCGCGGATGGGATCACCTGACGGTGGTCACGAACAGCCTGCCGGCCGCGGTGGAGCTGGCGGGCCGCGGTCCCCGGCTCATCGTCGTGGGCGGGGAGTTCCGGGAGCGGAGCAAGGCCATCGTCGGCCCGCTGACCCACTCCCTCCTCGAGAGCATTCACGTCGACCGGGCCCTCATGGGCACGTATGCCCTGTCGCTCGACGAGGGGATGACGACGACCGATCCAGCCGAGGCCTCCACGAAGGAGCTGGTCCTGGGACGGGCGCGCGAAGTGATCCTGCTCGCCGACAGCCGGAAGATGAACACTCGCTCGCTCGTCCGCGTCGGCCGGCTGGAGGCAATCGACATCCTCGTGACCGACGACCGGATCGACGAGGGCGCGGTGCGCGACCTCGAGGGGCGGGGCGTCAGGGTGATCAAGGCATGAGAGCGCCGGCCGGACCCGCTCGGGGCGGGCACGCGGCGCGGAACCGGAGGTTTCGATGACACTGGCGGCCGCCTACAGGAGCGACCATCGGCCCGACACGGCGCCCTTCGAGGAGTCCGCCGGGACCATCACGGGGTTCGCGTACGCGGGCACGCTGGAGACGGAGATCGCGGCGGGCGGCATCACCGGCGCCGCGGCGCTGGACATGCTCGACGACATGCTGGCGATCCGCGAGGTGGAGGAGATGATCGTCCGCCTCCGCTCGGGCGGCTACGACCCCCTCCCCGGCTACGACTACCGCGGCCCGACCCACGTCTCCATCGGGCAGGAGGCGTCGCCCGTCGGCGCGTGCAGCGTGCTGCGTCTCGACGACAACATCACCAGCTCGCATCGCGGGCACGGCGACGCGGTTGCCAAGGGCTTCGCGGCAATCCGCACGATGTCCGACGAAATGCTGCGTGCCCGCGTCCCGGGCTCGGCGGACGGCACGCACGACGAGCTGCTCGAGGCGGCCCTCGAGGAGCACGTGTACCGCGTGATCGCGGAGCTCTTCGGCAAGGACGAGGGCTACTGCGCGGGCCGCGGCGGCGGGATGCACATCGGCGACTTCTCGACGGGCAACCTGGGCGCGAACGCGATCGTGGGGGGCAGCGTCCCGATCGCCACGGGTGCCGCGATGGCGCACCGCTACACGAAGTCTGACCGGGTTGTGTGCTGCTTCGCCGGGGACGGCGCGTACGCCAACGGCGTGGTCCTCGAATCGCTCAACTGGGCCGCCCAGGCGCAGTGGACGAACCACCTCGCCGGCGACAACGCGTACGGGCTCCCCGTCATCTACTTCATCCAGAACAACCACTACGGGATGACCCACCACACCGACGAAGAGGTGATGGGCGTCCGCCACCTGGCGCGCCGCGCCGCCGGTTTCGCCGAGAACAACATGCATGCCGAGACCGTCGACGGGATGGACGTCCTCGCGGTCCGCGACGCCGTGCGCCGCGCCGCTGCGCTGTGTCGCGCGGGCGAGGGCCCCGTGCTCATCGAGGCGAGCACGTATCGCTACTACGGCCACTCCCTGTCCGACCCGCGCAACGAGTACCGGACTCGCGAGGAGGAGGCCGCCTGGCGGGCAGTGGACGCGATCGAGCGCCTCAAGGGTCAGATCGTCGCGGCCGGCGTGGCGGACGCGGAAGGCGTCGCCGCGGTCGAGGCGAAGGTCCGCGAGCGCACCGCGCGCGCGGCGGTCCGGGCCTCGCAGGCCACGGATCCCGATCCGGCCGACGCGCTCAGGCTCCTGTACACGGACACCACCTCGGACGTGCTCCCGGCGGGCCAGGGCGACGTCGTCCCGTTCGTCCCGGTGCCCGAGTCCAAGCGCGGCCCCGACGGCTCGATCACCTACCGCGACGCGCTCCGCGAGGCGCTGGCGGAAGAGATGACCCGCGACGGGCGGGTCCTCTTCTACGGCGAGGACGTTGCCGACTACGGCGGCGCGTTCAAGCTCACCAAGGGCCTCCTCGAGTCCTTCGGCCGGGATCGCGTCTTCAACACGCCGATCAGCGAGGCGTGCATCTGCGGCACGGCCGTCGGCGCAGCGATCGTGGGGCTTCGACCGGTGGTCGAGCTGATGTACATGGATTTCGCCCTGATGGCATCGGACCAGATCGCCAACCAGGCCGCGAAGTGGCACTACATGAGCGGCGGGCAGGTGGAGGTCCCGCTCGTCGTGCGAGCCTCGGTGGGCGCCGGCAAGGGCTACGGCGGCCAGCACAGCCAGTCCCTCGAGAGCCTCTTCACCCACATCCCGGGCATCTACGTCGTCTACCCCTCCAACCCGGCGGACGCCAAGGGCCTCCTGAAGTCGGCCATCCGCACCAACAACCCGGTCCTCTTCGTCGAGAGCCAGGGCCTCTACCCGGCGAAGGGCGTCGTCCCCGAGGGCGAGCACCTGGTCCCCATCGGGGTCGCCAAGGTCGTCCGGGACGGCACCGACGTGACGCTCGTCAGCTGGGGCCCGGCCGTGCCGGACGCCCTGGCCGCGGCGGATCGCCTGGCGACCGAGGACGGCATCCAGGCCGAGGTGGTCGACCTGCGCAGCCTCGTCCCGCTCGACATGGAGACGGTGCTCGCATCGGTCCGCAAGACCGGGCGCTGCGTGGTCGCGAGCCAGGCGGTGCTCGTGGGCTCGTTCGTCAACGAAGTCGTCGCACGCATCCAGTCCGACGTCTTCGATTTCCTGGACGCGCCGGTGGCACGGATCGGCGCCGCGAACGGCATCTCGCCGCAGGCCGAGAGCCTGGAGCGGGCGTTCCTGCCGAACCCGGATGACATCTACGAAGCGGCGAAGGGGCTGCTGTGACCGGCCTCCCCGTCATCCACGGCGTCCGCTGACGAGAGCGAGAAGGACCCCATTCATGGCGCACGCGATCCTCATGCCGAAGCCCGGCCAGATGACCGAGGAATGCACGGTCATCGCCTGGCACAAGAAGGAAGGTGATCCGGTCAAGCGGGGCGACGTGCTCTTCGAGATCGAGACCGACAAGTCGACCATGGAGGTCGAGGCGTTCGACGACGGCGTGCTGCTCAAGATCGTCGCCGCCGAGGGCGACGTGGTCCCGGTGAACACCGTGTGCGCCTACGTGGGCCAGCCCGGCGAGGCGGTCCCCGACGCGGCCACGGCCGCGTCGGCATTGCCGACGCCCGGGGTGCCGCCCGTGCCGCTGCCTGCCCCGACGCCCGGGGTGCCGGCTTCCCTGCCCGCCGCCCCGCCGCCGGCCGACGCCACCGCTGCCGCCGTGGGGCTTGGTCCCATCCCGGCGACAATCCGGGAAGGCCGCCTGCGGATCAGCCCGCGCGCCAGCCGAGCGGCGGCCGAGGCGGGAATCGACCCCCGCACGATCACCGGCACCGGCCCCGAGGGACGGATCACCGAGCGCGACGTGCTGGCTGCGATCCAGCCGGCCGCGATCCTGGCGGCCGTGGCCAGCCCGGCGCCGGCCGTGGTGGCAGCCGCGGCCCCGGCACCCGCGCCGGCGGCCTCGCGCGTCGCCCCCGCACCCGCACCCGTGCCCGCGACTCCGGTCGAGGGCGAGGAGCAGCCGCGCCCGCTGAACCGGATGCGCAGGGTGATCGCGGACCGGCTCACCCACAGCTGGCAGACCACGCCGCACTTCACGGTCACGCTGGCCGTGGACGTCACGGGCCTGCTCGCCCTGCGGGCGGAGCTCAAGGCCGGCGGCACGAACCTGACCGTCACGGACTTCGTGCTCGCCGCGACGGCCCAGACGCTGGCCGAGTTTCCCGACGTCAACTCGCGCACGGACGGGCTCGCAGTCTGGCCGCGTCGCCGGGTCCACCTGGGGCTCGCGGTATCAGTGCCGGCGGGCCTCGTGGTGCCGGTGATCCGTGACGCGGACCGCCTCGGCGTCGGCGAGCTCCACGATCGGGCGGCGGCACTGGCCGCCGCAGCCCGCGAAGGGACGCTCCCGGTCGACGACATGACCGGCAGCACGTTCACGGTGTCCAACCTCGGGATGTTCGGGATCGACGAGTTCAGCGCGATCATCAACCCCGGTGAGGCGGCCATCCTCGCGGTCGCCAGTGCCATGCCGATGGCCGTCGCGATCGGCGACGGGCTGGCCGTGCGCTCGATCATGAAGCTCACGCTCTCGGCGGACCACCGACTGGTCGACGGCGAGATGGGCGCCCGGTTCCTGAACGCGATCCGCCGCCGCCTGGAGGACGTCGGTGCGTTCCGGAACGATGCCCTGAACGCCTGATCGCACGAGGGACTCCGGGGCGCCGAGCCGCGGGCGGGGCTCGCTGCGGCCGCCGCCGTGCATCAGACCCGACCCGCGTGCGGGGCTCGTTCCGCGTTCGGGACGCGCTGCGGCCGCCGCCGCTACGTGCCCGGCGCCTCGCGGTACTCCACCTGGAGAGCCCCATCGGCCGAGCGGAGCTGCAGCCGGTCGTCCTGGAATGACCACGTCCCGACCCGGGCGAGCGCGGCGAAGTACCACGCCTCCTGCTCGCCGACGCCTTCCGGTGCCAGGCAGGCTCTCATGGTCGCGGCGAGCGGCCCGATCGCGAGGTCGGCCCCCTCGAGCGCGTATGGGCCGCTGAACTGGTTGCAGCCGCCTGAGCCGGCGATCTGGCCGCCGTCCCCGAAGACGGCGTCGACCTCCGTCGCCTCCAGGGCGCCGACAACACCGCCGCGGCCGTTGTTGATCGCCGTGGCGACCCAGCGCGTCCCGACCAGGTTCGGCGCCCGGGCGACGCGGAAGCGCAGGGAGACGCGACCGTCCGCGTCTGCCAGCTCGAGCGTCTCGCCGCTGATCGCGTAGGTCGCGGCCGCCTCGAGCGCCACCGTGAACGCTTGCTCAACGGCGGTCGGAATCGGGCCACAGGCCATCATCGTCATGGCAACGAGCGGGATCGACAGGCGGTTGTCGGCGGCCTGGCAGGCGCCACGGTACCGGTTGCAGCCGGTGCTGCCCGAGACCGCGCCGTCGGCGAAGGTGGCCGACGCCGTGACGTCCTCGGGGACCGGGACGAGCTCGCCTTCGGGCCCGAGGTAGTCAGTCAGCCGCCACTCGGTCCCCTCCAGGGACGCCGGGGTGGTGAACGGCTCGGCCGGGAAGTTCGGCGGCAGGGGTTCCATGTCAACTCCCTTGGGCGGCTGGCGTCCGGGCGACCGCGGACACGACGGAGCGCCGATGGTAACCGGGCGTGGGCCCTGCCGGCTCGCCATCATCTGGCCGTGCCAGCCCTTCCGGTATACTGCCTTCCGCGCCGACATAGCTCAGCGGTAGCGCAGCTGTTTCGTAAGCGTTGCCGCACTCTCTTGCATCGCTGAGCACAGCACGGCCTGTGGTAGCGGTCCGTCCGAGCCATCGGTAGTCGGTCCCCTTGTCCCCCCGCCCGACGAATCCGCTCCCTGCGACGAATGCCGCTCTCTCGTCATGGGGCATCGGTCGCGAAGTGGCCCCGGTCCATCTGCTCAACTGGGGCCGCCTCGCCCGCCGCTCCGCCCGGCCCCTGCGACCTTGGCGCGGGCCTGGCCAGTTGGGTGAAGTCCACCTCGCATCGGGATCAGCAACCCGACGGCGCCCAGCGCGAGGCATCCCCCGAGAACGGAGGCGGGGGCAGAGCCCAGGTTCTGGAGGAGGGATCCTGCCAGCGCGAATCCGACGACCCCGCCTACCCAGGCCGTGGCCCCGAAGACGGCGAGCCCCTTTCCGTACGACTCGCGCGGGATCAGGTCGGTCACCCAGGCATTGCCGATGGAGCTGTTGCTCCCCCCCGCAACACCCTGGAGCACGAGGACGAGCCAAAAGTGCCAGAGCGCGTACGAGAGCGGCAGCAGGACCAGGGCGCCCAAGTCCGAGAGGTAGGCGAGGATGAGCAGCGGTTTTCGGTCGAACCGATCGGACAGCCAGCCCATCACGAAGGGCACCGGCATCGAGATCAAGCCCCCGACCGCGCCGGTGCTCGAGATCTCCAGCGGGCCGAACCCCATGTCGCTCATCTGGAACGAGCGAATCAGAAGGATGAAGAACCCCGCGATGGACAGCACAGTGCTGGCCGCGCACAAGAGCAGGTAGTCCCTTCCCATCGGCATTTGCTTCACGGGCACGTTTTGCTCGCGCCCTGCCGCCGCGTCTTCCTTCTCTTCCAGGAAGAACGCCGCCACGGGCCACGCGAGCATGAGCACCGGAAGGGCGGTGAACATGGTCGTGTAGCCCCAGCCCCTCACCAGCCAGCCAACTCCGAGGTTTCCGATCAGCGCCCCAAGGCCGCCGGTCACGGCGAGGATGCCGAAGACCTTGCCGCGCTCTCCTTCCCCCGCAGAGAGACCAGCCAGGATCCCCATAAGGGCCAGCCCAAGGCCGCCGCAGAACCACAGGAGGGCGGTCAGCAGGGTGAGGGACCAGATCGAGCTCGCCAGCCCCATCAGCCAAGGCAGCGGGAGGCTTGCCACACCCGTGACGATGAGGGGGAGCCGGCGGCGAAAGCGACTTCCAGAGACCCATCCGGCCGACGTGGCGCCTAGGGCGACGGCCAGATAGGAGAGGGCGAGATACAGGCCCGTCACCGCGGGGTCCGCACCCAGCTTCACGGCGTAGACCGGGAGCAGCGGGAGGAGACCGTTGCCCACCGTCCAGGCGGCGACGTTGCACACGAACAGCGAGGCAAGCTGCTTCCGACCGATGCTCATGGCTCCGGCCTCTCCCTGTTGCGGCTGGGCAGAAGGAAGTGCACCGTCGGCGCCGTGCCAGTCGTCGTCGCGGGCCGAGATCGGTTGGGCGGGCACCGTGACCGACCCGGCACGTCAGTAGCCGTTGCCGCCGGCGTAGGCCGTGGCGACCGCGAGCCAAGCGATGAGCAAGGCGGAGTTGGCGAGCGCCGCCACCTCAGGGCGGACGTGCCGCCACGACATGCGTCCCACGTCTTGACCCCTCCCTGGTGTCGGGCGCGGGTCGGTCTCGCCAGTGGCTCGGTGCGGTCCCGGCGGCCTGGGCATGGACCGCGTGTCAGAGCTTCCCGCGTTCCTTCTGATTCTCCCACCGCTGGGAATGGCCCCGGTCGCCCGGCCGTCGCGACCCCAGGATCGGCCCCTTGGGGCACGCAGCCACGCGCCGAGGAGAGAGAGACTATCGCGACTTACGCCGGTTGAGTTGGTCCCAGCTCTGCGTGGGCGGGACCTGAGCCGCCAACGTTGGAAATGAGTCGAGCGAGGTACCGTCCGAACGCTTCCGCCTCGCTTGTGTAGATCGTGACCGTCTTCGGCGACCTTCCGCGGGCGCTGATGGGCGCGCCGCCCCGAGGCGACGAGCGGGGCGAGCTCGTGCGTTCCGGAGGCGTCGGCGCTAGACTGCCCGAGAGCGGTGACCCTCATCGGTGACCTCGGTGGCGCCATTCCACGTTATCGCGGTAGACGCTACCACACCGACGGAGCCACCGCGAGAGACAGGCGGAGAAGGAGTTAGTCTCTCCCTCTACGCACGAATCACAAGCCGACATAGCTCAGCGGTAGAGCAGCTGTTTCGTAAACAGCAGGTCCTCGGTTCAAATCCGAGTGTCGGCTCCAGCGATCCGAAGGTGAAACGGGCGCCAGCGGCGCCCGTTTCGATTCCATGCGCCGAGAGGCGGCTGCGAAGCCGCACTGGCCCCTACTTCCCGAAGACCGACTTCAGCATCTCAAGCGCGATCGGCGTCTCCGCGGCGGTGATCGCCTGGTCGCCGTGGCCGGCGCCCTGAACGAGGTTGAACGTGGACGCGACTCCCGCCGCCTGCAGCGCCTGATGGAGGATCTGCGACTGCTGGTTCGGGACCAGGCAGTCGGAGTCGCCGTGTGCGATGAGGAAGACGGGCAGCGTCTTCGCCGTGGCGATGTAGGTGATGGGGTTGGCCGCGGCGGCCTTGGTCGGCACGGTCTGGATCGCGGCACCGAGGTAGGCGGACTCAGGGGAGTCGGCCGGGTCGTGCGCCTGGACCTGGCCATTGCATGCGGCCGGCGGAGCCGAGACGAATTGGGCATCCATCTGGAGGAAGTCAGTCGGGCCATAGAGGTCGACGACCGCCTGGACCGCGCTGGATACGCCGGCGTTGCCGAGCGAGGGGTCGTCAAGCACGGTCGCCTGGTCGCCCGTCGTGCCGATCATCGCCACGAGGTTGCCGCCCGCGGACTCGCCCCATGCTGCGAAGCGGTCGGGATCGATCCCGTACTGCGAGGCGTTCGCCCGGAGAAACCGGACCGCAGCCTTGACGTCCTGGACAGCCGCCGGGAAGGGCGCCTCGCCCGACAGGCGGTAGTTGAGGCTGGCGGCGGCGTAGCCGGCGGCGAGCACCGACGCCACGTTTCCACCCTCCATCGACTTGTCGCCGCCCATGAAGGCGCCCCCGTGCACGAAGATGACGAGCGGGACGGGCCCGGTAGCCCCTTCGGGCATCCAGATGTCGAGCACCTGCGATGACGACGTCGAAGCGTAGGCAACGTTCGAGTAGGTCGCGTCGGGGCCGGCGGCCGCGTCCCCGGGGCTGCCCGGCGGGCCGCCGGATGGCACCGCCGGAGACGCGACGGTGGTGGCCGAGGCAGCCGGCGCGGCGGTCGTCTGGGCAGCAGGCGGCGCTGTTGCCGACGCCGCGCTGCTGGCCGCGCCCGAGCAGGCGGCGACGATCACGGCAAGGGCAAGGGTCCCCAGTGCGGCCGGTATGGTTGATCGGGGGGCGGCTGAACGGTTCATGCGTTCTCCTGGCGGTGCGCGGCCGCCTGGCATCGGCGGCGTCGTGTTCGTTCGCTACAACCCTGCACGCGCGTGGTTGCCTCGGCCTTGGAGGATCGTTGGAGATCGGTTAGAACCGGTCGGTCGGGGCTTCGAGCTCGTCAGTCTCCGGCCAGCGGGATCGAGAACCCGACCCGCGCGCCACCGCCCTCGCGGTTCGCGGCGAAGACCGTGCCATCCTGCGACTCGGCCACGTCGCGGACGATCGCCAGCCCGAGGCCCGACCCCGGCCGGCCGCGGGCGTCTTCGCTCCGGAAGAAGCGGTCGAAGACGTGCTCGACATCGTCAGGAGCAATCCCCGGTCCCCTGTCGAGGACGACGACGCTGCCGGCGCGAACTTCGATCGCGATCGGTCCGCCGCTCGGATCGAACTTTGCGGCGTTGTCGAGCAGGTTGGACACGGCGCGCTCCAGCGCGAGCGGTCTCCCGAGAACGACGGAAGCATCAGCATCCTGGAGCACTTGGCGGCCGGTGCGTCGGCGCGTCCGTGCGGCCGCCCGTTCGACAAGGGGGCCAAGGGCGACCTCCTCGAGGGGCTCGTCGTCTCGACGCTCCGCCGCCAGCTCGACGAGCTCGTTGGCGAGCGTCGAGAGCTCACGTGCCTCGACGTCGAGGTCGTCCACCAGCCGCGCGCGTGCGTCATCGGGGAGATCCGGGTGGCGCCGCAGGACGCCGATGTTCGTCCGAAGGCTCGTCAACGGGGTTCGAAGCTCGTGGCCGGCGTCCTGGACAAGGCGCCTCTGGGCGTCCCGCGAGCGCCGGAGCGACCCGAGCATCGAGCTGAACGACGCTCCGAGCGTCGCGATCTCGTCGTGACCGGCCACTGGCATCTCGACGTCGAGGTTCCCGGTAGTGGCGACCTCTTCGGTCGCGGTGACCAGCCGCTCGAGCCGCCGGGTGAGCTGGCGCGCGATGAGCCAGCCCGCCATCGCCGCCAGCACCGCGACGACAAGGACGGCGGCGAGAATGCCGGCCTCCAAGGATGCCGAGAGCCGGTCCACCTCGTCGAGGCTCCGGACCACCTGGACCGCCCCCGGCATGGCAAGGGCCGCGGTCAGGCGCCGGTAATGTCCCGCGTCGAGCGTCAGGTCGCGATAGTCGCGGGCGGCCCGATCGGCGCCGCTCGCGACCGCGACATCCACGTCCGTGACTGGGATGGTGACGCCGGCCTCGGACCGGACGACCGTTCCGTCGCCGCCGATGACCTGCGTCGTGAACGTGCCGGTAGCCGGCGAACCGCCAGCGTCCCCGCCGGGACCGGCACCGCCCGGCTGGCCTGCGACACCGCGGTCGATCGCGACAGCCGCGATGTCGTCGAGGGATCTGTCGATCTCCGCGGTGAGCCGGTCGACCGTGGCGAGATAGCTCCACGCGCCCACCGCGATCGTTGCGAGCGTGGTGAGGGTGACGAACGCGAGGACCAGCCGGGTTCGGAGGCTCATGACGCGCGGATCGTGTAGCCGACGCCGCGGACCGTGCGGATCAGCCCGGGGGCGCCCTCGTGGTCAACCTTGCGACGCAGGTAGCTGATGTAGACGGCGAGGTTCTTTGAGTCGGGCCCGAAGTCGTAGCCCCAGATGCGCTCGTAGATCGTCTCGTGCTGGAGGACGATGCCGGCGTTGCGCATGAGCAGCTCGAGGAGGTCGAACTCGGTCTTCGTGAGGTCGATCTCGCGCTCGCCGCGCCAGGCACGGCGGGTCGCCGGATCGAGACGCAGGTCGGCGACGACGAGGGGCCCCGGCCCCGCGTCACCAGCCGATGCCCTACGCAGGAGCGCCCGGATCCGGGCCAGCAGCTCGTCGAGCTCGAACGGCTTCGATAGGTAGTCGTCCGCCCCCGCGTCCAAGCCAGCCACCCGGTCGGAGGTCTCCGTGCGGGCCGTGAGCATCAGGATCGGCAGCCGGTTCCGCTGGGCCCGCAGGACCCGGCAGACCGTCAGGCCGTCGAGGCCCGGCATCATCACGTCGAGCACGACGAGGTCCGGTCTCTCCTCGTCGATGACCGCGAGCGCCACGGCGCCGTCGGCGGCCGTCAGGACCTCGTAGACCTCGAGCCCGAGGGCTCGCTCGAGCGAATCGCGGATCGCCCGGTCATCGTCGGCCACGAGGATCCGTGCACGCATGAGGTCATGGTGACGCGTCCAGGTAAGACCGGGGTTGGAAATGGCGCACGCCGCGGAGACCGCGAACTCGTGGGTCGGGGCCGAGGGCATCCCCACCCCGATTCCTAGGACTTGGTTAGAAGGCCGAGGACACCGTCGCTTCCTCAGGGAATCGCAAGGTTAGCTCGCCGAGTCTTGGGCCACGAGGTCCACGTCGGACCTTTGGCACACGTACTGGAACGGAGCAATCGATGCGCAGGATCCTTGCAGCCGGCACCGTCGCCGGGGCCCTCGTCGTTGGGGCCGCGGCCGGTGCGCTGTTCTTCCAGCCCGCCGTGACGAACGCCGTGGATCCGACGGCCTCGCCGTCAACGGGGACGCCAACCACGCTCGGCACCGGTGGCGACACGGGCAACCACAACGGCGGCGCGGGCGATCCCGGGGGACGCATGACCGTCGAGGCGGTGACCGACACGTCGGTCGCGGCCAAGGCGATCGGCATCACCGAGGCCGACCTGACCACCGCCCTCGACGGTGGCCAGACGATGGCCGCGGTCGCCAAGGCCCACACCGTCGACCCGCAGAAGGTCATCGACGCGCTCGTCGCTGACGGCCAGTCCGAGCTGGCCGCGGCCGTCAAGGCGGGCACGATGACCCAGGCGCAGGCCGACGCCGAGAAGGCCGAGGTCACCCAGCGGGCGACCGACCAGGTCAACGACACCTTCACGGGCCACTGACCAGGGAGCTGTCACCGGGGCTCGGCCGTGCCGGGCTCCGGTGACTTCTCGAGAACCCGGAGCCGTGGACCGTCCCTGCCGGCTGCTCGGGTTTCGGGGCCAAGCTTGGGCGGACGTCGCCAGACCTGCGAGCACCAATCACCCCCCCGAATCACCCCCCCCACACGAACTACCCCCCAAACGCAAGCAGCAGGTCCTCGGTTCAAATCCGAGTGTCGGCTGCAGCGATCAAGAACACCGAAGCCGGCCGCGAGGCCGGCTTCGGTGTGTCGGGGCGCGCAGGGCTCATGTTGGCGCGGATCGTGAGTGCGCCAGTGGAATCCCTACATCAGTGATAGCGCGCGGCTACGTGGCGACGTGGCCAGTCGCCGCGGCCGTGATCAGCCGCGACGCGACGACCGCACCGCCATCGAGGGCCCGAATTCGTGCTGCCAGGTCATCGCCGGCGGCCACCAATTCGTGCCGGCCGATGGGGCCCAGCCCGTCGAGGATGAACAGCGCCGAGGTTGTCGCCGGGGTGAGCTGCGTGCGCGTGCACTGGCGCCAGTTCCAGCGCCGGCAGGTGACGCCGGCCCCGTCGCACCAGACGACCTCGCCCGGTTCCGGGTGCTCGACGACAGCTGCGCCGTCGGCCGCAGTCTCGAACGGCTCCTTGCCCGTCGCGCGGACGAGACGGGGTGCCCCGACGTAGCGGGCCAGGTCCTCGCCGCCGACCGGGATCTCGTGGAGGACGGAGACGGCGTTGTAGATGTCGGTGAGATGGTTGATACGCGGCAGCCCTTCCGGGACGCGGCGGAGCAGGGCCTCGAGGCTGTTGCGCGTCCGCTGCGGCTTGGCGCCGAAGGCCCGGTAGGCATCCCGCCACGCCGCGACGTGCGGGCGCTCTTCGGGTGGCCTCCCATCCAGGCGTGCGAGCGCCGCCCGCTCGGCCTCGGCCAGCAGCGCGTCGGAGGCGACGTTGCTGGCCCCGCCTGCCAGCCCGTCCGCGATGACGAGCAGCGCCATGTAGTCGGGCCGCAGGGCGAAGACCGCCGGCTCGACCCGCGCCGCGGCGAGGCGGGGGTCGCTCGCGCCCGTCACGCCCGGCCCCCGGCGCCGACGCCCGGCTCGAACACCGTCAGGGCGAAGCGGGCGGCCTTGGAGGCCAGGTTGCGGTACCCGTGCGTCACGTCGCCGCGGAACGTGGCCGCGTCGCCGGCCCCGAGCTCAACGTACTCGCCGGCCACCGACAGCACGACCAGGCCCTCGAGCACGTGCAGCAACTCGCGCGTGCCCGCGGCGTGCGGCTCGCTCGCGTGCGCGTCGCCCGGTCCGAGGGTCCAGTCCCACAGCTCGACGACCTCTGGCGCGGCAGTGCCCGCGGCGAGCAATGCGCGGCCCCCGTGCTCGCCCTCCCAGAGCGGCGAGCGATCGCCGCGCCGCACGACCTGGATTGCCGCCGTCTCGAGCGGCGCCACCAGCGCCGGGAGACCGACGCCGAGCGCGTCGCTCAGCCGGAGGAGCGTGCCGATGCTCGGGTTGGCGGCGCTCTGCTCGATGTTGACGAGCATCCGGCGGCTCACCCCGGAACGTTCCGCAAGGTGGTCGAGGGTCCATCCGCGAGCGTGACGCTCGGCGCGCACGCGGGTGCCGATGAGGGCCCCAAGGGTTTCGTGATGGGTCGTCATGTAGTGCATGATACTGCACGAACGGTCGGGGTGGGGTGCACTTCCCATTCGGTGGGCATGCCATGCGGAGCCGGGCCGCCCAGTCGCTGTCATGCGAGAGGGGTCACCTCGCGGAGGCCGGTCTCTCCGCGACGCGATTTGCCATCCTGCGGGCCCTCGAACGAGGTGGCACGCGCAACCTGCCGATCAGGCGACGGCGACGTCCGTGCGGGAGAAGTCGCCGCCCTTGAAGAGGAGAGGCTCGCCCTTCTCCTTGGCCAGCGCATAGGCAAAGCAATCGCCGAAGTTCAGTCCCGCCGCGTGTCCGCTGCCCTTGCCGAAGTCCCGATAGGCGTCCCGGGCCACGCGGCCCTGTTTCTCGGTGACCGACTCGATCACGATCCCTGCCGTAGCCAGCATCTCGTCAACGAGGCGACTGGCCACCGGGTCGCGGCCTCCATCGATGACTGCCCCGATCTCGACGTAGGTCGCGGCCGAGATCCGCCGCACGGCGGCGGCTTCGATCGCTTCCGCGAATCGGCGGGCCTCAGGCTCCTGGCGGAGGATGGCGACGATCGCCGAGGTGTCAATGATCATGCCGGCAGGCCGTCGTCGCCGTAGAGCAGGTCGGCGTGGTCGGCGGACCGGTACGGCTCGGGCAGCCGGAACGCACAGTCGCGCCCGATGGCCATGAGCCGATCGGCCAGGGGCGCGACGTCTTCTCCGCGGAGGCGTTCGAGCCGCTCCCGAAGGGCCTCTGTGACGGCCGTTGTCAGAGACTCCCCGGTGATGTCGGCGACCTCGCGAGCAAGCTCGTGTGCCCCGGGGTTCTTGATGTTCAAGCTCATGGTGGAAGTCTACCATGGAATGGTAGACTGCAGCCATTGCCGGCGAGCGGCCCGCGAGGCGCGGTAGCCGCCCTGGAAGACG
>Ga0209048_10003197_pt1 | contig 16021 bp, 12 predicted proteins | sample FrelakmetCRP12CR_FD_187146 | JGI IMG/M metagenome (GOLD analysis project Ga0209048, IMG submission 187146) | Freshwater lake sediment microbial communities from the University of Notre Dame, USA, for methane emissions studies - CRP12 CR (SPAdes)... | ecosystem: Environmental > Aquatic >... | reverse complement strand
CATGGTGGTCCCCTTCCTGCCTTTTTTCATAAGGGAACTGGGCGTCAAAGGCGATAGCGAGCTGGCAACTTGGAGCGGCCTTGTCTACTCGGGTCCCTTTCTGACATCCTTCCTGGCAACCCCCTTCTGGGGTTCAGTCGGCGACAGGCACGGGCAGAAGCTGATGGTGGTGCGTGCGATATTCGGGCTGGGGATCGCCCAGATTTTCATCGGCCTTTCACAGAACGTATACCAACTCCTTTTGTTCAGGATACTTCAGGGAGTCATAAGCGGCTTTATCGCCTCCGCTCTTGCGCTTGTCTCCACATCCACGCCAAAAGAAAGAATGGGCTATGCCCTGGGCCTTCTGCAATCGGCCACCGCCGGGGGCGTGATGCTGGGGCCGGCAGTCGGGGGGTTCCTGGCGGATGTGATGGGGTACCGCCAGATTTTCCTGGTGACCGCGGCCATTTGCTTCGTATGCGGGGGGGTGATAATCAAAATGGTGGTTGAGACACCTGATGAGGCAACCGGGGAATCAAAGCCCTCAGTGATGCAAAATTTTACACTGATGCTGACAGACAAAAGGCTGCGGCTGATAGCCGTTGCAATCGTGCTGTCTCAGGGCGCGGCTCTGATGATCGAACCCATTTTCGCGCTCTTTATCGAACGATTTATATCCGACACCCGCTACATAGCCACCCTCACCGGCCTAACGATATCCATAGCGGGGGTTTTCATGGTCATATCGGCCCCATGGTGGGGAAAGAGGAACGATCAAATGGGCTTCAAGCAAAATCTGATATATTCGCTTTCAGGGACAGGCATTGCATATGCACTTCACATATTTGTTCCCAACCTGGCAATGCTCACCGTGCTGAGGGCAGCCCTGGGGTTTGCCCGCGGCGGAACTCTTCACGCTCTCTTCTCCATGACGAGCCTGCGCTCCCCGCCTGAGCGCCGCAGCGGCATGATCGGGATAGCTTCCAGCTTCTCTGTGCTTGGCAACCTGATAGGCCCACTTTCAGGCGGGATTATAGCAGGCAATTTCGGCATAACGGCCGTTCTGGCGGTTAACAGCGCGGTTTTCCTGGTAACCGGCGCCATGATCTGGAAATATTACTCGGAGTCACGGGGACTGGAAACTCCCCCCACGGGCTGAGGGAAAAGCCGGGTTTTGTCCCCCCCAGGTGCGTTTCTTCAGAAATAATAGAGGTATTTTACCTTCAGCACGCCCGCCCGGCTCGTGACGTGCATCCTCTCGGGCAGCACCTCACCGGCCGTGCCGTATTCGGGACTACGGTCCCGGGCTTCGTTGAGCGCCAGGTAAACCCAGCTTTTGGGCAGAAAATTGTAGGAGAAGAGGAACCCGAAGATCGCCTGCTCGAGATGCTGCGTAGAGCGGAGATAGACGTTGTCAAAATAAATCCTGACACTCAGATCGTTGAAGGGCGTCACTGTAAAAAATGGCCTGGAGTTTATCGTGACATCCTCGATGTTATTGTCAGGATTACCTTCAATATACATATCAAGCGAACTTCCAAGCTGGAGGCTGCTCCCGGCCTGCAATGCTGCGTAAAGGCCGCCCCAGGAATAAAAGGCGAGATAGTCGCGCGAAAAATTGAAGGTTTTCGTGTAGCCGCCGTAAATATTGCAGTTCCATTTAGCGGCGTTGAACCATGACGAGAAGTTCACCTGATAGGACGGATACTCGACCCCCTGATCTTTCGATCTTCCGACATTATAATTTATCTCAAACCCCCAGTTCGACCGGAAATTCATATCGCATCCGATCAGACCGGCATAATCCGTAAAACCGTCAACACGCTCGTAATAAAGTGTCGGGCCCATATAAAGCAAGAACTCCCGGACGGTGCCCTCTTTAAAAGACCAACGCGGTCCGGTGAGGCCGACGAATTCGGCTGTCCCCATCCAGGGGACATATCCGACCTGGCTGATATCGAAGTCTTTGCCGATCCAGTTCCCGCGGATCCCCGTGAACCAGTTTTCCTTCGAGATTTTCGTACCCATGGAGAAAGCGAAGTCGCCGCTAGTGTTCAGGTATGAACGGGCGATCTGGTAGGCCAGCTGCCAGTCGGATGAGCGCAGCGCACCGTCGATACCGAGCACACCGTTATCACCGGTGAGAGAATGTTTCCCGACATACAATACTCCGATGGATGAATTGTCCAGAATTTGTTTTTTCAGTCTGCCGGAGGCAAAGTACGCCTTTTCTTCCCTAGCGTCGCTCCCTTCATCCGTATAATCTGTCTCACCCGTCATCGCGAGGAATCCGCCGTACTCCCAGTCGCTGATCCGCCCCGAAGCTTTTGTTCCAAAGAGCAGCGGGACTTCGCTTCCGTCGGGAAGTTTTTTCCCGATCCTTCGAGAGTAAAATAATTCCAGGGGGCGGTAAAATCCCGAATTGCGCTCGCGCCCCGATGCCATGAACACTTCACTCCCCTGTGTGAAAAAGGGCCTGCGTTCATTAAAATATGATTCGTACCTTGAAATGTTGAAATTGAACGGGTCCGCCTCGATCTGAGCGAAGTCGGGGTTTGCGGTCAGCTGGTAGGTGAGTTTTTGGGACGGATTGTAAAAAACATCGATCCCCGCGTCGGGTTCAAACTTATATTTACCGCCTCCAAGGTATGTTGCTTTCGAAATGCCTACGGGATACACTTCAAGATTTAACCCTTTCACCGAAGGCCGATAATCGGAGAACACTAATTTCCCGAATTTCGAAATTCGCTGACCCTCGTTCTCTTCGTACGGGCACCAGTAAATATCCTCGTTGCGCGCCGGGATCCAGCGATCGAAATCCAACCCCCATTCGGCGAGATTCTCGTCGTACTGGATCGACCGGTAGGGGATCTCCATCTCCACGATGAAACCCCAATCGTAGATCCTGGAGGCCGCAAACCAAACACCGTCCCAACTGTAATCCCTGTTACGTGCATCATCAAGCAACCGGCAATCGGCACGCACACCCGCTGCCGTCACGGCGAACTTGTACGCCGTCCGTTTGTCTCCAAACGTATCCAGCATAATGGAAACGATATCCCCGTTGCCGCCGTCGTCGAGTTTGCCGGCATTTGACTGAATGCTGCTCTTATCCTCCTGACAGATCATCAGGCAATAAAGAGCATTTTCTGTTGTCAGAACCCTTGCGACCGTCCTGCGTGAGGGTTCCTTACCGTTATAGGGCTGGAATTGGACAAAATCCGAAATGGAGTCTGCAACTTCCCAGACAGGATCGATATTGCCGTCGACCGAAATCGGAACATTCAAGCGTTTCAGCTGAACAACCTTGCTGTTGTTCAAAGCGGCGCTGGCCAGCGTGTTTAGCAGAATCAGGCAGTAGCAGACATATTTCATAAAGTAATCCCCTGGCAAGTGGTTGTTGCATACGAGCCCCGACGGGGCGACGGAAGATAAAGGGCTGAGTTTTCAAGATAACAGTTCATTTAACGGCATTTTTGGAGAAAGGTTGCAATCCGTCGCCAATATTCCGGAATATATCAATCGTTAGACAGTAGATCGCGATAAAAGGTTGTCAACTTAACAGAAAACGGAAGGAGCCCCCATGAACCATATTGTTACGACAGTGTGCAGTGTGTTCTTTTTTGCTTCTGTTGTTCTTACGCGCGCTGGGATTGATAATTGGAAATTTCGAGTCGGGCTGGGGGGGGGCCGGAGATGTTTTGAAAGGATCAGATATGGTTTTTTGCGTGGTAGGAGCTTCTCACCAGGGGGCCCGACTCCACGTGTCTGAAGCCGAGTGCGAGCCCTTTCTCCTTCAAAAATTTGAACTCATCCGGATGTACAAAACGGTCTACACTCCGGTGTTCTTTCGTGGGCTGGAGATACTGGCCCAGGGTGAGTATGTCGCAATTGACATTGCGCAGATCGTGCATTACTTCTATAACTTCCTCTGTCCGCTCCCCGATACCCAGCATCAAACCTGACTTTGTTACAAATCCCCTTTTTTTTGCCCGCTCCAGGAGCTGCAAAGACCTGTCGTATTTGGCCTGAGGTCTCACGCTATGGTATAGCCGCGGCACAGTCTCGGTGTTATGGTTCAGAATATCCGGGAGGGCGTCCAGCACGATGTCGAGGGCAAACTCCTCCCCCTTGAAATCCGGTATGAGCACTTCCACTGTGGTACCCGGTGAAAGGGCCCTTATCTGACGGATGGTTTCTGCAAAGATCTGGGCTCCCCCGTCGTACAGCTCATCGCGGTTGACGGATGTGATGACAGCATGTCGCACTCCCAGAAGCTTTACAGCCTCTGCCACCCGCAGAGGCTCGCCTGCATCAAGGTTTTCGGGGCTGCCGGTTTTAACAGCGCAGAAACCGCAGCTGCGGGTGCAGACATCCCCCAGGATCATGAAAGTGGCGGTGCCGCCCTTCCAGCATTCACCCATGTTTGGGCAGCGCGCCTCCTCGCATACCGTATGGAGCTTGTGGGCGCCAACTATCCCTTTGATGCGCGCGTAGCTTTCACCCGATGGTATCCTGGCCTTGAGCCACTCGGGTCTTAAGTTACGAGCGGGCTGATCCGGGGTCTTAAGTTCCGCAGCTTTCTCCGTGAATTTCAGATCCATTTTAAATCGTCTGAGTATCGTCGTAGTTTTCAAGCTTTTTCACGACCGCTTCAAGGAAGTTCCCGCCCAGCGCGCCGTCAATGATCCGGTGATCGAAGGAAAGCGTGAAGTATGCCATGGAGCGGATCGCTATAGCGTCGTTTATGACCACCGGCCTTTTTTCGATCGCGCCGGTCCCCAGGATCGCCACCTGCGGCTGGTTGATTATCGGAATCCCGATCATCGTGCCGAATACGCCGTAATTTGTGATCGTGAAAGTGCCCCCTTCAATATCTGAAGGCACAAGTTTTTTAATGCGGGCGCGCATGGCCAGGTCATTCACCGCACGCGCAAGCCCCACAAAATTCTTCTCTTCCGCGTCCTTGATCACGGGCACGATCAGGCCGTTCTCTGAAGCCACCGCGATCCCCAGATTAATAAACTTTTTCAGGACGATCTTGTCCCCTTCCACTGAGGAATTCATAAGGGGATACTCCTTCAGCACCTTGATCACAGCGTTGCAGACGAAGGGGGTGTAGGTCAGCTTGAAGCCCTCGCGCCTTTCGAAAGCCTCGGCGTTGGAGCGGCGCGCCCTGTCAACCTTCGTCATATCGCACTCGTGGATTGCCTGGACATGCGGAGACGTTTGGATACTCTTATGCATATGCTCGGACATCTTCATGACGAGATTGCTCATCTGCAGTATCTCATAGCGGGGAGGGGGGTACTTTGTCACAAGCTCCCCGGTTTCCACATGCTTGAGCGTGCCGTCGATCCGTGTGCCGTGGGGTATCGGAGCCTCACTCACCTTTACCCTGTGGGCTTCGATGTAGGCCTGGATATCCTTTTTTGAAACCCTCCCCCCTTCGCCGGTGCCGGGGATCCCTTCAAGTTCGGCCATAGAGATACCCTCGGTGCGCGCAATATTCAGAACAAGGGGGGAATAGAACCTCCCTTTCGCAGCAACTCCAGCAGGGGCGGGCCCGGCAGCTTCCGGCGCCTGTCTGGTCATGTCTGATTTCGGGAGATGCTCTTTGGGAGGCCCGGGGGGAGCGGGAGATTCCTGCACCGCTTTGGCCGCTCCTGCCGCCACATCTGTCTCGATCTCGGCTATCACTGTACGGACTGAAACTGTTTTTTGCTCTTCAAAGAGCAGCTTCGTGACAACGCCGGTGGCAGGTGAGGGGATCTCGGAATCCACCTTGTCAGTGCTGATCTCAAGCAGGACTTCCTCTTTTTTAACCCTGTCCCCGGGTTTTTTATGCCATTTGACGATTGTGCCCTCAGTCAGGCTTTCGCCCAGCTGGGGCATGACTACTTCAACTTTGGACATTCTGACCTCTTATATATATTTTTCTCAAGAATATATTATTTGCGGTAACGGTTACGCCCAAGGGGATTCCTGGCAGGAGGGGAGCTTCCTAGAATGCTGCCAGCGCCTCAAGCGCAGTAACAATATCTGATAACTGGGGCAGCATCGCATTTTCCAGCGCCGGTGCAAAAGGCACGGGTGAGTCCTTGGCAGCCACCCTTTTCACCGGTGCATCCAGATGTGTAAAAGCTTCTGAGGCAATGATGGCGGCGATCTCCGCCCCGAATCCGCCGGTGAGTGTATCCTCGTGAACTATAAGCGCCTTGCCTGTCTTGCGCACGCTGGAGAGTACCGCATCCTTGTCCAGCGGGTTCAGAGTCCTCAAGTCGACCACCTCGACGCTGATCCCCTTTTCTTCCATTTTGCGGGCGGCTTCCACGGAACGCGGCACCATCATCCCCCATGTAATGACCGACACGTCCTCACCCTGCACTACGACTTTTGCAACGCCGAAAGGAAGGCAGTAGTTTTCGTCAGGCTCGGGAGCGGACGCGAAGCTGGCCCGGTAGAGGCCCTTGTGCTCGCAGAAGATAACTGGGTCGTCCGAGCGGCAGGCAGTCTTCAAGAGGCCCTTGGCGTCGGCCGCGTTTGAAGGCATCACAACGCGCAGTCCCGGTATGTGCGTGAAAAATCCGTCTATCGACTGGCTGTGGTAGAGCCCGCCGTGTATGTAGCCCCCCACCGCGACCCTTACGACCATGGGGCATGACCACTTCCCGCTGGAGCGGAAACGCAGCATCGCCACCTCATCCCTCAGCTGCATAAAACCCGGCCAGATGTAATCGCCGAACTGTATCTCGACTACAGGTTTCAAACCGCGCACACTCAGCCCGAAGGCTGTGCCTATAATACTGGCCTCGGCCAGGGGGGAATTGAACACCCTTTCCCAGCCGAACTTTTTCGTGAGGCCCTTTGTGGCTGTGAAAACGCCACCCTTATCCCCTGCAACATCCTCGCCGTATATCAGCATGTCGGGATTGAAAACCATTTCTTCGGCCAGAGCGTGGTTTATGGCATCCACCATTACAATCTTATCACCCCCGTGCTCAGGCTCACTGAAGCCATCCTTCGGTACTACTGTTACAGCTGAATATACGTGCCTGAGCAGGCTCTCATGTGCGGGCTGAGGCTCGGCTTCAGCAATGTCAGCAGCTCTGTCGACTTCCAGAACGACGCCGTTTCGGATCTCCTCCAGCTCGGGGTGTGTCAGAATGCCGTTTGCGCTAAGATACTCGGCAAAGCGCGGGAGTGGGTCTTTCTCCCGATCACGCGCAAGATCTTCCTCTGGACGGTATTTCCGCTGGTCATCGGAGGATGAATGAGGCAAGAGGCGCACAGTGTGCGCAAGTATCAGGGAAGGTCCTCCCCCACTGCGGGCTTTTTCGACCGCTTCCACGGCGGTTTTATAGGAAGCGAGAAAGTCACATCCGTCCACCTCGTAGCGGTTCAGGCCGTGATAGCCGCTCACCAGATCGTAAACTGACCTGGCCGCTGTCTGCTCACGTTTAGTCACAGAGATTGCAAGAGCGTTGTCCTGGATCAGAAATATCACGGGGAGTCTAGAGCGCGCCGCCCAGTTGACGGCCTCGTGAAATTCCCCCTCGCTTGTGGTACCCTCACCCGAAGAGACATACACAACCTCTCTGGTCCCCTTCTTTAGAGAACCCATGGCTGTCCCCACGGCCTGGAGGTACTGAGTCCCCGTGGGGCTTGACTGCGCCACAACCCTCAAGGGGAGGCTCCCCCAGTGGCCCGGCATAGAAAAACCGCCGCTTCCCGGAGCTTTCGCCCTATTAAAGGATTCAAGAAAAATGTCTTCGGCTGAATAACCGATGGCAAGATTGAATGCCAGATCCCTGTAATAGGGATATGCCCAGTCCACGCCTGCCTTCAAGGCAAAGGCTGTGGCCACCTGCACCGCTTCGTGCCCCGAACCTCCTATGTGGAAGAATATCTTGCCCTGCTTCAGAAGTATGAGCATCTTCTCGTCAATCCTGCGGGACTCGTACATCAGTTTGTAGGCCTCTTTCAACTTTTCAGGCTCGAGAGCCTGAAACCCGTCTTTTCCCATCGCTTTCGTTTGCATTCCATCTGCGCCGTGATTTGCGTGCGGCTTTTCCCGACGCGAAGCCTTATCTCTTTTTTCAGTATCGGTTTTTACCGGCATCCTACACTCTCGTTTGATAAATGATTTATAGTCTGGAGGTATTCCTCTTTGGAGCGCTCCACAATACTCGCGCCGAACACATCTGCAAAATGTGCAGCCGTGGAGCGTGCAATATCTTCCAGGTCGAGTTTTTTCCCAAGGAGGCGCTCCATCGAAGTCACCCCTTTGTGAAATATCCCGCAGGGGATTATCCTGTCGAAATATGAAAGATCCGTGTTTACGTTCAACGCGAAACCGTGCATCGTATACCAGCGGCTCACCTTAACGCCGATGGCCGCAATCTTGTCGTTTCCCGCCCACACTCCGGTAAAATCTCCGTCCCTCCTGGATTTTATGCCGAAATCGGCCAGGGTCCGGATCATCACTTCTTCGATGTCGCGCAGATAGCGGTGGATGTCGCAGTAATAATCGCCCAGGTTCAGTATAGGATAACCGACAAGCTGCCCGGGGCCGTGGTAAGTGACATCTCCTCCCCTGTCCACACGGTGCACTTCCGCTCCCATATCCTCAAGCTCGTGCTGGTACGCCAGGAGATGCTCATCCCGGCTGTTTTTTCCCAGGGTATAGACGTGCCTGTGTTCGTTCAGGAGCAAAACGTCGCGGGTTTTACCTTCAACGCGCAGCTCGTGGATTTTTCTCTGCAGCTCCCAGGCTGCGGTATAACTTGTCAATCCCAGGTTGATTACATCGATCTGTTTCATAGGCTATACAATTTTTGCCTCAGATATGTATCGCATGGCCGTAGGCATTCTCAGCTGCTTCCATGATCGCTTCTGAAAGCGTGGGGTGGGCGTGTATGGTGCCGTAAATGCCGGCCGCCGTACTTTCAAGCGTCTTGGCCACGCCCAGCTCCGCGATCATTTCAGTCGCCTCTGAGCCGAGGATGTGGGCGCCCAGCAGCTCGCCGTATTTGGCATCGAAGATCAGCTTTACAAGCCCTTCGGTTTGGTTTGTGGCGCGGGCTTTCCCGCTGGCGCTGAAGGGGAAGCGCCCCACCTTGATCTGGTATCCCTGGGCAAGGGCTTTTTCCTCCGTCATTCCGATGCTCGCCACCTGGGGTTGGCAATAGGTGCAGCCGGGGATGTTGTCATAATCTATAGGTCGGGGGTTTTTACCGGCAATGGCTTCAGCGCAGACAATCCCCTCGCGCGAGGCCACGTGTGCCAGCCACGGCGGGCCGGCTACGTCTCCTATGGCATAAATACCGGGAGAGCTGGTGCGGCCGAAGTCGTCCACCTGTATCCAGCTCTTTTCGACCTTGATGCCGGCCGCCTCCAGGCCCATATTCTCGAAGTTCCCCTGAACCCCCACCGCCATAAGCACTACGTCTGCTTTCAGCTCCTTTTTACCTTCCGGCGTTGATACGAGAACACTTTCATCATTTGCGGATTCCACCCTGCTGCCGGTTAAAACGGCGATCCCGGCCTTCACGAGATTGCTCTGAAGCAGTTTTGAGATCTCCCTGTCCTCCAGGGGCAGTACGGCAGGCATCATTTCCACGAGCGTGACATGGGAGCCGAATGTATTGTAAAAGTATGCGAACTCCACACCGATCGGGCCGGCCCCGATTATGAGCATGGATTTCGGGACTTCACTTAAAGTCATCGCCTCGGAGCTTGTGATTATCCTTTTAGAGTCTATTGTGATGCCCGGCAGCGTGCGCGCCCTTGCACCTGTTGCAAGTATGATATGTCTTGCAGAAAAAATCTCTTTTGGTTTCCCCTCTTTCGTAACTTCGATCTGACCCTTGCCGGAGAGCCTGCCAAATCCCTGTACGTATTCTATTTTATTCTTTTTAAAAAGGTATTCAACCCCCTTGGAGTTCCTCAAGGCCACATCCCTGCTGCGCTTGATTATACTGGGAAAATCGAACTTGAGGCCCTGAAGAGATATCCCCCATTCCTCCGCATTCTTGAAATGCTGGAACACCTCGGCGTTCTTCAGGAGTGCCTTTGTCGGAATGCAACCCCAGTTAAGGCAAATTCCCCCCAGTCTGTCACGTTCGATAACCGCGGTTTTAAGACCCAGCTGGGAGGCGCGGATTGCCGCAACATAACCCCCCGGCCCTCCGCCGATTACAGCTACATCGTATTCTCTTTCTGGCATAGAAACCTGTTAAAAAAAGCGATCCTTATTATGAATCGGGCTTAATGGATACGTACTTAGGGTTAAATAAGCGAGTCGATAATTGCCCTCCGGAATCCTTAAATTCAAGCTAAAAGGGGGATTCTCGAACTCTGGCATTGAAAGCGCCGGTTAAATGTACGATAAAAATATATGAAATCGGGCAGGGAAAAGCAAAGAGCCTTGAGGCAGCGGGTGGTGTCTTAATCTGAATGAAGCGGAACCATTTTAAAGAAGATGATAAACTAAAATGAGATCCATTTTTGTTTCAAGAGCGTTAAGCGCGCAAAAGGCCTTGAATTTCAAAAGCCATCTTGAGGATTTATTCGATGGAGAATATGTCTTTCCTGGCCTGTATGCCGTTAATGGGAATCACACAAAATTTCCATTTTTACTATGAAGTCAGAATTCCTTGTGAAAATATGCCCTATTATTGATGGGTGACAAATAGAAATTTAGGAGAATAAATTATTTGATAAGGTAAAGAACCGGGTTTTTCTTACTTGATTTGGGTCGATTTTAGATAAAAAATTCACCAGTCTAATTGATCTCCAAATGCACGATTATCGCGATTTGGTATTTATGCGGGATGTGTTTAAATTCAATTAGCCTCCTGTGACGAAACGCAGTCCAAGCATCTTTTTACGGCATTATGGTGTTAAAATAAATGAATAACATCATGTTTGTAATAAGATCCCCAAATGCGTTCATAGTCGTTTGCCGATTGCAAAAAACGCGGCAGAATTCTACGCCGATAATGGATGTCCGATCTCTTCAAAATCAATGATCCAAGAGGCAAGATTGTCACCTGCAGCAATGAATGCTGGAAAAAACATATTTTAAAATCTCGGCCCTGGATGAGGTCTTACGAAAAAAGAGTAAAACAAACAATAAAAAAAACCGACTATAATAACTCAAGATGCAAATTTTGAAGACAGACAATGCTATTATAGGCTCGGACAAAAGAATTATATGAAAGCAATTGTTGTCTTCGATTCAAGTGGTCGAGGTGTGGTTATAACCGCATTTGTATCAGATTCAATCAAGAATGGGGAAGTACAAATATGGGCGAAATAGTTAGGAAATTACTTCCTACCAAGAAATTGAAAACTCGTATTCTCAAAGAAGTAGCACAAAAAAAACGCATTGGCTATATTCGCTATGATTCTGATCTTGATACTCTGATGCTTTTATTCGTTTCACCCGAGAAAGAGACAATAGTACATTATTTAGGTGATGATATTGCATTATTGTATGATCCAGATACACGTGAAATTGTTGGATTTCAAATAGAAGCATTTAAAAAAAGTTTCCTGCCCGAACATGCTGGCGTTCAACGTGTTTGGAAACTTAGCGAGGCGGCCGGCATAAAAGATTTTGGTGACATGATTATAAAAGTTGAGAAAACGCAGCCGATTATAACCCGAGAAATTTTCAAGGCATCTGGAAATATCTTAAAGAGTATTGGTCTACCACGAGCATTAAGAAATAGTTTGATTAATAATAATCTTGTGCCCGCCTGATATTTGGCACGACGCACTTGCCTGTTCTGCATTCCATCCGGAAAGCTCTTCCCATATCCAATGATGCTTATCGATTCCTGCTTCCATTGCAGGTGTTACTCTTAGGCTCTGATGGCTCCGCATAAAGTTATAACTGTAGAAATTCAAAGCCAACGAGGCCCGGACTGCTGCTGGATAATCCGCAGATCCCGCTCCGTTCACACTGAATTAAACTCACAAAAGGAGGGTAGCGTCTGAAAAAATTCATCCGTTAAATCGCGCTCTTCTCCCCTTGACTGCTTTATCATGTAAGCACAAGCCGGTAATCCGCGTCAAACCGGACAGGCTTGAATCACCCCCTCGGGCTTTCGGCCGGTGATAACAACGGTGCCCGCGGGGTGAGGCTGTAAACGCATAAAAAATTTTATATTGCATTTTCAACGCGAAATCATTATCATTATGCGCATCATGCCCTTAAAATAATGACCACAGAGGATACCAAGGAAAAAGTTGTCGTCACCAACCGTAAAGCCCTTCACGATTATTTCATCATCGACCGGTACGAGGCGGGCCTTGTGCTCAAAGGGACGGAGGTCAAAGCTCTGAGAACCGGGAGCGCGAATTTACAGGACGGATACGCTTTGATCAGAAACGGCGAAGTCTGGCTCATAGGCATGCACATCAGCCCATTCGAAAGGGGCAACATCAACAATCACGACCCGAAGCGGGACAGAAAACTGCTGATGCATAAAAGTGAAATCAGGAGGCTCGTCGGCAAAACAAGCGAAAAGGGTCTGACACTGGTGCCTTTGAAGGTGTATTTCAAGGATAATGTAGCCAAGGTTGAACTCGGCCTGGCACGAGGGAAAAAATCTTACGACAAGCGGGAAGCCATAGCAAAACGCGACGTCGAAAGGCAGATGCGGCGCGAGTACGCACGATCATGACCGCAGGGTTCAGCGTGTTTCAACAGCATTCATATTAATTCCATAAGGAGAGTAGGAAGTGTACGTACCCACAAAAATGTTCTTCACAAAGGGAGTAGGCCGCCACAAGGATTACCTGCAGTCTTTCGAGCTGGCGCTGCGGGATGCAAAGATCGAAAAATGCAACCTCGTGACAGTTTCCAGCATATATCCTCCGGGGTGTAAAAGGATTCCCCAGGAAGACGGTTTAAAGATGCTGCAGGCCGGCCAGATCACATTCGCCGTCATGGCCCGCAATGCCACAAACGAACCGAACCGCCTGATCGCCGCTTCCATCGGTGTCGCCACCCCGGCTGACAACACCCAGTACGGCTACCTCTCCGAGCACCATCCGTTCGGCGAAACTGACGAAAAGGCGGGGGATTACGCGGAAGACCTGGCTGCCACCATGCTGGCGACAACACTTGGCGTCGAATTTGACTCCTCCACAGCCTGGGATGAACGTGAAAAGCTGTACAAAATGAGCGGCAAGATAGTCAAAACCTACAATATCACGCAATCTGCCGAAGGAGATAAAAACGCAATCTGGACAACAGTGGTTGCCTGTGCGATTCTTCTGCCCTGATCCACACCACGGCTGAACCCCTAGACATATTGACGTAAGATTCAGACCGGAGGAAGCAACCTAAAACCTCCAGCACAAAAGCAGCATTTCAAATCCCTACTTCGGGAACCGGTATCTAAACCTATCGGCGAATAATCCACATGCAATTTTCACTCTTCCGGCTTCCCCCAATATAAAAAGTCGAAGACGCCGACAAGTATTCCGAACCGCCTCCCATGCAATCCTTCACTGTCAGCGTCTTCGATTTAGACAAAAGGAATAAAAATCAATTCACCGCGCTAAACAATAGAAACCGTTTATTTAATCTGAGATTTGCTTCGATAACTGGAAAAAAGGAAGATCCATCCCGTGAAACTCACTTAATATAATATACAAAATATTTTCGAAAAAGTCAAGTAAATTATTACGATAAATAAAAATATTTTCATCACCGGAATAATTGCCCTTTAAATAACAGGGAGAAGGGTTTTTGGATGGGGGAAACACCCCAACTGAGGCCGGCGATTTACATCCTATAAAAAACCCGTGAATCGACTAACTGCGGAATATCTATCCGCAGGATAAGTTTAATCCTTAAAAGCTCTGTAAATTTTAGGAAAATCTCAAGGTGAGAAAAACTACGAAGAGGCAGGTTTTAGCTTATACCGTCCTTGTAACTGCCGTAAATCTTCATTATCTGGTCAACGTAATAAACAGTCTGACGCCATCCCCCGAAAAACCCGCTTTTTGGCTTACCTTCACCCCAGACTGCCTGGTGGAGAGAATAGTACCTTTTTGATAAGAGGGGCAATACATTCTGAATTGTGGACCATCTGTTTGGATTTTCCCCCATATAGGCAGCCAGAACCTGGGCATCATAAATTCTGGAAGGACCGGCATTATAAGCCGCCAGGGCAAGGCAGAGCTGGTCATCAGGCTCGCAATCCTTGAATAATTCCAGCAGTTTGGTGAAATAATATATTCCGCTCTTGATATTTGCAGCAGGGTGGCGCAAGCCTTCCAGATCCAGGTTTTCAGCAACTTCCGCGTTTGTGACCGGCATGAGTTGCATCAACCCAATAGCCCCCCTCTCGCTGACCGCCTCATTGTTGAACTGGGATTCCTGCTTTATAAGAGCAAGCATAAGTCTGAAATCTATGCCGTAAACCTGCGAATAATGCTTCACAATGGCATATTCTTCGAAATGAGGACCGCCAGACCGTAATTTACCGTTTTCGGCAATCGCTTCCTTATTCCGGGGGTTCTGTCTCCCGTAAAAAGGCGCATTACCCGGGGGTACTGGATTGAATCCCTCAACGGCGATTGCCATGAAAAACAGGATAAAAACTAACCAAACTACGACTCGGTAAAGCTTAAGTTTCAAAATTAAACCTATAAGATGTTCTTGATTATGTCAGACCTTGACTTCTTCTCACCGGGGTCTGACGGTAGAAAGGTTACTTAAATATATTCTATAGTAAGTCTAATGTCAATACACCCGGGGTCATTAACGGGTAAATCAGGGATCATAATATTATCTTTTAAAGATAAATCGGATAAACCTGCCGTTTTCCGTTCTATTTCATTAATTTTTTCTCAATATCGGTAATTTTTGTGAGCCTCTTCTGATGCCTTCCGCCTGAAAATACCGATTCCAGCCACACTTTCGTTATTGCCTTTGCCAGCTCAATGCCCAGACATTTTCCGCCCAATGTCAGGACATTACAATTATTGTGCTCGCGGCTGCTCCTGGCTGATAACTCATTAAAGCAGCAGGCGGCCCGGATTCCGGGTATTTTGTTGGCTACCATGGCGGAAGCAGTGCCAATCGAGTCAATCATGATACCTCTGGCGGCGTTCCCTGAAGATACCGTCATTCCCACGGCATATGCGAAATCGGGGTAATCACAGGCTTCTTCTGAGGCCGTTCCTACATCTATTATAATATAACCATTTCCTTCAAGAAAAGGTTTCAATGCCTCCTTCATTTGATACCCGCCATGATCACTTCCGATCGCTATAACTTCTCCCTCCCCCTCGTGTACGGCTACGCGTGAGGCCGATTTTGCTGTTTTACCTTCCACCGTCATTTCTATCCCCACTCCCAGCTGTTGGGCCCGATCTGATGCAGCCTGTGTTATGATCGCCCCCTTGTCGTAATAAATAACCTTTTCCCCCTTTTTATGGGCTTCAATTACCGTCTGTTCAGTTATGAGCTTTTTCATGGCTTTTTCTGTGATGCCGCATCGCCTAATTCCAGCACCTCCAGCCTCACCCGAGCAGTACCGGGCTGGATAATTTCCAAAACTTTGGCGGCGGTGAGTGAAAGGTCTATGACCCTCTCATCCTTGAAAGGGCCCCTGTCGTTAATTCTGACTACCACTGATTTGCCGTTTGAAAGATTAGTGACGCGCACACGGGAGTTAAAGGGAAGTGTCCTGTGAGCGGCGGTCATGGCGTTCATATCATATGTTTCGCCGTTTGACGTCCGGCGGCCGTTGTACTCCTCCCCGTAAAAGGATGCCATTCCCTCCTCCAGAAGCGCGGAGGCCTCATTTGCATTGCCCGGAAACTTTGCGGAAGTGAACCGGGGTGAGGCGGCACATCCCGTTAAAATTACCGCCAATAGCAAGAAGGGGGCCCGATATAGAAATATTCTCATCAGAGATAATCTGAGAGCTGTTTTCTCCTCAGGTAATCCACTACTTCTTTTACGTCCTGCGACTGACCCAGCTTGCAAACCAGCACTGCGTCGTCCGTC
>Ga0209048_10003196_pt1 | contig 16024 bp, 13 predicted proteins | sample FrelakmetCRP12CR_FD_187146 | JGI IMG/M metagenome (GOLD analysis project Ga0209048, IMG submission 187146) | Freshwater lake sediment microbial communities from the University of Notre Dame, USA, for methane emissions studies - CRP12 CR (SPAdes)... | ecosystem: Environmental > Aquatic >... | reverse complement strand
GGGGGACTGCGCCGGCATGGCCGCGGACCTGTTCGAGACCTACGCGGTGACCGCGATCGCAGTGATGCTGCTCGGCGTGCTCACCTTCCACGAGTCCACGCGCGTCGTGCTCTATCCGTTGGTGATCGGCGGCGTGGCGATCATCGCCTCGATCATCGGCACCTTCGCGGTGCGCTCGAGGTCGGGCAACGTGGAGCGGGCGCTTCTGCAGGGACTGATCGTCTCGGGAGTGCTGGCCGCGGCCGCGTTCGCGCCGATCACCTACTGGCTGATGCGCGACCTCACCTTCAGGGTGGTCGGCACCACCGTCAACACGCCGAGCTGGTCGCACCTCTACCTGTGCTCGCTGATCGGGATCGTCGTCACAGCGCTGTTGTTCGGCCTCACCGAATACTACACTTCGACCCGCTTCTCGCCGGTGAAGAAGACCGCGAAAGCATCGATCACCGGTCACGCCACGAACATCATCCAGGGCTTTGCGTCCGGCCTGCAGGCCACGGCGCTGCCGGCGATCGTGATCGTGCTCGGCATCCTCGGCTCGTGGAAGCTCGCGGGCGGGGGCGTCGCCGGCATCTACGGCATCGGCGTCGCCGCGGTGGGGCTGCTGTCGCTGACTGGCCTGATCGTCGCGCTCGACGCGTTCGGCCCGATCACCGACAACGCGGGCGGAATCGCCGAGATGGCGGACCTGCCCGAGGAGGTGCGCAAGGTCACCGATCGGCTCGACGCGGTCGGGAACACGACCAAGGCCGTCACCAAGGGCTACGCGATCGGCTCCGCCGTGCTCGCGGCCATCGTGCTGTTCGCGGGCTTCCAGAAAGAACTCGAGTTGAAGCTCGAACACCTGGTGTCGTTCGGGATCAACGAACCGCCCGTGCTGATCGGGCTGCTGCTCGGAGGGCTGATGGTCTGTCTTTTCGCCTCGCTGTCGATCGAGGCCGTGGGCCGCGCCGGCGGTGCGGTGGTCGAGGAGGTGCGCCGGCAGTTCCGCGAGCACCCCGGCATCATGGACTACTCAGAAGACCCCGACTACGCGACCTGCGTGGACATCGTGACGAAGACCGCCCAGCGCGAGATGATCCTGCCGTCCCTGCTGCCGATCCTGCTGACGCTGATCGTCGGGCTGATCGACGCTCAGGCGCTCGGCGGCCTGTTGATCGGAGTGATCGTGGTCGGATACTTCTTCGCGGTGCTGATGACTGCCGGAGGTGGAGCCTGGGACAACGCCAAGAAGCTAATCGAGGATGGTGCGTTCGGCGGCAAGGGCTCCGATGCGCATGCGGCGTCCGTGACCGGGGACACTGTGGGCGATCCCTTCAAGGACACCGCCGGACCGGCGATCAACCCGATGATCAAGGTCGCCAACATCGTCGCGATCCTGATCATCCCGCTCATAGCCTGAGAACGGCACTTGCGGGATCGCGCTTGAGCGCCACGCGGCCGGGACGCCGCCCCACAACCCCAGCCGGCCCCCCTAAGCTCAGCTTGAGATGACCGGCCGGCAGGCGCATCGCGCGGGAACCTGGGTGCTCTCCATCCTGATGGCGGCGATCGGCGTGGCGCTGATCGTCGAGGCGGTGGCCGGACACGGGAGCGCGATCTCGCCCCGCCTGCTGCTCGGCGTGCTGTTCATAGCGGGGGGCCTCGGCCGCCTCTACCTCGAGGTGAGGAGGGGCAAGGACGCATGAGCCCGCCGGACGCTCAGGGGGGTGCGAACGCGCCCGGCGGCTCGCCCGACGGTTCGCCGGCCCCTGCGGCGGCGCTCGACGGCGAGCACCCGGCGCACGAGCTGTCCGCGCGGTCGATGTCGGCGCTGCGCCGCAGCGTCGGCTCTCCCCGCCTGTTCGCGATCGTCTACACCTCGCTCGCGAGCACCCTGTACTTCTCCCTGGGGGTGATAGCCGGCCGCGCGCTCGGCCTCACGCCGCTCGTGTTCCTGCTCGCGGCACTGGCGTTCACGATCACCGCGATGACCTACGTCGAGGGCACCTCGCTGCATCCCGAACGTGGCGGCGCCACGGTGTTCGCCCGCTACGCGTTCAACGAGCTCGTGAGCTTCATCGCGGGGTGGGCGATCCTGCTCGACTACGTGATCCTGATCGCGGTCACGGCCTTCGCCGCGACGCAGTACCTGCGTGTCTTCTGGAGCCCGCTGGGCCACCGGGCCGAGGCGCTCGGCCTGGCCCTGGTGTTCATCGCGATGGTCGTGCTGAGCAACATCAGGGGCTTCACCGGCCGCCGCGCGCGGCGTGTCGGCATGCTGGTGATCGCCGACCTCGCGCTCCAGCTGTTCATCGTGGTGCTGGGCCTCGCGCTGTTCTTCAACCCGCACACGCTCCTGTCCCCGATCCACCTCGGAACGGCTCCGAAGTGGTCTGACCTCGTCTTCGCGCTCACCGTGGCCGCGATCTCCTTCACGAGCCTCGAGTCGGCCTCGGGACTGGCCGGCGAGATCAGGATCAGCCGGCGTGGCCTGAAGCGCCTGGTGTTGAGCGGTGCCGCGACGGTCGTGTTCGTGTACGCGGGCATCGCGCTGGTGGCGGTCACGGCCCTCCCGGTGCACGCGGGCCACACCGAACTGTCGACCCACTACCTGAACGACCCGATGGTCGGCCTGGCGGTGCACATGCGTCCGCACTGGCTGGCGCAGGCGCTGCGCTACGTGGTGGCCGGGCTCGCGACGCTCACGCTCGTGGCGGCCGCGAACTCGGCGATGCTCGGCCTCGCGCGGCTGGCGTACTCGCTGTCCACCAATCGCCAGATCCCGAGCGCGCTCGGACGGCTTCACCCCCAGCGCTCGACCCCGTATGTGCTGATCATCCTCGCGGGCGTGATCGCGGCCGGCCTGGTCGTGCCGGAGAACCTGGAAATGCTGATCGGGATCTACGCGTTCGGGGCGATGCTCGCCTTCACGATCGCTCACCTGTCGATCTGCCGCCTGCGCTACTCCGAGCCCGCCCGCGATCGCCCCTACAAGGTGCCCTGGTCGGTCAGGCTGGGCGCGGGCGAGCTGCCGCTGCCGGCGGCCTTCGGCGCGCTGATCTCCGGGGCCGGCTGGATCGCCGTGATGGTGGTACACGAGCCGGCCCGCTACGTGGGCCTGGCGTGGACCGTGGCGGGAATCGCGCTGTATGCCATCTACCGCCGCGCGGATGAGACCTCGCTGCTGCGGCGGGTGACCGTCCAGCCGCAGGTGCTGCGTGCCGAACAGCCGCGCGAGAGCGACTACGGCTCCGTTCTCGTGCCACTGTTCGGCGCCCGGTTGGACGAGGACATCATCCAGACCGCCGCGCGCCTGGTCTCCGGCGAGCCGACCGACGATGCGGCGATCGACAGCGCCACCATCGAGGCCGTATGGATCTTCGTGATCCCGATGTCGCTCCCCCTCGACGCCCGCCTGCCCGAGGCGCAGGTCAAGCATGCCCGCCAGGCGCTGGCACGGGCCAAGGCGGTGGGGGAGGAGTATGCCGGCGTGCAGGTCGCCACCGCGATTGTCCGCACCCGGCGCGCCGGGTTCGCGATCGTCGATGAGGCGCGGCGGCGGGGGGTCGAGGCGATCGTGCTCGGAGCCGAGGAGCCGTCCCTCATCCGCGGCGGCGCGCGCCTGGGGGGACGGGGAGGCAGGCTCGAGAACTTCGTCGGGGAGATCACCAAGTACGTCGTGAGCAAGGCCGACTGCCGGGTGATCGTCACCGCCCCGGCGGCCGCCGATCCTGCGGGGGAGGGGTCCGAGAGCGACCAACGGGCCGGCGCCGGCATCGTCTAACCTCAGCTCATGTTCATCCTGATCGTGGGGGCCGGCCGGGTCGGCTCGGCAGTTGCGAAGTCGGCGCTCGCGGCCGGTCACGTGGTGTCCGTGCTCGACGAGGATCCGCTTTCACACGAGCGTCTCGACGCGGGGCAGAGCCAGAACTGGGAGGACGCGGAAGGTCAGTTCACGGTCGGGACGGCGCTCGAGATCGACGCGCTGATCCAGGCAGGAGTCGAACGGGCCGACGTCTTCATCGCCTCCACCGCCGGCGACAACACGAACCTGATCATCGCCCAGATCGCCCAGAAGCGGTTCGGCGTGGAGAAGGTCATCGTGCGCGTCATGGATCCCGCGCGCGCGGCCTGGTACGGCGAACAGGGGCTGCATACGATCTCTCCCACCAGGCACGCGATCGAAATGTTCGAGCGTGCGCTCCAGCCCGAGACCGAGCCGGCGTCACCCTGATGTACGCGATCATCGTCGGCGCCGGCAAGGTTGGGCGCAACCTGGCGCGAGAGCTCATCGCCAAGGGTCACGAGGTGACCCTGATCGAGTCCTCGCGGTCGTGCTACCTGGCGATCGAGGAGGAGTTCGAGCACGCCGCGCAGTACGGCGACGCCACCGAGCTGTGGGTGCTGGAGCGTTCGGGGATCCAGCGGGCCGACCTCGTGATCGCGGTGACGGGCGACGACGAGGACAACATGCTCGTCTGCCAGGTCGCCCGCGAGAAGTACCTGTGCGACCGGGTGATCGCGCGCGTGAACAACCCACGCAACCACGACCACTTCCGGCTGCTCGGGATCCAGCCCGCTGTGTCGGCGACCGATCTGATCCTGCGCCTGATCGAGCACGAGGTCCCGAGCTACGGCCTCGTCCATCTCCTCGCCCTGGAAGAGGAGCGGCTCGAGATCATCGAGCTCGAGGTCAGCCCGGACGCGCCGACCGTCGGCCAGAAGCTGGCTGACATCGCCCTGCCCGAGGGCAGCCTCATCATCTCCGTGCTGCGCGGTGGATCAGGGTTCGTGCCAAAGCCCGACACGGTCATCCAGGGCGGCGACGAGGTGCTTTTGGTGCTCGACCCCGGCCTCGAGGAGGCGATCACCGCCTACTTCGCGGCTGACGGCCGTCCGGCCGATGCCTGAGTGAGGCCCTCGCTGCGGCACGGGCGGCCCGGCCGGCCGTGCCGGCGCGGGCGCGCACGATGGGGAGGGTGCGGCGGCGGTTGACTATCCTTCCGCGTTCGGTCCGGGATGGTGTAATTGGCAACACGCGTGCCTCTGGAGCACGAATTTGGGGTTCGAGTCCCTGTCCCGGAGTAGCCTCGCGCCCCATGAATACCGGGCGTTTGGCGTCTCGGGGCGCCGTTCGTGCCAGGATTCGCGCCAGTCCTGCACCCCCCGGGACCGATTGCGGGACTGGACGGGCTCAAGCCCTGAAGCCAGCTGCCCCGCTTCTGCCGTTCGGCATCACGTCAGACGGCGCGTTCACTGTAGGGATGGGCCTCTTTCCAGAAGGGCCACGACACCGTGATCCGCTGCGAGCGGGGGTGGAGCACCGCGATTGCTACCCATTCAAGTTCTCCGCCTTCGACTTCGGGCTCGACGACTCGACAGCCCACCTGCAGGGAGTCGATGGCCTTGCAAGCACCGACGCGGCCACCGGCGCGCTTCTCGTAGCGAGTGATCGCGAGCCGCCCTCGCGCAACGGAAAGTGAAGTCAGAGCCTTGTGAGGGGCGCTTGCCGAGGCCGCCGCGGGAGCTAGCAGCGAGACAGTTACGGCGAGGATTGCAAGGCGCTTGAACATAGGATCTCCTTCAGTCGGGGGGGCAGGACCCGTGCGGCGCGCACCCGGCCTTGATCGGCAGATGTGACCGCAGGGGTGAGGGCCGAGAGCAAGACTCACGCGTCTCGTCCAGCGCACCGGCTGAGCGTAACGGGCGCCAGCGAAGGCTTCGCCAGCGCGACGGCGTTGGCTGCTCCGTGTGGGTCGGAGATCGGGTCCCTGCCCGATTGGCGGCCGTGAGCGCCGGGACGCCGTCCCGCGGGCCGGCAGCTCGGTGAAAGGGGGCCTCGAAAAGGCCTCGCGTTGCAGGATTCGAGATCAGGACGTCGTATAGATGCGCGCGCCGTGTCCTGACTCATGCCAGCAAAGTAGATGTTTGGTGATGCCCAGCCTCATGCTCCTCGGCCTCAAGCTCAACGACGAAGTCGATCTGACCGCGATCGGCACGTTGTTGTTGGCGGCCGCGACACTTCTGTCGCTGTTCTTCCTGCGCAGGTCCCTCAAACAGACGCAGGCGCAGATCGTGCTGGGGCAGCGCCAGCTCGCGCAGACGCAGGAGGAGATCGGCTTTTCGCGCAAGGAGATCTGCCTGTCCCGGAAGGAGGCTGAGGCAGCCCACCGGCCTGTCGTGGTCCCGATCGCGGGTGGGCAGCACTTCACACTTGCCAACGGCGAGGACGTTCCAGCCGGACCCTATGTTTCCTCGCCCGGCCTGCTCGTCGTCCCGATGATGAACATCGGCCTGGGCCCTGCGTTGTGCCTGGAGTCGGCGATCGAGGGTCTGGGCCCGGTGAACGGATGGAGCGAGCGCCGGCCCTTGGGAGAGGTGACGGGGATCGGCGTGGCCGAAGTGATAAGTCTTGAAATCGCGATCCAGGATTTGAGCGACATTCCCGACTTCAATCTGACGCTCACCTACGATGGAGTCACTGGGAAGGGATGGCGGACCGTCGCTTGCTGGCTTGCCGGCGAGGCGCGATACGACGGCCTGGCCATCATGTCCTGCAGGCGCGACGGGAAGGAGTCGCCGCTGCAGACCCGCCAGCCATTTCGGCGGAACGCGGCCCGCGAGCACGCGCTTGCCGGGCTCGGCGTCTCTGTTGAGAGCGACGTGCTCCGTTTGCCCGATTAGATGGCGCCGTGAGAGCGCGCCTCCGCGCGGTCGGCCTATGGTGCGGCCTGGGAGGCCCAGTCGCGGTACAGCTCGTAGTAGCGGCCCTGGGCGGCGATGAGCTCGTCGTGGGTGCCCTGCTCGGCGATCCGGCCGTGCTCGAGCACGACGATCCGGTCGGCCTGGCGGATCGTGGAGAGGCGGTGGGCGATCACGATGGAGGTGCGCCCGGTGAGCAGACGCCGCAGCCCCTCCTCGATGCGCCCCTCCGTGTGAAGGTCGACATTGGATGTCGCCTCGTCGAGCACGAGGATCCGCGGGTCGGCTATCAACGCGCGGGCGAAGGCGATCAGCTGGCGCTGTCCGGCCGACACCTGCGCTCCCCGCTCGCCGATCTCCGTGTCGTAGCCCTCCTCGAGCTCGGAGATGAACTCATCGACGCCGACCGCGCCGGCGGCCGCGCGGATCTGTGCCTCGTCGGCATCCGGGCGCCCGAAGGCGATGTTCTCGCCGATCGTGCCCGAGAACAGGAAGGCCTCCTGGGGCACGATCCCCATCTGTGAGCGCAGCGAGGAGCTCGAGATGTCGCGCAGATCGTGCCCGTCGACGAGGATCCGCCCCTCGGTCGGGTCATAGAAGCGCGCCACCAGCTTGGCCATCGTCGACTTGCCCGCTCCCGTGGCCCCGACGAGCGCAACCGTCTGTCCCGGGGCGATACGCAGGCTGACGTGCTCGAGCGCGAGCGTCTCGCCGTCCCGGGGGCTCTCCCCAGGTGCCGGGCGGCCGTTCGCCTCGGCGGTCTGCGACGCGGGCTCCTGGCCGGTTCCGCGGGGCTCGGCCTTCCCGGGCGGGGCCGCATGGCGGTTCGCGCCGGGCTCGGCCGTCGCGGGAAGGGCCGTGTGGCCGTTCGAGCCGGGCTCGTGGTTCTCGGGGAGGCTCGCATGGCCGCTTGCGCCGGGCCCGGCATCCCCGGGGAGGCTTGCACGGCCGTTTGCGCCGGGCTCAGACCCGTTCGCACCCGGCTTTACGGGCTTGGCGGCGGGCCGGCGGCGGCGCCTCGGTGTGTAGGCGAAGGAGATGTCCTCAAAGGAGACCTCGCCGTCGATCCGCGGCAGATCTACCGCGCCCGGTCGGTCCTCGAGGTCGGGATGGACGTCGAGCAGCTGGGTGATCTTCTCGAGCGCCGCCATCCCGGACTGGTAGGTGGTGTAGAGCTGTGAGAGCTGCTGGATCGGGTCGAAGAGATAGGACAGCGCCGCGACGAACGCCACAACCGTGCCCGCGGTGATGTTCCCTTCGATCGCCTGCAGTCCGCCGTACAGCACGATCCCGCCCACGGCGAGCCCCGAGAGCATTTCCACGGCGGGGAAGTAGGTGGCGTTGAGTTTCACCGTGACCATGTTGGCGTCGCGGTTCCCGTCGTTCAGCTCGGCAAAGCGCGCCTCGTGGAAAGGCTCCTGGCCGAAGCTGCGCACCACGCGGATGCCCGACAGCGTCTCCTGCAGGTAGGCGGTTATCGCGCCGATCGTCTCGCGCGTCCGCCGGAAGGCGCCGGCCGATACCAGACGGAACCAGATCGAGCCGGCGATCACCAGGGGAAAGACGCAGAACGTGATCAGCGCAAGTCTCGTGTCGAGAGTCAGCAGGATCACGACCGTCCCGATGAGCGTCAGCCCGGACTGGAACAGAGTGACGACGGAGTCGGTGACGAGGCTGTCGAGTGCCTCGACGTCGTTGGTCATGCGCGAGATCAGCACACCCGCCGGCCGGCTCTCGTAGAAGCCGATGGGGAGCGACTGCAGGTGGGTGAAGATGCGAATCCGCAGGTCCGCCAGCGCACGCTGGCCGACCCACCCCACCAGGTACGTCTGGAGGTAGGTCATCGCCCACACGAGGATGGCCGAGAGCAGGAAGGCAATCACCACGAGCACGAGGGTCGCGGTGTCGTGCTTGGTGATGCCCTGGTCGATCGCCACTTTCACGAGCAGCGGCGGAGCGAGGGAGGCGGCCGTCCCCACGAGCAGCGCCGCGAGCGTCGCCGCTGCGCGCACGCGATACGGGCGGATCAGCGCCAGCAAGGCCCTCAGGCTGCGCCCGCGACTGCCCTTCGACGCTCGTTCACCTGCCCATTGGGTGCGAGCGAGCCCCGCACCGCCGCCGGGTCCACGTGCGATCGCGGGACTCATCGCCCCGCCGTCCCGGCCGCGGCCGCCGGCGCCGCGCACGATCGCACCGGGCGCGCGCGCACGGTTAGGGTGATGCCGTAGGCGCGCCGTGTCACAGGCCGCTCACCTCACGTTCGCGCGGCGCTCGCGTGAGAAACACCTGCTCCGGCAGGCCCTTGGCGACGATTTCGCGATACAAGGGCGAGGTCTCCAGGAGCTGCGAGTGATCTCCCCGGGCGATCACCCGGCCGTGGTCGAGCACGACGATCTCATCGGCAAGTGCGATCGTGGAGAGGCGGTGGGCGATGATCAGCGTCGTGCGGCCCACCATCGCCTCGTCGAGCGCGCGCTTGATCAGACGCTCGGTCGACGAGTCGACCGATGAGGTGGCGTCGTCGAGGATGAGCGCGCGCGGGTCGGCGAGCAGGGCCCGGGCGATCGCGAGCCGCTGTCGCTGCCCTCCCGAGAGGGTCAGCCCGCGCTCACCCACCTGGGTCTGGAAGCCCTGTGGCAGGCGGGCGATGAACTCGTGAGCCTGGGCCCGCCGGGCGGCCTCTTCGACCTCGGCAAGGCTCGCGCCGGGGCGCGCGTAGGCGATGTTCTCGGCGATCGAGGCAGAGAACAGGAACGGGTCGTCGCTGACGACCGCCACGGACTGGCGAAGCGACCGCAGGTTCACGCTCTGCACGTCGACCCCGTCGAGCAGCACCCTCCCGGCGGTAGGGTCATAGAGCCTCGAGATCAACGACACGAGGCTCGTCTTGCCCGACCCCGTAGCCCCCACGAGGGCGATCGTGCGTCCCGCCGGAACGTCCAGATCGATGTCGCGCAGCACTGCGCGGGCGCGGCGCGGCTCGCGAGAGGATGCGGGTGGGGGCGGGGCCGGCGGGGCCGCTGTTCCCGCGGACTCCGCGTCGGCGACAGGCGCAGGGGAATCGGGCCGCCCGCCCTGCGCGGTCTCGCTCGCCCGGATCGCCTCGCCTTCGCGGGTACGGGAGTACGCCGCACCGAACTCGTCCGGATCCTCATAGCGCAGGGTGACTCCCCGGAACTCGATGTGCCCGCCGCCCGGCGGCAAGGGCGGAGCGCCAGGGGGCGAGGTCAGGCGCGGGGCCCGGTCGAGCACCTGGAAGATGCGCGCTCCCGAGGCGGTCGCGCGCTGGGCCAGGCCGAGCGTGACTCCGAGCGAGCGCATCGGGACGATGAGCATGTTCAGGTACAGGAAGAACGCGCTGAACTGACCGAGGGAGAGGTGTCCGTGGATCACGCTCACCCCCCCGATCAAGAGGACGGCGGCGAGCCCCAGCTGTGGCAGGAAGCCGATCATCGGGTTGTAACGGGCCTCCAGCCGGGTGGACACCATCGCCTGATCGAAGACGCGCGAGACGCTGTGGCGGAAGCGCTTCAGCTGGAGGGGCTCGCGCGCGAAGGACTTCACGACGCGTACCCCCGAGATGTTCTCCTCGGCGTTCGCTGTGAGCTCGGCGATCCGCTGCTGGACCTCCTGGATGGCCGGGCGCGCGCGCCGGCCATAGCGCTGGGAGATGACCACGACGAACGGCACCGGCAGCATCGCGATCAAACCGAGCCCGGGGTTGATCACGATCATCGCGATCCCGGCGAGCACGAGCGTTAGGGCCGACTGGAGGATGAACACCAGGCCGTAGCCAAGGAAGAAGCGGACCGCCTGCAGGTCTACCGTCGCCCGCGACATCAGCTGGCCGGTCTGCTGATGGTCGAAGAATCCGAGCTCCAGGCGCTGCAGGTGGCCGTAGAGGAGTCCGCGCAGGTCGTACTCGATGCCGAGCGAGACCCTTCCGGCGATTATCCGCCGCAGGTAGGTGAGAGCCCACCGGATGAGCACGACCCCCACTATCACCAGGGCCAGCACCAGCAGCGTGTGGCGGTCGTGATTGCGCAGTGCCAGCTCATGGGCCCGCGCGTGACGCGCTCCGGTCTGCAGCGCGTCCACCGCGAGGCCGGTCAGATAGGGAATCGCGACCGTCATGACCATCGCGGCGCTTGCGAGGATCAACGAGGCGATGAGACCGCCTTTGTAGGGGCGCAGGAACCCGAGCAGTCTGTAAAAGGTGGTCATAGTTGCGTGATCAACGAGTATGGCATGTCGTCGGGTGGGCGCCTCGACACTAGGCTGGGCCCATGAACACCTCTTCGCCGCCCGCGCCAGGGCCCGGCCAGACGGTGGGACTGTGCGACACCTGCGTGCACGGGCGCGAGGTCCGAAACACCCGTGGCTCGACGTTCTTGCTTTGTGAGCGTTCGCGCCTCGATCCAGCTTATCCGCGCTATCCGCGGCTGCCGGTCCTCAGCTGTCCGGGGTATGAGCACCGGCGGGATCAGGCGCCTGGCTGACCGTCTGCGCGCTCCGCGGTCGCGGGCGTCGTCGCGCTCGCGCCTTGACGGCCCCGGCACACCGCGCCTCGGACCTGCACCGGTGGGCATCACCGCGAAACCGCGCTCAGTCGGAAGGCCGGGCTAGCTGCGAAGCCGGGCCAACTGCGAAGCCGGGTGTCACTGGGCCGCGACCTCCACGGCCGGCGCCTGGCGCGGGGCGGGGCTCGGGGCGCTCGCCACGAAGTCGCGGCTGCGCACGAGCGCAAAGCCGGCCACGGCGCCCGCGAAGGCGATCGCGGCGCCGATCATCAGGATGCTCGTGAACGCCTGGGTGAAGCCGACGCGGTAGGAGTGGGCGAGGGCGGCACGGGCGGGGGAGGGCAGAGCCTGGGCTAGGCGCCCGACGTCACCGGACACCAGAGCGCCACTCAGCCTTCCATGGGCCACGCCCAGCACCGCACGGCCCGACGAGCTGGCGGCGAGCGCCGTGGTCGTGTCGCGAGTGACCGCGTGCTGGAAGACGGCGCCGAGGCCTGCGATCCCGGTCGCGATGCCCACCTGGCGGAACGTGTTGTTGATGCCCGACGCCATGCCGCTGCGTGAGACGTCGACCACCCCGACCGCGGTCGATGCGAGCGGCGGGTTGATCAGGCCGATGCCAGCGCCGGCGAGCAGGAATCCCGGGACGAGCACCGTCCAATGCGAGCTCGCGGTGACGGCGGTCATCGTTAGCAGTCCGGCGCTCACGAGTAGCATGCCGGAGCCCAGCAGCAGACGCACGGGAACGCGCACGCTCAGCCTGCCCGACAGCGGGGCAACGAAGAAGGAGAGCAGCGTGATCGGCAGGAATCGCAGCCCGGCCTGCAGCGGCCCGTAGCCGAGCACGTCCTGGAGATAGAGGGTCAGGTAGAGGAACATCGCGAACATCGAGCTGGAGATCGCGAACGCCACGATGCTCGCCCCGGCAAAGGCGGGGCGACGGAACAGACTCAGGTCGAGCATCGGGCGCCGCTGGCTGCGCTCGACGATCACGAACAGCACGAGCAGAACCGCCGAGCTGGCCAGACAGGCGATGATCTCCGTCGAGCCCCAACCCTTGCCGTTGCCCTGGATGAGCGCGTAGACGAGCAGGAAGAGCGAGCCCGAGAACGTCAGCAGGCCCAGCCAGTCCACGCCTTTGGCCTGTGGGTCTCGCGACTCCGAGACCTGGGTGAGGGTGAGGAACACCGCGCCGATCCCGATCGGGACGTTCACGAAGAAGATCCATTCCCAGCCGATGCCCGTTGTGATGACGCCGCCGAGCACCGGGCCGATGGCAACCGCCCCGCCGATCACCCCTCCGAAGACCCCGAACGCGATGCCCCGCTCCTTGCCCTGGAAGGCCTGTGCGATCAGGGCGAGCGAGGTGGCGAACATCATCGCTCCGCCGGTTCCCTGGACGGCGCGCGCGAGGTTGAGTGTGAGCGGGCTCGACGCCACACCGCACGCGGCCGAGGAGATCGTGAAGACGATCAGGCCGAGAACGAACACGCGCCGGCGCCCGACCAGGTCTGCGGTCGCGCCGGCCGTGAGCAGGAATGCCGCGAGGGTCAGCGAGTAGGCGTTGACCACCCACTGCAGGTCGGTGAAGCTCGAATGCAGCGAGCGCTGGATGGCGGGAAGCGCGACGTTGACGACCGTGATGTCGAGCAGCAGCATGAAGATCGCCACCGAGACGGCGATCAGGGTCCACCATTTGCGCTCCACCACGACCTCCTCGAGTTCGCTTGCGCTCTGCGCCCCAGCACTATATGAACGCCCGGGCGCTATTCCGGACCGGAGCCCGGTTGCGCGGCTCGCCTAGCCGGCCTCGAGGTGACGCTCAAGGAAGGGCACGATCTCCTGCCACAGCTTCGCCGCGGGACCGGGACGATAGCTGGGCCGGTAGTCGGCGAAGAAGGCGTGCCCGGCACCCTCGTAAACGTCCACTTTGACCTCCTGCCCGCTCTTACGGGCGCGTTCGCCCAGCCGGTCGCCCAGCTCGGGCGACGGGTTGTGATCCTCGGCGCCGATCGCCGCGAGCAGCGGGCAGCTCAGGCGGTCGGCTATCTGCAACGGAGGGACCGGGCGCTCGGGGGTCGAGTCGCTGTCGAGGGTGGCTTTGTCGATGAACCCGCCCCAGCAGTCGACCGCCACGTCGAGGCGGTCGCTCGCGCAGGCGAACAGCAGCGTGTAGCGGCCGCCCATGCAGAAGCCGATGCAGCCGACCTTCCCGGTCACGTCGTCGCGGCCGCGCAAGAAGTCCGCGGCGCCCTCCAGATCGCCGAGAGCGGTGGCGTCGGACATCGAGAAGAGGCGTGCCATCAGCGCCGGCGGGTCGTCCATCGGCGGCGGTCCGCCTTCGCGGGTGTAGAGGTCCACGCCGAGCGCCACGTAGCCGATGCTCGCGAAGCGATTGGCCACGTCCTTGATGTGCTCGCCGAGTCCGCCGGCCTCGTGGATCACCACGATCGCGGGTCTCCTCGCGTCGGAGGCACCCGCCGGGGTGGCGAGATACCCGTTGACCTGCGTGCCCTGCGCGCCCGGGAACCGGAGATCCTCCCCGCTGACCCTTTGCGGGTCGGTCACCGCACCGGGCACGCCCGGCGGGCTCGGCTTCACGACCGCGCTCACAGGATCGCCTTCGCTCACAGGATCGCCTTCGGGTAGGCGCGGGTCGCGGCCGCGAGCATGACCGCGAAGAAGCCGATCACGACAAGGAAGTCAAGCCAAACCACGCCCCTTCCGCCGACTCCCACGAGCATCTGGCGAAGACCCTGCACCTCGTAGGTGAGCGGGTTGAGGTGGGCCACCACGCGCAGCCATTCGGGCATGATCCGCAGCGGGTAGAGCGCTGAGGAGGCGAAGAACAGCGGCATCATGATCAGCTGCCCGATGCCCATGAAGCGCTCGCGCTCCTTGACGGCCGCGGCGATCAACATCGACATGCAGGCGAACGCACCGGTGGCGAGGATCAGCATCGCCAGCGCCCCGATGACGCCCGCGACCGACCATCTCAACCCGATGCCGGCGACCGCCACCACGACCAGCAGAACGATCGCCTGCACGAGCGCGCGCACGCCCGCGCCGGTCGCCTTGCCGAGCACGATCGCGGTGCGTGGCAGGGGTGTGGCGAGCAGTCGCTGCAGCTGCCCGAGATCGCGTTCCCAGATGACTGCGAGCCCGAAGAAGATGGCGATGAACATCGCCGCCTGGGCCATCACGCCCGGCGTCAGGTAGGCGCGATATTCGACTCTGCCCACGCTGAGCACACGCGAGTTGTTCAGGGCGGTGCCGAAGATGAACAGCCACAGCAACGGCTGCACAGAGCGCGTGAAGATGTCCAGGTGGTCGTGGCGCAGCTTGCGCATCTCGGCCTGGGCCATCGCCAGGGTCCCGGCGGCCACGCGCGCGAGCGGCCCGCCGGAGAGAGTGCGCGGGCGCTGATCAGCCGAGACGGCGGGCGACGCTGCGCTGGGCGCGGACATCGGACAGCCTCCCTTCGTGGTCCTCGCTCTCCTCGTCGAGTGGGCGTCCGGTGACCGCCGTGAAGACGTCTTCCAGGCTCTCCACCCCGTGGCGCAGCAATAGCTCGGCCGGCTCGCCCTGCTCGACCAGCCGGCCGCGGTCGATCACCGCCAGGCGGTCGCAGTGGCGCTCGGCCTCCTCCATGATGTGGGTGGTTACCAGGATGGTCGTGCCCGCCTGCTCGCCCAGGGCGTCAAGGCGCTCCCACACCATCGAGCGGGCGGTGGGGTCCAGTCCGACCGTCGGCTCGTCCAGGAAGAGCACGGCCGGACGATTCAGCAGAGCTGTGGCGATCTCCAGCCGGCGCAGCATCCCGCCCGAGAGCGTGCGCGCGAGGCGATCGAGCAGCGGAGCCAGCTCCATGGTCTCGATCGCCTCGGCCATCCGCTCGCGCCGCTCCCGTCGCGGCACCCCGGTCACGCGGCCGTAGAAATCGAGGTTCTCATACGCCGTCAGCGCGCCGTCGACGGAGATCGCCTGCGGTATGTAGCCGATGTTCGCGCGCACCGCGAGGCCCTGGGTCCGGACGTCGAACCCCGTGACCAGCGCGCGTCCCTCCGTCGGTGCCAGCAATGTCGTGAGCACGCGGATGGTCGTGGTCTTGCCGGCCCCGTTCGGCCCGAGCAGGCCGAACACCTCACCCGGCGCGACCGCGAACGAGACGCCGCCGACGGCCGTCAGCTCACCGAACCGCACGACGAGGTCGTCCACGAGCACGGCCGGGTCGTTCATCGCCGAGGCTCCGACCCGGGCAGCGCCGCAGACACGGGCGGGAAGGTCCCCTGCTCGCGCGCGTCGAGCTCGCGGATCCTGCGCCTCACGCGCTTGCGCGTTTCACCGAGCTCATCCTGCAGCCCGCCCAGCTCCGCCGCGCGCCGGCGGACGAGCGCGAGCTGGCGATCGATGTGGCCGAGCGCCTCATTCAGCAGATCGCGCCGGCGCTTGGGGTCGACGTCCTCGCGGCGCAGCTCGGCGCGCACCGCGGCGCGCGCCTCCTCGGCCGTGAGGAGCGTCTTCAGCTCGTCCAGCGAGACGCCGAGGAGGTCTCGCAGGCGCATCACCTCGCGCAGCCGCTCGACCTCCGCAGCGGTGTAGATGCGATGTTTGCCCGATGCCCGCGCCTGCGCTTCGGGGAGCAGGCCGATCTCCTCGTAGTAGCGGATCGTCCGCGGGGTCGTGCCGACCAGGCGGGCGACGTCCCCGATTCGCAGCGGGCCCGGCGGCGGGGCGCTCACGCGCGCGCTCCCGCCCCGATGCGCTCCTCCCGCGCCTGCGGGGCGACGGGGCCATCCGCCCCGCTCGCGCGGGCAGGC
>Ga0209048_10003195_pt1 | contig 16031 bp, 18 predicted proteins | sample FrelakmetCRP12CR_FD_187146 | JGI IMG/M metagenome (GOLD analysis project Ga0209048, IMG submission 187146) | Freshwater lake sediment microbial communities from the University of Notre Dame, USA, for methane emissions studies - CRP12 CR (SPAdes)... | ecosystem: Environmental > Aquatic >... | reverse complement strand
GGGCGCGGCTCAGGAAGGCCCACGGAATGCAATGGCCCGTGCCCACGGAGGACAGCCCCGGTACGGTGAGGAGATACACGGCAAAATATGGTGACCCGCTCGTGAAGAAGTTCGATCCCCAGGCCGACGATGTGTCATTTTATGGGGCGAAGGCTGACGGGAACCGGGCAGCCATCTGGCTAAGGCCGCACAAAGGACCGGCAGAGCCCGCAGATGCCGACTATCCTTTTGTTCTCACGACAGGAAGGCAGCTTGAACATTGGCACACCGGTACCATGACGTACAACGTGCCTGAACTGAAGCGCGCGGCTCCCCATGGTTTCCTGGAGATGAACTCAAGAGATGCCCGGAAAATCGGAGTCAAAACCAGGGACATGGTAAAGATCACCTCCCGAAGGGGCTCAGTCGTCATGGAAGCGAAGGTCGTGGATGTGCCGCGGGATGGACTTGTCTATGCATCATTCCATGACCCAAACAGGCTCATCAACCTTGTGACCATTGATGCCTTCGACGCGCTGTCTAAGCAGCCGGAATTCAAGATCTGCGCGGTGAAGGTGGAGAAGGTGTAATGCCGATCGCAAGTGCCGTAGTAGAAATCCAAGAGGGTTTGGGTGAGGCTGTATTGGGCAGCTTGGCTCTGATGCCTGAAGTGAGTGTGTACGGAGTGAAAGAGAACCAGATTGTTGTCGTCATGGATGGCGATTCCATGGGTGTCATTGAACAGAGCATCAGAAAAATGCAGATATTGGAAGGCGTGACGGGAGTCTATCCAGTCTATTCTTCGATTGATGAGTAGAAATCCTCTCAGACCGCCCGGAGCGCAGGGTGAGATACATTTTCTCGCTGCCTGCATCCGGTGCGGTAAGTGCTCGCAGGTCTGCCCGTACCGGTCGATAATAGTCGCAAGCTTGCTCGACGGGCTTTCGATGATGGGGACTCCTTACCTCAGGGCTCGCGAAATCCCGTGTTATCTCTGCATGAAGTGTCCTGCTGTCTGTCCGTCGGGTGCGCTCGACCGTAAGCTCCGGCGTATGCAGGATGTCAGGATGGGGGCGGCGATTATCGACAAGAAAACCTGTTTGCCCTGGCAGGGAACGCTCTGCAGGAGTTGCTACGAGAACTGCCCGGTCTTTAACGAGGCGATTGTCATGGACAATCAATTGAGGCCTGTGGTGGATCAGAAAAAATGTGTTGGTTGCGGCATATGTGAAAATGTTTGTCCTGTTGATCCCGCAGCCATTGCCGTCAACGCAAAGGCTGACAAATGAGGATATGGCTTCTGCGCCGGTTAACCCAGCTTTCGACAATAGCGATGCTCATCGCCATCCCTATGCTGAATAAGAAGGGCATCAATGCTTTAATGGGAAGCCTTTATTCTCTTGCCATCGGGCCGATTTGGATAACCGATCCATTGAGCGGCCTGCAGGTCATGCTGACGACCCTCAGCGCTGATTCAACCTTGATGGTTTCAATGGCTATCCCGATAGTATTTGCACTTGTCTTCGGTAGGGTTTTTTGTGGCTGGATGTGCCCGCAGAACGCGCTTTCCGAACTTTTTGATTTCCTGTCGGGAAAGATCGGGGTTAAACGGCCTTTTAGATTGCCGCTGAATCCCATGCCGCGATATGCCGTCCTTGCCGTAATGCTCACACTCACTGTGATTCTTGGCTTTCCCGTCGCCAATCTTATCTCTGCGCCGGGAATCATTTCGGTCCAAATATCGGATTATTTCATGGAAGGCGCAGTCGGTGTGGAACTGGGGCTTATAGGAGTCATCGTCATTTTTGAATTTTTCATAATCCGCAGGGGGTGGTGCAACTATATTTGTCCAGCCGGCGGATTCCTCGGTATCTTCAGGATCGCAAAGACCATGTCTCTCACCTATCGGAAAGAGACAGACCAGTGCATCAAATGCGGACAATGTATCAAGGCATGCCAGTTGGGCCTTAATCCCATGGGGGCAATGATATATCCCCTGTGCCACAACTGTGGTGACTGCATCACCGCATGCCGTCGAGCTGCCGGTAAAGAAAACCCGCTCTCGTTTAGATTTTAGTGTCTTTTTACAAGAATCTGCTTACAATTTCGTTCTTGTCGGCTTTTGTGAGATTAGCGGCGATATTCTTTTCGAGCTTTGCCTTAACTGCGGGCTCAAGATATTCTACTATTTGGCCATTGATGGCCTTTTCAGCAGCCAGATGCCAGCTGTCGCACGGTCCTTCTTTGATAATCTTATGGATCGTTTTAGCAATGTTCTTTATCATCCTCTTTTCATTTTCGATATCAATATTGTGCGCCTCACCGTATCCCTTAGCCCAATTTTTTCCGTTCGCAGCCCCGAACTTGCCAGCCTGGTCGGTAACTTTTTCGGCATACCTCCCATGGGCCTCGATGGAATCGAAACTTTCGATGAGATCAAGTTTTCCCGTTCCCTGCGGGGTCTTTGAAAGTCTGTACGCACTGAAATGGCCCAGATCAGCTACGACAACTATCTTATCCATACCGCACCTTCCTTCAAATAGGTAGTTATAAGTTCAGTATAGTGGTATCACACCTCATCGCCAAATGGACAAAACAAGGGGACGATATGTTTAGCGGCAGGGGGGGAAGGCACTTCCTTTTCCGCCGCCTTTGCTCTCGATCCATATCCTTCAGCCGTGCACTTTGAAGAAACGCTTTGACAGCGAGAGCCCAAGGCCGGTTGCCGGGGACCTTGTCCTTGCGGTCTCTCTGGGCCTGATATAAAGGTTCCGATATGCTTTCTTGCAGCTTTTTCTTTTAATACCGATACCTTGTTCGGATACACTAGCCAAGACATCACCGTTGTGCCTCAGGGCGCCTCAGGTAATGGCCCCGCCGTCCGCAGTGCACTTGGTCGCATTGCAGTGGAGCTTGAACAGAATCTGCTTGAGTTTTCTCTCATCGACACTGATGATCAGTCCTGCGAGTTCTGCAGGAAAAGGATGTTAGGATAACAAGGCCCGCTCGCATGATTTTTTGGGGAGGGTAAAGGAAAAAGTACTACCCTCCGATGGGACGCTCTCCACCCGGATCGTCCCGCCGTGGGCTTCCACGATGGTTTTTGCGATGAAAAGGCCAAGCCCAGAGCCACTGCTGTCCTTGCTTGCCCGGTAAAAAGCATCAAAGATAAAGGGGAGGTGTTCTTTCGAGATACCGATTCCGGTGTCTTTTATGCTAACAACGAGATAATTGTCGCAGTTTGAGATCGTGAGGACAATCGTCCCACCGGGATTGGTGTATTTTATTGCATTATCGAGGAGGTTCGACACAACCCTGCTGATCATCGAACCGTCGGCCATTAGGGAAACATGATCACCGCAGGGGATGTTGCATGCGATCCTGATATTTTTCGTGTCTGCCGCAACTTTGGCGGACTTTATATGTTCGAACAAGGCATCGGTGATATTGAATGACGACAGGACAGGGACATATTCCTTCGCTTCAAAACGGGAAAACTGAAGGAAATCAGAGATGAGTTCGTGTAGTCTCTTGAGCTCCTCCTCAATCAACCCATAATACTCACGCTGCTTTTCAGTGACGTCACCGGCCTTTTCTGAAAGAAGGCGCGCCAGGAACCCGCGGGCTATGACTACCGGGTTTTTCATGTCATGTGCGAACATGGAGAGGATGTTCTTATGCTCACGCTCTCTTTTCTTCTGAACCGTGATGTCTCTGAAAAGCTCAACGCCGCCCATAAATAAGCCGTCCATATCATAAATAGGGAAGATGGTGACTGAAATCATAATTGTTTCGCCGTTTTTCTTCCTCAGGCAGCTTTCAACAGAAACAAATCCTTTCTTATCGTGTAAGGTGAATTGCATAAGGGGACATTTCGATTTATCAGGAGTGCCGTGGAAAATCTCCAGATGCGACCGACCGATAACATCACTCTTCGCATACCCCGTCAGCTCTTCAGCGGCGCGATTGAATTCAATAATGACGCCCTCTTTATCGACTAGCGAAAAGCCGTGCGGAAGATTGTTGATGATAATCTCATGAATTTTTCCCCTATCCATATCTCCCAGTCTCCTGATTACATTGTACTACGAAATCAAAGTCCTTGTGGTGCCGGGGACTTACCCTGCAAAACACAGGTTCGACAGGACTATTGTCTGAACCTGTCACCCACACCTGGAATTTTAGAAATGTACTGCGCTTCCGGTGGGATCTCGTCGGTTTTCTGACGAAGGTGCCGGATATGCACATCTATCATTCGGCTGCAGGAGTGTACCGTAATGTTCTTTCCAAAGAAGTCTCTTTATGTCTTGCCTGCTTAGGGTTTCACCCCGATGAGCAACAGGAATAAAACGAGTTCATATTCTTTCGGGCTCAGGGAGACTCCCCTTTCTTTGATCCTAACGGAGCGCCTTTTCTCATCGGCAAAAAGGTCCCCGATGATCGTCATGTCTTCATCGGCAGGTTTTGCCTTTCTCAGGCATGTCTTGATTCGAGCAATCAGTTGGAGGGTTTCGAAGGATTTTAGGACGTACTCATCAGCGCCGCGCTCGAGGCCCACGACTCTGTAAAGCGGGAAGATGCAGCGGTCGCAAATGCTTTAATATTAAGGGGAATATGGGACTTTATGCAACCGCTGCGGGAAGCCTTTATGATATAATAGTTAAATTGAAGCAAATGTCAGGAGGTCCGCAATGGCTGACGAACATACTTTTGATATCGCGTGCGAACTGGATATGCAGGAGGTTTTGAACGCGGTTACCCAGGCAGAGAAGGAAATAGGCCAGCGGTTTGATTTCAAAGGCAGCAAGAGCTCTATCGAACTCGACAAGGGCAAGGCAATTATCACCCTGGTGTCGGACGATGAATTCAAGCTCAACAGTGTCATCGATATCCTCCAATCAAAACTCGTAAAGAGGGGTGTCTCGTTGAAAGCACTGACTTACGGCAAGATAGAACAGGCAGCTGGCAGCACGGTCAGGCAGGTCATAACACTTCAGCAAGGCATACCACAGGAAAAGGCTAAAGAGATTGTCAGGATCATCAAGGACACGAAGCTCAAGGTAAACGCTGAGATACAGAAAGACCAGGTCAGGGTGAGGGGCAAAAAAATCGATGACCTCCAGACGATTATGGCGTTGATTAAGGGAAAGGATCTTGGGATTCACGTGCAGTTTACGAATTACCGATAAAACGCAAGAGGAGGCCTTATGATTACAGTGACTCATGTGCGTTCTTTATATAGCAATATGCTGGTCACTTGCTATGAACATGAGGGCAAGAAATATGTAGCGAACCAGCATGGAGACTTCGATGTTTTTGAAGGTGAATACACAAGGGAGAACAAGATCGGAACGCTGAAGGCCCAATCTCAGGAGATGAAGAATCTCATCTATCAATACAAGAAGCTTGGAAAATGATCTTTATAAGACATTATTTGAGTTGACCATAAACACAAATCTTGACTGGGATTTTGAAACTCAGTGTTCAAATTATGGCCTAAGCAGTTGATTTTATCCTGGCGCATTACGCAATTCCGCCGTCAAGCAATAAAGACATTTTTGAACATTTCGTCCTTAAGTCCGCGCGTGCCGAGCACCTGCAGATCTGTTGGTTTTTTTTATGAATAAACGTCCTCTGGGCTGCGGTCGAGTCTGTTTTTGCCCTGCGTAGCCACAAAACAGGCTCATAGCGGCGTTTTGCTCCCAAACAATGAAAATCGCTGGTCAAATCTTCGGCCGCGAGGAGCCCCGCGGATGAGATAGGCGGATGTAACGCAAGGGGTACTGGCAAGAAAAAATTCAAAAATACAGCTTCTTTTGAAGTGTCTGTGACATGATCTTATTGAAGATTACTGAAAGTTTCCGGCACGATGTTTGACAGTGCAGGGAATATATGAATACATTGGGTTATAGATTTCAGATCGCCCTTGTTGAGCATTGCATTGACAACCTCCTGAATGAGTATTGCAGCATTCGGGCCGATGATGTGAAACCCCAGGATCCTGCCAGTGCCCTTTTCGACAATAGCTTTTGCAAAACCTTCACGCTCCATCATCGCCTCTCCCATCACGGTATCGGAGTACAATGCACGACCTACGAGTATGTTGCGGCCCTGGCGGGCCTGCTGCTCGGTGAGGCCAACAGATGCTATCTGCGGGGACGTGTAAACCGCATAGGGGACGGACTGGAAATTCATCCTGATTTTCCGCCTGTGTGTTGCATTGTACCATGCCAACTCAGCCTCCTTATCTCCGGCATGGGTAAACATTGCCCTGCCGATGGCATCTCCGAGTGCCCAAATGTGTTTCTTGTTCGTCCGGAGGCACTCATCAACTTTTATGAAATTGGCCTTGTCTGTCTTGATCCCGGCATGTTCAAGTTTCAGCAGATCGGCATTGGATTTTCTGCCAGCAGAGACCATCACCGCCTTTGCCGAAATCTCTTTTTCCCCGCCGGTGCTGATGTTTCTTATTAATACCCTGGGCCCGTTGACGGTACTTCTCACCGAAATCGCCTCAACGCCCATATGCAGTTCAATGCGCGTCTCCAGTTTCTTCTTTAGCAATTCAGAAATTTCCCGTTCCCCGAAGGGCAGGAGGGTCAAGTTTCGGTCGATTATCGTAACCTTTACCCCGAGGGCTGAAAAGAAATGCGCATACTCAAGCGCTATGTATCCACCACCGATAAAGATGATGCTTTCGGGCTTCTTTTTGAGTCCCAAGACACTTTCATTCGTCAAATACGGCACTTTATCAAGTCCTTTTAACGGAGGAATCGAAGGTCGTGCGCCAGTGGCGATGAAAATCTTGTTCCCTCTGATTTTATCACCAGCGACTTCAAGAGTATGTTCGTCTGAGAAATGGCCCTCTTTACTTATGAAATGGAGATTTTCAGACTCCTCAATAGCCTTTTTTATGGAGTTTCTGCCTCTGGTGACCACACTTCTCATCCGCTCCAAGACCGCTCTGAAGTTGACATCGATTATCCCAGAACGGATGCTGAATTTTATATTTTCTCGTGTCTCAATTATTCTGTCTGCAGTATATATGAGCATTTTAGAGGGTACACACCCGCTGTTAACACAGGTTCCGCCTGGATGTCCCTTATCGACAAGAGCAACCTTCAGTCCTTTTGAAACAGCTTTAAAGGCAATTGCCAGGCCGACATCACCCGCACCAACAACGATAACATCATATGTTTTCATGACTCCACCTTTTCACCGCAGGGATAATTGTCTTTATTCCGGGGCGAGATCTGCTTCCACATCAATGAAAAGCGTGACCTCCCGTCCGACCATGATCCCATTGTCTGCCATCGGCTGATTCCAATTGATTCCGTAGTCCTCACGGTTTATTATTGCTGATGCTGCAAAGCCCATGCTTAATCCATCGCCAAAAGGGTCTTTTACCGGCCCCCAAAACTCTACCGGGATAGTTATCTGACATGTTATCCCGTGTATTGTTAGGTCACCGGTCACTTTCACCAGGTTGCCATTAACTGAAGTTGTTTCAACACTCTTGAACGAGATGGTGGGATATTTCTCAATAGAAAAAAAATCATGGCTTCTCAAGTGATCATCGCGTTTCGGTACCCCCGTAAAAACGCCCGATGCATCAATAGTTAGTTCTACTGAGGAGTTATCAATATTAGGAGGATCAAAATATATACTCCCCGCGATTTTATTGAACTGGCCCCGAACATGAGCAATCATCATGTGGCGAATGGAAAAAGCCGCTACCGAGTGGTCAGGATCTACAATCCATTGTTGCATTTCATGCATCCTTTCTTGCCGGATAAACGTCTGTAATCTTAGACGTATCTTAAGCGTTGGATTTCTTAATAGTAGACATGAAACCTGTGCAGCTGTCCAGTCAGCGATGCCTTTTGTCCCACTTTCGCTCTGCGTTGCATTCGTCCTGAACAAAGCACTGCGAATGCTTCGCAAGGTGACTGACAGAGCTATTTGCCCCAGAAAAAGCCATCGTAATCGCCCTGTAGTCCCTGCCGCCTGAGGACTGGCAGCATTTGTTTTTTTTATACGGGGGACTTATCTCTCAATTCCCTTGACATCCCTGACGATGCCCGGATGTCCCCCAAGGGGGGCCTTTTGTTGTATTTCCGAGGGGCCCCCTAGCTTACTGAACGTGGGGATCTGTCATATCTGTTCACTGTCTCTTTGTTGCCTGACCGGCAACATTCGCTCTTTCAACCCGTTCACTTTTAGCATGCTTTACCAGAATCCCTTGGCAGCCTCATTAAGTCTACCCCATTAAACAGCCGTTTTAGCAGGGCCTTTTTCGGATAGTGCCTTTTTTATCCTTCTCACCTCCTTTATTCATATAGATTTTGACAAAGGCAGAGCGCTTATTAATAAGTTAAGTATATCACCTTCTTATGTGTGGTCAAGAAAATATAATGTCGTATTTCGCAGCAAAGAAGATAATGTCATGGTAAGGGCAAAATGTGCATGTCATGTCCTCGCTGAGGTTACAAAACCGGGATTTCCGACGATCCCCTCAGGGTACTGACGGGCACGCTTTTTGACCTATGTTTATCCTTATATTAGCCTTCAACTGTGACCCGTCTGCTAATACAGCGGGATATTTATGTCCAAGCCCTTACCATGCTTATGAGCGGATTGAAATGGGACGCCGATGGTGGATCAAAATTCTGCGCAGATTTACAGGCAAAATTTTATTTTGTTATAGAGACAGGTGAGTAAAGGGCACAGAAAAGCGGCTGATTGTCTTGACAATCTGCTTTATTCGGCTATACTGAAAGCATCCAATACACTAAGAAAGGAGGAGCATCGCTATGAATTTTGAAATGAGCGCCGCAGAGAAGGCCGTGCTGAAGAAGGTCCTGGATTCTTACCTTTCAGAGCTCAGACTGGAGATTGTAGAAACGAAACACGACAAATCGTCACTCCATGAGGAAGAGGCACTCGTAAAAGGCCTCCTGCAAAAGGTATCCTGACATTTACGGTGTGATGCAATATCACTTGCCCTGAAGCTTCCCGTCTGTGCCGGGGGGCTTCAGAGTAGAATCCCAATATGCAGGCAGAATTTGAGTATCAATCCAGGTGCTTGGTGGCTAATTTTGTCATCTCAAACTTCGAGACCCGGTGTGCCGTTCAAAGACAGCCGGGAGATTCCCGCTGGCATTGCTATAGCTAGTATGATCTGCATCCTGGAGATTATCGCTCTTAATATAATCCCATAGCTTCTTGGTTACTTCGGTGCGTGGAAGCGGCTCATTACCGCTGTCATTGCCAAGAAATCCATAGGCTTTAAGCCCTCGTAAAGGTTGTGTCAGGGTTTCCTCTTTGTGCAATTTTACTTCTTATGTCTGCCATTTTCCTGCTCACTGGGATTGCGGTATTAAAATCGCCGTTTCTCAATATCTGAATGCACGCTTCTGTAAGCATGCACTAATGTAGTCTTAAGTCCATAGTTACTGTTATTATGTTGACAGCAAATGCGTTGCGACCCACGGTTAACCTATGCTGAAATATAACTTTGACCGGTCTGCTATTGCCTCAACATATTCTTGTCCACGCTTTTGGCATGAGTATGAGCCGATCAAAATTATACGCCGATTCCCATTCTTATTGTGTCGCAAGTCACTGTCATCCTTTTATTCATTTGCTCGGGAATTTCTTAATAATCAATGGATGGCCCTGTCTCTGTCCCTGAACTTGGTTAACCGATATATGTTAGCTATGATTTATGTATGGAACTAGATGAACACATGTGGATTGTCCTGACCATTAGCATATCTTTTCTTGTCTGGAGTTCTGAGTGAAGAAAGGGTTACCTCCTCTGGAGGTCGTGACTTTCGTTGATCTAACCCGATACGCTGGCAAATGGTATGAGATTTCCCGCTATCCCAACCGTTTTCAACAAGGATGTGTTGGAACGACTGCAACTTACACAACTCGTAAGGATGGTAAGATTGACGTTCTGAATCAATGCCGAAAGGGGACGCTTGACGGTGTGATTTCTTCCATCAAGGGAAAGGCGTGGGTAGTTGATAATAAGACAAATGCAAAATTGAAGGTTTCTTTTTTCTGGTTTTTTTCTGGACATTATTGGATTATCGACCTTGGGGAAAATTATGATTATGCTGTTGTAGGTCATCCCGACAGAAAGTATTTGTGGATACTGAGTCGATCGCCCAAAATGGATGAAGAAACATATGGCCATATTTTACAAAAGCTAAAATTTCAATTTTATGATACGGGGAAGCTGATAAAAACTCTCCAGTATGAAGAAGATTCAAACAAGCTTTTAGAGAATAGATCATGCAATGAAAAAAAAGGTCAATCGTAGAAAATTGAAGAAGATTATATGCGACTTTCTGAGAACACCGAAACATATCTAATAGCGATATGTTCAAAAGTGTCACTATTGCCGCTGCTGATGAGTTCTTTCCAGGAGGGTTGATAATTTAAATAATCACGGAAGGCTGCAATAAGGTTGAAAAAAAAGAAAGCACCCTCGAGTCCTGATCACTCTTGCGGCTCTTTTTACAGGATGGGAAAGGGTTCGGGGAATCCAGATTAGTGGAACTGCCGAGAGCGGCAGAAAAGCATCAGCAATATTCTAAGAAGGGATTGAAGCTTACAACAAACATAAGAGTGCCAAAAAATATTGATGCCATCTTTTATGAGTAAAATGATTGTAAAGACTCTGCATAGTTAAAGATCCCTTAGACAAGGGATAGAGGCCACGATCCGTTCTTAGCGCATGCTTGCCGTGTGAACCAGCGAGTCTCTGCGCAGCGGTGACCACTATGCGATATATAGTTCGAAATTACTATCTGATAATGCTATTGTCCGACTACTAAAATCTCAAAGCTGTCCTTGATCATCACGGGGCGAGGGTTCGCCCCATCGACTGAGGAGGGAAGTGGAGAAAATTTTGCAGTTGGCAGATAGACATAGTGGGTCTTGGGATCGATCGCCATTGTGCGGGCTCCTCGCTGGGTATCAACAGTCTCAAACACCTCAAACTTGCCGGCAGTGCGCTGCCCTGCGATTGTCAGAGTGCCATCTCCATTGGAGCTGAATGCCAGCTCCCTATCAGGATCGAAGCCGTTTCCATCAACACCTTCGCCAATTGGTATGGTAGCGATCACCTTTCCCGACTCTGTATCCAAAATGGTCATAATCTTGTTGTGGCATCCAGAAAAAACCCGATTATGCCCTGCGTCAAGTCCCAATCCCGTGGGTTGTTCGCAAGGCTTGAGTGAAAATCGCTTTACCACTGAGAGCTTTAGGCTGTCGATTTCGACAACCTCATTCGTATCTTCAATATTGACGTAGACCTTGCCTTTACTGTCAGCCGCTGCAAATTCTGGTTTGCCGCCGAGCTCTATCCTCGCAGCAACCTCTCCCGAGATGGCCTCGAACACAGTGGTGTCTTTGCTGCCGCCATTAAAAGTAAATACCCGTTTAGTTGCCGGATCGTAGAGGATTGCGTCAGGGTTTGTTCCGGTTTTGACTTGTCCTAGTGCTTTTAAGGTGTTTAGGTTAAAAATAGTAGAAGTATTGATTCTACCATTGCTTGTAAAACCGCGATTCAGTTCTGGTGCAACCGCGATTCCATGTACGCCAGGTGTGTCCGGAATATCACCGATTAACGTATTAGTATCGATATCAACAACCATCACATGAGTGCTGCGAGAAATGTAAAGTCTCCTTGATGCACTATCAACAGTCAGGTAGTCCCAGCCCCCCTCTCCGCCGAGTTGCAGCCTTTTGATCACATGATAGCCGGCATCCGCAGCATGGGAAATTGTATTATGAACTAAAACGCAGCAGAGAATAAACGAGACGACGATAATAGTTATGTTTGCCTGATGCTTCAAATCTACCCCCTTTCTTATAAGCACCTCAATATTATCTCATTAAGCAGATCCATGCATCAACTTTTTAAAGCATGCCACAGGCGAACAGAAAAACAAGGTCCTTAGGCTGATTCTTGAGGAAAAAAGGATAATTTGATCAACCATCAGTTGCCTCATCGAACAGTTGATCATACCTTGTTGGAAGGCACCTCTCTTGAAAATGGCTTTTGAGAAACCTCCATCCCGAAGTCAGAGGCTCATCCCTGGTTCATGACCTGTCATAAAAATTTAAAGGTCTCCACAACAGTCGCACTGCGCCAGCTTTCCATTGATAACAATTTCAAGAAGAATCGTTATCCGGCTTTTTTACTTCGTTGTCCTACTGCCTCGATTAGAAAAAGCCATGCGCAACAACAAGATGGCAAAGAAACTCGAAAGTGTCCTTGAACAAGATTTGTTAAAAATCATCTGCGCTGCGGCGTTGATCATTTTTGTATCCGTTTTCGGGCTCTCAATCCATAAAGGTAGGCCCCCTATCATCATCATTGATCGAGATATCTCTTGCTGTCAGCTGTGACTATAACGATCTGACGGGTGCATAGCCAGGACTATTCTGGCCAGTCATTCCGATTGATTATTGTCGGCTGGTCCAGTTGATCATGCCACCCGCAGGATATGAATCGAGTTCACCCCGCAATATTGATAGGAATTTTACGCCTCAAATCGATTCTGTCATATTTCCGTTATCCGAAATTTCCCTGAAGTCAAAATACTGTCAAAAAATGTAATGGTAATTTTCTGCTATAATTTCCCATGAATCGAATAAAGCTCTTATATATTGTCCTTGTTCCTCTGCTGATTTTACTTTTCACTGTTTCGTCCCATGCCATGGAAAAAACTCTCACCGGTAAGGTTATGAAAGTGACTGATGGGGATACTGTCGTTATCGATCCGCTTAACGATAGAGCATTTTTCGTATGCCAGCTTTACGGGATCAATACTCCAGAGACTCCGAAGTATACCAGAAAGGGCCGTCTTAAGAACCCTGGTCAACCATACGGACAAGAGGCAACAACTGCCCTTAAGAAAATGATTCTGGGACAGACCGTTCAGGTTACTCTGACCGGCGCTAAGACGCATAAAAGAGAGGTGTGCCGAATCGAAAATGATGGCATGGATGTGAACCTCGAGATGGTGAGACTGGGATATGCCTGGGCCTATAGGCAACATCTGCAGCGACCGTATGATTGGTATTATATAGGCGCTGAAAGAGACGCTCGTGAGCAACGGTTGGGGCTGTGGCAAGACTCGAATCCGACTCCGCCATGGGAGTATCGTCGCTCTCTGCGTCAGAAGTAGATACGATTCTCAATATGCTTAGTTGACACTATTGAAGCTATAGACCGTAAGAAATCGATCGGGTCTTGCTTCCCGTTGTCAATTTCATCAAGAAGTCCTCAAAAGCATCTCCATTCATCCGTAAAAAACATGGAGCACTTGTTCTGAGGATATGAGAATCGTTAGGGAAGACTCCCGACACCTAGCGTTTAAGTGATGTACCAATGAGAAGTAGGGTGACCCCATCAGCAAGGAGCAAGAGGTTAAGCGTTGCACTTACGGCATGGAGCTTTCGGAATGTTTTTCTCGCTGGTGCTTCCGGGAGCTCCTGAAAGGAGTGTACTTCCTGCTTAACCCGACGGATTTCCGGATAAAGCTTGAACGTCACGAATATAGTGATAGCGACAGCAATGATGGCAAGCGTGAGCGACCAGCGGAATGCAGCTTCCCCGAAAAGGGGCCTGCAAAGAGGGAGGACTAAGAGTACGAGTATTGAAACGACGAGGGTGAACAGGAAATAGTGCGGGAAAAGCTCCCCTACGATCTCCCCGGCTGCGTCTCTGCTGTATGCCCTGAAGATATCAGGCGTCACTATGAATGTAAAAAGACTTATCCCCCCTACCCAAAGGGCAAGTAAGATAGTGTAAACTGAATGAGTGAAAGCTGTCATATTGTAACCACTTTTTTCTATTATATCAAAGATCAGAGGCAAAGAAAGCGTGCAAAACATCAGCCCCGTTTTCGCTAAAAGCGATGCAGAGGATCTATCGGCAACGGACATCCCTACGGGCTGTGGTGGATAACTCCCGCACGGGCGATGCAGGTGCCTCCGTGGCACCAGAAAGTTATCGGTACCGGAACCGGCCTCATTCATCGGAGGTCGCTCTCAATAATTATAAAATGGCTGAAACTGCTTACGGAAGACGGTGACTCCAGAAAGTTATCGCTATTTTTTCATAGTTTCCTGACCCGCTTGTTACCAGGGGAAAAAGGATGACTTTAATCTCAGGTTTTATCTGTACTGTCCTATAGAGCATTCTGCTATAATGTGCAATCTTCTAATTAAAGGTAATTGCTAGGACCCAATAATTACCATGAACCGGATCTGGGCACAATAGAGAAGAGTAATAATCAAAGACAGTTACTGTTCGGAGTGGGCTCTAAGAGAGATTCGGGTTGCTGAGCGCGATACTTGGTCGTTGCAGATAGATAATCCTTCGGAGGTATAAAAGCATGAGTCATCGGGTAATTATGAAGACAGACAATGTATCGGTCAGAATAATGGACCTCGACCAAGGGGCCGCTACAGATTGGCATTTTCACACGCAAGTGGCAGATTTCTTTGTTTGTTTAAGCGGAGTCTTACAAGTGCAAAAGAGAGATCCCGATGAGAAGATGCAGCTTCTCCCTGGTCAGTATTTACAACTTGGTGCCGGGCAGGTACATCGGGTAACTAATATTGGGGATGGTAAAGCTGAGTATTTGTTGGTTCAAGGCGTTGGAATATACGATTTTTGCAAGGTATAGAAACGGACAGAGCCATCGTTGTCCTGCGTCAAATGTGCCGCTTTCAAACTGACAGATGCACAACGAAGAAATGATGAGCTGCTGCCTTGTGGTCACTTGCCTCTGAATTCGACGCCTTTATAACTCTTAAGATTGTGCGAAGTGTGACTGAAGTCAGGATAATTAGATGGATTCTACTTACAGGGTCGGCCATGTCATGCGTTGGAACAAAAAAATTGTTATTTCAATTCCGGGAATGCGGAGATTTTGCGGCGAGGACATCAAATTATAATAGTAGTAACAATATACCCGATTACCATCCATTGCTATGAAGCAGAAAAACAATGATAGCGGCACAAAGACAATAAATGCCAAACAGATGCCAACGACCGCGCTCCAGCCAGCTGGAGAGCCATTTTAGGGCCAGAATGCCCGAGATAAAGCTCAGAGCCATGCCGATCAGACTCGGATAGAAAAGTGCTCCCATATTCGCCACATGAAATGGCGCAGAATGTTGTGCCTTAAGTAATCGAAGAGCTTCGCGGGCAATGACAGGTGGCGTGAGGACGACCGCAAGCGCGAAGCTGAATTCTTCGGCCCTGATTTTATCGATTCCCAAAAGAAGACCGGTAGATATAGTTGCTCCTGAACGGGAAAATCCACGAAAGGGTAAACACAGGCCCTGCACGATCCCTATCAGACATGACCTTTTCAGGTTCATCGAGGTTTTGCGGGCGGAGCGGCTCTTCCAACTGGCAAATATGATCAAGACACCAACAGTTGCAAGAGATGCTGATATCAGGAACAGGTTGCCAAACAGGAGTTCAATTTCAGCATGTGCGACATTGCCGAGTATGAATCTTTCAATAAGTGATTTCAGCACCAGACCTATTATCCCCGTCAATAAAGTTGCCGCTGCGATTAGCTTAATGGAAACCATAAATACTTTTTGCGATGCAAAAAAGCTTTTCTTCCATGACCTCCAGAAGTAGAAAATAACGGCAAACATGGTGCCAGTGTGAAGCATCACTAGCAGGAGGGTCATCTCGGGGCTGGTGGGGTCGAGTCCCATTAATTTTTCGGCTATGATGACATGTGCAGAGCTTGAAACCGGCAACAGCTCGGCAACCCCCTGGATTATTGCCAGAATAAGAATTTGGAATAAATGCATTTCCCATACCTCATAACTTAGTGTGACACTGATTATACCATAGTGCAAGCTGATCAACTTTAGGCATAGTGGCTGGAATCCCCGGTGTTTTGATGCCGGGATGCAAGCCATGCCTCTTTGTTAATAGGGGTGTTCTAACGTCCACTATGGCATAAGGATCATATGGCTCTGAGAGCTTGCCGGTAGAT
>Ga0209048_10003194_pt1 | contig 16034 bp, 12 predicted proteins | sample FrelakmetCRP12CR_FD_187146 | JGI IMG/M metagenome (GOLD analysis project Ga0209048, IMG submission 187146) | Freshwater lake sediment microbial communities from the University of Notre Dame, USA, for methane emissions studies - CRP12 CR (SPAdes)... | ecosystem: Environmental > Aquatic >... | reverse complement strand
GCTGGCGCAGGGCGCCAACGTGCTGCTGCTCGACGAGCCGAGCAACGACCTCGACGTCGAGACGCTGCGTGCGCTCGAAGACGCGCTGCTCGAGTTCGCCGGCAGCATCATGGTGATCAGCCACGACCGCTGGTTCCTCGACCGCATCGCGACGCACATCCTCGCCGCCGAGGGCGACTCGAAGTGGGTCTTCTTCGACGGCAACTACCAGGAGTACGAAGCCGACAAGAGGAAACGCCTCGGCGAGGAAGGCGCCAAGCCGCACCGGCTGCGGTTCAAGCCGATTCGCTGAGCGGCTGGCCGAACCAGGCGCTGGCCTCCGGACTCCAAGGGCGTTCATCGACGACACTTTCGGTGCGGCGAGTTGATGCGCCGCATTGCCTGCCTTGCACCATGCCGCAATCGTTCGTTTTACCGCGCATCGGCGCGACGCTTGCCCCACTGATCCTCGCGGCGTGCACGACGTTGCCTGCGTCGCAGTCCTCCACCGCCGACACGGCCGCCGCTGCACCCGCGGTACCGGCCTCGGCAGCGCTCGCCGCGGTGCCGCCCGCATCGTCGCCTCGCCCCGGTGCCGCGCCGCCCGCGGCGCCCGGCGCGTTGCGCCCGTTCGCCGAGGTCGTCAGGGACGCCAAGCGCATCGAAGGCCTGTTCACGCTGTGGCAGAAGGATGACAAGGTCTGGCTCGAACTCCGGCCCGAAGACCTGAACCAGCCGTTCTTCCTCTCGCCGGCGATCAAGACCGGCATCGGCGAGAACCTGTTCTTCGGCGGCCTGATGAGTTTCGACGACGGCGCGGTCGAGTTCCGCCGCATCCACAATGTGGTGCAACTCGTCTGGCTCAATACCGAATTCATCGCCAGGGCAGGTACGCCCGAAGCGCGCGCGGTTGCCGCGGCTTTCTCGCCCAGCCTGCTTGCCAGCGCGCCGGTGCTGAGCCTGCCGCAGCCAGAGCGCAAGAGCATCCTCGTCGAGGCCAATGCGCTCTTCATCGCCGACCTGCTCGCCACCGCAACGGATCTGCAGCGCACGTATCGCCAGGGTTACGCGTTCGACGCGCGCAACTCGGCGATCACCGAGGTGCGCAACACGACCGACGTGACGGTGATCGAGGTGCTGAACCACTTCGCGACCGGATCGATCGCGCTGCCGCAAGCGGGCTCGCCTCCCGGCGCCCCCGTGCCGACACTGCCGCGCTCGCTGCCCGACCCGCGCAGCCTGTTCATGACGCTGCAGTATTCGATCGTGAGGATGCCGCCGCAGCCGATGCATCCGCGCCTCGCCGACGCACGCATCGGCCACTTCACGACCGGTGTCGTCGATTTCAGCGACGACATCGCGCGCAGCCCGCGCCAGCGCTACGTCAACCGCTGGCGGCTGGAGAAGAAGGACGCGCAAGCCGAGCTGTCGGAGCCGGTCAAGCCGATCACCTTCCGGCTCGACCGCACGATTCCGCTCAAGTACCGCGCTGCCGTGGCCGCAGGCGTTCTGGAATGGAACAGGGCGTTCGAGGCGATCGGCTTCAAGGGTGCGATCCGCGTCGTGCAGCAAGCCGACGACGTGCAGTCCGACACGCCCGATTTCGGCGGCGTGACGATCCGCTGGATGACCAACGCGCGGCCCGCGCTCGGCGGCATTGGGCAGAGCAACGTCGACCCGCGCTCGGGAGAGATCCTGAACGCCGGAATTGCCATCGAGAGCCTCGATTCACGTTTCGTGCGCTCGTTGCGCGCGCAGATCCTCGCGCCGGGGCAAGGCGCACCGCTGCCAGAGGCAGAGCCGACGCATGCGCACAGCCGCGCTACGGGAATCGACTGCGCGTTCGCCGACGTCGCCGCCGAGCAGCTCGCCTACGCGCTCGAGCTGATGGATTCGCGCGGCGAGATCGACCCGGCCAGCCCGCAGGCGCAGAGGTTCGTCGAAGACTACGTGCGCCAGGTCACGATGCACGAGGTCGGACACACCCTCGGGCTGCGCCACAACTTCCGCGCTTCGCGCGCCTACACCGAGGAGCAGCTCGCCGACCCGGTCTTCACTGCCGAGCACGGAACCGTGGCGTCGGTGATGGAGTACATGCCGATCAATCTGAACGCGCCGGACGACAAGCGCGCTCTCCACGGCGCGCCGTTCAACACCGTTCTCGGTCCTTACGACTACTGGGCCATCGAGTACGCGTACAAGCCGGTTGCCGGGACTGATGAAGCGGCCGAACTCGCGCGCATCGCAGGCCGCAGTGCCGAGCCTCTGCTCGCATTTGGCACCGACGAGGACGCGAACCTGGGCCTCGACCCCGAGACGCTGCAGCTCGACCTCGGCAACGACATCGTCGCCTTCGCGCGCAAGCGCATCGCGATCGCACAGGACATGTTGCGGCGGCAGGAGATGCGCGAGCCACGCGCAGACCAGGGCTACGTGGTGCTGCGCCGCTCGGTGCTCTACGCCGTGAACGATGTCGGCCGCGCAGCCGGCATGCTCGCGCGCCAGATCGGCGGCGTGCGCACGGTGCGGGACGCGCCGGGCAGCGGGCGCGACCCGCTGCAGCCGGTGCCCGCCGACCTGCAGCGCGAGGCGCTGGCGCTGATTACCGGCAGCCTGCTCGCCGCCGACAGCCTAAGCATCTCGCCTGCGCTGCAGCGTCGCCTCGCGCCAGACTTCCTGGCGCGGCGCGATGCGATGCAGGCTGGCGACGCGACCGGCGGCACGGATTTCTCGCTCGCGACGCAACTGCTAGAGATGCAGCGCGGCCTGCTCGGCGCGCTGATGAGCGACACCACCGCAGTGCGCTTGCTCGACAGCGCGGAGAAGTCCGGACCCGGCGCGCCAGTGGCGTTGTCGCTGGTCGAGCTCTACGCCAGCCTGACGAAGGCGGTGTGGAGCGAACTCGCGAGCAACGGTGAGATCGCGCCACTGCGGCGCGAGCTGCAGCGCGAGCACGTCAATCGCCTGGCCAATCTGCTGCTGCGCCCGCAGGCGCTCAACCGTGCCGACGCGCGCAGCCTGCTGCGCGTGCAGGCGAAGGCGCTGGCGGCGCAACTCGACGCCGCATCGCGCCGCCGCGGGCTGAGCCCGGAGGTTCAGGCCCATCTGAAGGACAGCGCCGACACGCTGAGCCAGGCCTTGTCGGCGCGGCTGGTGCGCCAGGGCGCCTGAACTCCTGAACCGGCCGTACGCTGCGGCCGGCCAGCTGCTGCCAGGGCGCCGCGATGCGGGTGGCGCCAGGGGACCGCGGCGCTGGTGCCCTGGCGCCTGACACCCTCCTGAGGGTTCAGGCGCCGAAATGGGATCGAATCGCTCCCGAGTTCGCCCGATCGTGCGCAGCGCGCGCTGGCTAGGATTTGCGCCTGGTTTCCGCAGTAACGGTGCACCATGCGAATCAACCTGCCTGTGTCGCAACGCGAGTTCGACTATCCCGATTCGGATCTGATCGTGTCGACCACCGACACGCAAGGCCGGATCACGCATTGCAACGAGGCGTTCGTCAGCGTGAGCGGTTATTCCTACGACGAGCTGTTGGGTCAGCCGCACAACCTGGTTCGCCATCCGGACATGCCACCCGAGGCCTTCAAAGACATGTGGGGGACGATCGGGCGCGGCAGGCCCTGGACCGGCATCGTGAAGAACCGGCGCAAGAACGGCGACCACTACTGGGTCGAAGCGAACGTGATGCCGGTGGTTGAAGGGGACAAGCCGGTGGGCTACATCTCGGTGCGCTTCAAGCCGACGCGCGAGCAGGTCAAGGCCGCCGAAGCGCTCTACGCGAAGCTGGCGGCCGAGCGCGAGAGCGGCCACGTCACGCTCAAGCTGCACGCCGGCCGCGCGCGCCGGATCGGTTGGCGCGACCTTCCGGGCCGCCTGTATCGCCTGACCCTGTTCGAGCGCGCGGCGCTCGCCACGACGGGGATCGTTGCCGCCGCGATGGCGCCGGACCTGCTCGGGCTTGCTCCGACGACCGCCTTGTTCGCACGGATTGGCGTGCTGCTCGGCGGCGGCGGCGCGCTGCTGGCTTGGTTCCGGCTCAGCCTTTGCGCCGCGATCGGCGACGCCGAGCGCTTCGCGCGCGACCTGGCGAGCTGCAACCTGACGACGACGATCTCGCGCGATCACCTCGCCCCGCTCGCCGCACTTGTTCGCAACCTGTGGCAGGTCAAGATCAACATGCGTGCGGTCATCGGCGACGTGCGCAGCGAAGTGCAGGGAACGACGCTTTCGGTGGCCGAGATCGCCAAGGGCAGCGTCGACCTGTCGGCGCGCACCGAGTCGCAGGCGAGCAGCCTGCAGGAGACGGCCGCGTCGATGGAAGAGCTCGCCAGCACCGTGACGCAGAACGCCGATGCCGCGAAGGAGGTCTCGAAGTTCAGCGAGCAGACGGCCGAAGTCGCTGCCCGCGGCGGTCACGCGGTGGCCGAGGTGAGCGGCACGATTCAGGCGATCGAGGGCTCGTCGCGCAAGGTCACCGAAATCATCGAGGTGATCGAGAGCATCGCCTTCCAGACCAACATCCTGGCGCTCAACGCCGCCGTCGAGGCAGCGCGCGCGGGCGAGCAGGGGCGGGGCTTCGCCGTGGTCGCCTCGGAGGTGCGTGCTCTGGCGCAGCTCAGCGCGAGTGCCGCCAAGGAGATCCGCGAAATCATCGGCACCTCGGTCGAACAGGTTGCCGACGGCGCCAAGCGCATGGACAGCGCCGCCTCGACGATAGGCGAAGCGGTCGCCGCGGTGAACCGCGTCAGCGCGCTGATCCGGCAGATCACGCACGCCACCGCGGAGCAGGCGCTCGGCATCACGCAGGTCAACGAGGCGGTCAACCAGCTCGACGGCGTGACGCAACAGAACGCCGCGCTGGTCGAGCAGTCCGTAGCCGCCACCGACGCGCTGAACCAGCGCATTGGCACGCTGGTGCGCTCGGTGCAACTGTTCCGGATGGGCTGACGCTTCAGCGGGTGACGACGACGGCCGTGGCAATATCGCCGTCGGCTCGGGCCAGAGGCGTCGCTGGCAGCTCGCGCCTTGCGACGATCTGCACGCGTTCGAGTTGCACGACCCGCGGCGTCACTTGCTGGCCTTGCGCGATATCGGCAACGAAGGCGGCGAGCGCGGCGGCGAGCAGCGTGAAGGTCAGCGCGGGCATGAAGAAGCTGTCGAACATGATGGGCTCCTGAAGTGTCGCTTCGGTTGCGGTGAAGCGAACTCTAGGAGTCGGGCTAGGCGCTGCATAGGCGATTGCGACGGACTGCTGCAAGCGCGACATGAACTGCAGGCTCGGCCGATGGCCGGCCATCGCGGCGCTGCACCAGCGTCTGCTCGTCCGTTCCCGCGCGTCGCCGGCGCTCAACGAGGTCGAGGATCCGGCAACCCCCACAGCCACGCCGCGCCGCGCACGCCCGACGCGTCGCCGTGCAAGCTCTTGACGAGTCGGGTGCGCAGCGCCTGCCGCGCACCGGCCGAGAACACGTGCAGAGGCCACAGCGCCGGCACGTTGGCGTAGAGACGATCGATCTGAGACAGTCCGCCGCCGAGAACGATCACGTCGGGGTCGACGAGATTGACCACCGCGGCAAGCGCACGCGCCAGGCGAGATTCGTAGCGCCGCAGGCTCGCCTCGCATGCGTTGTTGCCGCTCGCGGCGCGGTCGGCGATCTGCGGCGCCGAAAGCGGTTCACCGCCGCGGCGCGCGTGGTCGCGTGCCAGGCCGGGACCGCTGAGCCAGGTCTCGATGCAGCCGGTCTTGCCGCAGTAGCACGGGGCGGGCTCAGCATCGTCGACGTCGGGCCAGGGCAGCGGGTTGTGGCCCCATTCGCCGGCCAGGCCGTTGGCGCCCGCCAGCAGCTCGCCGCGCACGACGAGGCCGCCGCCGACGCCGGTGCCGAGGATCACCGCGAACACCAGCTCGGCGCCCGCGCCGGCGCCGTCGGTGACTTCCGACAGCGCGAGGCAATTGGCGTCGTTGGCCAGTCGCAGCGGCCGCTCCAGCAGCGCTTGCAGGTCGCGTTGCAGCGGCCGGCCGTTGATGCAGGTCGAGTTGGCGTTGCGCATCAGGCCGTCGGCGGTCGCACTGCCGGGCGTGCCGATGCCCACGCGCGCCGGTCCGAGGCCGGTTTCGCGCTCGGCGCGTTCGACGAGCGCGGCGATGGCGGCCAGTGTCGCGCCGTAGTCGCCCTGCGGCGTCGCGACGCGCTCGCGCCAGCGGCTGCGGCCTTCGGCATCGAGCAGCAGCGCCTCGATCTTGGTGCCGCCCAGGTCGATGCCGATGGATGGACCCTGCATGGCGGCAGCCTCAGCTCACAGCGGCTGCGTGCGCGCGATCAGCCAAGCGAGAGCGTCGCCCGTCACGCGCGGCGCAAGGCGGCGCCGCACTTGCGCGTGGTAGCCGTCGAGCCACGCCGTCTCGTCGCTGCGCAGCAGCGAGCGCTCGATGCAGCGGGTGTCGATCGGGCACAGCGTCAGCGTCTCGAAGTCGAGGAACTCGCCGAACTCGCTCGCCGCAGCCGGCACGGCAAGCACCAGGTTCTCGATCCGCACGCCCCACTGGCCGACACGGTACAGGCCGGGTTCGATCGAGGTGATCATCCCAGGCTCCATCGCCATTGCAGGCTCGGCAACGGTCCTGCTGATGCTCTGCGGGCCTTCGTGAACGTTGAGGAAGTAGCCCACGCCGTGGCCCGTGCCGTGGCCGTAGTCCAGGCCTTCGGCCCACAGCGGCGCGCGTGCGATGGCGTCGAGCATAGGCGCGAGCGTTCCGCGCGGAAAGCGCGTGCGGCTTAGCGCGATCGTCGCCTTGAGCACCAGCGTGTAGTCGCGCTTCATCGCGGCGCTCACGCTGCCGATCGGCCAGACGCGCGTGATGTCGGTCGTGCCGCCGAGGTACTGGCCGCCCGAATCGATCAGCAGCAGGCCGTCGCCCGCGATCACCGCGTGCGATTCGGTCGTTGCGCGGTAGTGCGGCATCGCACCGTTGGCGTTGAAGCCGGCGATCGTCGCGAAGCTCGCGCCGCGCAGCTCGCTCTGGCGCGCCCGCGCCTGGCCCAGCCGCTCGTCCACCGTCAGTTCAGTCATGCGTTGGCCACGCGCCAGCGCCTGCTCGAACGCGGCGTAGAACTCGCACATCGCCGCACCGTCGCGCTCCATCGCTTCGCGCACCTGCGCTGCTTCGGCGCCGCTCTTGCGGCTCTTCGCGAGCGTGCTCGGGTTGATCGCCTCGACCAAGCGCACCGCGGCTGGCACCTGCTCGCGCAGGCCGAGCGTGATGCGCTTCGGGTCGATCAGCAGCGTCGCCGTCGCCGGCAGCGCGGCAAGCGCCGCCGCGGCCTGAGCGTACGGCGCGAGTTGCACGCCGTCGGTGGCGAGGCGCGTCTGCAGCGCCCCGTCGATCTTGCCATCGGCGACGAAGAGCGTCGCCTCGTCCGCACTCAGCAGCGCGTGGGCGAGGAAGACCGGGTTGTAGTTCACGTCCGCGCCGCGAAGGTTGAGCAGCCACGCGATGTCGTCCAGCGTCGAGATGAAATGATGCGTCGCGTCGCGCGCGGCCATCGCCTCGCGCACCTGCGCCAGCTTGCCGGCACGCGCGGTCGGCGCGTGCGGAGCGAGATGCTCGAACACCGGCGCTGCCGGCGGCGCAGGCCGGTCGGGCCAGACCTCTGCGAAGAGGTCGAGATCGGTGCGCAGCGCGATGCCCGCGCCGTCGAGCGCGCTGCGCAAGGCCTGCGCCGCGGCGAGGCCGATCACTTGTCCGTCCACAGCCACGACCTGCCCGCGCGCAAGTTCGTTCGCGAGCCACTCGACGTGCCGGTTCGAGGTGCCGGTCGGGATCCTCACCAGCGCGATGCCGCTGCCGGCGAGCTCGGTCTCGGCCTGCGTCCAGTAGCGGCTGTCGGCGAACAGCGCGGCCTGCTCGCGCGTGACGACGAGCGTTCCCATCGAGCCGGAGAAGCCCGACAGCCATTCGCGCGCCTGCCAGCGCGCCGGCAGGTACTCCGACAGGTGCGGGTCGCTGGAGGGCACGAGCACCGCGTCGAGCGCGTGGCGCTGCAGCGCCTGGCGGACCTGTTCCAGGCGAAGGCGTGTCGGCGAACTGCGGGTGTCCATCGTGTGCGGCTTTCGTGAGCCGGGCGCCGGGTGGGCGCACCGAGCGGGTTCGATTCTAGGAGGCTGCCTGCGTCCGCACTCGTGCCCCACCTACCGCGGCCCGCTGCGCGCCGCCGGCGGCTGCAGCCGGTTGCGCACGAGCTCGATGTGGGTTCTCAGCGCGTACAGCTCGTCGACGTACGACAGCGGGACGGCGACGCGTGAGACGCGCTGTTCGAGAGCATCGAGTTCGCGCGCGATCTGGCCCGCGTCGCGACGCCCGAGCTCGGATTCGAGCGCGCGCAACTGGCCGTACCAGCGGAAGACGCGCGAGCGGATGCGCAGTTCGTACAGCGGCGGCACCACGCGCGACAGTGGCAGCAGCACCGCGACCAGCGCCGCCAGCACCGGCCACATGCGTTCGAACAAATTGGCGAGCCAGAATGGCATGTAGCGCTGCAGGAACGGCACGCCGTTGCGGTAGAAGCGCTCGGCCTCGGCGGCGAGCGGCCGCTCGGTGTTGCGTCCGTTCGGAAACTCGCCCTGGCGCTGGAACCAGCCGGCGCCGCTGTGCAGCCGTTGCGCGGCCTGCACGAAGAGCTGGATCAGCGCCGGATGCGTGCCTTCGCGCGCCACCAGCGTGCCGGTCGGCGCGATGAGCTGCACGTCCCGTGGCGGCCTGTCGTGCGCGAGGTCGACGATGCCCCGATAGAGCGTGACCGGGTTCATGAACGGAAATAGGCGCGAGTACGCATCCGCCTCCGCAAAGCCGAGCAGGCCGATGCCCGGCGTCTGCAGCAGCGTCTGAACCACTGGCGCATCGGGCGCGCCGACGAAGGCGAGAGCGTCGAGCTGGCCCTCGATCAATGCGGCGACGGCCGGGGTCTGGCTCAGGCGAACGAGCGTGAGGCGGCCCGGGTCGAGTCGGTTGGCCGCAATCAGCTTTTCCATCAGCACCGCGACACCGCTGCCTTGCGCGCCGACATTGATGCGCCAGCCCGCGAGCTGTGCCAGGCTTTCGAGCGGCGTCTCGCCGAGCAGGTGGCGCTTCGCATCCTCGCGGTAGAACACCCACACCGGCTCGTAGAACAGGCTGCCGAGCGAGACCAACCCGGCGCTCAGATCCTCGCCAGGGCCGGCGGTGGGTTCGATGCCGCCCTGGACGAATGCGAGATCGACGCCAGAGTCCGGGTCGCGCAGTAGCTTCAGGTTCTCGGCCGAGCCCTGCGTCGCGCGCAGTTCCACCTTGATGCCGTGCGCCTTGAGCAACTCGGCGTAGCGCTTGCCGAACTCGGCGTATGCGCCCTGCTCGGTGCCGGTGGCGAGCACGACGCGCCGCGGCGGCGACGGGTCGAGTACCCAGTAGGCGGCCAGCAGCAGCAAGAGCGCGAAAAGCACGAACGGGCCTGCCGTCGCCAGCAGGTCGCGCGCCAGGTGCCTCGCGGAGTCGGAGTCCATGGACATGTCGTAGCGCCTTGTCGATGCCAGCACGCACGATACCGCGTGCCGCGACCCGGCTATGCTCGCGCTTTGCGCACGCCACCGGATGCCGAACCGATGAAGCCCTGCCTCGCGAACGCTCGCTGCACCCCGTTGGGACTCATCATTGCTGCCGGCCTGGCACTGGCGCCGGCCTGCGTGCGCGCCGACACCGACTCGGCGCCAACATGGATGCGCGCCAACGCCGACCTGCGACTGGGCTACGAAACGGTCAAGCTGCCGGGCGACGAGCACATGGGCCTGGTCGGAACGAGCTACCTGGCCGAACTCACCCCGGGCCTGTGCGTCGGTCCCGCGGTCTACGGCGCGATCAGCGGCAAGCGCGGCGGTCTCTTCACCGTCGGCGCCGAAGCGGCGCTGTGCACCGTGCTCGTCGGCCCGCTCAGCCTCGAGGCCGGGCTGTACGTGGGCGGTGGCGGCGGAGGTTCCGCTCCGGTGGGCGGCGGGCTGATGCTGCGCCCGCACGCCGACCTGCTGTGGGATTTCGGCGGCTACCGCGCCGGGGTCTCGGTCTCGAACGTGCGCTTCCCGAGCGGGCAGATCAACAGCACGCAGTTCGGCCTGGTGTTCGGCATGAACACCGAGTTCACCTATCTGCCGTCGGGGCGCACGCCCGAGCCCTTCGGCGGCAGTGGGCGAACTGGCGTCGGCTTCGACCGCATCCTCGCGGTCGCCGGCGCATACCGCCCGGGAACGGGCACGCTGGGCGTCAGCGGCGCTCCGCTCAGTTCGCAGATCGGCTACGTTGGCACGCGCGCCGACAGGTTCTACACGCCGAACTTCTACGGCGGGCTAGAGGCCAGCGGCGCCGCCAGCGGCGGCGCTGCGGGCTATGCGGAGTTCCTCGGCACGCTCGGCGCTGAGTGGGCCCTGGTGCCGGACCGCTTCACGCTCGGCGGGCGCGTCGCGCTCGGCATGGGTGGTGGCGGCAATATTCCGGTCGGAGGCGGCCTGCTCGGCAAGGCGGCGCTCGACGCTGCGCTGCGCCTGTCGCGCAACGTGAGCCTGAACCTCGAAGGCGGCTGGGCAAAGGCGCCGCAGGGAAGCTTCAGCGCGCCGTTCGCGTCGCTCGCGCTGCGCTGGGACCTCGACCACCCGCAGGGCCAGCCGACGCAGTTCACGCGCGAGGAATTTGCGGGCGGCATCGAGGCCTACCACCTCGCCGCGCGCAAGAGCGGCCCGCCGCAAAGCTTGCAGAACGTGACCTTCAAGTTCAACCGCTTCGTCAGCCCATTGTTCTATGTGACCGGCCAGGTGCACAGCGCCTATGCCGGCGGCGCAGGCGCCTACTCGGTCGGGCTGGTCGGCGCCGGTGCGCAGACGCACCTCGGCGAGCGGCTGCTGGTGGGTGCCGAACTGCTCGCCGGTGCTGCCGGCGGCGGCGGCGTCGACACCAGTGGCGGCGCGATCGTGCAGCCGATGGCGTACGTCGGATACGACCTCACGCATTCGCTGTCGCTGCGCCTGGGTGCCGGCAAGGTCAAGGCCAAGAGCGGCGGGCTGGACAGCACCGTTGTCGACCTGACGCTCGCGTTCGCGTTCGGCGTCGCCAGCCGGCCCTGAGGCCTGGCACTGCGCGAGCGACACCATGCGATTGCTGCTGGTCGAGGACGACCGCATGATCGGCGACAGCCTGCGCCAGGCGCTGCGCGACGAGGGCTACGCGGTGGACTGGGTCTACGACGCGCGCGCCGCCAACGCCACGCTCGCGTCGGAGCGCTTCGACCTCGTGCTGCTCGACCTCGGCCTGCCCAACGCGCAGCAATGGGGCGGCGGCCTCGACGTGCTGCGCGCACTGCGGGAACGCAAGGACGCCACACCGGTGATCGTGCTGACCGCGCGCGACACGCTCGGCGACCGCGTCGCCGGCCTCGACGCCGGCGCCGACGACTACCTCGTCAAGCCGTTCGAGCTCGACGAGCTGAACGCCCGCATGCGCGCCGTGCTGCGCCGCCACGCTGGCCGTGGCGAGCCGGTGCTCGAGCACGCGGGCCTGCGCCTGGACCCGGCGACGCGCCAGGTCACGCTGCACGGCGAGCCGGTGGCGCTGTCGGCGCGCGAGTTCGCGGTGCTCGAGGCGCTGCTCGCGCGGCCCGGCGCGATCCTGTCGCGCGCGCAGATCGAGGATCGGCTCTATGGCTGGGGCGAAGAAATCGAGAGCAACGCGGTCTCGGTCTACATCCACCAGCTGCGGCGCAAGCTGGGTGCCGACGTGATCCGCAACGTGCGCGGCGTGGGCTACTACATCGGCGGTCGCGGCGGCCCGCGGGGCGGCCAGGCATGACCTCGATCCGCGCCCGGCTGCTCGCTTGGATCCTCGCGACGCTCGCGTTCGGCGCGCTGGTCATGGGCTTCGGCGCGTACCGCAACGTGCTGCGCGAGACCGAAGCGCTGTTCGACTACCAGTTGCGCCAGATGGCGCTCTCGCTGCGCGACCAGGGCGAGATCGCGCCGGCGCAGGCGGGCGCGCTGGCCGACGCCGACTTCGATTTCGTGGTCCAGATCTGGACTGTCGACGGCCGTTCGATCTACGCGTCGCGCCCGCACACCGACCTGCCCGCCCGGGCCGTGCTCGGCTTCGCCGACGTCGACGTGCAGGGCAAGACCTGGCGCACCTTCAGCGTCGCCACGCCCGAGCGCGTGATCCAGGTCGCGCAGCCGGCGCAGATCCGGCGCCGCCTCGCGGCGGAGGCCGCTCTGCGCAGCGTGCTGCCGCTCCTCGCGGTCGCGCCGCTGATGGCCGCCGTTGTGTGGTGGCTGGTTGCGCTCGCGTTCAGGCCGCTGCAGCGTGTCACCGGCAACGTGCGAACGCGCGACGCCGAGTCGCTCGACCCGCTCTCGCTCGACGGCCTGCCCGACGAGGTGACCCCGCTGGTGCAGGCACTGAACGCGCTGCTGCAGCGCCTGGCCGCCGCGTTCGGCGCGCAACGCGCCTTTGTCGCCGATGCGGCGCACGAGCTGCGCTCGCCGCTGACGGCGCTGCGGCTGCAGATCGGGCGGCTGCGCCGTTCGCCCGACGACGCAGCGCGTGCCGCGGCGCTCGACGCGCTGTCGGCCGGTGTCGAGCGCGCGGTGCGGCTGGTCGAGCAGTTGCTTATGCTCGCGCGAAGCGAGCCGGGTGCGCCGGTGGCGAGCCGGGAAACGATCGCGCTGGCCGAACTCGTGCGCCAGGCGGTGGCCGACACGGTGCCCTTTGCGCTGTCGCGCAGCATCGAGCTCGAACTCGATGCCGAGGACAGCGCGCAGGTCAGCGGCGACCGCGAGGCGCTTGCCGCGCTGGTGCGCAACCTGGCCGACAACGCGGTGCGCTACTCGCCGTCGGAAACGCAGGTTCAAGTGCGCGTCGGCGTTGACGACGGCGCACCGACGCTGTGGGTCGACGACGCCGGCCCCGGCATCCCGCCGGCCGAGCGCGAGCACGTGTTCGACCGCTTCTACCGCCGCCACGTTGGCGCGCAGGGCGAAGGCGAGGGCGGCGAAGCCGCTCAGGGCAGCGGCCTTGGCCTCGCGATCGTCCGGAGCGTCGCCGAGCACCATGGCGCAAAGGTCACGCTCGCCGATTCGCCGCTCGGCGGGTTGCGCGTGATGGTGCGTTTCGCACCTTCGAGCTGAACGCGAAGCGGCCTGCGCCTACCGCCCGGGCAACCGCGCCGGCGCGGGCCACTCGTCGACGGCGATCCCGCGTTCACGCGCAAACGCCTGCAGCGCCGGCAGTAGCGGGCCGAGGCGCTCTTCGAGCGTGGCGCGTACCGTGTCCACGAACACCTGCGTCGAACGCTCGATCTCGATGTTGAGCGCTGCGCCGGCCGCCTTGTCGGCGAAGGTCGCCACGCGCAGCGTCTCGGGAATCAGCCAGACTTCGAACCAGCCCGCACCGGTGGCGTCGCGCTCGGCCTCGGCCACCGTCAGGCTCGCGCCGTTGACGGCGATGTAGCCCTTGGCGAAGACGTAGCGCATCCACGGCGCTGGCACCTCGATGCGCAGCACGCGGTTGTTCTCCGGCTCGCGGATTGCCGCGACACGCGCCTGAAAGTCGACGTGGCCTGACAACGGGTGCCCGCCGATCTCGGCCCCGTCCTTCGCCGCGCGCTCCACGTTGACGCGGCTTCCCGTCTCGAGCGCGCCCAGCGTCGTGAGCGAAAGGCTCTGCTGCATCACGTCGAAGTCTGCCGCGCTTGCGTCGCGCAGCGCCGTCACCGTGAGGCAGACGCCATCGACCGCGACGCTCGCACCGACGGCCAGTCCGTCGGCGAAGCCGGGCGGAAAGTCGAGCGTGAAGCTACGCAGACCCGGGCGGTCGGTCATGGCGCTGACGCTTGCCGTGCCTTGAACGATGCCGGTGAACATGGATGGCAGTGTATGCCCCAGTCAGCGCGAAGCCGGTTCCGCCCGCGGATGCCGAACCGTCCTTCGCGGGATCGCTGCGGCGGCCGCGGTCCTCACGGCCTCAATTGGCCGTCAGTGCCTTCACCGGCGCCTTGACCTCGATCTTCTGGCGCTTGCCGTCCTTGCCCTCGACCACCAGCGTCAGCGGGACCGTATCGCCCTCCTTCAGTGGCTTCTTCAGGTCCATCAGCATCACGTGGTAGCCGCCCGGCTTGAGCTCCACCGTCATGCCCGCGGGCAGGTCCAGGCCGGGGATGGCGCGCATCTTCATCACGTTGCCTTCCATCGCCATCTCGTGGACTTCCGCCATGCCGGCCACCGGCGACTGGACCGAGACGAGCTTGCCGCCTTGCGCTGATGTCAGCTGCATGAACGCGCCCGTGGCCTGCTGCTGCGCCACCGTGCCGCGCACCCAGGCGTCCCGCGCGGTCGTCTGCGCACATGCGATTTGCGCCGCGAGGGCGAGGGTGCCGAGCACGATCGCACGATTCAGTCGGTTCATCACGAGTACCTCGTTTAGGAAGCCGAAATCATACGGCGGCCGGGCTTGCGCAGCCGCGAACATCAGACCGAGCCAATGCGCTACCGTCTGCACCCATGCGTTGGATCAAAAGCCCAGCCTGGGATCTCATTTGGATCCTGAATGCATTGTGGTTGGCGCCCCTGGTCCTTCTGCTGGCGCGGGGTCATGAGCACGTTCGCACCAGCCCCGTAGACGGTCTGTTTTTCGCCCTCGCGGTGCCTCTGTGGTTCGGCCATCGCGTCTCGTCGGCCTGGCTGGCCTACGCGACCCCGGCCTACCGCCCCTTGCTCGCGATGCAGCGGCTGCGCTTCGTCGTGGCCCCATTGGTGATCGCCGCGGCCTGCTTCGCGCTGCTGCTGGCCCCCGAGAGCGTGCTGCCGATGCCGCTCGCCGAGCGCGTGGTCTGGCTCGGCGTCCTGGACTACCTGCTCGTGAGTTACCACTTTGCCGCGCAGCACTTCGGCCTACTCAGCCTCTACCGCGTGCGAGCGGGGCGAGCGTCGAACCCGAGCATGCGACGGCTCGATCGGTGGTTCGCGCTTGTCGTGGGCGGCGGTTTCGTCGTGCTGGCAGATGCCCTGACCGGATCGATCGCGTTCCAGGAGCGCTGGATCGACCCGCTGCTCGGAGCGGTCGGGTCGGACCTGTTCGCGCGCACGCTGCATGACGGCAGCATCGCCCTCGTTGTGATCCTGACCGCCCTGATGTTGCGCGTCGAACTGCGCTCGCAGCGCCCGTCGTTGCCGCGCGTGGCCTACGTCCTCGGCGTCTCGGCCATGGTGCTCTTTGCCTTCCTCGCGCGTGACCCCTTCATGTTCATCGTGCTGTGGAGCGTGCAGCATTGGAGTGCCGCGATGGGGCTCGCCTCGCTCGCGGCTTGCGGTGGGACGCAGGAGCCTGGCACGCACTGGCAGCGATTGCTGGCCCCCATCAATCGGCGCGGCTGGGCAGTGCTGCTCGTGCTGGCCGCCGCCTCCACCCTGCTGCTGCCGGTATTGGAGGTGCAGGCCGTGACCGCCGAATACGTCTACGCCGACCGCATCTTCGGCAATGCGGCGTGGTGGCTGCGCTCCTCGCCCTTCTTGCCGGCGCTTCTGGCCCTGGGCTTCGCGACCGGCTTCATCCACTACCTGCTCGATCGCGCTGCCTTCCGCTTCTCCTCGCCCGACGTGAGGCACGCCGCCCGCGGCTTGTTGCAGTCATGAGCCGTTCCCCAATAGCGGCTCTCGACGTGACTTGAGCGCCATCGTGGGCCGTCGCGCCTGGGCTGGTCGCGCAGGCGTTACTGATTCGCGCTGACCGACTGATCGAATGACGGCTCCGGGAATCACCGCTGGCCGGTAGCGTGAGTACCCCTTGGCGGCTGGAAGCTGCCCTTGGCCGGCGACGCTCAAGTCGAAGGAGCGCTGCGTGATGCGGTCGCGAACTCGCACTGTCGGCCATCTGCGGTCGTTCACGGTCGGCTTACCCGGCAGGCCAATAACATCGCTGCAATCCTGCCCGCGCCGACAATGCGGTTCGCGCATGCACCGCGCGGCATCAGAAAGGGCCGACCCCATGACCTTCC
>Ga0209048_10003193_pt1 | contig 16035 bp, 13 predicted proteins | sample FrelakmetCRP12CR_FD_187146 | JGI IMG/M metagenome (GOLD analysis project Ga0209048, IMG submission 187146) | Freshwater lake sediment microbial communities from the University of Notre Dame, USA, for methane emissions studies - CRP12 CR (SPAdes)... | ecosystem: Environmental > Aquatic >... | reverse complement strand
CAAGGGGAGCGAGGGCGAAGGACCGAACATGATCCTCGACGACGGCGGCGACGCGACGCTGCTGATGCACCTCGGAAAGCGCGCCGAGCGCGACGCATCGCTGCTGGCCAAGCCGACGAGCGAGGAAGAGACCTGCCTCTTCGCCGCGATCAAGGCCAGGCTCGCGATCGACCCGACCTGGTACAGCCGCAAGAGCGCGCAAATCATCGGCGTGACCGAGGAGACGACGACCGGCGTGCACCGGCTCAAGGAGATGAGCGTCAAGGGCACGCTGATGTTCCGCGCCATCAACGTGAACGATTCGGTCACCAAGAGCAAGTTCGACAACCTCTACGGCTGCCGCGAGTCGCTCGTCGACGCGATCAAGCGTGCGACCGACGTGATGATCGCCGGCAAGGTGGCCTGCGTGGCCGGCTACGGCGACGTCGGCAAGGGCTCGGCGCAGGCGCTGCGCGCGCTTTCGGCTCAGGTCTGGGTGACGGAGATCGACCCGATCAACGCGCTGCAGGCGGCGATGGAGGGCTACAAGGTCGTGACGATGGAGTACGCCGCCGACAAGGCCGACATCTTCGTCACCTGCACCGGCAACAAGAACGTCATCACCTACGCCCACATGGCGGCGATGAAGGACCAGGCGATCGTCTGCAACATCGGCCACTTCGACAACGAGATCGAAGTCGCGTCGCTGGCCAAGTGCACGTGGGAGGAGATCAAGCCGCAGGTCGATCACGTGATCTTCCCGGGCGGCAAGCGGATCATCCTGCTCGCCAAGGGGCGGTTGGTGAACCTCGGATGCGGCACCGGCCACCCGAGCTTCGTGATGTCGTCGAGCTTCGCCAACCAGACGATCGCGCAGATCGAGCTCTTCACGCACGCCGACGCCTACGACGTGGGCAAGGTCTACGTGCTGCCCAAGCACCTGGACGAGAAGGTGGCGCGGCTGCACCTGAAGAAGGTCGGCGCGATGCTGAGCGAGCTCAGCGACGAGCAGGCTGCCTACATCGGCGTGCCCAAGCAGGGCCCGTACAAGGCGGACACCTACAGGTACTGAGCTGCGGCAATCGCGCGAGGCCCTGGCGCTCCTGCGCAAAGCCGCTGCGCAAGACGCGGATTCCTGATGCGTGCCGATCAACTGTTGCTGGCCAGGGGTCTTGCCCCGACGCGATCCGCCGCCCGCCGGCTGATCGCGGGTGGAGCTGCGCAATGGAATGGCCCTGGCGGCTGGACGGTCTGCGCCAAGGCGGGCGAGGAGCTCGCGCTGGACGCGCAGCTTCGCATCACCGACAACGCAGAACTGCGCTGGGCCTCGCGCGCGGGGCTCAAGCTCGAGGGCGCGCTGGCGCATGCCGGGCTCGACGTGACCGGGCTCAGGTGCCTGGATGCGGGGCAGGGCGCAGGGGGATTCACCGACGCCCTGCTCGCCCGCGGTGCGGCCAAGGTTGTCGGCTTCGACGTCGGCCACGACCAGTTGCACCCGCGATTGCGGAGCGATTCGCGCGTCGTCGCGATTGAGGGTCTGCACGCGCGTGACCTCGCCGGCTCCGCGCTAGAGGCTCAAACGCCGCCGGGAGGATTCGACCTGCTCGTGGCCGACCTCTCGTTCATCTCGCTCGCTGGCGCGCTGGCGCACTTGGCGCCATGGCTCAAACCAGGGGGCAACGCGCTGCTGCTCGCGAAGCCGCAGTTCGAGGTCGGGCGCGAGCACGTCGGCAAGGGCGGGCTGGTGAAGGATCCCGAGCAGCTCGCGCGGGTCGAAACGATTTTTCGCGCCGCCTGTGCCGCGTTGCGCTGGACGGTACGCGACTATTTTGCGAGCACGATTGCCGGTGGCGACGGCAACACCGAATTCTTTGTCTGGGCACAGTCCGCGAAGGTGGAGAAGGCATGAAACCTGAAACCGGCAAGCTGTCGATCAGCTTCGAGTTCTTTCCGCCCAACACGCCGGTGGGCGACGAGAAGCTCAAGGGCGTGGTGCAGCAACTCGGCGCGTTCAAGCCCGAGTTCTTCAGCGTCACCTACGGAGCTGGCGGCTCGACGCGCGAGAAGACGCTGCACACGGTGCAGGCGATCGCGGCGGCCGGTTTCGACGCCGTGCCGCACGTGTCCTGCGTCGGATCGACACGCGCCGGCGTCGCTGCGATCCTCGAGGCGTATCGGGCGCAGAGCATCCGCCGCATCGTCGCCCTGCGCGGCGACATGCCCAGCGGCACGGCGAGGGGGGGCGAGTTCCGCTACGGCGCCGAACTGGTGCGCTTCATCCGCGAAACCCAGGGCAGCGACTGGCACGTCGACGTCGCCGCGTATCCCGAGTACCACCCCGCGCAGCGCTATGCGGCGCTCGACATGCAGCACTACGCGGACAAGGTCAGGGCCGGCGCCGACTCGGCGATCACGCAGTTCTTCTTCAACGCCGACGCGTACTTTCACTTCGTCGAGCAGACGCGCAGGCTCGGCGCGACGGTGCCGGTGGTTCCGGGCATCATGCCGTTCCACAATTTCGCCCGGATTGCCCAGTTCGCGGCGCGCGACGGGATCGAGATTCCGCGCTGGGTGGCGCTGAAGATGGAGGGCTTCAGCGATGACACGGCGTCGATTCGTGCCTTCGGCCTGGACGTCGTGACCGCACTGTGCGAGCGCCTGATCGCCGGCGGCGCGCCGGGGCTGCACTTCTACACGATGAACCAGTCGGCGCTGACGGCCGAACTGTGCCAGCGCCTCGGTCTGGCGCCTTGATCGCGCTCGGCTACGGCCGCTGCCACATGACGCCGTCCTCGGTCAGCATCGCGTCGAGTTGCAGGTCCTGCGGGCCCTCGCGCAGCAGCGGCATGAAGCCGTTCGAGTAGCCCACGCCGACCGCGAGCGGCCGCGGCGACAGGCCGGAGATCGTGCGGCGATAGAACCCGCCGCCGTAGCCCATGCGCACGCCACCCGGGCCGTAGCCCAGACAGGGCAACAGCAGCAGCTCGGGCCGAAACACCGGCGTGCCCTTGGGCTTGGGAATGTCGTAGGCGTCGGGCTCCATCGGGCAGCCGGGGAACCACATGTGGAACTGCAGCGACCCGGTCGACCTGTCGGCGACGGGAAGACCAATGATGCGTTCCTCCGACTCGCTCGCAGCTTCGCTCCAGCGGTACAGCGCGGGCAGCGGATCGAACTCGCCCTTGATCGGCGAGTAGGCGCCGATCGTCGAAACGCGGTGACCGACCAGCCATGCCCGCAGCACGCTCTGCAGTTCCACCGCTCGCTCGAGCCTGTCGGGCAGCGCCTCGCGCGCGGCGATGAGCTTGCGTCTCAACTGGGTGCGGTCGGTGTCGGGAGGCTGCATGGCTGTCGTGGGGACATGTCGCGGTGGCCGGATTGTGCAAGAGTGCGCGCCTAAACTGGCGCACGGGCGCTGGCTGGCTGTTGTCAAGGGCAGCGCTCCATCGGGTGGCGTGGCAGGGCGCACGAGGGGGGACACGATGAGCACGACCGGGAACACATTCGCCGCCTACTGCGTCGAACTGCTCGGGCCGCTTGGCGCAGCGCGCGCCAAACGCATGTTCGGCGCCCACGGCCTGTACCTGGACGACCTCTTCGTCGCCATCGTCGCCGACGAACAGCTCTACCTGAAGGTCGACGCCCGGACCCAGGCTCAGTTCGAGGCCGCGGGCTGCCGGCCGTTCGTCTACAGCCGGACCGAGCGCCTGGTCGCGATGAGCTTCTGGTCTGCCCCCGAAGAGGCGACCGAATCGCCGACGCTGATGTTGCCGTGGGCGCGGCTGGCGCAGGCAGCTGCACTTCGCGCGCGGGCATCCAAGCCGCAACGATCGAGAGCGGACGCCACCGCCACGCGGCGGCGCGGCACGCGCTGATCAGGTGGCACCCGCGCTCGGGCCGTCGAAGTCGCGCCGCGCGCCCCGGTGCTCGGCGTAGATGCGGCGCACCCAGGCCGCGCCCGGGTGATCGGCATAGCGGTCCATCAGTTCGCGAAAGCTGCGCGACACCGGCTGCGGGCACGACATCGGCGAATCGGCGGGGCGGACCAGTACCGCCAGCGTCGAAGCCGCCGTCAGGTCGGCCACGCTGAAGGCGCTGCCGCACAGGTAACCGGTGGCGGCGCCACGCGCGGCGACGAAGTCCAGCGCCTCGGTTCCTGCTCGAAGGCCGTCCTCGATTGCGGTGGCGCCAGTGATGCCGTTGCCCTTGCGCACGAGCGGTGCCGCCAGCGGCACGACGCAGGCGTAAGCCCAGCGCTTGAACGCAGGCGCGCCGTCGGCGAAGACGTGGGCGAAGTAGCCGGGTTGCTGCAGCAACGCCTCGAGCACGGGACGCCGGATGCGCGGGGTGAGGTCGTCGTCGAACCAGCGCTGGATACGCAGTGCCTCGTCGCGCAGAACGGGGTCGGCAGGCATCAGCGCCGGCGCGGCGTAGTGGGTCTCGAGCCAGTCGATGATTCGCGCCGACCCGTCGAGCGCGGTGCCGTCGTGGAGCAGCACCGGTGTGCCGGTGTGGCCCGTCAGGCGCTTCACCGTCGCCAGGTGCGGACCCGGCAGCAGGCTGCGCCGCCTGTGCGCAACGCGCTTGAGGTCCAGCGCCCAGCGCACCTTTTCGTTGTAGGGCGAGTGGCGGAACTGCAGCAGTTCGAGCATGGGGCCTCCGTGCGTCGGTATCGGGTTCGCCATGCTACAGAGCTGTCGCCGTCCTCGCCGCGCGAAGGCGTTGTCCGCGCGTCGCAACCCCGTGCGGGTCAATCGGGCAGCTTCACGCGACCACGCCGCGTTCCGTCACGACGATCATCAGCGGCCGGTCGTGCGCCTGAGCCGCGAAGGCGTCCGCGCTGATTTCGCACCTCGACCAGGCGATGCCGATCGCGGTGACGTGCGCGTGCTCGGCCAGCCAGCGGTCGAAGTAGCCGCCGCCGTAGCCAAGCCGCAAGCCAGTGTGGGTGTAGCCTACGCACGGCACCAGCACCACGTCGGGCACGACGGCGGGGCCTTCGCCCGGCGCAGGTAGTCCGCATTCGTCAACGGCCGCCGGTGGCCGGCCGTTCCAGGCGCGGTAGTGCATGACGGGTGGTTGGCGCTGGGCAAAGGGCAGCGCAAGAGGCAACTTTGGCGAGCCTGCGTCGTCCAATGCGTCGATTGCGTTAAATTCGCCGCGAACCGGCCAGTAAAGGCCCAGCAGCTCGGGTTCGAGCTCGCGCAGCAGCCGAACCAGGTGGTCCGCCAGTGCAGCATGGGCCGCCGCTGCTTCGGGGCTGATCGCGAACCGCTCGCGATCGGCCAGCAGCCGGCGCCTGAGGGTTTGACGTTCGGTTCGCGTGGGGGCGGAGCCAGAGACCGCGTAGGGTGGTGCTGGCGTGGCCATGAGGGCAATGGACTTTGGACAGGATGAAGCGAGCGAACTCAGTATATGGTCGGGTGATCGGCGCGCTGCTGCTGGGCTTTGCCCTGGTCGCGCAGGCGCTGCCGGCAGTCGAGCCCGGCAGCAGCCAGACGATCCTCGAGGCGCGCGACGCGTTGCGCAAGAAGGACCGCAACCGGCTGGCGGCTGCCCGCGCGGTGGCGCTGGCCGGCAACCATCCGCTGGCGCAGTGGGTCGACTACTGGGAGCTGAACAACCGCCTCGGCACTGCGCAGCAGGACGATATCGACGCGTTCTACGCGCGCTGGAGCGGGACTTACGTCGAAGACCGTTTGCGCAACGACTGGCTGCTCGAGCTCGGGCACCGTCGCGACTGGCGCAACTTCAGCGCCGACTTCCCGCGCTTCAGGATGAACGACGACCGCGAGGTCACGTGCTACGCCTTGCTGACCGAGCACCTTGCGGGCAAGGATGTGCTGGCGGCGGCGCGCGACGCCTGGTTTGCGCAGCGCGACATCGACGAGGGCTGCGCGCTGCTGGCGGCCACGCTGTACGACGCGAAGCTGCTCGTCGCTGCCGATGTCTGGCGCAAGGTGCGGCTGGCGGTCGACGCGAACCGGCTGCGGGTCGCGCGCCAGGCCGTCGGCCTGCTCAGCGCACGCCAGGTGAACTCGCTCGACCCGGTGTTCGACGCGCCGCTGCGCTACCTGGCCCGGCGCGCCGAACTCACGGGCCGCACCCACGCCGAAGTGGCGACGCTGGCACTGATCCGCCTCTCCACAACCGATCCCGAAGGCGTTGCCGGGCTGCTCGCCGAGCGCTGGGAGCGCGAGTTGCCGTCGGACCTGGCGGCATGGGCGTGGGCCGATGCCGGCAAGCAGGCCGCGCTCAAGCTGCTGCCCGACGCGACGAAGTATTTTCAGCGCGCGGATCAGCTCGCCGCGAAGTCCAGGGCGCCGCTGGACGGGCCGGAGGACATGTTGGCCTGGAAGGCGCGCGCGTCGCTGCGCGGCAATGGCCCGAACCGTTGGCCGCAGGTGATGCAGGCGATCTCTGCCATGAACCCCACCGAGCAGCGCGACCCGTCATGGGTCTATTGGCAGGCACGCGCGCTCAAGGCGATGGCCGACAACGCAACCGAATCGGACGGCGAGGCGCGGCGCGCTCAGGCGCAGGCGCTGCTCGGCTCGATCGCCGGCCAGTTGAACTTCTACGGATCGCTCGCGGCGGAAGACCTGGGGCAGGTCGTCACGCTGCCGGCGCGCCCGGCGCCGCCGACCGAGCAGGAGCGCGACGTTGCGGCGGGCAACCCCGGGCTCGCACGTGCGCTGCAGTTGATCGCGATCGGGCTGCGCAGCGAGGGCGTGCGCGAATGGAACTTCACGATGCGCGGCATGAGTGACCGCGAACTGCTGGCCGCGGCACAGCTCGCGTGCGAGCGCGAGGTGTGGGACCGCTGCATCAGCGCAAGCGACCGCACGCGCTCCGAGATCGACGTCGAGCAGCGCTATCCGACGCCGTTTCGCAATGAAGTGCTCGCCCGGGCGAGCGACATCGGGCTCGACCCTGCCTACGTCTACGGCCTGATCCGGCAGGAGTCTCGCTTCGTGATGGACGCGAAATCGGGCGCCGGCGCATCCGGCCTGATGCAGATCATGCCGGCCACGGCGAAGTGGACGGCGAAGAAGATCGGGCTCGACTACAAGGCCGACCTGCTGACCGACCGCGACGCCAACCTGAAGCTCGGCACGAGCTACCTGAAGCTGGTGCTCGATAATTTCTCGGGCTCGCAGGCGATGGCTGCGGCGGCCTACAACGCCGGGCCGAACCGCCCGCGCCGCTGGCGCGAGGGCCCGCAGCTCGAGCCGGCGATCTGGGCCGAGAACATTCCATTCAACGAAACGCGCGACTACGTGAAGAAGGTGCTCGCCAACGCAACGTTCTACGCCGCACTTCTGGGCGGGGGTTCGTCGTCGCTGAAAGCACGCCTCGGGCGGCAGATCGGCCCGCGCGAGGCTGGCGCGGCCGACGACCAGGAACTGCCGTAGGGCTTGTTCACACCCGCATGCACAACATCCTCATCCTCGGCGGCAGCGGTTTCGTCGGCAGCGTGCTGTGCGAGAAGCTGGTCCGGCGTTCGGGCGGTGGCGGCGGGCGCATCACGGTGCCGAGCCGGCGCAGCGCGCACGCCCGGCACTTGAAGACCCTGCCCACGCTGGAGGTCGTGCAGGCCGACGTGCACGACGACGCCGAACTCGCGCGTCTGGTTGCCGGGCGCGATGCGGTCGTCAACCTGGTGGCGATCCTGCACGGCAGCCAGGCCGACTTCGAGCGTACCCACGTGGCGCTGCCGCGCCGCCTGGGGCGGGCTTGCGTCGCAGCTGGCGTGCGGCGCGTGGTGCACGTGAGCGCGCTCGGTGCCGACGCGAAGGCGCCGTCGATGTACCTGCGTTCGAAGGCGGCAGGTGAGGCGGCGCTGCAACAGCCCGGCGTGGCGCTGACCGTCCTGCAGCCGTCGGTGATCTTCGGCGTCGGCGACGGTTTCCTGAACCTGTTCGCCAGGCTGCAGGCCGTCCTGCCGGTGATGCCGCTGGCCTGTGCCGGTGCGCGCTTCCAGCCGGTCTGGGTCGACGACGTCGCCGAGGCGATCGTGCGCGCGCTCGACACCCCGGCGACTGCAGGGCAGACCATCGAATGCGCCGGGCCTCGCGTCTACACGCTCGCTGAACTCGTCCGGCTCGCCGGCCGCTGGTCGGGCCACGAACGCCCAGTGCTTGCGCTGCCCGCAGCGCTCGGCCTTGTGCAGGCAACGATCATGGAGCGGTTGCCGGGCGAGACGCTGATGTCGCGCGACAACATCGGCTCGATGCAGGTGCCGAACGTCGCCAGCGGGCGCAATCCGGGGTTGGAGCGGCTCGGGATTGCGGCGACCGCGCTCGAGGCCGTCGGACCGGGCATGCTTGCCCCTGGAGGCGAGGCGGCGCGCCTGAACCGCTGGCGTGCGGCGGTCCGTTCGGGCTGACGCTGCGCCCTGTGTCGAGATCGGAGGCCTCCGCATGCAGCTCTACATCGGCAACAAGAACTACTCGTCGTGGTCGCTGCGGCCTTGGCTGCTGATGCGCGAGCAGGGCATCGAATTCGAGGAGGTGAAGCTGCGTCTCGACGAGGGCGAAGACTCGGCGTTCAAGCGCTCGCTCGCTGCGGTGGCGCCGACCGGCAAGGTGCCCGTTCTGGTGGACGAGGGCTTCGCCGTCTGGGACACGCTGGCGATCGCGGAGTATCTGGCCGAGAAGTTTCCTGCCCGGCTGCTGTGGCCCGACCCGATGCACGACCGTGCCCGGGCGCGCAGCCTGTGCGCCGAGATGCACGCCGGCTTCGGCGCACTGCGCAACCACTTCCCGATGAACATCGAGGCTTCGCTGCCCGAGGCGGGTGCCGCCAAGCTGCGCGAGTTTCCGGAGCTTGCGCGCGACGTCGCGCGCATCACGGGGATGTGGTCGCAGCAGCTTCACGCGTCAGGCGGCCCGTTCCTGTTCGGTGCCTTCGGCATCACGGACGCGTACTATGCGCCGGTGTGCACGCGCCTGCGAACCTATGGCGTGACGCTGCCAGCGGAACCCGCCGCCTACGTGCAGCGGATCCTGGCGCTGCCGGCGATGCAGCAGTGGGATCGCGAGGCACGCGCCGAACGCGACTTCCTGCCTTTGGACGAGCCCTATCGTCGAACCGCGACTTGAGGTCTGCGACGACGAAGGCGATCGGCTCGATGCCGCCTGCACAGGGGCACAGGCCCGGGCTTACTGCGCCCTCGCCCCCGTGATCAGCCCCGGCGATCGCGATCCGTGAGTCCCGTGGCCGCGGCGAGCAGAGTCAGGCTCGCGATCCAGCCGAACAAGCCTTCGAACCACCCCATCGCCCTCAGCAGCGGCACGCCGATCACCTCCTCGACGGCTGGGGCGAACGCATGGCGGGCCGGAGCCCAGTAGCGCCTTTGTTGCAGGTCGACCAGAGGCACCAGCGCCTCGGCCGAATAGACGAAAGGTTGAAACGCAGGCAAGGTATCGGGCAACCGGGCGCAGCGCGGCCGGCACTTCGCGAGTTCGGGGTCCGCGAGCGCGAAGAGTGCATTGGGCGCCAGCGCGCCTTGCCCCGAAGCGGCCCAGTACAAGCCGCCGCAGGCTAGCCAAAGCGCGCATGCCAATGCGAGCAGCCGCAGCGGGCGATGCCCATAGCCGGCGATCAGCCCGAACAGGTCGTGGGCCAGGCGCACGAGCCAGCGCAGCATGGGCGGCGCGCCATTGCCGATCAAGCCCGCACGGCGCATCTGCCGCTCGCGTTCAACCGCGACGTCGCGCGCGCTCGCTCCGTGTCCCATGCGACGCAATACCTTGATCAGGCGGCGCCACGGATCGGGACGAAAGTCGCGGCCAAGGAAAGTCGCGTCCTGTCGCCCCAGCCACTTCAGCCGTGTCGGTGCATCGGTGGGCGCGTCGGCCGCAAAGCGGGTATAGGCAAAACCGTCGAGCACGTGGTGCTGGCCCCAGGTCGACTCGTCGTCGACCAGCGTGCCGACCCGTGCGTCGGCGAGCGAGGCGCCCTGCAGAGGTACTTGCAGACGCCGCAGGATCAGCGACCCGCCGACGCGGGCCCGGTCGAGCAGGACGGCCGCGTTGTTGTGGCCCCAGCTCGCGTCGCCGACAACGTCGAACGCGGCGCCCGTGCAGTCGAGGTCGCCGTCGATGCGCGCCTGCTGCAGCCGCACCTGCCCGGCTGCGGAGAAGCCCGAGTCCAGTCGTACGCTTCCGCCCACGCGCAACCGGTCGAGGTTGAGTGCGACGCCGCGCGCGTCCGAGGCATCGATGACCGCCATCATCCGGGCCGAAGTCGCGCGCAGGTCGCCGCCGACGTGTGCGCCCACGAAGCGAACCTCCCCCGCCGCCTCGAAGCCGCCGCCGAGCACGACGTCGCCGCGAATCCGCGCGCCGTCGGCGACGAGCTTGTGTTCGACCTGCCCGCTGGCGTGCATGCGCATCCGCTCGCAGTTCAGATCGCGGCCGATGTTCGCTCGCGCGAGAAGAACTTCGCCCTCGATGTCGCAGCCCGCGTTGAGCGCGAGATGGCCGTCGATCCGGCACGCCTCGGCCTGCAGGCCGGGCAACGCACAATCGCCAAACGTCACGCTGCCCCTGACGTGTGCACCGCCCAGCCGCGGCGCGGCGCTGAGCAGACAGCGGTAGAGCCACAGGCTCATCGGCACCGTGGCATCGGCGAGGTCGATGCGGCCGACGATATGCGCCCCGACGATCTGCAGCCGGCGCCCGGCGGCATGCGCATCGCCGTCGCCCCGCGCGAGGAAGCCCAGGAACTCGGCGCGAATGCGACCGTCCGGAGTCCGCGAACGCGGACGGTGGTAACCGAGCTTGGCGATGTCGCCGCTCTCTGCTGCGCGCAGCACGATGGCTTCGGCCGGCAGCAACGGCTCAAAGTCACGCAGGCTGAGCGAGGTGGGGGCTGCCTTTCCCGGCCGCGCCGGGTGAGAGCGATCCGTCACCGCGGCACCGGACCATCAGTGCGCGGCAGCAGGAAAGGGTGTCTGATCATCGAAGAGAGTGAGCCGTCGGTGCCGCATTGCGCCAGGAGTTTCGACTTCGGACGCGGTGTGCGTCGTATCGTGCCCATGACAGTCCGATTCTGGGCCCGCAGGCGATGCGCCAGCAACGGGCGTGCACCCCACGTTCACGGGGCTTCCCCCCGGTGTGAAGGGTGCCGCCGTCTCGGCTTGGCGTCAGCCGCAGGTGCGTGCGAGGCGGCTGGGGCTGGCGCAGCGCTGGCGGTACGCTGCGGGCTTCTCGCCAAGCCGTCGCCGACCGTTGACGCCGCATGTCGGATTGCACCGTCGATCATTGACCCCTCGATAGTTGAGAAGTAAAATAATCCGCAGGAGTCATCGCAGCGCGGATTCATAAGGAAGCAGGCCATGAAGATTGTCTGTATCGGCGGTGGGCCGGCAGGTTTGTACTTCGCACTTCTGATGAAGGCGCAGGACCCGGCGCACGAGGTTACTGTCGTCGAGCGCAACCTGCCCTACGATACCTTCGGCTGGGGCGTGGTGTTCTCCGACGCGACGATGGACAACATGCGCGCCTGGGACGCGCCGACGGCGGCGGCGATCGAGCAGGCGTTCAACCACTGGGACGACATCGAGCTGCACTTCAAGGGCCGGGTGATCCGCAGCGGCGGGCACGGCTTCGTTGGCATCGGCCGCAAGAAGCTGCTCAACATCCTGCAGGCGCGATGCGAGGAACTCGGCGTCAGGCTCGTCTTCGAGCGCGAGGTGGAGTCCGACGCCGAGTATGCGGACGCCGACCTCGTCATCGCGTCCGACGGCATCAACTCGCGCATCCGCGGTCAGTACGCCGATGTGTTCAAGCCCGACATCGTGACGCGCCCGAACCGCTACCTCTGGCTCGGAACGAACAAGCCCTACGATGCGTTCACGTTCCTGTTCGAGAAGACCGAGCATGGATGGTTCCAGGCCCATGTCTACAAGTTCGACCAGACGACGACGACCTTCATCGTCGAGACGCCCGAGGCAGTGTGGAAGGCGCACGGGCTCGACGGCGCCGACCAGGAGCAGTCGATCGCCTTCTGCGAGAAGCTCTTCGCTGGCAACCTGCAGGGCGAGCCACTGATGACGAATTCGCGCCATCTGCGCGGCTCGGCGTGGCTCAACTTCCAGCGCGTCAGGTGCGAGCAGTGGTGGCACTTCAACGGCCGCAACCACGTGGTGCTGATGGGCGACGCGGTGCACACCGCGCACTTCGCGATCGGCTCCGGGACCAAGCTCGCGATCGAGGACGCGATCGAGCTGACGCGTCAGTTCAACGACATCGGCGCGGCGCGCGAACATATTCCTGCGGTGCTCGCGCGCTACCAGGCGTTGCGCAGCGTCGACGTGCTGCGGCTGCAGAACGCGGCGTGGAATGCGATGGAATGGTTCGAGGTCGTCGGCCGCCGCTACGCCGACACGCTGCCGCCCGAGCAGTTCATGTACTCGATGCTGACGCGCTCGCAGCGCATCTCGCATGAGAACCTGCGCCTGCGCGACGCGGCGTGGCTGCAGGGCTTCGAGCGCTGGTTCTCGGAGCAGGCCGCGCAGCAGAGCAGCGTCCCGGCGTTCGCGGCTGAACGACCGGCGCCGCCGCCGATGTTCACGCCGTACAGGCTGCGCAGCGTGGTGCTGAAGAACCGCATCGTCGTCTCGCCGATGGCGCAGTATTCGTGCACCGAAGGCATTCCCGGCGAGTATCACCTCGTGCATCTCGGCGCGCGGGCGATGGGCGGTGCAGCGATGGTGGTGGCCGAGATGACCTGTCCTTCGCCTGACGCGCGCATCACGCCGGCGTGTCCGGGCTTGTGGAACGAGGCGCAGCGCGACGCCTGGAAGCGCATCACCCGCTGGGTGCACCGCGAGACCGACGCCAAGATCGCGATCCAGCTCGGCCACGCCGGCCCCAAGGGCTCGACGAACGCGCCCTGGCAGGGCGACGGCGCCGACCGGCCGCTCGCCGCCGGCAACTGGCCGCTCGTTGCCGCGTCGGCGCAGCCGTATCTCGTCGGCGGCGGGCAGTTTCCGCGCGCGATGACCCGCGCCGACATGGACCGCGTGCGCGACGACTTCACTCGTGCCACGCTACTCGCGGCCGAAGCGGGCTTCGACTGGCTCGAACTGCACTGCGCGCACGGCTATCTGCTGTCGAGCTTCATCTCGCCACTGACGAACCACCGTGGCGACGACTACGGCGGCACGCTCGCGAACCGGCTGCGCTACCCGCTCGAAGTCTTCGTCGCGGTGCGCGCAGCGTGGCCACAACACCTGCCGATCTCGGTGCGCATCTCGGCGCACGACTGGGTCGAAGGCGGGGTCACGCCGGCCGACGCGGTCGAGATCGCGCGCCAGTTCAAGGCGGCAGGCGCCGACATGATCGACTGCTCGTCGGGCCAGGTCAGTGCCGCGCAGCAGCCCACCTACGGCCGCATGTACCAGACACCGTTCGCCGACCGCATCCGCAACGAGGCCGGCATCGCGACGATCGCGGTCGGCGCGATCAGCGAGGCCGACCACGTCAACAGCATCGTCGCGGCAGGACGCGCAGATCTGTGTGCGGTCGGGCGGCCGCACCTCGCGAACCCGGCATGGACGCTGATGGAGGCGGCGCGCATCGGCCACGCGGCGCAGCCCTGGCCGAAGCAGTACCTGCCGGCCAAGCAGCAGCTCGAGCGCAACCTGGAGCGCGAGCGAGCGCAGGCGGGAGCGGCGAGCGCCGAGCAGGCCAACCGCGTGCTGGGCGTGTGATGAACGCCGCCGCGAAGACGCTTGGACCGCGGCTCGACCTGGTCAAGCTCCTGGGCGAAGGCAGCATCGGACACGAGGCGCGCGCGGCGTCGGGTGACCACCTGACGCTGAAGGTCTGGCTGCGCCTGCTCGCGTGCAGCACGCAGATCGAGACCGAGATCCGAGGGCGGCTTCGCAGGCGCTTCGGCATGACGCTGCCGCGCTTCGACTACCTGGCGCAGCTCTACCGCCATCCGGACGGGCTGCGCATGAACGCACTGTCGCGCTACCTGATGGTGACCGGAGGCAACGTCACCGGGCTGACCGACGAACTGGCGAAGGACGGTCTGGTCGTGCGCGCCGTCGACACCAGCGACCGCCGCTCGTTTCGGGTCAATCTCACCGAGCCCGGCCGGCGTGTGTTCGAGCGCATCGCCGCCGAACACGAGAGCTGGCTCGTCGAGCTCTTCACGGGCGTCAGCGTCGCGCGCCAGGAAGCCTTGTTCGAGCAGCTCGGCGAGTTGCGCGTGCAGCTCGCAAGCGGCAAGGCCCGCGCCGCCAAGATGCCGACAGGCGACGCACGTCGGGCGCGAACGCATCCGGGATAAGCTTCGTCGGGCGCCACGACCGAGATCGGCAGGGAATCAGCATGAGCGACAAGCGATACCTCGACTGGCCCTTCTTCGAGGAACGCCACCGTGCGCTCGAGCGTTCGCTCGACGCCTGGGCCGGCGGCCACGTGGCCGGCACTCACGGCGCCGACGTCGACGCCGAGTGCCGCGGCCTGGTGCGCTCGCTCGGCGGCGCAGGATGGCTGCGGCACGCGGTGGCCGGGCAGGAGTTCGGCGGCGCGGACGACTCGCTCGACACGCGATCACTTTGCCTGATGCGCGAGACGCTGGCGCGCCACTCGGGCCTGGCGGACTTCGCCTTCGCGATGCAGGGCCTAGGCTCGGGCGCGATCTCTCTGGCCGGCACGACGGCGCAGAAGCTGCGCTATCTGACCCGGGTCGCGCGCGGGGAGGCAATCGCGGCGTTCGCGCTGTCCGAACCCGAGGCCGGCTCCGACGTCGCGGCGATGGCCTGCGCCGGCCGCATAGCCGAAGACCACGTCGTGATCGATGGACACAAGACGTGGATCTCCAACGGCGGCATCGCCGACTTCTACGTCGTGTTCGTGCGCACCGGCGAGGGCGGCGGCGCCGACACGCCTCGCCGCGGCGCGCGCGGCATCTCGGCCTTCATCGTCGACGCCGATACGCCGGGCTTCGAGATCGCCGAGCGAATCCCGGTGATCGCGCCGCACCCGCTGGCGCGCCTTCGCTTCACGGCTTGCCGCGTACCGCTCACGCAGCGCATCGGCGACGCCGGGCAGGGTTTCAAGGTCGCGATGCGCACGCTCGACGTCTTTCGCACCTCGGTCGCCGCGGCCGCGCTCGGCTTTGCCCGCCGCGCGCTCGACGAGGCGATCGCGCGGGCCATGCAGAGGCGCATGTTCAACCAGGTGCTGGCCGACTTCCAGCTCACGCAGGCCAAGCTGGCGCAGATGGCGACGACCATCGACAGTGCGGCGCTGCTCGTCTACCGCGCGGCCTGGCTGCGCGACCAGGGCCGCAGCGTGACGCGCGAGGCGGCGATGGCGAAGATGGTGGCCACCGAAGGCGCGCAGAAGGTGATCGACGACGCCGTGCAGATCTTCGGCGGCCTCGGCGTGGTGAGCGAGCAGCCGGTCGAGCGGCTCTACCGCGAGATCCGCTCGCTGCGCATCTACGAGGGTGCGACCGAGGTGCAGCAGCTCATCATCGCGCGTGACCTGCTGAAAGAATTTGGCGCGCCGCTGGCTTGACGGGAGTCCTACGATGAGTCGTTCTGCGCACATCGACACCTTCGCCCGCGACCACCTGCCGCCGCCCGGACAGCAGCCCGAATTCCTGTTCGAGCTGCCCGAGTTGCAGTTCCCGCCGCAGCTCAACTGCGCGAGCGAGCTGCTCGACCGCTGGGTTGCCGCGGGGCAGGGCGAGCGCGTCTGCATCCGTGCGCCGGGCGGGCTGGTCTGGACCTATGCCGAGCTGCAGCGGCGCGCCAACCGCGTCGCCAACGTGCTGGTGCGCGACATGGGTCTCGTGCCCGGCAACCGCGTGCTGCTGCGCGCGCCCAACAACCCGATGCTCGCGGCGTGCTGGTTCGCGGTGATGAAGGCGGGCGCGATCGCGGTGGCGACGATGCCGCTGCTGCGCGCGAAAGAGCTTTCTCAGATCATCGACAAAGCGCAGGTGACGCACGCGCTGTGCGACCTGAACCTGGCCGACGAGCTTCGTGCGGCGATGCCGGGCAAGCCGGTGTTGCGGCAGGGG
>Ga0209048_10003192_pt1 | contig 16035 bp, 15 predicted proteins | sample FrelakmetCRP12CR_FD_187146 | JGI IMG/M metagenome (GOLD analysis project Ga0209048, IMG submission 187146) | Freshwater lake sediment microbial communities from the University of Notre Dame, USA, for methane emissions studies - CRP12 CR (SPAdes)... | ecosystem: Environmental > Aquatic >... | reverse complement strand
TCCGCAGACCGCATCATAGCGCTCGAGAACGGCAGGATTGTGGAACAAGGGGATCCGAAATCATTGCTGCAGGACAGCGGTTCGTATTTTTACCGGGCTTATCACGCCAACATCTGACTATGTCATTGAAATTCGTTCTTAAAAGTCAGGACGAGGATGCTTATTGGAGGGCGTGGCAGAAATGTGCGGATACTTTGGCCGCGGGGCCGCGTTACACCAAGTTAAACGTGGAATGGTGCCTGGGTATATCTGGTATGCGCGGGAATTTGCTGGAAGATAAGAGTTTTGTCGGCCTGCGCGACGGTAAGCCCGTTGTGGTGGCGGTTTTGCCTGTTGAAAAGGGAGTGTATGGTCCGCAAATGACGATGAACGGAAGCTACATTTACGGTCCACTGATAGTCGACAGGGATTTGCGCAAGGAAGTTTTTTTAAAAATCGAAGATCTGGCCGAGGAATCGAATGCAAGCAAGACAATGTTTTCCATCGAGCCGTTCGCAGCTTCTCCATATAACTATCTGCAACAGTACGGATATTTAGACTCATCCATCCTGACTTACATGATCGACCTCGGCACATCGGTCGACCTGTTGCATGCATGTCGCCGCGGCCATAAATGCGACATTAAAAAAATGATGAACAATGAAAAGGTCGAGGTGCTGACTTATAACAGCACCAACGCATCATATGAAGCGCATGAAGCTTACCGTCTCCTGCATAAAAAATGTTCTGGCAGGGAAACCAGGCCAAAGGAAACTTTCGATAAACAATTCGAAATGTTGAAGAGCGGCGAAGCCGTATTGTTTGGCCTCGAGTACGAGGGTAGGGCCGTAGTTTACGCGTATTTTCAGTACGCCAACGGGATATGCATGTATTCGTCAGGTGCGGATGACCCAGATTATTCGGCGCTGCCCCTGTATCATACGGTCATTTATAAGGCTATGGAATATTTTAAGCATTTAGGCGTAAGATACATTGATACTGGCCAGCCATCAAGCGCATCCGTTCAGTTCGATTATTTGCCCGATGCCAAGCAACTGAACATCGCAAAATTCAAACGCGGTTTTCCTGGCGATTTCTCATCGCTTTATCGAGGCATTAAGTTTTATTCAAAAGAAGCATTTATCGGGGATTTCTCCGCATTTGCCAAAGGCTATGAATCAAAAATAGGATTTGAAACCAGCTATCACTCATCGCTCCAACTTCAAACGAATTGACCCTAATATGAATACGGAATATTTCAACGATAAATCGATTTTGATCACCGGAGGCACTGGATCCTTCGGCCAGAATTGCGTGCGCACTCTCTTGGAAAAAACTAAATGTCCGAGGGTCGTTGTTTTTAGCCGAGACGAACTCAAGCAGTCGCAGATGCTGACCACTTTTGCGCAATATGACGATCGTCTAAGATTTTTTTTAGGCGACGTGCGCGATCCTAAAAGACTGGAGCGAGCTTTTCATGGCGTGGATTGCGTTATCCATGCGGCAGCTTTAAAGCAAGTGCCGTTATTGGAGTACAACCCGTTTGAGGCGGTGCAAACAAACGTTGTGGGAACGCAAAACGTGATTAACGCAGCTATTGATACCGGCGTCGAGAAAGTGTTGCTGATTTCCACGGACAAGGCGGCCAACCCAGCCAATCTTTACGGAGCGACCAAGCTATGTGCCGAGCGTTTGAGCGTGAGCAGCAACTTTTTTTCCGGGGGCCAGACGAAATTTAGCGCCGTGCGTTACGGCAACGTCCTGGGCAGCCGCGGCAGCCTGCTGAAACTGGTTGAGGAGCAGCGCAAGACGGGCGAAGTACTGTTGACGCATGAGGATATGACGCGTTTCTGGATCACTCTGGACCAGGGCGTGGAGTTGGTACTGAACAGCTTGGAAAAAATGATCGGAGGAGAAATATTCATTCCGAAGATTCCCAGCATGAGAGTCAAGGATTTATTGGGTGTTTTGGCTCCTGAGTGCAAAATGAAAATCATCGGCATAAGGCCTGGCGAAAAGTTGCACGAAGTGCTGATAACCGTGGAGGAAGCGCCACATTCGGTTGAGCTGGAAATTACTTATGTCATTTGTCCGGAGTTCACCTTCGGCAAGGACTTGGTCAGCAAAATAGGTGGGAAGCCGTTGGAAAAAGGTTTCTCCTTTACGAGCGATAAAAACACCAAGTGGTTCGACGAAGCGGGTTTGCGCGAAGTGCTCGCAACAATCAAGTGATTGAACATATGATTCCTTACGGCCACCAATCCATCGGAGAGGACGACATTGCTGCCGTGGTCGATGTTTTGCGTTCTGATTGGTTAACGCAGGGGCCGAAGGTGGAGGAATTCGAACGCGCATTGGCCGACTATTCCGGGGCCAAACATGCGGTGGTTTTTGCTAATGGCACAGCTGCATTGCAAGCCGCTTATTATGCCGCGGGGTTTGTGGAAGGCGATGAATTCATTACTTCTCCGATGACTTTTGCGGCTACTGCTAATGCTGGAATATGGCAAGGTGGCAAGCCGGTTTTTGTTGACGTAGAACAAGCCACGGGAAACATCGATGCAAATCTAATCGAAGCTGCGTTAACGGAAAAGACAAAGGCCATCGTGCCTATAGACTACGCGGGCAATCCTGCGGATTTGGAAAATATAAAACGTTTGGCCAAGGACAAGGGCTTGATAGTGATCGAAGACGCATGTCACGCTTTGGGCGCGGTTTGTAAAGGTATTAAATTAGGCACTCTTTCCGACATGACGGTTTTTAGTTTTCATCCGGTCAAGCCCATTACAACCGGGGAAGGCGGGGCCGTGGCCACGGATAACGAGGATTTTGCTGATAAATTACGCACATTCAGGACACATGGCATCACCAAACAGAAACTCGTGCATGAATCTGAAGGTGCATGGTACTATGAGATGCAAGACTTGGGACAAAATTACCGTTTGACCGATATGCAGTGCGCGCTCGGCTTGAGTCAGCTAAAGAAGCTGGACGGTTTTATTCAGCGACGTCGGGAGGCGGCCGCAAGGTACCACGAAGCCCTGTCCGGCGTTGCGGAACTTATATTGCCGACCGAGTCGGAACGCTGCGTTTCGGGTTGGCACTTGTATCCCATAAGAGTAAGTGATACGGATGCTCGCAGGCGCGTATTCGACGGTATGCGCGCGGCCGGCATCGGCGTGCAGGTCCATTATATTCCGGTCCATTTCCATCCTTATTACGAGAAAATGGGTTATTCGCGCGGCCTTTGTCCTGAGGCCGAGAAGTTCTATGCAGGAGAAATTTCCTTACCCATATTCCCAGGTCTGACACATGAGGATCAGGATTTCGTAATAGCGATATTGATTGGGTTGATGCGAAAAAATTGAAAATTTATTATTTTTTTTTATTCATTATTATGAAACGTTCATTCGCAAAAAGCCATCGCATGTTCGCCCAGGTCAAGGAGCGCATACCCTTGGCCGCGCAGACTTTCAGCAAGTGTTATTTGCAATACATCCAGAACGGTGCGCCGCTTTTCGTGACACACGGCAAGGGATCACATGTTTGGGATGTGGATGGCAACGAATACATCGATTACATAAACGGTTTGTTGCCGATCATTTTGGGTTATTGTTATCCTGCGGTCGATAAGGCTATCGAGAAGCAGTTGAAAAAAGGCATTACTTTTTCCTTGCCTTCGCCGCTAGAAGACGAACTGGCCAAGCTGCTGATCAAACACATCCCGTGCGCGGAAATGGTGCGTTACGGCAAGAACGGCAGCGATGTGACCACGGGCGCGATCCGTTTGGCACGCGCCGTCACCGGTCGTGATCATGTCGTTAAATGTGGTTATCACGGTTGGCACGACTGGTACATTGGTTCGACCACGCGTAGGCTCGGGGTACCCGTATCCACGCAAAAGATGACACATGAATTCCAGTACAACGACATCGCATCGCTCGAAAAAGTGTTAAATAAACTTAAAGGTAAAGTAGCGGCCGTAATAATGGAACCCATGAATTACGTGGAACCGGATGCCGGTTTTTTGCAGAAGGTTAAAGAATTGACTCACAAGCACGGAGCTTTGTTGATTTTTGACGAAGTGATAACCGGGTTTCGTTGGGGTTTGGGCGGTGCACAAGAATATTTTAAAGTTACGCCGGATTTGGCGACCTTTGGTAAATCCATGGCAAACGGCATGCCGATATCCGCGCTGGTCGGCAAGAAAAAGTACATGAAACGCGTGGCCGACATTTTTTACTCTTTCACCAACGGGGGCGAAGCTTTGTCCCTGGCGGCCTCCATTGCGACCATCAAAGAGATGGAGAAGAAAGATGTCATTGGCGCGGTTTGGAAAAAGGGAGCGTATCTGAAGGACGCGGTTAACAAATTGATCAAGCAAAACGGATTGGAGCATGTCATCAAGATCAAGGGCAAACCCTGTTGGCAAGTGTTGTTTTTTACCGCCTCGCGTGGTTTCACGGATTTGGAAATCAAGAGTTTTGTCCAGCAGGAAATGTTACAACTGGGAATCCTCTGGTACGGCCAGCACAACATGAGTTACAGCCACTCTAAAAAAGATCTGGATCAGACGATCAAGGCGTATGCCGAAGTGCTGCCCATGGTCAGATCCGTTTTGGACGGAGGAACCCTGCGCAAGAAGCTGATCGGCGAACCAATCACTAATATTTTTAAAGTCAGATGACATCGTTGTTTATGGATTTTAAAAAAATTAAACATTTGCTTGTCAATATTATTCCTAGAGATTTTTTGCCCTTGAAGTGGTACCGCAAGACTAAGATTAGTTATGAACTTAAACGTGCCAGAGGAAATGTGGTAGAACCAAGATATAAAAGTTTACGGGTAAAAATTATTAGATACTATGTTGAAGAATTCAAGCTTGTCTTGTCCAAGATAGGATTCAAATTTGGGATATTGGTGATTGGAGACAAAGATTACTTTTTTTGCGATGGCATATTCTTAAATACAAAAAGTAACAATCGTTATTATAAAATAACTAATGTAGAAAAAGGTAATGAAGGAAGGGCGATGTTTGATTTCTTGAAGGCGCAAGGCATTGAAGTGTCTAATGTTGTAGACTTGGGTGCTAATTACGGCGAGATCAGTCTTTATTTTTCTAGATTTTGTCCTAATGCCAGGGTTTTATCCATTGAAGCATCACCCGACAATTTCGCCATATTTAAAGACAATCTTTCGTTCCAGGTGTTTACTACCGCCAATATTATCGCCTTGAACGAGGCTGTAAGTGATAAACGTGGTTCTGTGAGTATCACGCGAGGCCATGGATCGCAGAATACAATTATTGAACGGCAAGGGCGTGATATGGAAATAGACATCGTGTCCTGTGATACATTAGCATCCCTATTGGATCGCTACGGTTTTAGTCGAGTCGATTTTTTAAAAGTTGACATCGAGGGTGCGGAGCCGCTATTGCTGGATTCAATAAAAGAAAAAATTGAAATTATATCTTCTGTATTGATTGAAGTGGGTAGCAAGCGCGATCATCGTGATTATTTACCCTTGCTAAAAATCATGTGGGATGCAGGCATGAACTGTTTCGTTAGTCTGTATAATACTGTGCCTCTAGACTCCTTTGAAAAAATTGAGAAACTTATTTTAGAGAATAATTCAATAGACCTTTGGTTTGTAAAAAAGGAAACCCATCGCAAAACCCATTAGAGGCTTGACGCGGAATAAGATTTGCGCTAATCTCGGCGCAGGTCTTTTCGCGTTTAACTTCCCGGCACAAGGGGATTGGCATGGTCCAATATGTATGGCTGAATCAATGCATCGCGCAGCTGGCTGCTGCGGATATCGGAGCGATAAATGGCTTGTTGAAACTGCTCAGCCCCAATAGTCCGCAGCTCACGGCCGATGATCTGGCGCGTATCTCGGAAATCCGGGGCATGCACTTGGTCCTGGCGCGTGACTCCGCTAGCGGTGACAGGGTCGTAGGAATGGCGCGGCTCATCGCCGTTCCCATGCTCGTGGGGCACGAGGGCATCATAGAAGACGTGGCAGTTGAACCTGCTTACGGCGGGCGCGGCATCGGAAAAGATTTGATGCAGCAATTGATTGCCCGAGGCAGGGAAGTGGGACTGGTGCGCGTGGTTTTGACCACGTGGCCGGATCGCGAACCTGCGAACCGCCTTTACCATTCCCTGGGGTTCGAGCAATTGGGCGTCAATTATTACCGATTGCGTTTGTAAGGGCAGTGCGTCTAGGCAGGTTTGACAGCCTGCTTTTTTATAAGAAAAAACAGGCTTGAAGCCTGTTGTAAGTCGGTAGCGTTCAGCGGCGCAGATATTCCAGACCTTGCCGGACACTCGCCACGTCGTTGGTATAGTTTTGGATTTTCATTTTTTCCATCTCAAGGCACGTGGCAGCCGTCTTGCGCCTGCCGGACGGGATCGAATCCCAGGGTGCCGTTGCAGCCTGGTTGACGATGCGTCCGGGCCAGGAGACTGCATGCGCGCAATTGAGAAAAGTCAGGAATGCGCGCGGCTGGTAGTAACCGGATCCCACCAGGAGAATGACGCGCCAGTTGTTTTTGGCAGCCAGATCGAGCGTTTTAATCGCCTGGTCGCGCGTGTTCATGGACCGGTCGTCGACCAGGATGCTGTCGGCGGGCACGCCGCGCTCCATAAGCCATGAGCGCATTTCAAGCAATCCGATATTGTCCTCTTCCAGCCTGGCATCAGGGCCCAGCAGCACGTTATTGCCGGTCAGCAGGATAACGGGCGCAAAACCGGCCTGGAACAGTTCCAGAGTTTTCGGCCCCCGATCCAGGCGGTCGCCTTGCAGCCAAACGATGGCGTCGGCTTTTTCCGGCGCTTGCGCGAGCGTCAGGCGCAGAAGCTCCTGAAAGTCTGTTTCGGTCGGGTTCATCTTACAATGCTCCTGACCAGGTGAAACGCCTCCGCCAGGCGCAGTCCTGATTCCAGTCCGCGGTATTGCGCCAGGATTTTGACGCCCTCGGGCGAACGCGGGTGCGGGTAACTCCTCATCTCCGATTCATAACAGGCCAGAGCCTTCAGCTTGTCTTCCATTTCGGATTCGACGTCCACGAAACGATTCGGCCTGAAGGCGCTGTTTTCGTTGCTCTGCCATTCGGTTGATGACAACGTCTCGAAGGTCAGGATTTCCCGGGGCGCGAAATCGTTGCACGGTCTGCAGGCCGTGAGCACGGACTGGAAAGTCAGGCGGTGATCGATGTTCAGATCGCCGCCGTGGTGCGTGTATACGATGTCGGGTTTTACGGCTTTCACCGCATCCTCGACCGCTTTGGCGATTGCCAGCAAACTGACCGTGTCGAAAGCGTTATCCGGGAAGTCGCTGAAGCGGACGTCTGTAAAACCGATGATCCGTCCGGCTTTGTTTGCCTGGTTTTTCAGCCGGTCGACTTCTTGAGACGAGCCGTCTGTGCGCGACATGGCGCCTTGTCCGAGAATGCAGGCAAAAACCGCATCGCCGGCCTTGGCGTGTTTGCGGAGCGTGGCTCCGGCGCCCAACAGTTCGTCGTCCGGGTGAGCGGCGACAATGAGGATGGTTTTCATATCATTTTATCGTCTTGATGGTGACGCGGGCGTTCAGGTTTTCCCCGTCCAATTTCGCCTGGTCGAATTCCAGCCGCAGCGGTCCGATTTCCAGAAACGCCCGCGGATAGCCTTCGCCGTCCAGCATGCGGATATGATCGTACGCCTTACGCAAGCCGTCAATGCCCGCCATGTCGCTCTCCTCGGGCTTTCTGCGCGGGAAGACCACGGGCGTTCCGGTCTGCGGCACGGGCGCCGATTCGCGGGCCGCGATGTCGCGGATCATGCGGAAGACGATAGGAGCACAGCGCCGGAATATCTCATCGGCCGTGCCCTCCAGCGTAAGCGGCTGCTTTTCGTAGACGTCCCCGCCATCCAGTACGCCGCTCACGCGGATGGCGCTGATTTTGGTTTCCGTATGGCCGCGCGTTATCAGGTTTTGCAACGGACTGCCGCCCCTGCCATATGGCAGATCGGTCATATGGAAGACCACGCACTCGTAATTTTCGTAGATTTCTTTGGGAATAATCCACGACCAGTGCGGGAAAAACACATAGCGCGGCTTGATGGCTTCAAGTAATTCGGGAGTCAGTTCCTTTTTATCCGTGATCAGATGCCAGACGTTGCCCGAATCCGCGTCGCGCAGTTCGTTGAACCGTTCGATGTTCCAGGATTTTACCGTGGCCACGACGTAGTGGGTCATAGCTGGATTTTCTCCCAGGTAATGGGCGTGCCGTAAGGAATGTAGCAGGCCGCCGTCTTGCCGAGAATTTCCGGCAGATGTTTGGGCGCCAGACCGTGTCCCGGCCTGATGCAGCGGACATTGTCACGCATGACGGTCTCGCCTTGTTTGATGTCTTTGACCGCGAACAACGAACGGCGGAACGTGACATTTTCGGTTTCGTCCTCCGTAACGTCGTAGGTCGGTGAACCTATTGCGCCTTCGGCCGTCCGAATTTCCTTTACCAGGGCCGTTAGCTCGTGCGGTTCAAGCGAGAAAGCCGCGTCCGGCCCGCCATCAGAGCGCCGCAGAGTGAAGTGTTTCTCCACTATGCGCGCACCCAAGGCTACTGCAGCTATCGCCGCCGTCGTGCCAAGGGTATGATCGGACAATCCGACCGTCACGCCAAAACGCTTGGCCAGATCCGGGATGGTCGACAGGTTCATGTTTTCAGCCTTGGCCGGGTATGCGCTGACGCAATGCAGGACGGCCGTCTCGGGGCAGCCGGCATCGTTAAGAGCGCTCAACGCCTCTTGCAAAGTGTCGAGCGACGTCATGCCGCGCGAGATGATGACAGGTTTGTGCGTCCGGCCAATGTGTCGCAACAGTTCCAGGTCTCCGGTTTCGAACGAGGCCACCTTGTACAGCGGTACGTCGAGTTGCTCCAGAAAATCTACGGCAGTGGAATCGAAGGGCGTGGAAAAACAGACCAGGCCCGCCGCCTTGGCGCGCTTCATGATCTGTTCCTGCCACTCCCATGGCGTATAAGCTTTGCCGTATAGGTCGTAAAGCGTCTGGCCTTTCCACGCGTCATTGACCGTAATCTGGAAGTATTCGTTGTCGCACGGAATGGTCATGGTGTCGGGCGTGTAAGTCTGGAGCTTGATGGCATCAACGCCGCTTTTGGCGGCCGCGTCTACCAGCTCCAGCGCCCGGCCAAGATTCTGGTTGTGGTTGCCGGACATTTCAGCGACGATAAAAGTCGGTTGGTCCGGACCGATTTTACGCAAGCCTTTGGGCGTTTGGATATGCATATTCATCATCTCCAAAATTCGTTTTTCGAGGTTCGATTGTGCATTTGAACGTAATACATATGTAAGCAGAAAAATCTCTCAGTGTCCATAGTTGTAACATACTAGCGCTTAAGCCAGCGTAGTCCAAGCTCAAGGAGGCACGGCAATGATATTTTATCTTGGTTAACACCATTTTTTGGCTTGACTAGCCGAATTCATAAGACTACAATTAGCGAATAATGATGACTGCTATCTATGAATAAATTGGCGATTTTGGAGGGAAGAACGAATCCATTGGTCGAAAGGCCGTACAATTCTATTGGAGAGGAGGAGGTTAAGGCAGCCGAACAAGCCGTCAGGTCCTCGCCGCTATCTGGTTTTGTCGGGAGGGCTGGCGAGGCATTTTTAGGCGGTCGGTATGTCAAAAAGCTTGAGAATGATTTTAAAGAACGTTTTAAAGTTTCATACGCCGTGTCTTTCAATTCGGCGACCACGGCATTGCAGGCGGCTGTTGCGGCATTAGGCATTGGTCCGGGGGATGAGGTTGTTACTTCGCCTTTTACCATGGCGGCTACATCCGCGGCCATACTTTTGAACAATGCCATACCGGTTTTTGCGGATGTGGACCAGGATAGTTTTTGTTTGGATCCTGCCAGTGTGGAATCGCGGATCACTACACGCACCAAGGCGATTCTGGCGGTAAATATTTTTGGCGGTTCGGCGGACTATGCGGCGTTATCCGATATCGCTAAACGGCAGGATTTGAAAATAATAGAAGACAGCGCTCAGGCGCCAGGCGGGATGTTTGACGGTAAATACACCGGGACGATCGGTGACGTTGGTGTCTATAGTTTAAATATCCACAAAGTAATCCAATGCGGTGAGGGCGGCGTGTTGGTGGCGAAAGATGAAAATGTCGCATATCGCGCACAGCTTGTCCGCAATCACGGGGAAGTCGTAGTTGATGATCTTGGTCAAAGTGAGCCGTTGGTGGGCAGTAATTATCGGTTGAGCGAAGTGCATGCGGCTATAGCCATAGAGCAATTAAAGAAGTTGGACGGATTTAACGAATATCGGCGCGAGATGGCCGAATATCTGACCGGTCGCATGGAGGAAGTGTCCTGGTTGGTTCCGTGCAAGGTCGAAAAAAATATAAAACATGTTTATTACGTATATCCGTTCCGATATTTGCCACATGTACTGGGTTTGAAACGCGAGACGCTAGCAGCCGCCTTGTTGCAAGAAGGGTACAGGATTTCCCAAGGTTATCAAAAACCTTTATATTTGCTTTCACTGTATCAGGACAAAAGACCCTATCCGCGTTCCCAGTTTCCGTTCGTGTCCGGCGATTATCCGACCGAAGTGAGTTATGCAAAAGGCCTGTGTCCGACCGCGGAGCGTTTATATGAAAAGGAGATGTTATATACAACCATGTTCCAGCCGCCGAATAACAAGGGCACGATTGACGGTTTTATTGACGCGTTGAAACTGATTGAATTGCAGGTTGAGGATTTGCGTGCGTATGAAGCCAAGGGCTAAAGCGCTGTTCGTGGCCGAAGATGTCGGCGGATGTAAGGCGCTAATTCCGGTTTATAAATCATTTAGCGCAAATCATCCGGCCCGCATGGTTGCCGGAAGCGCTTGCCGCGCTCTATTCAAAGGCAAAGTTGTGCATGTCATGCGGTCGAATCAGGATCGCGAAGCGCTGCTGAAAAGGGAATTGGCAGTTTTTAAACCGGATTTAGTCGTAACTTGCCCGGGTCCATGGCTTTTGAATCTGGATAAGATTGCAATCAGGATGGCCAAGGAATCCGGTATTAAGTCCGTAGGTTTGATCGATTATTGGATGAATTACGCAGCGCGTTTCAGTGATGTGCGAACTGAAAATTTGGCCTACGTACCGGATGTCATATGCGCCATCGACCGAGATTGCGCGCGGTTTTTACGAAAAGCCGGCATTGCGTCTGACAGGATATTTATAACAGGCAACCCTAACCTGGACGGGCGGAAGCGCATTAAAGCCTTTGCAGGCAAACCGCAAATCGCGTTTTTTTCACAACCCTTTTCCGAATTGAGGCGAAAGGATCCCGGACTGGCAAGCGGATTGGATGAAAAGATTGTCTTTAAAGATGTGTTGGATGCGCTTGATGCAGCTGGAGTCGCGGGCGACGTGGTGATCAAACATCATCCTAGGACGGTCGATGCAAAGATTTTTAATGCAATCGCCAAAGGCAGCAAGCGCAAAATTACGGTTGATACAAAAACTTCGTCCGACGCCCTGATTGCCAAATGCGACTTGGTCATCGGTATGAATTCAATGGTTTTATTTGAAGCGGCATTGGCCGGCAAGCCGGTATTGAGCTATCAGCCTGGTTTGAAGAATAAAGATCCTCTGCGCAGCAACAGGACCGGTCTGACCATTCCGGTATACGCGAAAAAGAATTTGTTGCCCGCATTGGAAGCTATCAACGACCGCGATAAAACCAAAAAGCGCGAGGCTGTACGACGCCGGTTCGTCGATGCTGGCGCTACCAAAAAAGTAATGAATGTAATTCTTAATATCGTATGAACATAATTTGCATCATTCAGGCAAGGATGGGATCGACGCGCTTGCCGGGTAAAGTATTGCTGGATCTTGAGGGCAAGCCTGTCCTTAACCGAGTTTTGGACAGAGTTTTGGAATCAAAGTTATTGACCGGAGTGGTAGTGGCGACCACGGAACAGAAAGCGGACGATGCGATTTTTAAGTCGGCTGACGGTTATGCCGGCAAAGTTTCTGTGTTCCGCGGCTCAGAGACGGACGTGCTTGACAGGTATTATCAGGCGGCTCTGGAGTCCAAAGCGGACGCGGTGGTTCGCATCACCTCCGATTGCCCGTTGATCGACGCCGAGGTGATTGACCAGGTCGTGCAAGCGTATATGGATGATCCGTCGCTTGATTATGTGGCTAACGTCATGGGCAGGAGGACTTATCCGCGCGGTTTGGACGTCGAACTGATCGCTTTCCCGGTTTTAAAACGCGTCTGGCAAACGGCCAAGGATCAGGGGGAGCGTGAGCATGTCACGCTTTACGTATACCGGCACCCGACCGAATTTAAGGCGAAAAAAATCAGAAACCCGCAAGACTATTCTTTTCATCGTTGGACGTTGGACGTTCCTGAGGATTACGCCCTGATAAAAAAAATATATTCCTCGTTGTATCCCGGCAATTCCCATTTTAAATTTGCGGACGTATTGAAATTGTTTGAAATACAACCTGATTTGATAAAAATGAATCAAACCAGTATGCAACATAATTATCAGCCTTTGAAAATCGTGGCCTGCATTCAAGCCCGCATGGGATCCACGCGTTTGCCCAAGAAAGTTCTGATGGATATCAACGGACTGCCGACAATAGTTCAAATCGCCAATCGTCTCAAGTCCTGCGAATACGTCGACGAGGTTGTCGTGTCGACGTCTGACAGGGAAGAGAATAGAGTGATTTTGGAATGTGCCGAGCAAAACCATCTGCCCGTTTACGCCGGAAGCGAGGATGATATTGTGGACCGCATGCAGCAGACGGCTAAAAAGTTCGGCGCCTCCGCCTTGGTGCGAATTACCGCCGACTGTCCTCTGGTAGATCCTAAATTGGTTGATGAAATAATAAGATATTATCTGGACGACAGGTCGCTCGATTTTGTGACCAATGTGTTGCCGCCGACATATCCGGACGGTTTGGATATCGAGCTTATCAGTGCGGAGGGCTTGCAACGATTATGGGATCGGACGCGGGGAGACGCAATGCGCAGCGAATGGTACAACCACGACATCCGTAACAATCCAGACATGTACAAAATAAAGAATTTGAGTCAAGCCGCGGACATGTCAAAAATGCGCTGGACCGTAGACTATGCGGAGGATTTGGAGTTGGTACGCGAGGTATACAGATCGTTATCGTCCCATGGGGAAATTTTTTACATGAACGACATATTGAAGTTGCTTGAGGAAAACCCGCAATTGGTGGCACTGAACGAGAAATACGTGCGTGACGAAGCGTATTATGCCGCTTTGGCCGCGCAAAAACTTAAAAACGAACAGGTATGAAGAAATACAGAGCAGCCGTCATAGGATGCGGGAAGATCGGAGCCGATCCCGGGCGTTACAGCCAAAAGGTTCAGCCATGGACCCATGCCAGCATTTTTTTCAATCATGACAGTACCGATCTGGTGGGTTTTATGGACATGGATTCGTCGCGCCAGGAGAAATTGTCGCAGGATTTTCCCGGCATTCCGTTTTTTACGGATGCGCGACAGATGATGATGCAGACAAAACCGGACATTGTTTCGGTAGCCACCAATTCCGGTTCCCACGCACAAATCGTGGAACTGGTGTCAGAATATCCGGTTAAAGCCATACTGTGCGAGAAGCCAATCGCGAAAAGCGTGGCCGAGGGTGAACGGATGGTGGCGAAATGCAAGGAAAAGGGCATACAGCTCTTTATTAACCACATGCGTCGTTTTGACCCCGAGATACGCGCGGCCAAAGAACGAATAAAAGATTTAGGTACGGTTATGCAGGCGCAGGCCTATTATTATCGCGGTCTGTTCAACAACGGAACGCATACCGTGGATCTGTTGCGTTATTTTTTAGGTGATGTCATCCAGGTTGTGGCCATAAAAAATCCCAATACGGGCGGGAATTACGCCGACTTACCGGGAGAGATGGATGTCGATGCCATGCTGGTGTTTGCCTCCGGGGCGCATGCGGCGCTGCAGGCATTGGATGCTGAAAATTACAGCTGCTCCGACATCATCTTTATGGCTAAAAAAGGACGAATGGGCATTCGCCATTTCGGTTTTCGTATTGAAGAAACCGGTTTGAAACCGTGCTCTATTTTTAAAGGCCATAACGAATTAGACGATTTGGCGCCAAGGTATCGGGGCGAAGCGCGCAGCCTGATGCTGCCAGCGGTTACGCACATTATCGATTGTCTGGAGGGCCGCGATAAATCGGTCAGCACCGGCGAGGACGGTTTGGCTGCTATGCGGGTTTTGGAGGCGATCGCTCGCAGCGCCGATGAAGGCGGCCTGCCGGTATCCTTGGTTAAGTGACTTCAATATTGGCTAAGATCGCAGTGTCTAAATAATACGGCAGAATTTATTTATTAATAAATTATCGGTATTAAGGGCGTTTGTCGTGGGTGTGTCATTAAAAGTAGAATTAGCCAGTAGGGACTCTTGACTTTTTGCTATTAACCATGCTAGTTTTGGTATCTAGAATGTACCGGGATGATTAAGGAGGAGATGAATGAAGGCGCACTTTCTCAAGGGCACGGAAAAGGAAAAGCGATGTATAAGTCTGGCGGCCGTTGACCTGTCAGACGACAGCGAAGACCTGTCCAAAATTCAGGGGTGGTTGAATGACCCGGATGTCACGTATTTCATGATGTACGGCCAATTGCCCACAAACAAAGACCAGGCGCGCGCGATAATTTCCGAACAGGTAAATTCGTCGCGCAACGTAGTGTTTATGGTCAGGGTGGATAACGGCGAAAGTCCGGCAGAGATTGTGGGTTTTGCCGGCTTGTACGACATCAGCCTGACGGCGCGGCGTGCGGAATTCCGTATAATGATCGGTGAGAAGTCCTATTGGGGAAAGGGTCTCGGCACCGAAGTCACGGAAATGTTAACGTTCTATGGTTTCGATCGCCTCAACCTGAACCGCATCTTCTTAGGCGTTGTTTCCGACAATGCCGGTGCGGTCAAGGCCTACAAAAAGGCTGGATACGTGGAGGAAGGCGTGTTGCGTCAGGACGTTTACCGCAATAGTCGTTATTACGACGACGTGCGGATGGCTATCCTGCGCGAGGATTACTACGCGAAACTTTACGCCGCGCACAAGGATCGCTTCGATCCGAAGAAAGACGCTTAACCAACCACTGCGGTTGGTTTTTATTTTTTAGATCCAATCAATTTTAAAATTGAACTGGCGCGATTTGTCCAGGTAAAATTTTTAACGGCATTATTTGCTTTTACGGATTTTCTGTAAGCATTCTCATCATCGAGACATTGTTCGATCGAGTTTGCCAGCGATGAAGGGTCGTCGGGGGCAAAGAAGTACGCGTCTTCATCATTTAATATCTCCCTCACGCTCGGCAGATCGCTGGCCACGATGGGCGTGCCGCTGGCCATGTATTCGAAAAGCTTGAGCGGCGAAGTATGGCGGGCCGAGATGGCGTCTTTTGCCGAGTTGGGCATGACCAGGACGTCAGCGGCCTTGAGCCAAAGCGCCACCGTGTCTCGCGGAACATTCGGTATATTGGTAAAACGGGGATTTTGATATTTGCCGCGGAAGTCGGTGATGCTTTCGGGCGTACCGCCGACAAAGTACACGTCAACTTCCGCGCTGAGTTTGTCGGCCGTCAATGCCAGAGTGTCCACGCCTTTCCAGGCGATCAATTGTCCGGTGTAAACCACGGCTTTTCGGTCGGGCGGCAATCCCAGTTTGCGTTTTGCCTGGTCCTTGTCGATCTGAATGTCAAATGTTTTCAGATCCACGCCATCGGGCGCGACCAGGATTTTATTTTCGGGAATTTTAAACTCAGCCGTCAGCTCGGACTTAAGCCCGTGCGTAATTGCGGCGATGAGCATTGTCCGACGGAGCATGGAGGCATAAATGCTTTTGAATTTCTCAGGCAGCTGGTGGCATTCGAATACGGTGCGGTAACCGCGCCGAGAAAAAAGCCAGGCCAATTCAGGCGTGCGAGTATAAACGATGGTGTCTTTGGGCAGGGGAGTCAGGCAGC
>Ga0209048_10003191_pt1 | contig 16036 bp, 16 predicted proteins | sample FrelakmetCRP12CR_FD_187146 | JGI IMG/M metagenome (GOLD analysis project Ga0209048, IMG submission 187146) | Freshwater lake sediment microbial communities from the University of Notre Dame, USA, for methane emissions studies - CRP12 CR (SPAdes)... | ecosystem: Environmental > Aquatic >... | reverse complement strand
CACGAACCACGAACCACGAACCACGAACCACGAACCACGAACCACGAACCACGAACCACGAACCACGAACCACGAACCACGAACCACGAGTCACGGAATCTCATACTCATAATCGATGCTCATCGGAGCGTGATCGGAGAAGCGCTTCGCTAGATAGATCTGCGTGCGGGTCGCCTTTGCGGCTATTCCCGGTGTGGCGAGTTGATAGTCCAGGCGCCACCCAACGTTGTTTGCCCAGGCTTGCCCGCGGTTCGACCACCAGGTGTACTGCTCCGGCCTCGGGTCGAGGCGGCGGAAAACGTCTACATAGCCCAGGATATCGATCACCCCCGTGAGCCACGCCCTCTCCTCGGGGAGGAAGCCTGGATTCTTTTGGTTCGAACGCCAATTCTTCAGATCGATTTCCTTGTGCGCAATGTTCCAGTCAGCGCAGATGATTACGTCGCGGCCGCTCTTTGCCAGACGTTCCAGTGGCGCGATAGCACGCTCGAGGAAGCTGAATTTGATCGCCAACCGCTCAGGTGAACTGGAGCCCGACGGCACGTACAGGGAGACAACGCTCAGATTTCCGAACCTGGCCTCGATATATCTGCCTTCCGCATCGATATCCGGAATGCCGAGCCCTTGCACCACTTCGTCGGGTTGTTTGCGGCAGTACAGACCTACGCCGCTGTATCCTTTCCGGTCCGAGAAATGAAAGTAGCCTCGGAGAGGGTGAGGTGCGCGCATGGCGTCGGTCAGATCGGGGCTCTGCGCTTTTATTTCCTGCAAGCACACGACGTCGGCGTCGTGTATACCGAGCCATTCGAGGCAGCCTTTGTTGACGGCGGAGCGGATGCCGTTAAGATTGAGTGTCGTGATGCGCACGGTTGATGACCAATGATTGAGGATTCTGGATTTCGAGGCGAGTTCATTGAATTCGCGTTAGCGCGGGAGGTTCTGCGTTTTGGCGAATTCAAGACCAAGGCCGGACGGCTTTCGCCATATTTTTTTAACGCCGGCTTGTTCAATGATGGCGAAGCATTGCGCCGGTTGGGCCAATTCTACGCCAAGGCGATTCTGTCGGCGGGTATCGAGTTCGATTTGCTCTTCGGCCCCGCCTACAAGGGTATTCCATTGGTGACGACCACCGCCGTCGCGCTCGCCGAAAATGGGCGAAATGTGCCGATCTGCTTCAATCGCAAGGAAGCTAAGGATCACGGCGAAGGCGGGATGACGGTCGGGGCGCCGCTGGCAGGGCGTGTGCTCATTATTGACGACGTCATCTCCGCAGGCACCTCTGTACGAGAGTCGGTGGATCTGATTCGTCAGAGTGGGGCAATTCCGTGCGGTGTCGTGATCGCGCTGGATCGGATGGAGCGGGGTACTGGGAAGCTCTCTGCCGTTCAGGAGGTGCAACAAACCTTTCACCTTCCCGTCGTCAGCATCGCGACCCTCGATGATTTGATTGTGTATCTGGAAGCGCGCGGCGCAATGGCACGCGAGTTGCAGGCAGTAAGGGGTTACCGTAGTCAGTACGGAGTTTGATCTTATGCGACTAAATCCCCCTGCCGCTGCCGTTTTGGCTCTGATCCTGGCGTTGGCGTTGACCAATGCTGCCGGTGCCGTACAGGCTGGCGAGAGAATCTACAAATGGGTCGACGAGAAGGGCGTTACCCACTATGGCCAAACCATCCCGACCGAATACCGGGATCAGGCCGCGTCGGAAATGAACAGGCAAGGCCTGACGGTGAAGAAAATCGACGCCGTTGCCGTGGTCACACCGGATCAGCGCAGAGTCGCGGAAGAGCGAGCGCAGCGCGACCGTGACGAGCAAAAACGTCAATTCGAGCAGCGTCGCAGGGACGTTGCCCTGGTGAACACATACACCAGTACGCGCGAGATCGATGATGCGCGCGAACGCAGTCTGGCCTTGCCAATCCAGGCGATAAAAGGTGTGGAGCCGCGACTGAAAAAGGCGCAAGAAAAGTTGACCGCGCTGCAGGGGCAGATGGAAAACATCAGACACTCCGGCAAGACGGTACCGGATACGCTACAGGACGAGAGCAACGAACAGAAGCTCGAGGTGGATTCATTGCGCTCAGAGAAAGAGCGATACGAAGGCCAGATCGCGGCGATCCGTGGCAAATTCGAAAACGACAAGAAGCGGTACGTCGAGCTCAGCGAGGCAGGACCGCCTCACTAGTTAGTGGCTGTGGCACGTGGTTCGTGACTTGAGAGCCATGCCTCGTGGTAAACCCCTTTGTCGACCCTCCGACTGGCTGCTAGGCAGCCAGTTTTCGTTTCAAGATCTCATTGATCTGGGCGGGATTGGCCTTCCCCTGGGAGGCCTTCATGGCCTGTCCGACCAGGAAGTTGAAGGCTTTCTCTCGGCCGGCGCGGTACTCCGAAACTTGGCCGGGATTCGCAGCCAAAACGCCATCGACGATTTTCTCCAGCGCGCCCGTGTCGGAGATCTGTCGTAAGCCGCGTTCCGAAATCACGGCGTCGGCCTCGACATTCGTGTTCCACATGGCTTCAAACACGTCCTTGGCAGTGCGGCCGGAAATCGTGTTGTCCTGAATCCGTTTCAGCAATCCTGCCAGCCGTTGACTGCTGATGGGGGAAGCGCCGATCTCGAGAGATGCTCGTTTCAGCGCTGCGCTCAGCTCACCCATGACCCAACTGGCGGCGAGCTTGTGCAAACCCCCGGAAGACTTCACTAACGCCTCGTAGTAACTCGCCATCTCGCGAGTTTGCGTCAAAACATTTGCCTCATACGGTGAGAGCCCGAATTCCTTGATCAGACGCTCGCGCATCGCTTGGGGCAGCTCAGGCAGCGATCGCTTGACGCTGGCGATCCAGTCCTCACTCACCTCCAGCGGCAAGAGATCCGGGTCCGGAAAGTAACGGTAGTCCTGTGCGTCTTCCTTCGAGCGCATAGAGCGAGTCTCGTCGCGATCGGGATCGTACAGCCTGGTCTCCTGAACGATCACGCCACCATCTTCCAGGATCTCGATCTGGCGCCGCGTCTCGTACTCGATAGCGCGTTCCATGAAGCGGAACGAATTCAAATTCTTTATCTCGCAACGCGTACCGAGCTTGTCAGTGCCCTTGCGTCGCACCGATACGTTGGCGTCGCAGCGGAACGAGCCTTCCTGCATGTTTCCGTCGCAGATATCGATCCAGCGCACCAACGCGTGCAAGGCCTTGGCATAGGCTATCGCCTCCGCCGCCGAGCGCATCTCGGGTTCGGACACGATTTCCAGCAAGGGCGTGCCGGCCCGATTGAGGTCAATACCGCTCATCCCGTGGAAATCTTCATGCAGGGATTTGCCGGCGTCTTCTTCGAGGTGCGCGCGAGTGAGTTGTATGGTCTTTTCTTCGTCGCCAACGTGTATCCGAACTTTTCCGCCCAGCACGATCGGCGACTCGTACTGACTGATCTGGTAGCCCTTGGGAAGGTCGGGGTAAAAGTAGTTCTTACGGGCGAACACCGATCGGCGGTTGATGTGTCCACTGACGGCCAGACCGAATCGGATGGCCCGCTCCACGGCCCCGCGGTTGGGAACCGGGAGGGAGCCAGGTAGCGCAATGTCCACGCCGCAAGCATGCGTGTTGGGGGCGGCGCCGAACGCAGTCGATGCGCCGGAGAATATCTTCGACACGGTCGATAGCTGAGCGTGCGTCTCCAGCCCGATCACGACTTCCCAATTCATGTGCGAATCCCTTCGACCCCTGACGGCATTCGCAGATGCCAGTCGGTGTCACGCTGGAACTGATGCGCAGTGTTGAGCATGCGAGCTTCGTCGAAATAGTTGCCGATGATCTGCAGTCCGACTGGCCGTCCGCCTTCTCCGAATCCACAGGGGATGGACATTCCGGGGAGGCCGGCGAGGTTGACGCCGATGGTGTAGATGTCGGACAGATACATCTGGACCGGATCGCCGCTCTTGGCGCCCAAGTCGAAAGCGACACTGGGGGAAGTCGGTCCGAGGATGAGGTCGCAATGCTCGAAGGCCTGGGTAAAGTCGCGCGCGATCAAACGGCGGATCCTTTGTGCCTGCAGATAGTAGGCGTCGTAGTAGCCGTGTGAGAGTACGTAGGTCCCGATCAAAATGCGGCGCTTGACTTCGGGACCGAAGCCCTCGGCGCGGCTCTTCATGTACATCTCGCGCAGATCCCGGTAGTCCGTTGCGCGATAGCCATAACGGGCACCGTCGTACCGCGCAAGATTGCTGGAGGCCTCCGCGGGCGCCAGGACATAGTAAGCCGGCACCGCAAGCTGGGTGTTCGGCAGCGAAATCTCCACAATCTCGCAACCCATTCCGCGAAATTGCGCGACCGCAGCGTCGATGGCGCGAGCGACGTCCGCATTCAGCCCTGCGGCGAAATATTCCTTCGGAAGTCCGAGACGCAAGCTTTTGACGGACCGCTCCAGATTTCTGGAGTAGTCCTCGGGCGCCCGTTCCAGCGAGGTCGAGTCGCGCGCATCGAATCCCGCCATCGTGTTCAACAGCAAGGCCAGATCGGCGGCGGACTTCGCCATTGGGCCGCCCTGATCCAGACTGGAGGCGTAAGCAATCATCCCGTAACGCGATACCACACCATAGGTCGGTTTTAGTCCAGAGATCCCGCACAGCGATGCCGGCAGGCGGATGGAGCCACCCGTGTCCGTTCCGGTGGCGGCAGGTGCAAGTCTGGCCGCCACCGCGCAGGCCGATCCGCCGGAACTGCCGCCCGGGACAGCGGTTGTATCCCAGGGGTTTCGCACCGGGCCATAGTAGGACGTCTCGCTGGAGGATCCCATGGCGAACTCGTCCATGTTGGTCTTGCCAAGAACGACGGCGCCGGCAGCCTCGAAGCGCTCCACTACGTGGGCGTCATAGGGAGCAACGAAGTTGGCCAGCATCCGGGACCCGCAGGTCGTCAACCACCCTTTTGTGCAGAAGATGTCTTTGTGAGCGATCGGAATGCCGGTGAGGGGTTGCGCGTCGCCGCGTGCGATGCGCGCATCCGCGGCCCGTGCCTGCTCGAGACTACGGGTCGGATCCAGCGTAATGAACGCGTTCAGCGCGGGATTGAGGCTATGCGCGCGATCGATGAAGAGTTGTGTAAGCTCAGCACTCGAGATCTTGCGGGCGGACAACGCCTGTGACAGTTCGGTGAGGGTGGCGTTTAGCAAATTGCTTCTCGAAGATGGGCCGGTACGGGGGCGCGCGAATCTAGGCGCCTGGCTGGCCAGGGGTCGGCTACTCGATGACTTTCGGGACCAGGTACAACCCTGCCTCTGTCTGCGGGGCCACGGATTGAAACAGTTCGTGCTGGTCGGGCTCGGAAACAGCGTCGGGACGCAGCCTGAGCATGACGTCCTGTGCGTGGGACATCGGTTCGACGTTTTTTGTGTTCGCCGACCTCATCTGTTCGATGAGTGCAAACACGCCGTTTAGTTCTACCAGTGCTTGCTCCGCCTCTGGCTCGGTGACAGACAAGCGCGCGAGCACTGCGATGCGTTTGACGTCGTCCAGGGAGAGAGGCATCGCGGAAGTCGACTGAAAAAAAGTTCGTGGTGCCACGCGCGAGCCTCAAGTCGAGGCGCTGGCGTGACGATTATCTGCTGCATCGCTGGGGTGCGCCACAGGGCGCTTTCTCCATGCGAGCTAACTGCGTTATTATAACTGCTTTAAATTTACTCTCGTAGTCTCCGAGACCTACGCTGAAAACCTAACCGGGAGCTTCATGTTCGGATTCCTTGGCGGCTACTTCTCGAACGATCTTGCCATCGACCTTGGCACCGCAAACACGCTGATCTACGTGCAGGGCAAGGGCATCGTGCTGAACGAGCCATCTGTCGTCGCGATCCGCCAGGAAGGCGGACCCAACGGCAAGAAGGTCATCCAGGAAGTCGGGTTGGCGGCCAAGCAGATGCTGGGGCGCACACCGGGCAACATCATCGCGATCCGCCCGATGAAGGACGGCGTGATCGCGGACTTCACGGTGACCGAGCAGATGCTCAAGCAGTTCATCAAGAAGGTGCACGATAATCGCCTGTTCTCGCCGAGTCCGCGCATCGTCATTTGCGTACCGTGTGGGTCGACCCAGGTGGAACGGCGCGCCATCCGCGAGTCCGCCTACGGCGCCGGTGCACGCAAGGTGGAACTGATCGAAGAGCCAATGGCGGCAGCGATCGGTGCCGGCCTTCCCGTGGACGAGGCGACCGGATCCATGGTCGTGGATATCGGTGGCGGGACCACCGAAGTGGGGGTGATTTCGCTTGGCGGTATCGTGTATGCGGGATCGGTGCGGGTAGGCGGGGATAAGTTCGATGAGGCGATCATCAACTATATCCGGCGCAATTACGGCATGCTCATTGGCGAGACCACCGCGGAAGAGATCAAGAAAGAGATCGGTTCTGCCTTCCCCGGCAGTGAGGTTCGTGAGAAGGAGGTCAAGGGGCGCAATCTAGCGGAGGGCATTCCGCGCAGCTTCACCATTTCCAGCAACGAAATCCTGGAAGCCCTGACCGAACCGCTGAACAGCATCGTGAGCGCGGTCAAATCCGCACTCGAACAGACCCCGCCGGAACTTGGCGCGGACATTGCTGAGAAAGGCATGGTGCTCACCGGTGGCGGTGCACTGTTGCGCGACATCGATCGCCTACTGATGGAAGAGACCGGTCTGCCCGTCATTGTCGCCGAGGATCCGTTGACCTGCGTCGTCCGCGGATCGGGCAAGGCGCTCGAGCGCATGGACAAGCTCGGCAGCATCTTCACCAGCGACTAGAGGAGCGGCTGTCCGCAGTCGGGTTTCAACCGGATCAGCCGAGCGGCGCCGGGGCCGCGCAGCTCATTTCTTGTATTGCACGGGACGTCGCCGGTGCGGCGGACTGTTTTGAGCATTGAATGGAATACTCCCCGCCCCCGTTCTTCAAACGCGGCCCCAGCCTTCTCACCCGCTTCGCCTTCTTTTCGCTGCTGTCGGTGGTTCTGCTCGTCTCGGATGCGCGATTGAGCTATCTGTATGTCTTGAGGCAGGTCGTTGCGGTGGTCGTCTACCCGATGCAGAGGCTGTCAGCTATGCCGGGCGAACTGCTGGCCAGGGTCGGCGATTTTTTCGTTACAGCCACCCAGCTTCAACGCGATAACGAGCAGCTCAAACGCCAGAGCCTGCTTGATGCTGCGTCGCTTCAGACTCAGCAAGCCCTTACCAACGAGAACTTGCACCTGCGCCAGTTGCTGGCGATGCGGGAGCGGGTTTCGCGGGAATTTATCGCCGCCGACATACTCTATGGTGCGCGCGACCCTTTCACTCGCCGCGTGGTGGTCGACAAGGGTTTTCAGAATGGAGTAAAGGCTGGGAGCGCCGTGGTAGATCATGCTGGCGTTATTGGTCAGGTCACGCGGGTCTTTCCTTGGCTATCCGAGGTGACTCTTGTGACCGACAAGGAGCAGGCGGTGCCGATCCAGGTGCAGAGGAGCGGCTTGCGCGGCGTGACCTTTGGTATCGGCTACGACGGAACGCTGGAATTGCGCTTCATGCCGGTCAATGCAGACATCCAGAATGGCGACTTGCTGGTGACCTCGGGCATCGACGGGACATATCCATCGGGCCTGCCGGTGGCAATCGTGACTAACATAGAGCGCAACGCCGCTTATGCATTCGCGCGTATTACCTGCACACCGGCGGCAGGTGTAAACAGCTACGGCCAGGTTCTCATCGTGCTGAGCGAGGAGAAGTTGCCGGAAAACCCGATTCCCGCCGACGAGGGCAACGCCAAACCAAAGAAGGCGCGCAAGGGAGCAACGCCTTGATGCGCCTTCCTTCTGCTTCCGCCGGCGCCGCGCCGCCGCAGGAGATCCTGCGGCCGGTGCGCACCAGCTACATCGCCATCACCTTGCTGGTGGCGCTAGCACTCAATGTTCTGATATTGCCGGGATTTCTCCAAATCCTGCGGCCGGATTTCATTGCCCTGACGCTGATCTACTGGGTTGTGTATCACCCGCGCAGGGTCGGATTCTTACCCGCGTGGCTACTCGGGCTGGCGATGGATGTGGCCGACGGCAGCCTGTTTGGTCAGCACGCATTCGCGTACGCCGTTCTCATGTATCTCTCGATCTTGTTGCACAGGCGCATCGTCATGTTTGGCATGCGCCATCAGGTTCTGCACGTGGTCGCGATCCTCGGCGTTGCGCAGCTGGTCATGCTGGTGATCCGCCTGATGGCCGGTGCGGACTTTCCCAACGTGCTGTACTTTGCCCCGAGCATCGTCGGGGCGCTCGCCTGGCCGCCCCTGTTCAACCTGATCCGCGTTCCACTGCGTCCGCGCGCGGATCCGGACGCCGTCTAGGAAGGCTGGCTGCCGTGAAACTGTTCCGTTCCGCGCGCAAGGAGACCGCCCCTATCGTGCTTGGCGGGGCGAGGCGCGCAGAGCTGCGCGACCACCAGAGGGAGCTGCACAACTTCCAGATGCGCCTGGCCAGCTCGGCTGGTCTGGTGTTGCTGTTTTTTTTCCTGCTGTTGCTACGCTTCGTCTATTTGCAGGTACTCCAGCACGACTATTACCACACGCTGGCTGAGAACAATCGCATCTCCATTGTGCCGATCATTCCCAACCGGGGGCTGATCCTGGATCGCAACGGGGCAGTGCTGGCGCACAACTACGCTGCGTACACGCTGGAGATCACACCGAACAAAGCTGGCGATCTGGAGACCCTGATCAATGAACTGGCGCAGGTCGTGGACGTCAGCCCCAAGGATCGCAAACGCTTCCGCAAATTGCAGGAAGAGGGCCATGACTTCACCAGCCTGCCGATCCGCACGCGTCTCAACGATGAGGAAGTCGCGCGATTCGCAGCCAACAAGTACCGTTTTCCCGGAATAGATATTCGCGCCCGACTGTTTCGCCATTACACCAATGGAGAAGTCGCGTCACATGTGATCGGCTACATCGGGCGCCTGACACAATCGGATCTGGATCGTCTCGAGGATGAAGGAGTCGCCGCGAACTATACCGGCTCGGACTTCATCGGCAAGGTAGGCTTGGAAGGCCGCTACGAGCGCGATCTGCACGGTACCACCGGCTTCGAAGAAGTCGAGACCGATGCGGGCGGGCGCGCGGTCCGCACGCTGCGAAGCACCTTGCCGGTATCGGGAAACAATCTGTTGTTGTCCATCGATGCGCGCTTGCAGGATGTCGCCGAGCGAGTGTTCGGCGAGCACCGCGGAGCCCTCGTCGCGATAGAACCTTCGACCGGTGGCATCCTGGCCTTGGTCAGCAAGCCTGGATTCGATCCCAATCTGTTCGTGGATGGCATCGACCCGCAGAATTGGGAGGCGTTGAACAATTCGCCTGACCACCCGCTGAACAATCGCGCCTTGCAAGGGATGTATCCGCCTGGTTCCACGTTTAAGCCGTTCATGGCGTTGGCTGGACTGGAATTGGGTAAGCGTGCCGCAAGCCACACGATCTACGACCCCGGTTACTTTGTGCTGGGTGGCGCTGGCGGTCACCGCTATCGGGACTGGAAGACCGGTGGGCATGGCATGGTCGATATGCACAAGTCGATCGTTATCTCCTGCGATACCTACTACTACGGTCTGGCGCAGGAGCTGGGCATCGACAACATTCACCAGTTCATCAGCCAGTTCGGCTTCGGCAAGCGCACCGGCATCGATATCGATGGAGAGGTCGCGGGCCTGTTGCCATCTCAGGAGTGGAAGCTCAAACGCTTCAAGCAGAAGTGGTTTGCCGGAGACACTATCTCGGTGGGGATCGGTCAGGGCTACAATCTCGCCACGCCGCTGCAATTGGCTGAAGGCGTTTCGGTACTTGCCAACAACGGTGTGGTATTCCGCCCGCATCTGGTTCGCCATATCCAGAATAGCCAAACGAATGCGCTGACCAGCATCGAGGTGGAACCTGTGGGCACCGTGTCGCTCAAGCCGGAGAATCTGGCGCTAGTGCGCGATGCGATGGTGGACGTGACGCGTCCGGGCGGCACCGCCGGCGCAGCTGGCGCGGGCGCTCTCTACCGCATAGCGGGAAAGACCGGAACCGCGCAGGTCATCGCGATGAAGCAAACCGAGAAGTACGACGAGAAGAAGGTGCTCGAGCGGCACCGCGACCACGCACTGTTCATCGCGTATGCACCCGCAGACGCGCCTACCATTGCGCTGGCGATTCTGGTGGAGAACGGCGGACATGGCGGTTCGACTGCGGCACCCATAGCACGCAAGGTGCTCGACTTCTATCTACTGGGCAAGGACCCGGAAATCAAACCGATCAACGACGAGGATCAGGACGAGCATGATTAGTCGCTTGTTCGCGTTCCTTGGACGGCACGTCGACACCTATTTGCTCGCGGCTATCGGCGCGCTGATGGTGGTAGGCTTGATCACTCTTTACAGCGCCACGGGAGAGAGCTTCAGCCGAGTGGCTGCGCAGATGGCGAATATCGCCGTGGCACTGGTCATCATGTGGATGGCTGCCAACATTCCGCCGCATTACCTCCTGCGACTCGCGTTGCCCGTCTATGTAGTGGGCATGATCATGCTCATTGCGGTCGCTCTGTTCGGAGAAGTTTCCAACGGTGCCCGTCGCTGGCTGCACGTCGGCGTTACGCGGATTCAACCGTCGGAGCTGATGAAAGTGGGAGTTCCCCTGGCGCTCGCCTGGTATTTCGACCGCTACGAGGCCATCCTCAAATTGCGCGACTTCGTGCTCGCGGCTGTCATGGTCCTCATACCGGTGCTGCTGGTGGCTAAGCAGCCGGACCTGGGCACCGCGCTACTGATCGCCGCCGCGGGTTTCTTCGTGATCTTCTTGGCGGGATTGAGCTGGAAAGTTCTGGTCGGACTAGTATTGGCGGGCGTTGGCTGCCTTCCCTTGCTGTGGTCCGTTATGCACGACTATCAGCGACAACGCGTGCTCACCCTCATCGATCCGACCCAGGATCCGCTCGGCTCGGGTTACCACACCATACAAGCGGCGATTGCACTGGGCTCCGGCGGCGTTTTCGGCAAGGGCTGGCTCAATGGTACGCAAGCGCATCTGGATTTTTTGCCCGAGCGAAGTACCGACTTCATCTTCGCGGTGTTCTCCGAAGAGTTCGGCCTGTTCGGAAATCTCATCCTGATGACGCTGTTCCTTTTCGTCATTGGCCGCGGCCTGTTCATCACTTTCAACGCGTCCACGCTGTTCACACGCCTTATCGCCGGTGCGATTACGCTGACTTTCTTCACCTATGTCGCCGTCAACATGGGCATGGTCAGCGGGATTCTCCCGGTCGTCGGTGTGCCCTTGCCCTTGATCAGTTACGGCGGCACTTCTCTGGTGAGCGTACTCTTCGGCATGGGAATCTTGATGAGCATCCATACGCACAAGAGGTTGGTCAAGACGTAGTGACGCAGCTTGTGATCCGCCACTGGTTTGCCCTGCTAGCCCTGTTGGCATTGGCAGCATGCTCTTCCGCACCAACCCGCGAGGAATCTCCCCCACGCAAACCGGGCGGCTACTATCTGGACGACGGTCCTCTTGCAAATCCGCCGAAGGACCTCGATAAAGTCCCGGACGCCCAGCCCAAAGTGGAGCCGATAAAAGCATCCACCGCGCGACCCTACACGGTGATGGGACATACCTATACCCCGATGGGACAGCTCGGTCCCTACAAGGCGGTTGGGATCGCAAGCTGGTATGGCAAGCGATATCACGGGCAGGCGACCGCGTCGGGTGAGACATACGACATGTTCGGGATGACAGCAGCTCATCCGACTTTACCCATTCCCAGCTATGTAAGGGTTACCAGCCTGAAGACAGGGCGCTCGGTTGTCGTGCGAGTCAATGATCGAGGGCCTTTTCACTCGGATCGACTGATCGATCTGTCCTACACGGCGGCCTATAAGCTTGGAATCTTGAGCTACGGCAGTTCGCTGGTAGAAGTGGAGAGTATCCTGCCCGGGGAGATGAGCACGACGACTGCTGCGGCTAAGCCGGACCGTTCAAGCCCGCCGACCGCCTCCGCCGAGACGGCCGATAAACCACTCGCTGCAAGTCAGCGAGAACTTGCCCCTGATACTCTCAGCGCTTCTTCGGCCATCGCCGTGACCGAAGCTGCGCCACCATTGACCCAGGAGGCGGCTGGAGTGTACGTGCAACTTGGTGCTTTCTCGCAGGCCGAAAATGCACGCAGCTTTCTTGCTCACCTGCAGGCCGAACTGGGTTGGCTCTCGGATGTGACCGGCATCTACCGCCGCGATGGAGTCTATCGCGTTCAGGCTGGACCCTACACCGATCGCAGCGAGGCGCTACGAGTCGCCAATCGAATCGAGCAGGCGCTCGACCTGAAACCTGTCCTTATCAACCGTTGAATCCACTATGAGCCAAGCGCTATGCACACTCTGATCTGTGGCTCCATCGCCTACGACACCATCATGGTGTTTGGGGATCGCTTCAAACACCACATCCTTCCCGACCAGATTCACATCCTCAACGTGTCCTTTCTGGTACCGGAGTTGCGCCGCGAGTTCGGGGGCTGCGCCGGCAACATTGCCTATAACCTCCAGCTGCTCGGGGGCAGCCCTCTCATCATGGCCACGGTCGGTGAGGACTATCAACCCTACGAGGACAGACTCGAACGCCTGCAATTGCCCCGCACCCACGTCAGGCAGGTCAAAGGCAGCTACACCGCGCAGGCTTTCATCACCACCGACTTGGACGACAACCAGATAACGGCGTTTCATCCAGGCGCGATGAACCATTCTCATCTGAATCACGTTGGTGATGCACGCAGCGTCAGCCTTGGCATCGTCGCGCCAGATGGCCGGGACGGAATGCTCAACCATGCTCGAGAGTTCAAGGAAGCAGGTATTCCATTCATCTTTGATCCAGGACAGGGCCTGCCCATGTTCAATGGGGAAGAATTGCTGAGCTTCGTCCGGCAGGCCGCGTATGTGGCGGTGAACGACTACGAGGGTCGCCTCCTGGAGGAGCGAACGGGTCAGACGCTCTCGCAACTTTCCCGGTTGGTCAAAGCGCTGATCGTCACCCAAGGCGCGGAGGGCTCGCAGATCCTCGTGGGCGGAGAACCCATCGTGGTTCCCACCGTCAATCCGGACCGGCTGGTGGATCCGACTGGCTGCGGGGATGCATACCGAGCCGGGCTGCTATACGGGATTGCGCAGGGCTACGACTGGCCCAAGACCGGCCGACTCGCGTCCCTCATGGGTTCGATCAAGATTGCGAGCCGCGGAGGGCAGAATCATCAAGTTTCACGTGCCGAAATCGGGAGGCGGTACCAGGAGGCTTTTGGCGATACGCTCTAATGCAAGGAAATTGTCATCGAGTTGTAGTATATTTTTCGTTGGATGTTGTGGCGCACGCGCTGATTTAGGGGAATTCTCCGCGTGTGACTCGAGTTTTTTGGGTCGTCGATCCCTCACGGAGCTAAACAATGCTGCAGACGTCGCGCGAAGGCCATTCTGAAGGACAAGGACACCTGTCCGTGCACCTGGCCCGCTCGAGCTCCGAGATCCGCGAAGCACAGCGGTTGCGCTACCGGGTCTTTGCCGAGGAGTTGGGTGCCCATCTGAACAGCACCGAGGAAGGTGTCGATGAGGATCTGTTCGATCCTTACTGCGAGCACTTGGTCGTGACAGACGAAGAGGCCGGGGAAGTCCTCGGGACCTATCGAATCCTGAGTGGTCTGACGGCGACGCGCCTGGGGGGATTCTATTCTGATCAGGAATTCGATCTTACGCGGCTCGATCACTTGCGCGAGCGCGCGGTCGAATTGGGCCGCTCCTGCGTGCATCCAGATCATCGCCGGAGAGGCGTGATTGGACTGCTGTGGGGCGGGTTGGCGCAATACATGCAAGAGCGCGGCTACGAATACGTGCTAGGGTGCGCCAGCATGAGCATGGCGGACGGCGGCCATGCGGCGACCAGCGCTTTTGCGCGGCTGCGTCAGAAGCATATGAGTCCTGCCGAATACCGGGTGTTTCCTCGTTGTCCGCTGCCGATGGCGGATCTGGACCAGAATGCCTCGCCGATACTGCCACCCTTGATCAAAGCCTATCTGCGCGTGGGGGCGTGGGTTTGTGGCGAGCCCGCCTGGGATCCTGATTTCAATACTGCGGATCTACTTATGATGCTGCCGCTGTCCCAGATAGATCAACGCTACGCGCGCCACTTCTTCATGAGGCATGCCGCCTGACCGGCACGCCCGGCAAACGACCGCTCCGACCCGAGCCTATCGCTTCGCCCGGCTAGTTGTTCACATCCTCTATGGCTGCGCCACGGAGGCGGTGGTATTTCCCTTTGTCAGCCGGGCACGGCAGACTCGAATCATCAAACGGTGGTCGCGCGGCATCCTCAATATCCTCCACGTGCGCGTCCATATTCGGGGGCACGTACCGTCGGCTCACCCGCCGACCATAGTTGTCGCCAACCACGTTTCCTGGCTGGACATCTGGATTCTGCAGGCGGTGTGTCCGTTGCGCCTGGTGGCCAAGTCGGACATCCGGCGCTGGCCCGTTATCGGCTGGCTGGCAGCACGGGCGGGGACGATCTTCATTGAACGTGGCAAGCGCCACGATACGGCACGCATCAACCGCACGATCATGCAGACGCTCGAAGGCGGAGAGCGCGTAGGGATCTTCCCCGAGGGGACGACCTCCGACGGAACACAGATCAGGGCCTTCCACGCCTCGTTATTCCAACCCGCTTTGGGGGCGGGCGCTCGATTGATCACGGCTGCCCTGCGTTATCCACGTCCCGACGGCTCGCCCAATCTGGACGCTTCCTATACGGATGATCGCTCGTTGCTGGAATCCGTGCGCTTGATACTGCGGTCTCGGACGTTGCACGCCGACTTGATTTTCGGCACGGGCATCGAGGTCAGCGGGAAGACCCGCCGTGACTTGGCGCGCGAATGCGAAGAGGCTATTTCTGCCGCTTTAGGCCTGCCAGTCCCCGACAGGAAATCTGGAAAATCTTTCGATCCTCCATCCGCAGCGCTGTCAGACGACGGCCCCAAAGGCAACCCGTATCCAGAGCAAAAAGGTTATCCGAAGCCTGCAGACCCAGTGCCGACCAGTGACCGCAAATGATCGGTGTGTCCCGGCTGCGGCGGCCGGGTGCGGCGAACCAGGGGACATAGCCGCTCGGTAGAGCTTTGATCTGGCCTTTGTGCCCGAATTCCATGGTGCCGTCGGTGGAACACAATCGCAGCCGGGTCATCGCATTGACGATGACGCGCAGCCTATCGTAGCCGGTCAGGCTCTCATTCCAGCGATCGGGTCGATTGCCATACATCTTGGCCAGAAAGCTGCGATAGCTTTCACTTCGTAGCTTCGATTCGACTTCCGCAGCGAGTTCCAGCGCCCGACTCACACTCCAGGAAGGTAGAAGCCCGGCATGGACCATGGCGACACCATTCTCGTAGTGCATGAGGGGCCGATGTCGTAGCCATACCAGCAATTCTTCGCGATCCGGTGCCGCTAGCACATCCTCGACCGTATCGTCGCGACGCAGCTTCTCGAGCCCCTCCGCGACGGTCAGGAGGTGCAGATCGTGATTGCCCAGCACCGTCACTGCGCGTTCACCGAGGCCGCGTACAAACCGCAGCGTGGCGAGCGAGTCCGGACCCCGATTGACCAGGTCGCCAACCAGCCACAGGCGATCGCGAAGCAGGTCGAAACCGATCTCGTCCAGGAGCAACTGCAGCCCCTCGAAACAACCTTGAATATCACCGATCGCGTAGGTAGCCATGGAAGAAAAAGGCGCGGACTCGTCCGCGCCTTCCTCGCGAGTTTAGCTAGGGAAGTTCTACTTGGCCTTTGCGACCATGTAGTCCACCGCGGCTTTGACCTCTGCGTCCGAGAGCGACGCGTTGCCGCCACGGGCGGGCATGGCGCGGATGCCATTTTCGGCGTGCTGATACAGCGTCGCCACGCCTTGGGCGATGCGCGGATGCCAGGCAGCTTTGTCACCCAGCTTCGGCGCGCTCATCAACCCGGCGGCGTGACACATCGCACAGACCTGCTGATACACCTGATCCCC
>Ga0209048_10003190_pt1 | contig 16037 bp, 14 predicted proteins | sample FrelakmetCRP12CR_FD_187146 | JGI IMG/M metagenome (GOLD analysis project Ga0209048, IMG submission 187146) | Freshwater lake sediment microbial communities from the University of Notre Dame, USA, for methane emissions studies - CRP12 CR (SPAdes)... | ecosystem: Environmental > Aquatic >... | reverse complement strand
GCTGCGAGACCTGCCACAAATCGACGACGGCCTTCGGGCCGGGGACGCCGATGAATCACGCGGGGATCACGACCGGCTGTGCGAGCTGCCATGGCGGCGGGTACGCCGGGGTCGTGAGCAAGCCAGCGAACCACGTGACGACCACCGCTCCTTGCGAGAATTGTCACAAGTCCACCACGTCGTTTGTGGGGGCGGCGTTTGATCACACCGGGATCGTGACGGGTTGCGCGACCTGTCATAACGGCACGACCGCGTTGGGTAAGCCGGCGACCCACATTCCGACCACCCTCGGCTGCGAAACCTGCCATAAGTCGACGACGGCCTTTGGGCCGGGCACACCGATGAATCACACCGGGATTACGACCAACTGCGTGTTGTGTCACGGCGGCGGGTACGCCGGGGTCGTGAGCAAACCGGCCAACCACGTCGCAACCACCGCTCCTTGCGAGAATTGTCACAAGTCCACCACGTCGTTTACCGGGGCCGCGTTTAATCACACGGGGATCACGACCGGCTGTGTGACTTGTCATAACGGGACGACGGCATTGGGCAAACCAGCGACCCATTTCCCAACCACTCAAGGCTGCGAAACGTGCCACAAGTCGACGACCGCGTTCGGACCGGGGACGCCGATGAATCATACGGGGATCACGACCGGCTGCGCGACTTGTCATAGCGGCGGGTCCGCCGGGGTCGTGAGCAAGCCGGCGAACCACTTCCCAACCACCGCCGCGTGCGAGACATGTCACAAGTCGACAACCTCATTTGCAGGGACCACCTATAACCATGCGGGAATAGTGTCTGGCTGCGCGACCTGTCATAGCGGCGGCTATGCCGGGGTGGTGAGCAAGCCGGCGAACCACTTCCCGACCGCCACGGCGTGCGAAACATGTCACAAGTCCACAACGACCTTCAGCGGAACGAAAATGGTCCATAGCGGGGTGGTTGTGACAGGAAGCTGCGCAACCTGTCATGAGCGAGGTATGAACTGGGTAGGAGGGATCGTAACCAGACCATCGGGCCATACAGGGAGTAAAGGAGCGCCAAACTCTTGCGACAAATCCGGCTGTCACAATACCTCCACCTTTAGTAAGTGAGCAGTGATCTCGCTTGATGGATCAAGTGAGACGCTCGGTAGAGTACTCAGGGCGAGGCGTCCGTGCAGGGGAAGTGTGTGAACGATGTGTAGATAGTAGCTGATGGCCCGCTACGGTCCGCAACGGTATTCCTCCAGATTCAATCCAGTTCGACCGTCACCATCCCTTTAGAGGTATGTGTTGAGAACATGCAGTCGCAATGCATTGAGCCATGTCGTGGCGGCTTTCCTCTTGTGCGGAATCGTTACGCTCAGCGGCTTCCTTGCGCCTGCACCGACGGCTGCTCAGCAGGTGCTCGACCGCATCGAGATCGTCGAAACTCCAACCGCGGCGGAGATCCATATTGCCTTTAACACGCGCATCATCTACCAGCGTCATACTCCTTCAGAGCGAGGCGATTTGATCCGGGTCTTTCTAGACCTTCCAGATCTCGACCGCTCGCGTAGGTACTCGCGTGAAATTGCCGTGCCGCCGCCCAGCGACCTTGTGCCAAAGTTCACGGTCACGTTTCCCGACCAGGGGACGAACGGTCTTTCCATTAGGTTTAGTCGGCCGGTGCGGTTTCGGATTAGTCAACAGGCCAATCAGAGTAACAAGATTGTCATTTCCGTGAAGCTGGATCGGCCCGCAATGCTTCCGCCACCTCCTCCCGAGGTGAAAATTCCATCATCACCTCCTGTTGCAGAGAAGGGACCAAAACAGTCTTTCGATATCCCGCCGTTCCGCCCTGGGATTAATATCGAGACGTATGCAGAGGATTTGATGAAACTGGGCCATAAGGCACTGATTGCCGGAGAGAATGAGCAGGCGCTGCAGATTTTCAACGCCCTCCTCAATCTCCCGCCAAACAAACAATCACAAGGAGCTCAGGAGTGGATTGGAGTGGCCAGACAACGAAGTGGGGAATATGCGAAAGCGAAAGCGGAATATGAACTCTACCTCAAACTCTATCCCGAGGGAGAAGGAGCGATAAGAACACGACAGCGGTTGGTGGCGTTGCAGGAGGCCACCACTCAGATTGCACAAACCAAAACGAGCAGAGGGATTAAGAAGATTGACGAAACCAGGGTCTATGGGAGTGTGTACTCGTATTATTACGGTGGCTATTCCCAGACAAAAACCACGGACAAAGTCGGCAATACCACGACGGACTTCAGCAACCACGACCAGTCCTTGCTCCAGTCCGCGTTCGACGTCACTGGGCGTTACCGCAAGAATGAATATGACAATAAAGTCGTGGTGCGTGGGACGCAGTCCTACGACATGCTGGCGCTTGACGACACCAGAAGAAATGTGAGCCGTCTCAGGGCTCTCTACTTCGAGCACTCAAGTCAGGATTCGTATCTCGTTCGAGTTGGTCGTCAACCGGGGAATACCGGAGGCGTGCTGGATTTCCGGTTCGACGGAGCCTGGGTCCGCTATACTCCGGTCCCTCAATTCTTGAGTGTGAACCTTCTGGCGGGGCAGCCGAGACAATTCAGCCTGGCTCCCAATTATGTGCCTGATGATCCACGGAACTTCAGGACCGACGAAAATCGATACTTTTATGGGGCCAATGTCGACATCGGCCCCATCTGGCAGGCCTTGAGCGGCAATGCGTACTACCTCAATCAAATGGTGAACGGGGTGGTTGACCGACGAGCAGTCGGCACTGAGGTACGGTATGCAGGCAATGGGAAAAATGTCTACTCGCTGGTGGATTATGACATTTACTTTAACGCGCTGAACATTGCGATGCTGAATGGCACGTGGGTGACAGAGGGAACAACCTTTAACTTCATGGCGGACCATCGCAGGACTCCATACCTGCAAACGACGAACGCGCTCTTTGGAATCCCCGGGGCTTCGCTTGATAACATCACTACCGCGAGCGCGAGTGTGCTACGTGATGAAGCAAAAAATGTCACTGCGACAAGTGACTTGTTCCTTGCCGGGGTGCTTCATGCGGTGAGCAAAGACTGGCAGCTCGGTGGGGACGTACGCTTGAATCGTATTTCCGGTGCATCTGCATCGAAGTGTCTAATCATTTTGCCTGGCACGAGCACGGTGTTCCTTAATCCCAACGCCATCACGGATGCATCTTGTTCCTTGCAAGGGCAGCCTGGGACTGGCAATATCTGGACCTATACGGCTCAAGCGGTCGGAACGAACTTTCTGTTTGACAGTACGACCTTTGTGGCGAATGCCAGCTATATTTCGAGTTCAGCGTACCGAGGGGAGTCCCTCACGCTCAATTCATTGGCTCGTCTCGGACAACAGTGGCAGTTCGACACGTTCGTCATTCTCTATCACCAGAAGGATAGTTTTAATGTGGATCTGTATCGCGTGACTCCGACGGTTCGCATGGACTACCGCTTCTTCGATAGTTTGACCTTTGAGGCTTCAGGCGGGGTGGAAACAACGCTGACGGATAGTGCGACCCAAAAGGATACGACGTTGCGAGAATTCTTCTTCTGTGGCTTCCGGTGGGACTTCTCCTAGCATGCTGAACGCAGACAACGTCAGTTGTCTTCGCGGGGAACGTCGGCTCATTACTGCGCTGAGCTTCACGGTACAGGGGGGCAGATTACTCGCTGTCACGGGCGAGAACGGGAGCGGAAAAACCAGCCTCTTACGCATGCTGTGCGGCTTGCTGCCGGCGGAAGAGGGGCGCATTCTGTGGCAGGGTGAAGACATCCGTGCCTGCAGGGAACGTTACCTGGCCAACCTCATCTACATTGGTCATCTGAACAGTCTGAAAGATGACCTGAGCCCTGTCGAGAATGTCACGATCTCAGCCCGGCTGGCTGGTGAAGAGATCTCGGAAGGAAAAGCCTGTGAGGCATTGGAAGCGATTGGTCTTGCGCCGGCCATTCACCGGTTGCCGACCAGAGTCCTGTCGCAGGGACAGAAGCGCCGGGTCTCACTGGCGCGCTTGTGGCTGTCGCACCGTTCACTCTGGATTTTGGACGAGCCGTTCGCGGCACTGGATGATTCCGCGACCGGTCTGCTGGTGCGACGGCTGCAGTCGCATCTTTATAATGGCGGTATCGTCATCGCCGCGACTCACCAAGAGATCGAGGTCGGAGCCGATCGCCTCGACCATTTGAGGCTCTCCGGATGAGCCAGCCAGGCATGCTCGCGGCACTGCGTGAGATCATCCGGCGGGATATATTGCTGGCTCTGAGACGCCGTTCGGATGTGATGACGACCGTGCTGTTCTTCATCATGGTCGCAAGCCTGTTTCCATTGGGCATCGGACCTGAACCGGCAGTCTTGCGGACGATTGCACCGGGAGTCTTGTGGGTCGCCGCGCTGCTTTCATGCCTGTTGTCGCTGGGTCGTCTGTTTACGGCTGATTATGTTGACGGAGTCTTGGAACAGATGTTGCTGATCCCACAACCACTGTCCGTGCTGGTCATAGGGAAAGTCACTGCGCACTGGCTGATCTCTGGGTTGCCGGTGGTGCTTCTCTCTCCGCTTCTTGGCCTGCAATTCGGTCTGAGCGGGGAGGCGTTGGGGGTTCTGACCCTGTCGCTCTTACTGGGGACGCCGACGTTGAGTTTCATTGGGGCTATCGGTGCGGCGTTGACCCTTGGGGTGCGTGGCAGTAGCCTGCTGATTGCGCTCCTAGTGTTGCCGCTGTTTATTCCGGTACTGATTTTCGGCGCCGGCGCGGTCACGAGCAGCGCATCGGGAATCGGCGCAGGTGCGCATCTCTCGCTTCTGGGTGCGGGCCTGTTACTGGCCCTCGCGCTGGCGCCTTGGGCCACGGCCACATCGTTGCGGATCGCGCTGGAGTAAACTGGACTATGATGGGTCTCGCTCGCATCAATTGGTTTAAATATTCGTCGCCGCAGGCCTTCTACCCTCTGGCCGGACGCATGATGCCGTGGTTTGCCGCCGCAGCGACTCTTTTGATCGGGGTTGGTCTCTATATTGGGTTCTTTGTGGCTCCGACCGATTTTCAGCAAGGACAGTCCTATCGCATAATCTTTGTCCATGTACCGGCTGCCTGGATGTCGATGTTCCTATATGTAGTCATGGCCATGTGGGCGGGGCTTGGATTAGGCCTCAATGCGCGCCCGTCGTTCATGATGGCCCAAGCCATCGCCCCGACCGGGGCGCTCTTCACCTTTCTTGCGCTGGTGACTGGTGCCATGTGGGGCAAGCCAACGTGGGGAGCCTGGTGGGTGTGGGATGCCCGGCTGACATCCGAGTTGATTCTCCTGTTCCTGTATGGCGGGGTGCTGCTGCTCCGCGCGTCCATCGACGACCCCCGCCGCGCCGATCGTGCCAGCGCCGTGTTCGCGCTCGTAGGGGTCGTCAACGTTCCCATTATCTATTTCTCCGTGCGCTGGTGGAATACGCTCCACCAGGGTGCGTCAGTCAGTATGACGACCGCGCCAAAAATGGCGGCGACGATGCTTACGGCAATGTTGGTCATGACGCTGGGATTCTGGATGTACAGTATTGCCGTCACACTGGTGCGCATGCGTTGCGTGATTCTCGAGCGTGACCGGCAATCCTCATGGGTAACGCACCATTCTCATCGGGAAGCGGTGGAGGTCCACTGATGCAGTGGGGGAGTGTTTCAGAGTTTGTGGCCATGGGCGGGTACGGACTCTACGTGTGGAGCTCATTTGGCGTCACCGCTCTCTGTCTGCTGTGGGAAGTGCTCGCCCTGCGGCGGCGACATGCGGCGGCGATTGCGGGAGCCCGCGAATCAATTCTCGACCAGGGCATGGGGCAATAATGAAACCCAGGCAGAAACGTTTTGTGCTTATCGGGCTCGGTCTGATGGCGTTGGCATTGGCTGCCGCGTTGGTGCTGAATGCGTTCCAAAGCAACCTGGTATTCTTTTTTACGCCTACGCAAGTGGCCAATGGTGACGTGCCCCATGGTCGGAGCTTCCGCATTGGCGGGATGGTCGAAAAGGGGAGTCTCATGCGCGAGGGCGACGGCCTCACCGTTCATTTCATCGTGACCGACATGGCAAAACGCGTTCCTGTGACGTTTAAAGGAATTCTTCCTGATCTCTTCAAGGAGGGAAAGGGCGCGGTGGCGCAGGGGCAGCTCGGGGCCGATGGGACGTTCATTGCGAGCGAAGTCCTGGCGAAGCACGATGAAAACTATATGCCGCCGGAAGCGGCTGACGCGCTGGCCAAAGCCAAGGCGGCAGGGGCACAGAGCAGCAAAACATTGGTCATAACACCGCAGTAGGACACTACCGCTATGATTCCAGAAATCGGTCATTTCGCTTTGATCCTCGCACTCTGCGTGGCGGTCGTACAGGGGAGTCTTCCCATCTATGGTGCCGCGGTCGGGAGCTCTGCCCTGATGTCTGTTGCGAAGCCGGCGGCGCGCGGGCAATTCATCCTGGTCCTGCTGGCCTTTTGTTGTCTGGGGTATGCCTTTGCGGCCAAAGACTTCTCCGTGCTCTACGTTGCAGCTACCTCGAACTCCCAGCTCCCCCTTCATTATCGCCTCGCGGCCATCTGGGGCGCGCACGAGGGATCGCTGCTCCTCTGGACGTTCATTCTCACCATCTGGATGGTCGCCGTCACGCTCTTCTCCACACATTTACCGGAGGCGATGCGCGCGCGCATTCTCGGCGTCATGGGATTGGTCAGTCTGGGATTTCTCTTGTTCATGTTGACCGTGTCGAATCCATTCGAACGGCTGATCCCAGCAGCAGCCGATGGGCGCGACTTGAATCCCCTGCTGCAGGATCCCGGGATGGTCATGCACCCGCCGATGCTTTATATGGGATACGTCGGATTTTCCGTGGCGTTTGCCTTTGCGATCGCAGCCCTCTTGGGAGGTAACTTGGATGCGGCTTGGGCACGATGGTCGCGCCCCTGGACGACCGCTGCCTGGTGTTTCCTCACCGTGGGTATCGCGCTGGGCAGCGGCTGGGCCTATTACGAACTCGGCTGGGGTGGCTGGTGGTTCTGGGATCCGGTGGAAAACGCTTCCTTCATGCCCTGGCTGGCAGGGACCGCACTGATTCACTCGCTGGCCGTGACGGATAAACGGGGTGGCTTCAAAGTCTGGACGGTGTTGCTCGCGATTCTCGCCTTCTCTCTGAGTTTGGTCGGGACCTTCTTGGTCCGATCCGGGGTCCTGACCTCTGTCCATGCGTTCGCCACCGATCCGAAACGCGGGTTGTTCATTCTGATTTTTCTCGCGATCGTCATCGGCGGCTCGCTCCTCCTCTATGCGTGGCGGGCTCCGCGCGTGGGGTTGGGTGGCAGCTTTGACATGGTCTCGCGCGAAGCAATGTTGTTGGGCAACAATGTGTTGCTGATCGCAGCCTTGGGGTCGGTGCTTTTGGGCACGCTCTATCCCTTGTTTCTGGATGCCTTGGGTCTCGGCAAGATTTCAGTCGGTCCGCCCTATTTCGATACGGTGTTTGTTCCGCTTATGACCCCGGCCATTTTCCTCATGGGGATCGGTCCCCTGGCACTGTGGAAGAAAGCGAGCCTGCCTGACCTGGCGATGCGGTTGCGCTGGGCATTTGGTGCCAGCTTGGTCACCGCGCTGCTGCTTCCGTTTGTCCTTGGCAAGTGGACACCACTCATCAGCCTGGGTCTGTTGCTGGCTCTTTGGATCGTGACGACGACCATTGTGAATATCCGGGAACGGGTGAGCCATCTCGTCGGCAACAGTCTCACGAGCTGTCTGGCAGCACTCCCGCGGGCCTATTGGGGCATGGTGCTCGCCCATTGCGGCATCGCGATTTTTATCGTCGGCGTCACGATGGTCAAAGGGTTCGAGGTCGAGCAAGATCTGCGTATGAACGTCGGCGAGACCTCAACCATCGGAGGCTACACATTCCGGTTCGATGGAGTCCGAGAAATCAAGGGGCCGAACTATATGGCGGCACGCGGGATGTTTCACGTGACCAAGTGGGGGCATGATGTCACCGACATGTATCCGGAAAAGCGACACTACTCGGTTCAAAACCAGACGATGACCGAAGCGGCAATTGATTCGGGATTGCTTCGCGATCTCTATGTGTCACTCGGGGAACCGCTCGCTGGGGGAGCATGGAGCGTACGGCTGTACCACAAGCCCTTCATCGACTGGATCTGGGGCGGTTGTCTGATCATGGCACTGGGCGGGGTTCTCGCGATGAGTGATCGTCGCTATCGCTTGGCCTGGCGACGTGAAGAATCGCTCGCACAAGCCACGCCGCATCCGCTGGGACAAGAGGTCTTATGAAACGGTTTCTACTTCCTCTTGCGATCTTTGTGGTGGTCGTGGGGTTCCTTGGCATCGGGCTCACGTTAAATCCTCGCGAAGTGCCATCGCCATTGGTTGGTAAGCCGGCGCCGGAGTTTGCCCTGCCACAATTATACGAGCCTCAGAACACACTTTCACTGAAGGATATGAGCGGCAAGGTCTGGCTGCTCAACTTCTGGGCTTCGTGGTGCGGTGGGTGCAAGGAGGAGCATCCCGTCCTCATGCAGCTCGCAAAAGCCGGGGAGGTGCCCATCTACGGCATGGACTACAAGGACCAACGGGAAGAAGCGCTGGCGTGGTTGAGACGGTGGGGCAATCCCTATCCGGTCATCGCGGTGGATGAAGCGGGACGTGTGGGCATCAATTATGGAGTCTATGGCGTTCCCGAAACCTATGTGATCGATAAAGCGGGGATGATCCGCTACAAACAGATTGGCCCGCTGGATGAGGAAATCCTGCAGAAGAAAATCCTGCCCCTGGTGCGGGAGTTACAGAAACAATGAAACGCCTGTTGCTGGCTCTGCTCTTGATTCCCTGTCTCGTGGCGGCAGAAGAGGCCAAGCCACTGGCTGAGAACCAGCAGGCTGAGGCGCGCCTGAAGGCCCTTGCCATAGAGCTACGCTGTCTGGTCTGTCAGAACCAGACTCTGGCAGACTCGAACGCGCCGTTGGCCGAAGACTTGCGTCGCGAAGTCCGCGAGATGATTGCGAAGGACATGAGCGACCAAGAGATCATCGACTTCCTGGTGCAACGTTATGGCGACTTCGTGCTGTATCGGCCGCCGCTCAAGGCTACGACGACGTTTCTCTGGCTGGGCCCGTTTCTCTTGCTCGTGGTTGGGGGGGCAACCTTAGCGGTCGCGTTGCGGCGCAGAGCGAAGAAGCTGACCGATCCGGCCCTCTCCGATGAAGACCATCACACCGTCGCAGAACTGCTCTCGGAAGGAACGAAACGCTCATGACGCTCCTCTTCTGGCTCATCGCGTCCGCTATGGTCCTGTGTGTGCTCGGAATCCTCTTGTGGCCGTTGCTTAGGCGAACCAATGCGATGGCCATGGGAGAACGTGAGAACAGACTGGCGGTCTACCGGCAACAGTTTGCCGAACTCGAGCAGGACCTCAAGAATGGAGTGTTGAACGATGAACTGTATCAGCAGGCGCGGCGTGAACTCGAGCGCCGCCTGCTCGATGAGACCGGGATTGCAGACACCACGCCTATAGCGGCGCGATGGCAGCTAAACAGCCGGCTGGTCGCGGCCGTGTTGGCCATTCTCATTCCCACGGCGAGCGTGGCGTTGTACTGGAAGCTCGGCAATCCGCTCGCGATGACGCATCCGTCTGTATCCGCTTTGTCGGTACAGGGGGACTCGGATTCTGACCACCGGAGTGCTGAAGGGATCGAGGCTCTGGCGGAACGTCTCAAGAAAAGACTTGAGCAAAACCCCAACGATGGAGTGGGATGGGCACTTCTCGCCCGTTCCTATGTGGAAATGGGGCGGCACAGCGAGGCCGTGGCGATCTACGAGAAAGCCATGAGTCTGATCCCGGATGATGCCCAGTTACTCGCCGACTACGCTGATGCATTGGGCGTCCTCCATGGCCGCACGTTGGAAGGGAAACCGGAACTTCTGATTCAACAAGCGCTGAAGAGTGATCCACAGAATGTAAAAGCCCTGATGCTGGCTGGCACCGTTGCGTTTAATCGAAAGAAGTATGCGGATGCGGCCACGTATTGGGAGCAGGCACGCGCGAACATGCCGCCTGGTGCAGATCCGGAGGTGCTCCAAGAATTAGCGGCTGGCATTGAAGAAGCGAAGAGCCTCGCCGGGGAGAAGGGGACGGCGGTGACCGCGAAGTCAGAGCCAGCGGGACCGGCCCAACCAACAGGACAGACCGGACAGTCGCTTGCGATCAGCGGGAAGGTCAGTCTTGCGCCACACTTGGCCGGTAAAGGGTCGCCGACTGATACCTTGTTTGTGTTTGCCCGGGCAGTGGAGGGCCCGCCCATGCCGGTCGCGATCATGCGCGTGATGCAGAAGGATTTGCCCTTTACCTTTCGTCTCGATGATTCGAATAGTCCTATGCCGGCCAGGAAACTGTCTGAAGCAGGGACTGTCGTGATTGTGGCCCGTCTGTCGAAGTCCGGCGAGGCCATGCCGAAGAGCGGCGATTTGCAGGGCATGAGTCAGCCGGTGAAGCCTGGAGCGAATAAGATCAACGTCGTCATTGATCGTGAGATCCCATAGCGCTGCGAAGCTCACATGTCGCACTCGTATCTCACCACACTACTCTACCTCCTGCCGCTGATCCTGGCACTGGTCCTCTATTACCGTCGTCACAGCAAGAGGGAAACTCGCTTCAGCGCTCGCCTGGCCGAGACGGTCAAGTCTGGAGTTGCGGAGCCCCTCACGCTCCATCCAGTCATTGATGTCAATAAGTGCATTGGCTCAAGCGCCTGCGTCAAAGCCTGCCCGGAACATGCGCTCGGGATCGTCAGAGGCAAAGCGGTGCTGGTGGAACCGGACCATTGCATCGGACATGGCGCCTGCGAGGCGGCCTGTCCCGTAGAAGCGATTCAGCTGGTATTCGGAACAGAGAAGCGCGGGATCGATATCCCGCTCGTCAAACCGACCTTTGAAACCAACGTCTCCGGCATCTACATCGCCGGCGAGTTGGGTGGGATGGGATTGATCCGCAAGGGGGTTGATCAGGGAGCGCGGGCGATCGAAACCATCCGGAAGCACAAAGGGAGCGCCAAAGAATTGGATGTGGTAATCGTCGGCGCCGGACCGGCCGGCATCTCCGCATCGCTGGCGGCCAAAGAGGCAGGATTGCGATTCGTGACGGTCGAGCAGGAAGACTCGCTCGGTGGTTCAATCTTCCACTATCCCCGCAGGAAACTGGCCATGACGGCGCCCATGACGCTGCCCATTGTCGGCAAGTTCAACAAGTTTGAGATCAGTAAGGAAGAGTTGCTGACATTCTGGAGCCGCATTACCCGTGATAACGGCATCAAGATTAATTTCACTGAGCGCATGGAAGCAATCACCAAAACGGGTAGTGGTTTCCTGGTGAAGACGTCAAAGGATAGCTACAACACGAAGAACGTGCTCCTCGCCATTGGCCGGCGTGGCACGCCGCGCAAACTTGGCGTGCCGGGGGAAGAACAGCCTAAAGTGGTGTATCGTCTGATCGATGCGGAACAATATCGTGGACAGCACGTGCTGGTGGTGGGAGGCGGCGATAGCGCCGCCGAAGCGGCGTTGGCTATTGCTGCAGAACAGGGTACGACTGTGTCGGTATCCAGTCGGGGTGACGATATCCTCACGCGGCCCAAGGAAAAGAACCGGATGCAGCTGAAAGAATTCGCGACACAAGGGAAGCTGAAGATATTTCTGAATACGAGCGTGAAACAGATTGGGAAAGATACGGTGACGGTTGAGCAGGGGGACAAGAGTTGTTTACTGAAGAACGACGCAGTGATCGTCTGTGCCGGCGGCACCCTGCCAACTCCCATGCTTAAAGAAATCGGCGTGATGGTCGATACCTACTACGGCACTCCAGTTTCACGGTGACCAGGTCAGTCCGCCTTATTGGCGAGTTTCGCTTCGTTCCAGGATACAAGCCCGCCCATCCAGGTTCCTTTGATTCCGACCAGCGTTTTAGCCTTCAGCCTGGCAAAGAAGACTCCGCGACCAATCGGAACATTCCCGGCTCCTTTAAAATTGTTGTCTGGGATCGAGGACGTATCGACGGTCACGCCAAGAATCTCCAGGCTAGGGTTCGCGGTCGAATCGACCGGTCCTTGCAGCACGACGGCAGTGGAAGGACTCGGTCGTACCAGTCCACTCGCGATGACGGTATTGTTTGAGCTGGGGTGGCCGCGAACATTGAGGTGATCCGAGACGGTGAGGTCGCTGAACCGCAGCAGGGAATTCTCTCCTTCGACCTTCGTCGCGCTGTTGACGATGACCGTCATTCCCGGGAGTCCATTCAGTGTAAGCGTCCCGCTGTTATTGGTGCTTATGTTCAGCGTCGCCACGTCAGATTCAACTATTACACTGTCTTTGAATTCCACCTTCTCGGCGATCAGGATTCCATTGACCATCGGACCTTCGACTTCCGCTGTCGCCCCTGGAACGATTTCAGCCGCGGTGCCGTTTTCGAATTCCGTGCTTGATGTGGTTTGGACCAGCACGTTCCCTATGTAGAACTCGGTCGGGCTGAGAATTAGAGTGACGACGCCTTCAATTTCCGCTTGAGGCACGTTCTCGGTCCCGAGACTGTCTGGCTTCACTCTGGTGGCAGTCAACCGTGCTCCGTTCGGACCTTGACCTCCCAGACTGACCTGGGACCCGTGAATGTCCACCAACAGTCCGTTCCAGACATTCCCTGAAGGATTCGGCATCTGGCTAATGTCCGCACCGGTGTAGTCCACCGCCAAGCTGCCGATGGTAAAAGACTTGCTGCGGTCATCGTGCTGGGCGATGAATCCTTTCACCTGATAGTCGGCCGCGCCTATCTTGCGGTCGATGAGTGTCGCGACCACAGTCCCTGGACCGGATACGAATCCGCTCACTTCCACAAGGTCGTTCGGCTTCAAATTACTGAGGGCCGGGACACTGGGGTCGATAATGGTCGATTGATTGATGAGTACGGTTTGCCCCAACACGACCAGGCTGAGCCCGTCTTGAGCCACAGACTGAACCGGGCCTTCAATGGTGTCCTCGTAGAGGATCGTCTTGGCTGTCCGTTGGACTGTTTTGCCCGTCCTGAAATCCTCGGAAATCGTGCCATTGAGGAGAACGACCATCCCCTTCTTGAGCTGGCCCTCACCGGCGTTCGCTTGACCGTCCACCGTAATGACTGCGCCGTTCGTGTCGAACTCGTTTCCAGATACGAAGACGCTGCCAAATCCTGTGACTGGTCCCGTCGCCACCGTCGCCACCGTCGCCACGGAGCCTGTCCCTCCGATCCCTCCCCCAGCCTGAGGGCCGGGGCCGCAGGAGGCGAATGACCCGAAGATGAAACTCAGGAGAATGACCCTGTATATTGATTCGAAGAATCTCACGAAGAACTTCCGGGTTTGGCGTCAAGGTTTTCTTCGAATTGATAGACCCCCAGCCCCACGCGGACCCGCCCCGTTCCTTTTGAAGAAGGATTCACATCGCGGTCTCGATGAGACAACCAGCGGTCCAGCGTTTCCAGGAATTCTTGCCCTTGTGCCGCTGCAAGGATTTGAAACTCCTTCGCCGCCTCTTGCGGGACGTTGTCGTACATCACTTTTCTCTGAAATCGAGGCTTGCTTGGATCCTGGTAGAGGTTGTGATCGATCGTTGCGATGAGATCTGCAGTATCGGTGCCAAGAATAGCGAGTTTCTCAGCGGCGCCTTTTTGTGGGATATAGCCTCGAGAACGAAGGCAAATTCGCCCATCTTTGAGCTCTTGGACTGCTCCGACGTGCACCAGTTCGTCTAAGATCGCGCGGACCGGCATGTCCCCACTGTAGCGTTTGACCAACGCACTAAAGGACCCACGTTTGCCAGCCAGTTGAAGCGGCGCAGGATGCCCCTTCCCGTCACCGAAGGCCGGATCCTTCAGCCAGCCGCCGATGACTCTCGCGGCTCGGTTGTATTGCTCTTCCGGGGCTGTGTCGCGTGCTTCGGGGTTGGTCAGCAGCAGCTGGACTTCTTTGCGAGTCAGCCCGGTCAGAATGGCGATTCGGGAGATCGAGGCTTTTTTACCTTTGACGCCACACTCGTCGCGAGCGACTTCAACATACGTCTGCTTGGCGAGTTCGAAGAAGGTTTTCGCCGAGAAGCCGTTCCGAAGAAAGAGACGGACGAGCGGACGGAGGAAGGTAAGCGTGGCAGCCGAGAGGGCTTTCGTGTGGCCTGGTTTCACAGAATTGGGAATCTAGTCCCACACTGAGGCTAAGTCAAGTGCCGCAAGGCTTAGTGGGAAATACAACGGCAACGGACTTCAATGAGGAAAGAGGAAAGATTGCGGTAGGGGATAGGCGAAGTTCTTACATCGTGCGTTCGGGTGCGCGATGGCAGGATTTTGGTTTCACTGACGACCTTCTTCATGATGAAATCTCCTTGTTGAATAAGAGTGAACACCGGCTGCGCAGGTATGAAGACTATCTCTTCAACATGAGAGGTCTATGAAGCGAAGATGAAGAATTCTTCATCGAAGTCCGCTCTGGCTAAAATCTCCGTTCTCACACAATGGGCGAAAGGGCTATGTCCCCGGGCTTGAAAGAATATTCCTTGACGGCAGACGGAAACGACGGTATCCCCATAGCCCATGACGCCACCCTCCACCAGCCTGGCCTACGGATCGGTCATCCTCGCGGCGGCACTCTGGGGCGGCTCGATTGTGGCGCAGAAAATGGCCCTGGGGTCGTTCTCTGCGGTCGAGGCATCGGTCCTGCGGGACATCGGCGGGTTGGCAATCCTCCTGACCACTTGGTGGTGGCAGGAAGGCACCTGGGCTAAGCTGACCAAGGCGGATGTCCGTCTGCTGGGACTGCTCGGGCTCGGCGTATTGGGCAACCACCTGTTCATTCTCATGGGTCTCAACTATGTGAGCGGGGCCGTGGGTGGTGTGATCATCGGATCGAGTCCAGTGGTGACCGCGCTGCTTTCGGCGATGTTGATTCAGGATGTCCCGCTGCGCGCCGTGTGGGCGGGCGGTCTCTTGTCCTTTGCGGGGGTGGGGTTGGTCTCAGTGGCGGGGTTCCAGGCCACGGGCGATCAGCCGCTGTTCGGCAGCCTGCTGGTCTTTCTCGGCGTGGTGAGCTGGGCCCTCTACAGTATCGGCAGCCGACAACTCATGGACCGCCACTCCCCCCTAACCGTCAATTGGACGACGCTGCTCGTCGCCACCGTCCTCCAAATTCCCCTCTTGTGGATGGATCGCAAGATGCTGGACGCGGGACTTTGGTCCGTGAGCCGGGCGGACTGGATGGCGCTAGGGTATCTGGTCCTGTTCGCCACGGCCATCGCGCAACAGGCCTGGCTGTTCGGCGTGAAGGGAATTGGACCCTCGCGCGCCTCCGTCCTCGGCAATCTGACTCCTGTGGCCGCCGTCGTCCTATCTGCGGCGTTGTTGAATGAATCAGTGGGCACGAGTGAAATCCTCGGCATCGCGCTGATCCTGGCGGGAGTCTGGGTGGTGGATCGGCAAACGTCCCGGCTCACAACCTAACAGGCTGCTGAAAACGTCCGCCAGCTTCGTTCTCGCCTTGAAAGCATCCTCAACGTAGCCCAGAGGCTACGCCTCCAGTGCTTTCATCGGCTGCGGCCTTGCTGGACGAACGTTTTGAGCAGCCTTACACGATTGAGTCATTTCTTCCACCCGATAAAGGAAATAGCCAGGTTATCCTTCCCTGCGCGCATTGACCGAGCACAGTCCTATCGTGCGCGGGCGGCGAGCAAGAAGGATGGCCTGGCTATTTCCGTCCCTCATTCTCCCCTCGCCCTCGTCTCCGCAATTGCAGTATGATATTGCTCATTTTTTAGGTAAGGAGCCGTGCATGTTGGAACAACGCATCGAAGAAGTGAACAAGGCGAACCACGCGTTCTATGCCGCGTTTGGCAATCTCGACATCGCCGAGATGGATAAGGTCTGGGCGCACCAGGAATACGTGACCTGCATCCATCCTGGTTGGACGTTGCGGTCGGACTGGCCTGCGGTCCGCGACTCCTGGG
>Ga0209048_10003189_pt1 | contig 16040 bp, 11 predicted proteins | sample FrelakmetCRP12CR_FD_187146 | JGI IMG/M metagenome (GOLD analysis project Ga0209048, IMG submission 187146) | Freshwater lake sediment microbial communities from the University of Notre Dame, USA, for methane emissions studies - CRP12 CR (SPAdes)... | ecosystem: Environmental > Aquatic >... | reverse complement strand
ATGGGAAAGATTGGCCGACTCTACACGACCCGCGTCCTCAAAGCCCAGAAAGAATTCATGAGCAAAATGCAGGAAGTCACTACGGAAGAGAAATTCTCCGTAGAAAAGGTGTTTGAAAATCCCTGGCAGGCCTGGGCTTCCTATGTGACCGATTTCACCCAGCGGTCAATCCTGTTTTGGGATACGATTCGCGAGCGCGGCAACGCATACAATGAACACGTCAAAGAGGGGATGCCACCGATTTTGGCCTTTGACTGGGAAATGATCTCTGACGGGCGGACATTTGATCGTCCCGTCAACTACGCCCTCATCAGGATTATCCCGCCCAAGGGGGGCAAGGTTGATGACACCCGGCGCCCCTTTATGATAGTGGACCCCCGAGCCGGCCACGGGCCTGGCATCGGAGGGTTTAAGCAGCAATCAGAAGTGGGTGTTGCCCTGGAGTTCGGACACCCCGTCTATTTTGTGATTTTTTTCCCCGAACCCGAGCCGGGGCAGACGATCCTTGACGTATCCAGCGCTGAAAAAAGGTTCCTGGAGATCGTCGTGCAGCGTCACCCGAAGAGCCCCAAGCCGACCATATACGGGAACTGCCAGGGTGGGTGGGCTTCCATGCTCATCGCGGCCAACGACCCCGAAATGGCCGGTCCCATCGTGATCAACGGTGCGCCCATGTCCTACTGGAGCGGCAGCTGGAGCGAGGGTGAAGGTGAAAACCCGATGCGTTACAGCGGGGGGTTGATGGGGGGCTCCTGGATGTCCCTTCTGGCGAGTGATTTTGGCAATGGAAAGTTCGACGGCGCTTACCTGGTGGAGAACTTCGAGAAGCTCAACCCGGCAAACACTTACTGGAATAAGTACTACAACCTGTGGAGTCATATCGACACCGAGCGGGAGCGCTTTCTGGAGTTTGAGAAATGGTGGGGCGGTTATTTCCTAATGAACGAGGAGGAAATCCGCTGGATTGTCGATAACCTCTTTATCGGCAACAAATTGGCCCGCGGAGAGATCAAGGGGGCGCCCGGCACCCATATCAACCTCAAAGCGATCCGTTCGCCCATCATTATCTTTTCCTCGAAGGGGGACAATATAACCCCCCCTCAGCAGGCACTCAACTGGATTTCCGACGTCTATTCGAGCACGGCGGAAATCAAGGCAAACGGCCAGGTCATTGTGGCGCTTCTGCAGGAGGACGTGGGCCACCTGGGCATCTTCGTCTCTGGGAAGGTGGCCGGAAAGGAGCACACGGAGATCATCGAAGCCCTCGATTACGTCGAAATGCTCAGGCCCGGCCTCTACGTCATGGAGCTCGAGGAAACATCGGGGAAGGGGAAGGACAAATACCTCTCGAGCTTCAGGGAAGTCCCCCTGGAGAATCTCCGGAAGCTTAATCGATTGGAAAGAAAGGACGAGAAACCCTTCGAGGTCGTCGCCCAGGTGTCGATGATGAACGAAAAGGCTTACGAGCTCTTCGGGCGGCCCCTTGTCAAGAGCATAGTCAATGAGAATACCGCCGAGCTTACCCGCCAGCTTCACCCCCTGCGGGCACAGCGCTGGTTATTCAGCGACCTCAACCCCATGATGTGGCCCATCTCTGCCATGGCCTCCGCCGTCAAGGCCGTCAGAAAGCCGGCTCCGGCGGATAACCCCTATAGCCGGGGCGAAAAGCTCTGCTCCGATATCATCGCCGGCTCTCTCGATTTTTACCGCGATATGCGCGATGCCAAAAGCGAAGCCGAATTCTTCCAGATCTACGGCTCCATGATCGCCCTCGGAGCCTCAGGGGACGTGAAGTTAGGAGATCAACCGGAGGTCCAGCCGGACCCCCGTGAGCTTCCCTTCGTAAAAGAGGCCCTGGCTTCCATCGAGAAGGGGGGATACCCGGAAGCCGTCGCCCGGATCGGCGCGCTGGTTGGTCAGTTTGCCGGGCCCATCCCGCTTGTGCGACTTGAAATGGCTGACGAGTTTGTCCGTTCTGACAAGGTGCTTTCACGGCTCTCTGAGGGAGAGATAAGACGCCTGCGCTCCGAAGCCGGGGTCCTGATGCTCCTGGAGCCGGAGCGTACCCTTCGCTCACTTCCCCTGCTTCTTTCCCGAAAGGAAGACCGCGCGCGTATACTCGAGGTTCTGGAGTTGGGGCAGTCAAAGATCGACCTCACGGAGGGGCAGCGCGACATGGTGGCGAAGATCACAGCCATACTGACTGAAAAAGCTCCCCAAGAAAGGAAGGCAAAATCTCCCAAAAAGAAATCCGGCAAGAGATAAACAAGAAAAGCCCGGGTTGCGATCAGCATAGGAGGCATTGACAGCGCAGGAAAATCCCCATCGTGTTGTCATCGTCGGCAGGGTCACGGCAGGACTCATGTGGCTTTTGATCCACAAGATTTCTCACTTCGTTCGAAATGACAATACGTAACCGGATTTATGAACCAAGGCGCTAAGCGACCGTTAAAATAAGAAAGTCGAGGAGGTAGGATATGGGCGTTACCTATGTGAAAGAGCCTTCGGGTCTCTTCGTGCTTCGCTTGTCGGGTATCTTCACGGATCAGGATCGCAGAGAAGTGGAAAATGCCGGAAGGGCGATGATAGACCGCAGTGGGAAGGTTAAGGTGTTGATCCTTGCAGAGGGATTTTCCGGTTGGGCGAAGAAGGGCGACTGGGGTGACGTGTCCTTCATGTTCGAATATGATCCCTACATCGAGAAGATCGCCGTCGTCGCAGATAAGCAGTGGCGGGACAATATGCTGATGTACCTGGGGGCGGGAATGAGAAAGGCAGCCGTGGAGTTTTTCCCCCTGGGTCAGGAGGACAAGGCCCGTGCATGGCTGCAGTGAATTACATATAATAGAGAGGAGTACTTATGGAACAGCCGAAAGAATATACGAATGTCATTTTCGATGAAATCCAGATCGGCACCACCGCCGAACTTGCCATAACGCTGACACAAAACCAGATCGATCTGGCCGCCATCGTTTCGGGGGACGTGGACGCTTTATATGTCAAAGAGCTCGGTGCCGGGGATACGCGGACAGAGCCCAGGCAGACGGAGGCGGCTGGAGCGGAGGCCATAGTCTCCATCCTACTCGGCACGCGCCTGCCAGGACCGGGGACGAGGATCTTGCACCGGGATCTGCGATTCTCCGGGGACTTCGCCGTGGGAGACACGCTCACAGCGAAGGTCACTGCCAAAGAAAAACGCAAGGACGCTATCGTCGTCTTCGAGTGCCGCTGCGTCAATCAGCATGGCCAGGAAATTGTGTCCGGTACGGTGACAGTGAAGGCGCCCACATCGCGGATTATCTACGATAACATCAAGCCGCCCAAGTTCGAACTTCGATGGGGGGATGCCTTTGCGCAGCTCATCAAGGGCTGCCAGGAATGCGAGCCCGTCACCTGTGCCGTCGTGCACCCCTGTGACCGTGACTCCCTGTCGGGGGCCATTGAGGCGGCCAAACGCGGCTTCATCATCCCAGTGCTCGTCGGACCGGAGGACAAGATACGGGAAGCAGCCGAACAGGCGCAGATCGATCTCAGCCCTTATCGGATCGTTTCCACGGAGCACAGCCATGGCTCGGCGGCAAAGGCTGTGGAACTCGCCCGCGCGGGTGAGGTGGAATCCCTGATGAAAGGAAGCCTCCACACCGATGAGATCATGGCGGCCGTTGTCCCGGCGGCGGCGGGGATGCGTACCTCACGACGGATAAGCCACGCCTTCGTTATGGACGTTTCCACGTATCCCAAGATGTTCATCATGACCGATGCGGCGGTCAACATATCTCCAAACCTTGAGGACAAGCGCGATATTATCCAGAACGCCATTGACCTCGCCCAGGCGCTCGGGGTCAAAGTGCCCAAGGTAGGCATCCTGTCGGCTGTCGAGGTGATCAACTCCAAGATTCCCTCCACGCTGGATGCGGCGGCCCTGTGTAAGATGGCCGACCGAGGGCAGATCACCGGCGGCATCCTCGACGGGCCCCTGGCCTTTGACAACGCCATCAGCGCCCAGGCCGCGAAAACCAAGGGGATCACTTCCCCGGTCAGTGGGGACGTGGACATCCTTCTGGCGCCCGATCTCGAATCGGCCAACATGCTCTTCAAACAACTGACGTACCTGGCAGGGGCCGAGGGGGCCGGCATCGTGCTGGGGACACGGATCCCCATCGTCCTCACGAGTCGTGCTGATTCGATCCGGACAAGACTCACCTCTGCGGCGGTTATGGCGCTCTACGCCCACGCCCGGCGGGCCAGCAAAATCAAGATTTAAGGAGGCGACCATGAAAGATCTCATCCTTGTTCTCAATGCCGGCTCGTCAAGTCTGAAGTTTACTCTTTACATCGATAAGGGCGGAAAACTGGAAGCCCTCTACGTTGGTCAGGTTGAGGGGATCGTTACCGAGGCCCGATTCAAGATTAAGGACAGCGACGGGAACGTCGTCGGGGAGAAGAAGTGGCCTCCGGGTAAACCGCTCGGTCACGAAGGGGCCATCGAGGCCATATTCGGCTGGGGAAAAAGCAACCTGAACGTGGGAGACCGGATCGCGGCCGCGGGTCACCGCGTCGTTCACGGAGGTCTCGATTACACGAAACCAACCCTCATCAACGAGGAGGTCCTGAAGGACCTGGAGAAGTACATTCCCCTGGCGCCGCTCCATCAGCCTCACAACCTGAATGCCATCAGCATCTGTGCAAAGAGAAGGGCCGACGTCCCCCAAGTTGCCTGCTTTGACACCTCCTTTCACACGAGCATTCCTGCCGTGGCGCAGGCCTTTGGCCTGCCGAGGAAATACACTGAGAAGGGAGTGCGGCGCTACGGCTTCCACGGCCTTTCTTACGAGTACATCGCCTCTGTCCTGCCAGGATATGAACCAGAAGCTGCCAAGGGGCGAATTGTCGTTGCACACCTCGGCAACGGCGCCAGCATGTGCGGCATGAGGGGCCTGAAAAGCGTGGCGACCACGCTGGGGTTCACCGCCGTTGACGGACTGGTGATGGGAACCCGCTGCGGAGCTCTCGACCCGGGAGTGATGCTTTACTTGATGGACGAGTGCGGCATGAACGCGCGGGACATTGAGAGCCTCATCTACAAGGAATCGGGCCTGCTCGGTGTATCGGGCATTTCGAGCGACATGCGAACGCTCCTGGAAAGCAAAGAGCCGCATGCCGCTGAAGCGGTGGACCTTTTCGTGTACCGGATCACCCGTGAGCTGGGATCGCTCACCGCCGCCCTCGGCGGTCTCAATACGCTGATTTTCACAGGCGGCATTGGCGAGAACTCGGCAGCGATCCGTGAGCGGGTCTGCCGTGCCGCGAACTGGCTGGGGCTTGATTTCGACGAAAAAGCCAACGAGGCTCGCGGGCCCCGCATAAGCCGGGAGGGAAGCCGCGTCAAGGCCTGGGTGATCCCCACCGACGAAGAGTTGATGATCGCCCTGCACACCCGGCAGTTGCTCTCCGGAAAGACGAACTGAGATCGTTTCATCTGTACGGGGAGTAAGCCATGCAGCGTCTAAAGGCGACTGTCGTTTGAATCGTTCAGAATACAACGAGGATGAAAACAGGAAAGTCTATGCCTGAAGCCATGCAGTCAAACCCGGAGGTCGGAAACATACCGGAGGGGACAATCCCTTCCAGACAATGGAGTATCCGCATCCACAGCGCCTATTTTCTGGCGGCGCTGGTGCTGCTGATTGTCTCCTCTCCGTTTCTCGACGACGTCGGGAGTGGAGCCATTCAGGCGGTTCTTCTGACGATCGTGTTTTTGTCGGCGGTTCTGGCCACTGGCGGCAGCTACAGAACGCTGGTCTGGGGAAGTGTGTTGTCCGTGCCGGCGGTGGTGGGAAAATGGGCGAATTACTGGTGGCCGCACCTGGTGACGCCGGAATACTTCCTCTTGCCTGCCATGCTGTTCACGGGGTTTATCGTGTCCCACATCCTTATATTCACTCTCCGCTCGCCAAGAGTCAACTCAGGGGTGCTATGCGCCGCTATTGCCAACTATCTCATGCTGGGACTGCTCTGGTCTTTTTCGTACACTCTGGTCGCCCGGCTGGTTCCAGATTCATTTTCATTCAGCGAAGCCGGCCACACGATGACCGGCTTCAACGGCCTGTACTTCAGTTTCGCCACGCTCTGCACCGTCGGCTACGGCGACATCGCCCCCGTTTCTAACGCCGCGCGAATCCTGGCGATGGCGGAGGCCGTCGTCGGCATGGTTTACATGACTGTCCTGGTCGCCCGTCTGGTTTCCATGTATTCTTGGAAAACTTCGTCGGATAGTGCGGGAGAGAGTTGATGCCGAAAGCTGCAGATGGCAAAGGCGAGGAAGGGGAAAGAAAGAATATTTTAACAGAAGGGAGGAAATATTCATGGACGAAATCAAGGTGCTGCTGGAGACTCAGCCGCTGTTTTCTCTATTCCTGACGATTGCCCTGGGTTATCTCGTCGGCGAGATCAACATCAAGGGCTTTTCCCTCGGTTCCGGCGCCGTGCTCTTCGTCGGTCTGGCGGTCGGCGGTTTCGCGCCAAAGGCCGCGCCTCCGGCACTTCTCGGCACCTTGGGCCTGCTCCTCTTCCTCTACGGCGTCGGCGTCATGTACGGCGCCCAGTTCTTCCGGGGCCTGACCAGCGCCGAGGGCCTCAAGGCCAACGCCGCAGCTGCCCTCGGGGTCATCGGCGCCGGCTGTGTTTCCCTGGCGCTGGTTCCCCTGACCGGCATTCAGGTCGACGAGACCCTCGGGCTCTTTGCCGGATCGGGAACCAGTACAGCCACGCTGCAGGCAATCATCGCCGCGCTCAAGACCGATGGCGCCGCGGTCGGCTACAGCGTCGCCTATCCCTTCGGTGTTGCCGGACCCATCCTGTGCATCTACGCGCTCAACGCATGGCTCAAGCCAAAAATCGAACAACCGCCGGCGCAGCAGATCGAGACTGCGGAGATCGCGCTGCATAATCCGGCCTTCTTTGGCATTCGCTTTCCGGAACTCGTCGCCAAACTGCCGGCCGGTGTAGCCATCGCTGCCGTGCGCAGTCATGAGCAGAATCGCCTGCCCTCCGACAACCTCGTGCTGAACGAGGATGATGTGCTGTTCGCAACGGCCACTGACCAGACGGCGCTGCAAGAGGCCGTCAGCCTGCTTGGCGAACTCCGGCCGGGGAGTATCGCCAGAGACCGCAAGGATCTGGACTATATCCGTGTTTTCGCGTCGAAGCGCACTGTCGTCGGGCGCGCCATTGGCGACCTCGATTTCCCGGCAGATGTGGCGTGCTCCATCGTCCAAGTCCGACGCGGCGACAGCGATCTGCTGCCCAGCGCGGACTTGATCCTGGAAGTTGGCGACCGTGTGGGAGTGCTGGTTCACCGCTCCAAGATCAAGATAGTCAGAGCCTTCTTCGGCGACTCGATAAAAGGGACTGCCGACTTCAGCTATATTTCGATTGGCATCGGCGCCGCACTCGGCCTGCTTGTCGGGCTGATCCCGCTCCCTGTTCCTGGGCTGGGCAAGCTAACGCTCGGTCTGGCCGGCGTGCTTCTTCTCGCACTGTATCTCGGAAAGGTCAGGCGAACAGGGTCCTTGGTGTGGACCATGCCCCTGTCGGCCAACCTCGTACTTAGGAACTTCGGGCTGACCATCTTTCTGGCCCAGGTCGGCATGACCTCGGGCCCCAAGTTCTTTGCCACAGTAGGCACGACTGGCGTCACCTTCCTTCTCTACGGTGCCATCGTCGCGCTGGCGCTGGTTTTGATCACCGCGGCCATCTGTCTCTGGGTGTTCCGCCTCCCCTTCGATACTGCGATGGGGGTGATCTGCGGCGCCACCGGCAACCCGGCCATTCTTGCCTTTGCCAGCCGCGTCGCACCGACGGACCGGCCCGATATAGGCTACGCGATGATCTTTCCATCCATGACCATTCTCAAGATTCTGTTCGTTCAGATCGCCGCCATATTACTCGGAGGGTAAGTCGGATGGGACGCCTTGTGAAAAGAACGGACGAGGAAATGAAAATCGCACAGCAGACCGTGGAGACCATGCTCTCTCTGGGAGGTAACAACCGATGATAGACGCGAGGAACTACTCAAAACAGGAGACACTCAAGAATGGCCTTCAGGTGACGATCCGGGCGATCAGACCTGACGACAAGGAGGCGCTCGTCGCCGCATTCAAGGAGCTCGAATCCCGAACGGTCTACCTCCGCTTCTTCGGTCTGAAAAAGGAGTTTTCCCCACAGGAGCTGAAGCAGGCAACAGAAGTCGACTTTACCAAAACTGTTGCGCTCGTGACCTGCATACAGGACGGCGAAAGCGAAAAGATCATCGGAGCAGGACGCTACATTGTGTTTGGAGATGCTCAACCTCCCGACAGGGCCGAGGTGGCCTTCACTGTTGAAGAGGACTACCAGGGTCTCGGCATCGGGAGTATAACGCTCAGGCACCTCACCAGGATCGCAAGGCAAAGCGGGATCGCACAGTTTGATGCCGACGTCCTGCCGGAGAACAAGGGGATGCTCGCAGTGTTCCACCGGAGCGGGCTTCCGGTGAAACAGAAGCACGTGGAAGGTGTGGTTCATGTCACCCTTTCGCTTGCAGGGGACTCATCGTGAACAGTGATTTCAGAGGCCTGGGAGAAGAAGACGCAAGTTTATAATAACTGAAAAAGCGAGCAGGTAGATATAATTGTGCCCGTTCATTTAACTGATGCCGCACTTACCGCCTTCCGAGGTCTGGCACCAGCAATTTTATCATTTCATGTTGTCGCGTCCTCAGACGTCGGCGCTTGGCGTCTCGCTTGAGCCTTGCACGCCCAACGAACCTCCCAGCCCCTGCGAATCCGGGATCCGGGCAAGGGCCCGGTCCTCGGCAAATGTGTAATGCCCCTCGATCGTGCGATCCAAAAGCGCCAACTGCTGGTGCAACTCGGCATGGCGATGCGGCGGCAGGGTCTGCGTGAGATTTTCCAGCATCGAACGCATCCGCCGCATGATCTGGATGCTTCCTCCGCCGAAAAGACGTATTTCGGTGCACGCGAGGTGCACAAAGTCTTCCCAGTTCGGCGTCCGGAAAACGAGCCGCAGTTCGCCGGCTTTGTCGCGAATCTCCTCTTCGCGCAAGTGCCGCAGCCCAACCAGCCGGAGCAGACGGTGAAGCTGGTCGATGGCGAGCACGGCCGTCGTGGGGTCGTTGATGGCCGGTGACAGCGCCTTGATGGCGATATCGACGAGGATGCGGAATGCAAAGGTCGGATCCTGCTCGAGAGTACGTTCGGACCCGAACGCGACTGCCGCCCGCAGCTGATGGTCGTCGATGGCGCTGGCGCCGCCATACAACCGAAACAGGGGTTCATCCACAGCTACGAAGTCGCCCACATGGGGGACGACTTCAATAATTCCGTCGGCGTGCCGCGCTTGCGCGACCAGCCCCTTCAGGTCCAAGGCGAGCACGATCCCCGAGGCGCCCACGTGGGCGACGGTCCGGTCCGGTGATGGGAGTCTGCGTGACGGCTCACCGGAGGACGGGGACGCGGTTGATTCCGGATAGACGCTCCGGATGACCGCCATCCCGGACGCTCCCACTCGTTTCAAGATGCTGACGGGACGCAGAAATAGCGCTGCTCCCGAGGAGTCCGCGTGGGCGACGGTCCGGTCCGGGGATGCGGGTCTGCGTGACGGCTCGACGGAGGACGGGGACGCGGTTGATTCCGGATAGACGCTCCGGATGACCGCAATCCCGGACTCTCCCACACGGTACACGATGCTTACGGGACGCAGCAATCGCGCTGCGTAGTCGATAAGATAAAGGAACACGATCATCGAGACCAATCCCAACATCCCTGCAATGAAGGTGTTGAACTGGTGGACGACCTCACCGCCCATCCTGCTCAGCACCCTCAGGGTGAACAACAGGGTAAAGACGAAATAGCCGACGGTGATCCGGATTGTGTTGTCCCGGAGCAGTGTCGTCGCGATGATCCGTGGCGTGTACTGCCCGCCTGCGACCTGAATCGCCACGAGCAGCGATCCGAATGTGAATACGATGAAGGAAAGGTTTATCGTGATGATCGTCTCGAGTATCGTCCGCGCTCCCGCCATGGACAGGCCAAGGAATGCGGTCGTTTCGTCAATTCTTCCGGTATGCAGAAGCCAGGCGCCGATGCCGTACGTGATACGGTGGACGACCAGATAAGCCAGCACGGCGAAAAACGGCACGAGCCAAAGCGAGGATCTGATGTAACTCTTGATGATGTACTGACGATTCCAGCGCATTTTGCATTCTCCTTCAGTTAATAACTCCGACCTTTGTGCCCTTTCCCGCTGTGTAGGACTCATCGCTGCTGTGACATTCATCCATAAGTCAACCCCCTTCCGAAGGTTTACTGCCGCTGTCAACGCATTTCCCGCGGCTGATCTCGTCAATACGATACCGGCGTCAGTAGAGCAATGCAAACCAAGGTACGCCAATCAGCAGGTAGGCACTGATAAAGATGATACCGAAAATCGCACCCAGCCGCCAGTAATCGGCGGAGGGAAGGTAGCCGCTGCCGTAGAAAACAGGCGACGCCCCGGTGCCATACGGGGTCAGGATGCCCATGATACCGAGCGTTCCGCACAGCATCATGGCGTACTGCGGCATGTTGATGCCGGGAATTGCCGATCCTACTGCCAGCATCACCGGCAGCACCGCGGTGGCATGGGCGGTAGCGCTGGCGAACATATAGTGGATGAAGAAGAAGAACAGCGTCAGCAACACCATGGCCACCAGCGGCGAGATGCCGGCCATGTGACTGCCGAGGACCTGCGCGAACCACTTGACGAAACCCACCTGGGAGAGACCCGACGCCAGCGTCACCAGGGTGCCGAACCAGATCAGCGTGTTCCAAGCCGGCTTGTTTGCCAGGATGGCGTCCCAGGTGACTACACGCAGGATAACCATTAGCGACACCGCCACGATGGCGACGGTGGTCGCGTCGATGAAGCTGCCGCCGAAGATCCACAGGCTGAGGGCGATCAGCACCAACACCGCCAGCATGATTTCCTGCCGGGTCATGCCACCCTGCTTCTCCAGTTCCTTGGCCGCCCATGCCGGCACCTCCGGCCCGCCCTTGACCTCCGGCGGGTAGAGGACGTAGCCGATCAGCGGCAGGGTAAGCAGCATGAGGATGCCGAAAGGTGCCATGGCGGTGAACCACTGCATCCAGCTGATCGCCACGTTGGTGGTTTTCCTGACCAGTTCTACCGCCAGCGGGTTGGGCGCCTGGCCGGTGAGGAACAGGGAGCTGGTGATCGTCGTCGCCGAGATTGCCAGCCACATCAGGTAGGAGCCCATGCGCCGTGCCGAGGGATCGTTGGGTTTGGAGTCGTAAAGCTCCGGCAGGTTGCGGATCACCGGGTAGATAGTGCCGCCGCTCCGGGCAGCGTTGGACGGCGTAAATGGCGCGAGGATGAGGTCGGCGATGACGACCGCGTAGCCCAGCGTCAGGGTCCTTTTGCCCATCAGCTTCACCAGTTGCAGGGCGATGCGCTTGCCGAGTCCGCTCTTCTCGTAGCCGAGGGCGAACATGAACGCTGCGAATATCAGCCACACGGTGGCGTTGGAAAACCCCGATAGTCCCCACTTGATCGCCTCGCTAGCCGGCTTGAAGTCTGGCTTGGCCAGCTGCTCGGGGCTGAACAGGACGTACTGCGACAACACCGTTACCAGCGTGACGCCAATCAGTCCCACCCCGGCGCCGGGCAGATTTTCCATGATGAGACCGGCGATAACGCCAGCGAAGATGGCGAAGTAGTACCAGGCGTGGGGAGGCAGCCCCGCCGGCGGAGGGATCAGTGCCAGGACGATTGCCACGCCGCTTGGTACAAACAGTTTCCATGTGAGTTTCATAATGACCGCCTTTCAATCTGCGTGAGGTTATTGAATGCCGTTATGGTCAGCCATAGTGAAAAACCTTTCGAACGACGCACTGCACTATAAGCGCATTTCCCGCGGCTGGCCGGTCTTATTTGTTTGATTTTGATAAAACATTGCTTTCTGACGGGAGAAATGTAGGAAATTTTCGTTTGTATGTCAATTGTTCATTTTCTAGAGGCTAATAACAGGAAGTGCCGACGTCTGTACTAAGGAAGACAGAAAGAAACCAGGTGCAAGAACGACTTAAACTATAAACCCTAAATCAGTCTCCTTCGGCTGATTCTCATACCTGCACCTATGATTGCGATAAACACCAGGATGAATGGATACTCAATTACATATATAATCGGTTCAAGCACCCATCTGGTAACAGTCTTCAATTTTTCGTGCCGCCTGATAAAATCTGCAATAGGTGGCGAATGGCGGTAGTAAAATTGGCAGAATGTCTTCCCTATCGGATTGGTCAAGAGATATTTATCCCTGAAATTCCTTAAGACGGCAACATGAGGGTCTAACGGCGAACCATAAGCCGCTGTTGCTATAAAGCATGAAATAAAAACACTAGAGTCTGCAGTATCTCTTGTCCTAAAGTTCCACGTGAAATTGTCTACCATATTAACACCCATAGAGTCTTTGACCCCTGTAGTTATGGTAGCTGTGTAAGTCGTGGTTTCTGCCAGACTGGTTGATGGACTGAATGTCGCTGTCATAGTGGTTGAATTGTAAGTTACAGATCCGTTGACTCCACCGCTCATAGTAAAAGTACCCGCATTGATAGTTGAGGCATCCATATCCTTACTGAAAGTGGCCTGGATTACCGCACCCGTTGCCACACCTATGGCATCTGCCATAGGCGAGGTGGAGATGACCATAGGCGGGCCATCAATGAATTTGCCAAAGGCAATGGGATTATTTCCAACTATGATAGATGCGGTCACGTTATTAGTTGCAGTATCAATAACCGACACCGTGCCGGAGACGTTATTTACGACATAGACCTTTGTACCCAGGGGATTGATGGATGAGCCTATCGGACCGTTTCCCACAGAAATAGGCAGTCCGACGGTGAGATTGGTAGAAGGATCAATGACTGATACCGTGCCGCCAGCGCCTGCGAAATTGTTTGTGACATAGGCCATTGTCCCCGCAGGGTTTACTATAACGGTCTTAGGATTGGTGCCTACGGCCGTATTTGCCATGACAAGATTAGTGGAGGTATCTATAACAGATATTGTATTGCTGTTTGTATTTGCCACATAAACCCTCGTTCCCGAGGGATTTATATCCAGACCTTCTGGTGCATTCCCGACGACCACAGTTGCGATGACCGCATTAATTGTGTTGTCTATGACTGATACCGTTCCTGAAAAATTATTGGACACATAAGTTTTTGTGTCTGCGGAGTTGACAGCAATGCCGTGGGGTGCGCTGCCGACAGCGATACTGGTGACGATAGTATTGGTTGAGGTATCTATAACAGATACAGTGTTAGAAATACTGTTTGCCACATACAACTTTGTCCCTGCTGTATTTACTGCAATTCCGACAGGACCTGTGCCGACACCGATGGTCGCAATGACAGTATTGGTCGTGGCATTGATGACTGATACGGTGCCATCAGTTGTGTTTACTACGTAAGCCCTTGTTCCTGAGGAATTTACTGCCACACCGCTGGGACCGTTGCCGACTGGAACAGTCGCCACAACGGCATTGGTGGATGTATCAATTACCGAAACATTGTTGGAGGAACTATTTGTAATATAGGCAAAAGGCGCCGCTGAAACGATGAAAGGTGAAAGAAAGACGGCAAGAAATGCAATGATGAAGGATACTATTTTCATGACATAATTCTGAAAAGCGTTTTGATTCAGGCAGTGGTTCCAATTGTGGGGGATTTAAAGAACATAAATCCACTAAGTCTCTGAACTGCAAGAAATAACGAGGATCATCTTGGAAATTTATTAAGTGTAAATATACAGATAGTGGATTTGTGCGTCAATATTAAAAGTAAATAGAAACGGTTCCCATAGGAGCCCGCAAAAAAGGGAGGAATTCTAAGTTAACGTATGGTATATGCTTTGGAAGCAGGTCACTCGTCAAATGGATAGAAGGAAAACACCATGAAAAGAAAGGAAAGTGCATGACTATGAAAACCACCCGCATGCAGAACCTCCCTGCCATCAAGCGTGCTACCGTGGATAACCCGCGACCTGCAGCGGATCCATCGATCGGCATCCCGAATTCTGCCCGAACAAATGGGGCCTCTTCTCTTTGCACAAGTATTGGGTGGGTCATGCTGAGCTTTGCCTGCTTGTGCTTCCTGTCCGGGGACCCCGCGCTCGCCCAGAAGCAAGCTCCCAAGAAAGCGGCTGGTGGGATTCTCACCATCGATCCCGCACAGATACAGAAGGCGTGGACCGGTGATTTGGACGGGATGATCGAACGGCGGCTCATCCGCGTGCTGACCGTTCCCAGCAGGAGCCACTATTTCGTCGATAAGGGTGTACAGCGCGGCATCGTCGTTGACTACGCACGGGTGTTCGAAGACAGTCTCAACAAGAGGCTCGCCGCCGAAAAGAAACTCAAGAGCAAAAACCTGAAGGTGCGGGTGGTATGCATCCCGGTGGGCCGCGACCAGATACTGCCCGGGCTTGCCGCGGGCAAGGGCGACATCGCCGCTGCCAATCTCACCATCACGCCGGAGCGCCAGAAACTGGTGGACTTCACCGCGGCCGGTTTCTCCAACGTGAGCGAGGTCGTGGTGGCGGGGCCGGCCTCACCGAAAATTACCGGCCTGGACGATCTCTCCGGCAAGGAAGTTTTCGTGCGCAAGTCATCGAGCTATTACGAGAGCCTCGTTGCACTTAACAAGAAGTTTGCAGCCGATAATAAGGCGCCGGTCCGGCTCAAGGATGCCCCCGAGACGCTGGAGGATGAGGATCTGCTCGAGATGCTCAATGCCGGGCTCGTCACAATCGTCGTCGTTGACAAGCACATTGCGGACTTCTGGAAGCAGATATTCCGGAAGCTCACCGTGTACGACAACGTCGCTGTTCGCACCGGCGGCGAAATAGCGTGGGCGGTCCGCAAAGGCAGCCCACAGCTCAAGGCGTCGTTGGACGATTTTGCCACGCGCCACAAAGTCGGGACCTCGACGGGCAACCAGATCCTGACGCGCTACCTGAAGAACGTCAAATACGTGAAGGATGCCGCCTCCGAGAAGGAGCGCAAGAAGTTCGTGGCCTTGATCAAGTATTTCCAGAAATACAGTGACCAGTACAGCGTGGACTGGCTGCTGATGGCGGCGCAGGGCTACCAGGAGTCCCAGCTCAACCAGAATGCAAAAAGCCCGGTGGGCGCCATCGGGGTCATGCAGCTGATGCCCGCCACGGGGAAGGATATGAAAGTGGGCGACATCAGGAAGACCGAGGCGAACATCAACGCCGGCATCAAGTACATGCGCTTCATGATCGACCAGTACTACGAGAAGGAACCGATGACGCAGCTGGACAAGGCGCTGTTCGCGTTCGCTTCATACAACGCAGGCCCCGGCCGCGTGCGGCAACTCCGGCAGGAGGCCGCCAGGCGCGGACTCGACCCCAACGTCTGGTTTCACAACGTGGAGTATGTGGCGGCCGAGAAGGTCGGTCAGGAAACGGTGACCTACGTCAGCAACATCTACAAGTACTATATTAGCTATCGCCTGATTATGGAGAGCCGGGCTGCCCAGAAGGAAGCTGTCGAGAAGATCAAGGGTGACGCCAAGTAGAATAATGCCTCGAGCCTCTCACACCATGAGAATAGGGTAAGGAGGATTTTAGATAACGTAGTGCAGGACTTTAGTCCTGATAATATAGCGCACCTAAAGGTACGCACTACATTTGATGGTATTCCTCCTCCTTTGTCAAAGGGGGAGAAAAAACTTATTAAGAAGACAACGCGTGTATTAGTGGCCTTGGCATCTAATTAACAAACCCAAAAAACGAAGGAGACAATTATGAAAACAGCGATAAGATTGGCTATAGCGATTGTAATCGGGCTGGCCTTCATGGCGTCCCCGGTGATGGCGAAAGAAGATAAAACCTTTTCCGGATTCCTCGGGGAACCGAAGGTCTATAAGCAATTGAAGCCCGGACCGGAA
>Ga0209048_10003188_pt1 | contig 16047 bp, 15 predicted proteins | sample FrelakmetCRP12CR_FD_187146 | JGI IMG/M metagenome (GOLD analysis project Ga0209048, IMG submission 187146) | Freshwater lake sediment microbial communities from the University of Notre Dame, USA, for methane emissions studies - CRP12 CR (SPAdes)... | ecosystem: Environmental > Aquatic >... | reverse complement strand
GGTAGGCGGCGAAGGAGAAGGCATCCGCCCGCTGGTCCGTCAATCATGTGACTTCCTTCTTCGTCTCCCGATGCAGGGACAGATCGAATCGTTAAATGCTGCTGTGGCAGGGTCTGTGGCACTTTACCTGGCATACCTTGCTCGTCACAAATCATAAGGGCACCATTTGACGTGCCCCTAAACAATAATGGAGAAGACAATGCCATCTGGATCATTCCATTTCCCAAAAGATTTCCTGTGGGGGACAGCAACTGCCTCGCACCAGGTGGAGGGCGGCAACACTAACAATAACTGGTTCAAGTGGGAACAGGAAGGGCACTCCGCCAACAATTCCGGGCTGGCCTGCGATTGGTGGGGCGGTCGCTGGAAGGAAGATTTCGACCGCGCCGCTGAGGCGGGACATAAAGCCCACCGCTTATCGGTGGAGTGGAGCCGCATCCAGCCCACGCCCGACCGCTGGGACGAAGAAGCGTTGGGGCACTATCGAACCATGCTGCATGGCTTGCGTGACCGGAACATCACGCCCATGGTCACATTGCACCACTTTACCGACCCGCTTTGGCTAGGTGAACTGGGAGGCTGGGAGACCGATGCGGTTGTGCCACTATTTGAGAAATATACCCGTAAAGTAGTGGAGGCACTAAAAGAGAATTGCTCGCTGTGGTGCACAATCAACGAGCCGAACGTCTACTTCATTGAAGGTTATGTCCGTGGAAATTTTCCACCCGGAGAATCCGACCTGAAGCTGGGCATCCTGGTACAGGCCAACATGGTCCGCGCTCATGCCGCTGCCTTTCGCGCTATTCACGAAATCCAGCCCGAGGCGCGCGTTAGCTACGCCCTGCACTTCCGTCCACAAGAACCAGCCCGCTCGTGGTCGCCACTCGACCGGGTAATGCGAAATATCAAGTTCGAAGCCATCAACATGGCCTTCCCGTCGGCCATCTCCAACGGCGTGCTGAAGTCACCGCTGGGCAAGATTCCTGTCCCCGAAGCCAAAGGGACGCAGGATTACTTTGGCCTGAACTACTACTCGGTGGATACCGTCGCCTTCGATCTGCGCAATCGTGCTGAACTTTTCTCGCGCTCCTTTTTTCCCGAAGGCACCGACCTGGCAGACGCCGGTATGAATTCCAACACCCCAGAGGGTTTCTTCTGGGCCTTTAATTGGGTGGTCAAGACCTACCCAAACCTGCCCATCATTGTCACCGAGAACGGCATAGAAGACAGCACTGACCGCATCCGGCCGCGCTATCTCGCCCAGCATATTCATGCCATGTGGCGGGCTGTCAACTTCAATTGGCCGGTGCGCGGCTACTTCCACTGGTCGCTGGTAGACAATTTTGAGTGGGAACGCGGCTGGACCCAGCGCTTCGGCCTGTGGGGGCTGGACGTCGAGACCCAGCAGCGTACCAAGCGTCCGTCTGCGGATTTATATGCAGCCATTTGCAAAGAGAACGGGCTGACTTCCGAGATGGTGGAGAAATACTGTCTAGAAGTATATGAGGAATTATTCCCCGGTTAGACAATAGATCCTGGATGATGATCAATCATCCATTGTCTTTTCCTAGATTTTATCCCTGGTCCCACGCATCAGCATGAACCCCGCCCTCGAAACCATCTTTAAACGCCGCTCCATCCGCAAATATACCGATCAGACGGTCGAGCCAGAAAAACTGGAATTTCTCCTTCAAGCTGCCATGGCGGCGCCTTCGGCGATGAACTGCAAACCGTGGGAATTCGTGGTCATCACCGACCCGGAGAAACTGACCCAGTTTCGCAAACGGCTAATCTTTGGCAACCGCAACGCCCCGGCGGCCATCGTTGTTTGCGGCAATCCCTCTCTTTCGGCCAATCCCGCCGCGCGGCTGTTCTGGGTCCAGGATTGCAGCCTCGCGGGTGAGAATATCCTCATCGCCGCCGCTGGGCTTGGTCTAGGTACGGTCTGGGTGGGAGTCCACCCGGTGGTCGAGTTTGTGCGTATCGTGCGCGAGATTGCTGGGTTGCCAAAACACATCACCCCGCTGGGACTCATCTATATAGGCTACCCGGCGGAGGAAAAGGCTGCACGGACGCAGTATGACGAAAAGCGAGTTCACTGGCAGAAGTATGAAAAGCGAAAGCGCTAGAAAGATCAAGAAGGCCAAGATCCTGTCATGATCCATTTAAAGTCTGTCCAATTGCGCCCACTGCCTGATTCCCGCGCCTTTCCTTTCTCCATGCTGTTGTTCCAGTCGCTGAAGGAATTGCGTTTCGAGACGCCGGTCACTCTGATGGTGGGTGAGAACGGCACGGGGAAGTCCACCGTGCTGGAAGGGCTGGCCTGCGCGGCAGAGATGATCGTGGTGGGTAGTGAAAACACGCGCAGCGATAAGAGTCTTGTCCACGCCCGTGAATTGGCGAAATATTTCAAACTCTCATGGACGAAACGCACTCGCCGGGGTTTTTTCTTACGCGCTGAGGATTTTTTCGGTTATGCCAAACGCATCAACCAGATGCGCACTGAGATGGAATTTGACCTGCGTGAAATCGATGAGGAATATAAAGGCCGCAGCGATTATGCTCGCGATCTGGCAATGATGAGCACTGCCCACGAATTGGGCGATACACGCCAGCGATATGGAGAGGGGCTCGATGCCCATTCGCACGGCGAGAGTTTTCTTTCCCTGTTTCAATCACGGTTTGTCCCCGACGGCCTTTTCTTGCTCGATGAACCCGAAGCCCCGCTCTCACCCATAAGCCAACTTGCACTCATCGCGGCTATAAAGGACATGGTCTTGCAGAATGGGCAATTCATCATCGCTACCCATTCTCCCATCCTTATGGCTTACCCGGATGCCACCATCCTGAATTTCGACGGTGGTGAAATTCACACAGCTCGCTACGATGAACTGGAGCACATCCGCCTGATGCGCGATTTCCTGCAAAACCCTGAATCGTTTCTGCGAAATTTATGAATCTGCCCCCCGTTTTCATCGACAATGTCATCATGGCATTTGGCGAATCTGGCCGCCATTACTTGGATGACCTGCCGGACATGCTGGTCGATGCTGCCCGCCGCTGGGACCTGACTCTTGGCGCGCCATTCCCGCTTTCTTACAATTACATCTGCGCAGTCACAAAAGCGGATGGTACGTCTGCCGTGCTCAAACTTGGAGTGCCCAATCGCGAACTGACCAGCGAGATTAATACTTTGCACGCCTACGATGGGCAGGGTGCCTGCTGTCTATTGGAAGCGGATGCTGAACAGGGGTTGCTCCTGCTGGAGCGCCTCCAGCCCGGGACTATGCTTGCCACGCTCGCAGAAGACGACCGCGCCACTGAAATCGCTGCGCAGGTGATGCAAGCCATCCAACATCCGGTGCCGGGGGGGAATGGGTTCCTTAGCTTGGTCGATTGGTTCGATGAGTTAAAAGGCCTTCGCCCGCGCTTTGGCGGCGGGACAGGCCCTTTCCCGGAAAATACAGTCGAGATCGTTGAGGAAATGATCCGCGACCTGTTCGCTGAAAACCGTCCCTACGTGCTCCTGCACGGCGATTTTCACCATTTCAATATTCTCTTATCCGATCGTGGCTGGCTCGTGATTGATCCGAAAGGGGTGGCTGGACCGGCGGAGTACGAGGTTGGGCCGCTGCTGCTCAATCCGTGGGGAGAGATTCCGGATGAGACGCATGCCATCCAGCGGACACAGCGGCGAATCACCATCTTGTCTGAGCGGCTGGGATTTGACCGTCAGAGGTTGTTGAAGTGGGCGGTCTGTCATAGTATGCTCTCAGCTTGGTGGGACATGGCAGAAGACGGGTCCGGGGGGGAATATTCCCGTGCTTGGACGGAAATCTTTCTGAAGACACGGATATAAAACTCATCACTAATACTTTAACTCATGGATTTCTTTATCTGCTAGCAATTTCTCTGACAGGCAGAGATGGTCACGGACGCGGCCTTATAGCTCCCACACGCTGACCATTTCCCCATTCCGTTTCATGCGATTTCAGTTCCGAACCCTTACTAGACACTCATGGAACTAGGTTTCCAACTCCTCATGTCTTTCATCGCACTCCGGGTAGATAATTTCGTACCGTAAAGATAAAACAAGCTATTGATTAAAATCGTTGTGGGTTGTATTGCTAATCAAGGAATTTAAATCACACCCAATTTCTTCCCCACCTTGGCGAATGCCTCCAACCCAATATCCAAATCTCTTTTGGCATGTGCAGCTGAGATCATCACCCGGATTCTCGCCTTGCCCAGCGGAACAATCGGAAATCCGACGGCCATTGCGAAGACACCCAGCTCGAAAAGTTCGCGGCTGAATTGCTGGGCAATCGGCGCTTCGCCTAGCATGACCGGAGTGATTGGTGTGGTGCTGACACCCATATCGTAGCCGAGACTCTTCATTTCAGCCTTAAAATATTTGGAATTGTCCCATAAACGGTCGACCAGCTCGGTTGAGGCCTCAAGGATATCAATGGCGGCGATGCAGGCGGCTGCGTCCGGAGGAGTGACTGCTGATGAGAATAGAAATGGACGACCGCGCTGGCGAAGCCATTCGATAATTGTTGCCTTCCCTGCCACTATACCTCCAACTACACCGAAAGCTTTTGACATCGTCCCAATTTCCACATCAACCTTTCCATGCAGGCCAAAGTGGTCCACGATACCACGACCGCCCTTGCCAAGTACTCCTTCCCCGTGGGCATCGTCTACCATCAATAGAATGTCGTACTTCATCGCAACTTCGCAGATTTTATCAAGCGGAGCCACATCACCATCCATACTGAAAACACCATCGGTAATGATCATTGCGCGTCGGAACTGGACCAAGTTCTTCTTGATTAGTGATTCCAATGAGGCAACATCGCAATGCTCGTAGGGGATGATTTTCCCGCTCGACAGCCGGCAGCCATCAATGATACTGGCATGGTTCAAGCGATCGGAGAAAATAACGTCTTCCTTTCCAACAAGCGCTGGGATAGTGGCCGCATTGGCTTGGAACCCGGACTGGAGTGAAAGTGCCGCTTCAACGGCCTTAAAATTTGCCATCCTTTTTTCAAGTTCAATGTGTAAATCGTTGGTTCCTGAAATAATACGCACCGCGCCTGGGCCAACACCATACTGGTCGACCGCTTTCTTGGCCGCCTCTACCAGGCGGGGATGATTGGCTAATCCTAGGTAATTGTTAGAGCAGAAATTCAGAACCCTGCGACCCTCGATCTGCAACCATGCGCCTTGTGGCGAACTAATAGTTCGAATTTGATTGTAAAGACCCGCATCCCCCAATGCTTGCAACTCGTCCTGCAACCAGTCTAAATGTGTAGACATCTTTCACCTCATTGATAACGAATTTTTTCTGGACAAGGAAAAGCATCTCCTTCAAGGTCAGGAGATGCTTGACCCATAAAATTTAGAGTTCTTTGCTTTACAATCCGTATTTCGTGACGATCTCTTCTTCGGTTTTGCTCAGAATCTGGTATTTCTTCCCGATCTTGATGAAGGCCTCAAGAGCTTTGTCGAGATGATGTTTTTCGTGGCTGGCTGAAAGTTGTGTACGAATGCGCGCCTGGCCCTTTGCGACAACGGGGAAGAAGAATCCAATGGCGTAAACACCCTCTCCGTAAAGATCTCGGGAGAAGTCCTGCGCAAGCTTCGCATTAAAGAGCATAACTGGGACGATGGGAGTTTCGCCTTTCTTCAGGATGAAGCCGGCCTCGGTTAAGCCTTTACGCCAATAGCGAGCATTCTCTTCCAATTTATCGCGTAATTCCGTGTTTCGTTTCAAAATTTCGAAGGCTTTTAACACACCCGAAATGATCACTGGCGCAATGGCGTTGGAGAATAGATATGGCCGGGCTCTCTGTCGACACATTTCAACGATTTCTCTCCGCCCAGAAACACAACCGCCCGAAGCACCTCCTAGAGCCTTCCCGAAAGTGGTTGTGATAATGTCCAACTTTCCGATGACACCGCATTTTTCGTGGGTCCCACGTCCCGTCTTTCCTATGAAACCGGACGCATGTGATTCGTCTACGAATACCAGAGCATCATAAGTTTCCGCAAGCCGAACTATCTCGTCCAACTTAGCAGTGTCGCCATCCATAGAATAAACACCATCGTTGATGATCACTCGCAGGCGCTTATCTTGAAACTGCTGAAGCTTTTTCTCAAGGTGATCCATGTCCCCGTGTTTATAGGTGTCGTGCTCAGCGCTGCACAGGCGCATCCCATCGACGATGGACGCATGCACCAACCGATCGGAGATCATGATATCGTCCTTGGTCAAGATCGCTTCAAATACACCGGCGTTGGCGTCCATGCAAGATGGAAAGAGGATAGTATCCTCAGTACCCAAGAAATCAGTGACCACCTTTTCAAGTTCCCGGTGGATATCCTGGGTTCCGCAAATGAAACGTACAGAAGACATACCATACCCGCGCTTATCCAAGCCCTCATGGGCTGCTTTGATAACTTCTGGATGGCTGGAGAGCCCAAGATAATTGTTGGCGCAAATATTGATTACCTTTTTAATTTCCGCCCCACTCGGGAACTCGACATCGATATCGGCGGCTTGGGGAGAATGAATGAACCGCTCTTGCTTAAATAGCCCCGCCTCAAGAATATCATTTAGCTGCTGCTGATATACCCCGCGCGCATGCTCACTGTAACTCATTGTTCTCTCCTTTTCTCGATTATTTCATCGTCCTGCGTGTTGATATATCACCAAATGATAACATAGTGATATTCGATATTAAGAATTTGTTGAGTCTCAGGATGTATATTGCCTGACCAGATCAGCGATTTTATTGACACTATCGAAAGCTTCCGGGGAGGCGTCTTCATCCGGAATTGAGATTTTATATTTTATTTCCAGGAAACGTTTCAATGATACCATTGAGAATGAATCCACCAGGCCGCCTGAAATCAAAGGGGTTTCGTAGGTAATATCATTGTCTTCGCCCCCATACTCTTCAATAACATATTCTAAAATAACATCCTTTACTTCGTCCATTTTTAATCTCCTTTATATTAGTTATTGGGGTCAGGGGGTTGTAGGCATATCCCTGCCTCCCGAATAATATGTCTTTGGCGGTATCGTTAATCATTCTCAAGGGTCGAGATATCCCCGATCTCCTCACCCCATTCCTTTGCGTGCAACAATCGGCGCATGATTTTCCCACTGCGTGTTTTCGGAAGCGAGTCAACATACTCTACTTCCTGTGGCATTGCCAGTGATGATAGCTTTTTACGAATAAAGTTCATGATATCCAGTTCCAGCTCTTCCGATATCTCAAAACCTGGTTTTAATGTCACAAAGGCTTTAACGACCTCCATGTTGATTTCATCCGGCTTGGAAACGACGGCTGATTCTGCAACCGCAGGATGTTCCAGTAACACCGATTCAACTTCAAACGGGCTGACCAAATGTCCGGCTGTATTGATGATATCATCATCTCTTCCGATAAACCAGAAATAACCCTCTCCATCAATCCGCGCCCGGTCTCCAGGCAGGTACCAGTTGTTTTTGAATTTTCCTTTGTAAGTCTCTTCATTTTTCCAATAGGTTCTCATCATGGCAGGCCATCCTGGGCGGAATGCAATCAAGCCAATAACACCCGGTTCTTTGATTGGTTCACAGGTTTCTGGATTTACCACAGTGCCAATAATTCCAGGAAAAGGTTTACCCATGGAACCAGGTTTGATTTTCATTCCGGGGAAATTTGTGATCATAATCGAACCAGTTTCAGTTTGCCAGTAAGAATCATGGAAGGGAAGGCCAAACACTTTTTCAGACCAAACCACCGCTTCCGCATTGAGAGGCTCACCGACGCTGATCAAATGACGCAAGCAGGATAAATCGTATTGCTTGACAATCTCATCTCCAGCCTTCATCAATGAGCGTATTGCTGTCGGGGCCGAGTACCAGACGGTGACCCTATATTTTTGAATGAATCGATACCAGGCTTCTGCTGAAAACCCGGAATCAAGAACACATTGGGTTACTCCCAACGCCCATGGAGCGATTATCCCGTATGAAGTTCCGGTGACCCATCCTGGATCAGCAGTACACCAATAGATGTCATCTTCGGTGATATCAAGCACCCATTTTGCAGTCAGGTATTGAGAAATGAGCGAATAATGAACGTGTTGCACGCCTTTGGGTAAACCCGTTGTCCCAGAGGTGTAGTGTAATATGGAAGGGGATTCAGCTTTCGTAGGGGAAATTTCCAGTTTCTCCACTCTTTCCGACTGCATTGAAAAGGCTATTTCTCGGCCCACCAGTTCTTTTTTTCCATCGTGATCAACAATAATGATATGTTTCAGGTTCGGCAGCCGGTCAATAATTTTGCGGATTTTGAGCGCATGCTTCCTTTGGGTAATGATCGCTGATGTACCCGCATTCTCCAAACGCACAAATAGGGATTCGTCCCCAAATGCAGAGAATAAGGGTTGTGCTATCGCCCCAATTTTCAAGATCCCCACCAACCCGATGAACAATTCTGGAATGCGATCCATAAAGAGGCAAACACGATCCTCGTTTTTCAAGCCCAGACTGCGGAGAAAGGCACCTATCGTGTTACTATACGCTCGAATATCGTTGTAAGTGTAGCGTTTTTCTTCGCCCACCGCATTTTCCCATAGAAGTGCCAGGTTTTCTCCTTTCCCCATACCGCAGATGCGATCTGAGCAATACCAACCGATATTGATAACTTCTCCCTTTTTATATCCAAGTTCTTCCTCTGCAATTGACCACTCGAAGTTTTTTACCCTTTCTTCGTATGATCCAATATTCGACATAGATTAACACTCCTTTTAGTTTACCAAGATATTCCTGCGGTACATCCGATCCAATTTGGCGCAGGAGTGATTCGCTGTTCAGACGCAAAGCCCAAAACGCCCCGCGGGTTCGAATGCGAAAAGCCAGTGCCTTGATAAAGTCTAACGAAACAGTGTTCACCCAAATCTAGATAACCTGACCGGGAGACACAGCAAGCATCGCTTCCGTCTTGTCAGCGAGAACTCCCACATCGAACACTACTTTATTCTTCATGCACTTCCTCAGCCAGCAGACCCAAATCTGCCAATGCGGCTAGAATTTTGGATTGTGCCCCCGGTCTAACAACGACCGTCACCGGACCGAGCGTTTGGCCTAGAAATCGTTCCGCTTTCGATTTACGCAGTTCTTCCAGTACTTCTGGACGACTGACCTTTAGAATGGTGTGAAATTCTACTTGGGCTTCAGTCCCATTTAGCTCCCAACGCTTGAGCGCTTTGATAAATGAAGGTGGGATCTCCGCTGCAGCGTTCTTCGCCAATAGACTAAGCAGTTGATTGACTTTCAGACCCTTCAAGCTGGCATTTTTCAATGACCCAGCTGTAACGCGGTATCGATATTTATCTTCTTTTTCGTCATCCCATTCGCAGAAGCGGGCAATCAGGTATCTGGATGGGCGCGGTAATAGTCTCGGAGCGACGATTATTCCTTGCGAGGACACATAAAGTTTGGTGGTCTCTACAATTGGTATTCGAGATTTGTCTTTTAAGGAACGGAATGCACTGACAAAGTGGTCGCCAGCCGGAGTTGCCAGTTGCACGAGACCCAGCCAGTACATAGGTCCCGTAATAATATAGCGAATGAGCGCGCCATCTACTTCATCCCAATGTGCGAAGCCACGCAGGTACGTTCCATCAGATTCGCGCTTGATGAACCAGGAATCATAATCCCCAGCTGGGCGCTGGAAATCGGGATACTTTTCTTTGATGGCACAGATAAATGTCGTAAGACTCCACCACCTGTTTCCGGGGATTGCATCCAGAATAGTGAGTAGGAATTTACGTGTTACCAATGGCAAGTTGCTCCATCTACCATCACAAGTAAGACCTGGAACCTGATGTAGTTCGTTGAAGGTTTCGCTCTCCAGCCAGGCATTGACCAATATATCCAGCGCTTCCTTGCGCGGGGCTTCCAGAAAAAGGCGCACTGGCTCAATTTGCGCGACTCTAGCTCTTGCCCCTCCCTCACTTATGAAGGGGAGAATGATTTTCGCTGCTGACAGAAATTCCGATACTACAGTGACCGGGATATGTGTCTTCGGAGGCGGGAGTCCCATCCGCAATGCAGCTAGGAGGGTGGTGGCGTCGTCGAGGAGGCGGTCGGAGGCTGATAGTGGGTGTTCCCGTTCTTTTAGGGAGGCTGGACGTCCCAAAGGTTCAGATATCACCACAGAACCCGAAGAGTCCACTGATTTTTTATTATATTCTCCCACAGCATCTTTGTACGTGGTAGGTGCGTGTACTTCGCAGTTGATCAGTGCAATTAATTCATCAGGAATGTAAGCAAATTCCTGCGCACCAGTGGGCATATACATAAATTTCCTTGCCACCAAAGCTCGGTAGAAGAGCATCTCCGCGGCAGATACTGGGTGCAGGTAGATTTGTTCCCGGTCACGTCGCCCAGGACCGGCTTCGCGGATTTCGCCGAAGCGGCGGGTAAAGGCTGCCCAAGGTAGCTTCCCTCTCGCTTTTACCAACGCATCGAGTGCAGACCGGGCGTCAGCAGAAAGCGAGTCAACGATCTCTGTAACAAGTGTTGGGTCAAGCAAGGCTGCAGTAAGTTCTTTCAATACTTTGTCTGTGTCAGACGCGACTAACTCAATACCCCACAACCTTGCAACGATACGCAGATAACCAATGTCGCGACCTTGGAGACTCTGGACGAGGTTTTCCATATTGTAATAAAAAAACAAGGTTAAGTTTGCTGCAATTGTACTCGTTTCTCGTCGCTCGTTGTCGGTTATTTATCCTCGTACTACTTGAATGGCTCCGGGAACTACCTCAAGTGTTAGACTTCGGGTATTCGTGTTGAAACCGGTAAAAATTTCCCCATCGGCGTGGATAAAGAGGGCGCGGTCAGAATTCAAGGTCATTTTTCGGAATGTGCCAATGCGAACCTGTTTAAAATTCCCATGGGTGCCTTTCATCACTTCGGGCACCAGACGGAACATCATCAAACGCGAAACCTTGCGGATGGTTGCGTAATCAAGTAAACCATCGTCATTGCGAGCTTTTGGCGCAACTTGGAAACCGCCTCCCTCTCGCGATCCATTGCATAGGGTCAGCATGAGGGTGGGCAAGTCCCAGGTCTCGGAATCGGTTTCAATATGTAGTTGCATCGGGTTGAAGTTCAGAATAATCGTTTGGATGACGGCGGTCAGGTACATCAAGAACCCGCGCACAACTGGCAGCTTATGCGATCGGATGGTGACCACTGCATCGAAGCCAATCCCAAGTGTATTGTCGAAGTATTCCTTGCGACCAGTATCGTCATATAGGAGACCCAGGTCTACCAACTGTGGTTGACCGCCCAAGGCATGGACCAGGGCGATATCCGGCTTTTCAGGCAGACCGATGGAATGAGCAAAGTCATTGCCAGAACCGACTGGAACAATACCTAAAATAGGCCGCTTCATTTCCGGGATTTGCATAAGGCCGTTAATTACTTCATGAACAGTCCCGTCGCCGCCAATGGCAATGACCATATCATAGCCCTGCTCACCTGCCTGAATTGCTAACTCGATGGCATGCGTGGGGTAGACGGTACCGCTCCAGTCGGCGCGGCCATAATCAGCAATAATCGGACGGAGGTCGTTGGCAATCTGCCAAGCCCGACCCATATCAGCAGTTGAGTTGAAGATAAGTTTTACTTTACGGGACATTTCGATTCTCCATAGAATTTTACAATATATAACACCCAGAAAACAAAACAGAGGTCGTCAGCAGCATCTGCGATAAAAAAACCGGAAGCAGCTCCATAATTTCGGTCGCCAGTTACTTCAGCGTGAAGTAGGTCAGATATCTCCGTTGTGAGCCACCAGGAATTGTCCCCGGCTTCTCTTTTTCGCCCGATAAAGGGCTTCATCAGCGTGACGAATCAGCCCCGGAGCTGTATCCGCATGGTCAGGGTAGAGCGCAACCCCTCCAGAAATGCCTATGTACTTTGTCTTTCCATCTGGAAGAAGGATTGGATTACTTCTTAAACCATTCTGAACTTATTGGATCAACACTTGTGCCTGCGCCAGGTTGGTCTCAGACAGGATCAGGGTTCATTCATCGCCACTTAACGGACTAAAATATCGGTTGAACGCAAAGCCTTTTCCATCGGATTGGCAACCTGCTGCAAAACTTGATCACCAACCTAATGGCCATAGGTATCGTTGATTATCTTAAAACCATCCAGAACCATCATAACAGCACTAAATGGATTCCCGGAATAAATAGATTGTACGATTGCCTGATCCAGGAGTTCATCCAGAGCACGGCGGTTGGGTAGTTCGGTTAGTACATCACTGCGTGCCTCTTGACTAACGTCCGCATGTAGGCAGGCATCGATGATCGCTATCGCTCCACGGTCAGCCAGAAGGTCTAGAAGACGGATTTCGGACTGGTTAAATTTCCCCGCACTCGTCCGTGCAAGGTTCAACACACCGATGACACGGGTTCCCATCTATAACGGAATACCGATGATCGAACCTTGCCAAGTTTTTGGCATGCCCTTAAAGATGGGATGGTTTGTTATATCTTCGACGATAATAATCTTTTTCTCAAGAGCAACCGTACCAGTCAGTCCATTTAGGCGCGGCTCAAATTTTTGAATATTCTTTTCGCCATCATTATTCAAAAGGCACCAAAGACCAGTTTTTTTCTTGGAACAGATAAATAAGCGCATCTTGCGCGTCTTGAACCAACTGCATGGCTTCTTCGACAACGCCATCCAGCACATCCTGTAGTTCCAAACTAGAGGTCAGATTTAGGGAAATACGCTTGAGGGCCCAGTTGCGCTGCTTGGCGCTGAATTAGCATTATGAGATTTCCATTATCCGCCAATACATCTACAAGGCGTTTGGTGAGGGTTACATCCTGGAGCAGCGTATCATTAATAATTGCCATGAGAAGAGTCAACAGTTCAGGGAAACGTTCCTGTGTACCAGAAGGGACGTGATTTTGTTCCAAAAGCCGGCGAGCTTCGTGTAAAACTCTAGTAGTAGATTTCATTCTTTCATTTCCCAACCGTCCACAATATTTATCATATATTGGTATCCTATACCATTATAAATTTTTCTATCTGTAGTGCAAGAATTAGATTCTTAGGAAAACGTCTTGTAGGTTTTCTAAAAGTTCTGATTTCGGTGACAATTTTACAAGATTATTTAGGAGAGCTTGAAGCAAATAATGGTTTTTTGGAAATTCCCCCCATGTTGGGCAGACCAAGGTGTCTGCCAATGACGAACTTCCATATAGGTGGGGGATATATCACAGGAATTCCCATAGAACCAATTTAAGCAACTTTTAATTATCGAGGAAGTAACTCTTTCCAACCACGCCTGCTGAAAATGGTGGTACCAATCGAGGCTTATAAGTTAAACGGGAGATTTGACATTTTCAATTAAACTCTGTACACTAAGGGCAGATTACGATATATAGGAAACATTCAGGAGGAACCATGGCTGCTAAATTCCAGTTCTTTATGCGTTCCGGACCAAATACCGGAAAGGTATATCCGCTCGAAGAGCCCGAAATCATAATCGGACGTGACGCAAACAACGGCGTCGCCATAAATGATGCTGAAGTCTCGCGCAAACACGCTAAACTGAGCCTGCATGGCTCAGCTTACGTGATCCAGGACTTAGGCTCGACCAACGGCACATTCATCAATGGACAGCGCATCACAGACTCACAGGTTCTGAAACCTGGCGATACAGTCACTCTTGGTGAAAATATCGTGTTGATGTACGGGGCTGCAATTGATCCGAACGCAACGGTTGTCGCTTCGGCCCAGACACCCAGGATGGTTGAACCAGTTCGCAGACCTGCCCCGACCAAGCCTCCTGCTCCGATTCCAGCTCCTGCGCCTTCTCCCGCTCCCGTCCAGGGTTACTCTGGCAAGGTGCCAGCTGACCCAGCTCCGATGGCGGCCTCTCCAGTGAAAAAGAAGAAATTCCCAGTATGGTTAATTATCTTAATCATAATATTGCTGATCGTCTGTGCTTGTGTTGGCTTCTTCGTGATAATTGATCAGCTCAATCTATGGTGCAAAGTAGTTCCTTTCCTGGTTCCTTTCCTCGGCGGGACTTGCGGGTAAATCCATTTTAAAATAACAGATTGAAGACCAACTCAGGCGGCTGCATTTGCCGCCTGAGATTTTTAAGGTGTAACAAGGTCTAGAAACCAATTCGTCAATCTCAAGGTGCGTTCTGTATTTTTATAGTCCCCGCTGAATAATTCTTTTTGGGAGCGGATGAGCAGGGATTCAAACAACCGGTTCTCCCATCCATCTGGGTGGCGCAGGAAGTCCGCCACGATGCCGCGTTGACGCATGACCGAACCATCGGGCAACCAGGCGGACAGGTAGAAGGCGGATGGATCCAGCGCCACCTGATAGCGGCGAACAGTATCGAAGAATGATACAGTCAGTTGCAGATCGGTGCGCACATCTTCCGTGACAGGTTGGGATTGCAAGTAGGCTATGTAAGAAGTTTCCAGATCCGCGAAAGAGACGCCGAAATGATCCTGAAAGGCATTGTCCATAACGGTGGAAATCGTCTGGTTTTCTGGCGTATGTATGTTCCGGTAGAACTCGTTATATGCCTCCCAACCGTAGGTTTCAACCAGGTACTGGACAAATGCCCCCGCTTCCAGGTAGCTTATATCATGTTGTTGCTTGTAAAAATCATTGGCTATAGTTGTTAGAGGAATATACCAACCCAAATCAAGCAAAGCCGCGGCGCGCGGTCCAAGCGACTCGGGTTTGAAGTGTCCCCCGGTCAGATAGACAGCCAGCCCTTCCTGGAGTATGGGTGGGAGATAACTGCCGCCAAGTACACTGTCGTAGTAGTGGACAAATTCATGATGGAAAAGGATGGACATATCGTTGCCGATGTAATTGTCGTTCAGGTAAGAGACATAGATGCCACTCCAGGTGAATCCGCCATGACCGATGACGCGCGACATAAAAATGATATCAATACGTTCGCTGAGGCTGGAACCCATTTGAGAGGAAACAGCCGCTGATTGTTTATCAGCTTCCTGACCGAGAGTTACTATGTCACGTTCAGCCGCGGTGCCGGTAATGTAGTAGAGGTTGCAGCAGACAGTTGACATTGAAACCCAGTGCGCCTCGGGTTCCGGCGACGGGACTTGGTCTGCCGGGTGAAGGTAAAATGTTTCGGTCCAGGCTGTGTTTTCGGGAAGACGGGTGAAAGTCAGGGTATAGCTGCCGGGTTTTAAGTCATGCGTGTTCCAAACCCACCATAGGGTGGCCTGACTCCGCCCGCCAATGCCATAGGGGGCAAATCCAGCGTTGCCGAGTTTCTGACCATCGATTGCCACATCGATACTGCCAGTGTTGTCGCTATTCGCGGCGGGGGCCGACAGAATCTCAAAACTAATCTCGTCGCCGACGTAATGTGGCCCATCCGGGTGGGGAATGACAAGGATTTGTTTGGCAGTCTGAACGGGGGAGCACGAGGCAAACAGGAGAAAGGCGAGCAAGATGAGGGTAAACTTGGAGTGACGCATGGAGGTATTATAAGCGCACTCTAGTTGTAAATTCCTTCTCTTGACGTTAGAATATAACCAAGGAGATACAGTATGGAAAAAACTCAACCTCCCGCCTCGCCGCGCTGGGGTCCCATGGCCAAACTTGTGGTGACACTTACCTTGGTGGTCATTCTGGGAGCTTTGCTTGTGCGCTTTAAATTCATAATCGGCCCTGTGCTGATGGCATTCATTTTGGCCTATCTTTTATTACCTCTGGCTTCACTGATGAGCAAGAAGACACCTCTCTCCTGGGCGGTGGCAGTCAACCTCATTTATCTGGTATTTGTTCTCACTTTACTGGCTTTACTGACCTGGGGTGGAGTGGGCCTGGTCGGGCAGGTGACGAACCTGATCGCCGCCGTTCAGAATTACGCCAATCAGTTACCAGTTTTTATAGAAAGCCTCTCGCACAAAGTTTATTTGCTTGGGCCGTTCAGATTCGACTTATCATCGATT
>Ga0209048_10003187_pt1 | contig 16051 bp, 14 predicted proteins | sample FrelakmetCRP12CR_FD_187146 | JGI IMG/M metagenome (GOLD analysis project Ga0209048, IMG submission 187146) | Freshwater lake sediment microbial communities from the University of Notre Dame, USA, for methane emissions studies - CRP12 CR (SPAdes)... | ecosystem: Environmental > Aquatic >... | reverse complement strand
GGAGGAATTTCTCGTGGAACTGCCACGGCCGCGCGATATCAACAGTGTGGCCCTGGCGCAGCACTCCATGAAAATCACCCGCGCCTTGAAACCGCACCTGATCTCCTCGGCAGAAACGGCGGTGGCCGAATGAGGCGCTGGCTTGTGGCCATCTTGGTGTTTGTCCTTCTGATTGGCCTTTGGGAATGGCTGGTCCGGGCCAAAGTCTGGTCGCCCGTGCTCGTCCCCTCGCCGTTACGATACCCGAGGGAGGAGCGCTCGCCTAGCTCCGGCCGCGGCCTCGCGCGAGGCACCGGAGGCGCTGCGGGTCGGCGCGAGGAGGGCCCTCGACCGCTCATCCATCGGGTGGCGGACGGCCAGCCCGGCTCGGCCGGAGGCGCCCCTCGGGCGGGCCCACTGCCGCTCGCGCGGGGCCCGGCGATCGCGGCCACGGGCACGGCTTTGCGATGCGCGCTCTTGGCACCGGAGGGCGGCCGTCGTCACTTGCCGTTGCGGGCGACCTGGGCGCTCGCCTCGTAGGTCACGGTGTAGGTCGTCCCCTCGTTCTTGTCCTGCGCCTGGCGCCGATGGGCCAGGGACACGTTCCTCACCTTCACCTGGTCCCCTGCCGCGGATAGCCACTCCTCGAACTCCTCCCGCGACGCGAAATGCTCGATGAAGATACCCACGGCCCCTCCCCGCGGGACCATCGTACCGAGAGGCCGGGCGCCGAGCATTGACGGTTGTCACGCTCGGTACGTTCGGGACGTCCGTTCCGGGCCGAACGTGCGATCTCCGGGCGATTCTCTAGCCGGTTCGCCCTGCTCCTGCCGATCGCCGCGGGGAGAGCAAGCGGTCGAGGGAGAGCGGACCGGCCCCGGAAAGCGCGAGGAACAGCGTTCCGCAGAGCATGGCCAGATCGGTGCGTGACTCGCTCGCCATGCCCCAGAACCCGTAGCGCCCGACCTTGGGAAGCTGGAAGGTCCAGAAGCCGTGGCCGAGGAGGATGGGGACCTTCGTGGAGATGATGGCAACCGAGATGTTGATGAAAAGGACGAGGGCCGCCGGGCGGGTGAGGAAACCGACGAGGACGAGCGCGCCGCACGCGACCTCCACGGCGCCCACGAAGGGGCCCATCACCTCGGGAGCAGGGATCCCGATCCGGGCGAAGCGCCCCGCGCCGAGCAGCTCCGGGAAGAGGAACTTCTGGATTCCTTCCGACAGGAAGATCCACCCGACCGCGAGCCGGACGAGCGCCGTCGCCGGCGAGCCTCTCGATTGCATGAGACGTTGCATACCCCATCGGCGCGCCGGCGGCAGTCCCTGTGGGGTCTCCGAGCGCTCCCGGGGACCCGTGAGCCGCGCCGCGAAGATGTCGCTGGCCACCGGGAACGCCAAGGCGTAGCGTTCCGCCGCTTTGCTCGAGGAACGTCCGGAAACGCCATCGCGCCGGCGGCCACCGAGGAGGATGGATGCCCGTTGGGGTTCCCCACCATAGGCCCGGCGCGGCATCGATCGGCGACCGGAGCCCGGCAAGGTTCCTTTGCCCGGTCTGCGCGCGTCACCTCCTGACCGAGAGCGGGGACTTCCTGCCCCCGTGCGATCACGTCGTGCTCGTTCACGACGGCTCTAGCCTCGCCTACTGGCGCGACGACGGCGCGCGGGAGCTCTTCGTCGAGTCCGCTCGCCATGCGGGCGGCGAGGGCGCGAACACCGTCGAGCACCTCCGGGCGAGGCTCGGACCCGAGGCCGTGTTCTTCCACCTCCACGAGCAGAGGCCGGAATCCGCGGAGGTCGACACCCTGACCTTCGTCGTCGACCTCGCCGCTCCCGGCCGGGCTGCCGCTCTGGCGGCGCCGCCGCGGGCCCTGAGAGCGCTCACCAGAGGGTGACGGCGATGCCGCCGGGGGCCGGCCGGATCGCCCCGGGCTCGGATGGATCCTTCCGCCCGTGAAAGAGGTAGGGCACCGCGAACCCCACCAGGCCTCCGACCGCGGCGCCCGCGAGCACGTCGGTGAAGTAGTGCGCGTCCGCCGCCATGCGGAGGTAGCCGACGAAGGCTGCGGCGGCGAATCCCGCGGTGCCGAGGATCCATGCGCCGGGGTAGGCGCGGAGCGAGGCCACCGTGAACGTCGCCGCCACGGTGGAGAAGGCGAACGAGGTGTGCCCGGACCAGAACGACGTGTTCGCCGTGGGCCCGCCGGTACCGGGGTTCGGGCCGAAATAGGCCCACGGCCTCTGCCGGCCGGCCAGCACCTTCACGCCTTGGGTCAGGACCTCGGTCAAGGCGACCGCCTCGGCGACGAGGAGCACGTCCACGAGGCCCGCCGTCACGTCGCCGGAGGCGTTCGCGGAGAGCAAGAGGTATCCCACCATGGAGGCCGGGATCACGAAGTTCGCGAGGACCCCGGACGTCACGTCCGCCGCCTGGGTGTTGCTCCAGAGCGCGTCCGCGCGCAGGCGCGCGTCGAGGGGGCCGGGAACGCACCAGCGGCAGTCCGCCGGGGCGAGCTCGTTCTGGAAGCCGGCGAGGAGGAGTGACGCGAGAAGGGCCCCTCCCGTCACGGAGAGATCGAGCGCCAGGTCGTAGCGGAGAGGCACCGGCGGCTCGAGTGCACCCGCCCCCGTCGCGATCGAGAGCGAGACGGCGAGGACGGCGGCTCGATGGAAGCGCATGCGACCCCTCATAGCCCGCCCTGGTCCCGCCGGGGGGCCGCGCGCTCACCGGGGGTTTTCGGACCGGGCTGCGTAGTCGCCGACGAGCCTGTCCGACTGGGCGATGTGGTCCATGAGCCACAGCCGGAGCAGGCCGTCGAGCGCCACCGCCACCGCGGGCGAGTCTCCCTCGGACTCGAACTGGCTCTTCACGCTGTCGAGCCTCCGGATGTAGTCGCGGTGCTCCTTCTGATGGTCCTCGAGCCCCGGGAAGCCGAGCCGGCGCATCAGCTTCTCCTCGTGGGCGAAGTGGAAGCGGACGTAGCTGTCCAGGTACATGAAGGCCGCCTCGATCTGGGAGAGCTTGTCCCGCGCGCCTGCGACGGCGAAGTACTGGCTCGCCCTATCGAACAGCTCCCGATGCTGTCCGTCGATCTCCCCGTGACCGACGGCGATCGACTGGCTCCACTGCAGCGGCTCCATGCTTGACCCTCGTGCCCGTCCCGCGGGAAGCGAGCGATCGCGAAGCGCCCCGTCGTCGAAGGGCTGGGCCGATCCGGACCGATATCGACCCGAACGACCCATCTAGGTACTCTTCTACCAAACCTTCCGCCGGCGAGAAAATCTCCGCCAGACCCCCGCCACTCCCGCGCTCGCGGCACGCGCGGAGACGCCCGGGCGGCGCACCGGGACCTGGCTGGCGTTCGCCCGGGGAAGGGTCACGGCGGTACGGTATCCTGGAAGTACCGAAGGGCTTGTTGCTCCATTGTGAAGCATCGTGAATCCGTTGGAACCCCACGGAATTCTCGCTTAGGATTTCGCGAGCCCAGCCAGATTGGACCGTGCGCATCGGGCCCCCCGCTGCACGGAAGAGCGGCCGGAACGTCCCCGCCCCCGCGTCGGTTTGCATCTCGTGATGGGCGCACGCGGCAACGCATCGGTCTTCCGCATCTGGGCCTCGGCATGCCCCGAGGGATGGTCGAAGGAGCGAGCATGAGGGCGAAGCGGTGGGTTCTCGGGGGTTTGGCGCTCGGGGCCGCGGTCGCGGCCGCGGCCTGGCTCGTTCGCGCCCGATCGGGCGGGCACGGTCCCGGAGCGGCGCCGGCGAGCAACGCCTCGGCCCAGCGCGTCGTCCCGGTGGTGTCCGCCACCGTGACCCGGCGCGACGTCCCCACCTGGCTCGAGGGGCTCGGCACCGTCGTCGCCTACAAGACGATCACCGTGAAGTCGCAGGTCGACGGCCGCCTCGACCAGGTCCTCTTCAAGGAGGGCGACCCGGTGAAGAGGGGACAGGTCATCGCGCAGATCGACCCGCGCCCGTTCCAGATCCAGCTCCACCAGGCCGAGGGGGCGCTGGCGCGCGACAGGGCCCAGCTCCTGAACGCCCGGATCAACCTGGAACGCAACAAGACGCTCCTGGAGCGGAAGCTCGTCGCCCAGTCATCGGTCGACGACGCTACCGCCGCGGTCGGGCAGCTGGAAGGCACGGTCGAGGTCGACCAGGCAGCCATCGAGAGCGCGCGCCTGAGCCTCGACTACGCTCGCATCACCTCGCCGGTCGACGGCGTGACCGGGGTGCGCGCCGTGGACCCCGGCAACCTGGTGCACGCGAACGACGCGAACGGAATGGTGGTGGTCACCCAGCTCGACCCCATCGCGGTGCTCTTCACCTTGCCGCAGGACGACCTGCCGCGCATCTCGGCCCAGATGGAGCACGGCAAGCTGGAAGTCCGCGCCTACAGCCGCGATGGCGCGACCCTGCTCGGCACCGGCTCGCTCGAGCTCATCGACAACCAGATCAACCAAACCACGGCCACGCTCCGCCTGAAGGCGGTGATGCCGAACCCGCACAGGGCGCTCTGGCCGAACCAGTTCGTGAAGGCGCGCCTCTTGCTCGGGACGCGGCAGGACGCGCTGGTGGTTCCCGCGACGACGCTGCAGCGCGGGCCGAATGGAACCTTCGTCTACGTCATCGGCAAGGACGACGTCGTCTCGGTCCGGCCCGTCCGGGCCGACCCGCCGCTCGGCCAGATCGCCATCGTCGACCAGGGCCTCACCGAGGGGGAGCGCGTCGTGTCGGACGGACAGAACCAGCTGCGCGCCGGCACCAAGGTGGCACCGCGGGAGGTCGGCGCGGGCGCCGTCGGCGAAGCCGCAACGCGATGAGCGTCTCCGAGCCCTTCATCCGGCGCCCGGTCGCCACCTCGCTCCTCACGGTGGGCCTCCTGCTCGCCGGCATCCTCGGCTACCGGCAGCTGCCGGTCTCTGCCCTGCCGCAGGTGGACTACCCCACCATCGTGGTCTCCACTTCGCTGCCGGGCGCGAGCGCCGAGACCATGACCTCGGCGGTGACGACGCCGCTCGAGCGCCAGTTCGGCCAGATGCCGTCGCTCAGCCAGATGACGTCGGTCTCGAGCTTCGGGACGTCGCAGATCACGCTCCAGTTCGAGCTCGAACGCAGCATCGACGCCGCCGAGCAGGACGTGCAGGCCGCCATCAACGCGGCCACCAACCTCTTGCCGCCGACCTTGCCGGCTCCGCCCACCTACAGCAAGAGCAACCCGGCCGACGCCCCCATCCTCACCCTGAGCGTGAGCTCCGACACGCTCCCGGTCGACCAGGTCGATGACGTGGCGGACTCCATCCTCGCCCAGAAGATCTCGCAGGTGGCGGGCGTCGGGCTCGTCACCATCAACGGCGGGCAGAAGCCGGCGGTGCGCGTGCAGGTGGACCCGGCAGCGCTGGCGGGGGCGGGTCTGAGCCTGGAGGACGTCCGCCAGATCCTCGTCCGGGCCAACGTGAACCAGCCCAAGGGGAACCTCGACGGCCCTCGCCAGGACTTCACGCTGGCGACGAACGACCAGCTCGACCGGGCAGCCAGCTTTCGCCCCCTCATCCTGGCATTCCGCAACGGTTCCCCCATCCGCCTGCAAGAGGTCGCCGACGTCATCGACGGGGTCGAGAACGCGCAGCTGGCGGGATGGGCGAACGACAAGCCCGCCATCATCCTGAACGTGCAGCGCCAGCCGGGCGCCAACGTCATCGAGGTCGCCGATCGCGTGAAGGCGCTCCTGCCGCGGCTCGAGACGTCACTCCCGCGCGGCATCGACGTGCGCATCCTCACCGATCGCACCCAGACCGTCCGGGCCTCCGTCAACGACGTCCAGTTCACGCTGCTGCTCAGCGTGGTCCTGGTGGTGGCGGTCATCTACCTGTTCCTTCGCAGCCTGCGCGCCACCGTGATCCCGGGCGTTGCCGTGCCGCTCTCGCTCATCGGCACGTTCGGAGTGATGTACCTGTGCGGCTACAGCCTGAACAACCTGTCCCTGATGGCGCTCACCATCTCCACCGGCTTCGTGGTGGACGACGCCATCGTCATGATCGAGAACATCTCCCGCTACGTGGAGGCGGGCGAAGCGCCGTTCGACGCCGCGCTCAAGGGCGCGAAGCAGATCGGCTTCACCATCGTCTCGCTGACGGTGTCCCTGGTCGCCGTCCTCATCCCGCTGCTCTTCATGGGCGGGATCATCGGGCGCCTGTTCCGCGAGTTCGCGGTCACGCTGAGCATCGCCATCGGGGTATCGGCGGTGCTGTCGCTCACGCTCACCGCCATGATGTGCGCGCACCTGCTCCGCCCCCACCAGAAGCCGGGGCGCCTGGCGGCCCTCTTCGAGCGCGCCTTCGACCGCCTGCTGGCGGGCTACGACCGGACGCTCCGGTGGGTGCTCCGTCACCAGCCCCTCACCCTGGCGGTCACGGTGGGCACCCTCGTCCTCACCGCGCTGCTGGCGCTCGCGATCCCGAAGGGCTTCTTCCCGCAGCAGGACACCGGTCTCCTCATCGGCGTCTCCGAGGCACCGGCGGACGTGTCGTTCGAGGCCATGCGTACCCGGCAGATGGCGCTCGCCGACGTGGTGCGGTCCGACCCTGACGTGGTGTCGGTCGCATCCTTCATCGGGGCCGATGGCACGAACTCCACGCCCAACAGCGGACGCCTTTCGATCGTGCTCAAGCCCCGCGAGGAGCGCAAGGCCAGCGCCGAGGAGATCATCGCCCGGCTCAAGCCCAGCCTCACCTCGGTGGAGGGGATCGCGCTCTACCTGCAGCCCGTGCAGGACCTTCAGATCGACACCCGTGTGAGCCGCACGCAGTACCAGTACACGCTCGAGGACGCCGATCCGGAGGAGCTGGATCGATGGGGGCCGAAGGTGCTCGCGAAGCTGCAGACCCTGCCGCAGCTTCGGGATGTCGCCAGCGACCAGCAGGCGGCAGGGCTCCAGGCCAGGCTCGCCATCGACCGCGACACCGCCTCGAGGCTCGGGATCCTCCCGCAGGCCATCGACGACGTGCTCTACGACGCCTTCGGCCAGCGCCAGGTCTCCACCATCTTCACGCAGCTCAACCAGTACCGGGTCATCCTGGAGGTGAAGCCGGAGTTCCAGCGGGACCCCCGGGCCCTTTCGCACATCTACGTCTCCTCGGTGAGCGGCGACCAGGTCCCGCTCTCGGCCTTCACGCGCTTCGAGTCGGCGCCCACCCCGCTCGCCGTCAGCCACCAGGGTCAGTTCCCCGCGGCGACCATCTCCTTCAACGTCGCGCCCGGGGTGGCGCTCGGCAGCGCCGTGGACGCCATCCACGGCGCCGAGGCCGAGATCGGGATGCCCTCGAGCGTCCGCGCCGAGTTCACCGGTACCGCCCAGGCCTTCAAGGAGTCTCTCGCCACCGAGCCCTTGCTCGTCCTGGCGGCCGTGATCACCGTCTACATCGTCCTCGGGGTGCTCTACGAGAGCTACATCCACCCCATCACCATCCTCTCGACGCTGCCCTCGGCAGGCGTGGGCGCGTTTCTCGCGCTCATGCTCTTTCGCATCGACTTCGGCATCATCGCCCTCATCGGCGTGGTGCTGCTCATCGGCATCGTCAAGAAGAACGCGATCATGATGATCGACTTCGCGCTGGAGGCCGAGCGCGACCGGGGCGCGTCCCCGGAGGATTCCATCTACCAGGCCTGCCTGCTCCGCTTCCGGCCCATCATGATGACGACCATGGCGGCGCTGCTCGGCGGGCTCCCGCTGGCGCTCGGCACCGGCACCGGGTCGGAGCTGCGCCGGCCGCTCGGCATCTCCATCGTCGGCGGCCTCGTGATCTCGCAGTTGCTGACGCTCTACACCACGCCGGTCGTGTACCTCTACATGGACCGGCTGGCGCGCCTGCTCAGGCGCCTGCGCGCGCCCAAGGGCGCGCCGGCGACGCCCGGGGTGCCGTGAACATCTCGGAACCGTTCATCCGGCGCCCGGTCGCGACCTCGCTCCTCGCGGCGGCCATCCTGCTGGCGGGCGCCGCCGCCTTCACCCAGCTCCCGGTGGCGCCGCTGCCCAAGGTGGACTTCCCCACCATCTCGATCGGCGCCAGCCTCCCCGGCGCCAGCCCGGAGACGATGGCCTCGTCGGTGGCCACTCCCCTCGAGCGCCGCTTCGGCCGCATCGCCGGCCTCGCCGAGATGACGTCGGTCAGCTCCCTCGGGAGCGCGGGCATCACCCTGCAGTTCGACCTCGACCGGGACGTGGACGCCGCCGGACGGGACGTTCAGGCCGCCATCAACGCCGCCATGGGCGACCTCCCTCCCAACCTGCCGAGCCGTCCCAGCTACAAGAAGGTGAACCCGTCCGACGCCCCCATCCTCATCCTCTCCCTCACCTCCGAAACGCTCCCGCTGGCCCAGGTCTACGACATCACCAACAACATCCTGGCGCAGAAGATCTCGCAGGTCCCTGGCGTGGGCCAGGTGACGGTGGGAGGGGGCCAGCAACCGGCGGTCCGGGTCCAGGTGGATCCCGGCGCGCTTGCCGGGCTGGGGCTCGGGCTCGAGGACGTGCGAGCGCTGCTCGCCCGGGCGACCGTCGACTCGCCCAAGGGATCGCTCGCCGGAGCAACGCAGGCCCAGAGCCTCGCTGCGGACGACCAGCTGCCGCGCGCCGCCCTCTACCGGCCGCTCGTCCTCGCCTATCGGGACGGGGCGGCGGTCCGGCTCGGGGACGTGGCCACGGTCGTCGACGACGTGGAGAACAACCGGGTCGCCGCCTGGACGAACGGGGTGCGCTCCATCATCATCGTCATTCGCCGGCAGCCCGGGGCCAACATCATCGACGTCGTCGACCGGGTGAAGGAGCTCCTGCCCGAGCTGACGCACTCGGTATCGCCGGCCATCGACTGGCAGGTGGCCCTCGACCGCAGCCAGACCATCCGGGCGTCCGTCCACGACGTGGAGTTCACCCTGGTGCTGAGCGTGCTCCTGGTGGTGCTGGTCGTGTTCGCCTTCCTCCGCAGCGGGTGGGCCACGCTCATTCCCAGCGTGGCAGTGCCGCTCTCGCTGGTCGGCACCTTCGGGGCCATGTACCTGCTCGGCTTCAGCCTGAACAACCTCTCGCTCATGGCGCTGACCATCGCCACGGGGTTCGTGGTCGACGACGCCATCGTCGTCACCGAGAACGTGGCCCGCTTCATCGAGGCGGGCGATCCGCCCTTCGCCGCGGCCATCAAGGGCGCGAAGCAGATCGGCTTCACCATCGTCTCGATCACCGTATCGCTGCTCGCGGTCTTCATCCCCATCCTCCTCATGGGCGGGATGGTCGGCCGCCTGTTCCGCGAGTTCGCCGTCACCCTGAGCGTCGCCATCGCGATCTCGGCGGTCATCTCGCTCACCCTGACGCCCATGATGGCCTCCCGGCTCCTCCGGTCCCGCTCCGACGAGCCCCGCGGCCGCCTCTACCGCGCCTCCGAGCGCTTCTTCCAGGGAATGCTCGACGGGTACGCGCGAGGCCTGCGCTGGGTGCTCGACCACGAGTTCCTCATGCTCACGGTCACCGTTGCGTCCGCGCTGCTGACGGTCGCCCTGTACGTCGCCGTGCCGAAGGGGCTCTTCCCCCAGCAGGACACGGGGGTCCTGTCCGGCGTCTCGGATGCCCCCCAGGACGTCTCCTTCCCGGCGATGCGGGAACGGCAGGAAGCACTGAACAAGGCCGTGCTCTCCCATCCGGCCGTGAATCACATGACGTCGTTCATCGGCGGGGGCGGATCGGCCTCGAACAACGGCTTCGTCTTCGTCGAGCTCAAGCCGAGCTCGGAACGCAAGGCGGACGCGGACCGGGTGATCAACGAGATGCGGCCGATGCTCGCGAAGGTCCCCGGGATCGCCCTGTACCTGCAGTCGATCCAGGACGTCCGGGTCGGCGGGCGCCTCTCCCGCACCCAGTACCAGTACACGCTCCAGGACGCGAACCTGAGCGAGCTGAACGAGTGGGCCCCGAAGGTGTTCGACAAGCTCCGCGCGTTGCCCGAGCTTCGCGATGTCGCCACCGACCAGCAGACGAACGCGCTGCAGCTGACGGTCGACATCGACCGCGACACCGCCTCCCGCCTCGGGATCCTCCCCAAGGCCGTGGACGACGCCCTCTACGACGCCTTCGGCCAGCGCCAGGTGTCGACCATCTTCACCCAGCTCAACCAGTACCGGGTGGTGCTCGAGGTGAAGCCGGAGCTGCAGACCGAGCCTCTCGCGCTCGAGCGGGTGTACGTGAAGGCCCAGTCCGGGGCCCAGGTGCCGCTCTCCGCCATCGCGCGGTACAAGCCGGACCGCACCCTCCTGTCCGTGAATCACCAGGGTCAGTTCCCGGCGGTCACCCTCTCCTTCAACCTGGCCCCCGGGGTGGCGCTCAGCCAGGCCATCGACGCCATCCAGAAGGCCCAGGCGGAGATCCGGGTGCCGGCCAGCATTCGCGCCTCCTTCCAGGGAACCGCCCAGGCCTTCCAGCAGTCGCTCGCCAGCGAGCCCATCCTCATCCTGGCCGCGCTCTTCGCCGTCTACATCGTCCTCGGGGTCCTCTACGAGAGCCTCATCCACCCCATCACCATCATCTCGACGCTGCCGTCGGCGGGCGTCGGGGCGCTGCTCGCGCTCATGGCGTTCAAGACCGACTTCAGCATCATCGCCCTCATCGGCGTCATCCTGCTCATCGGCATCGTGAAGAAGAACGCCATCATGATGATCGACTTCGCCATCGAGGCGGAGCGCGACCAGGGCCTCACCAGCCGCGAGGCGATCTACCAGGCCTGCCTGCTCCGGTTCCGCCCCATCATGATGACCACCATGGCGGCGCTCCTCGGCGGCCTTCCCCTGGCCCTCGGCACCGGCACGGGCTCGGAGATGCGGCGCCCGCTCGGCATCGCCATCGTGGGTGGCCTCATCTTCTCGCAGGCGCTCACGCTCTTCACCACTCCCGTCGTCTACCTCGCTCTCGACCGGCTCTCGGGGGCCCGCCGCCGCGCACCCGCCGCGGCGCGCGGCTCCGCCGCGCACCCACCCGGGTTGCCGCGCGGGGACGGCGGGAAGACAATGGTCCTCCCATGAACTCCATCCGCCTCGGCCGTACCGGCCTGCATGTGTCCCGGCTCTGCCTCGGCACCATGACCTTCGGCCTGCAGTGCGACGAGCGGACGTCCTTCGCCATCCTCGACGCGGCCGCCACGGCGGGCGTCACCTTCCTCGACACCGCCGACGTCTACCCCCTCGGCGGGACGACCGGGACCGCCGGGCGCACCGAGGAGATCCTGGGGCGGTGGCTCGCCGGCCGGCGGCGCGACTTCGTCCTCGCCACCAAGTGCTTCTTCCCCATGTCGGAACGGCCCTGGGACCGCGGCAACTCGCGCAAGCACGTCCTCGACGCCATCGACGCCTCCCTGCGCCGCCTCTCGACCGACCACGTCGACCTCTACCAGCTGCACGCGCCGGACCCGGAGACCCCCATCGACGAGACGCTCCGGGCGCTCGAGGACGTGGTCCGGTCCGGCCGGGCCCGCTACGTGGGGTGCTCGAACTTCCTCGCCTACCAGGTGGCGCGCGCGCTGGGAAGGAGCGAGGCGCTGGGGATCGTCCGCTTCGACTCGGTGCAGCCTCGCTACAACCTCCTCTTCCGCGAGGTCGAGCGCGAGCTCCTCCCGCTCTGCCTCGAGGAGGGGTTGGGGGTCATCCCCTACAACCCCATCGCCGGGGGGTTCCTCTCCGGACGCTACGCGCCCGGCCGGCCCCCGGAGGGCAGCCGCTTCACGCTCGGGACCGCCGCCCAGCGCTACCAGGACCGCTACTGGCACGAGGAGATGTTCGCGGTGGTGGAGGAGCTCCGGGCGCTGGCCCGGGAGGCGGGCCTGGACATGGTGACGATGGCCGTCGCCTGGGTGATGGCGAACCCCGCCGTGACGTCCCCCATCGTCGGGGCAAGCCGCCCCGAGCAGCTCGCGCCCGCTCTCGCGGCGGCGACGACGACGCTCGCGCCCGATCTGAAGGCCCGGCTCGACGAGCTCACCGCCCGGTTCCGCAGGGGCGACGTCGGGCGCTGACCCGGCGGGGGACGCCTCGCGACGCCGCCAGGGTCACTCGAAGCGCAGCGCCTGGATGGGATCGAGCTTCGAGGCCTTGTGCGCCGGGTAGAAGCCGAAGGCCACGCCCACGAGCGCGCTGAAGCCGACCGCGATGAGGATGACGTCCGGGCGGTAGAGCACCCTCCAGCCGAACATCGTGGCGAGTCGCCAGGCCGCCCCGAGCCCCAGCCCGACGCCGATGAGCCCGCCCACGAGCGCCAGCCCCAGGGCCTCGACGAGAAACTGCATCCGGATGTCCCTCTGCTTCGCACCCACCGCCATCCGCAGGCCGATCTCGCGGGTCCGCTCGGTGACCGAGACCAGCATGATGTTCATGATCCCGATGCCGCCGACGAGCAGCGAGACGGTGGCGATGGCGGCGAGAAGGGTGGTGAGCGTCTTCGTGCCCTCCTGCGACGCCGTCGCGAGCTCGGAGAGGTTGCGGATCGAGAAGTCGTCGTCCGCACCCACCGCCAGCCGGTGCCGGTCCCGGAGCAGCCCCTGGACCTGGTGCTCGGCGCGGGCGGTCTCGTCGGCGCTCCCGGCGCTCACGATCAGGCTCCCGGCCACGTAGTTCTTCAGGCCGCCCTGGATCTTCTGCAGGAAGGTGCTGACCGGGACGACGACGATGTCGTCGTAGTCCTGCCCGAAGGGGGACTGACCCTTCTTCTGCAGCACGCCGGCGACCACGAAGGGGACGTTCTTCACGCGGACCAGCTGCCCCACCACGTCGGCGCGCTGCCCGAAGATCTTCTCCACCACCGTCTGCCCGAGGACCACCACCTTGGCCCCGCCGTCGACGTCGGACTGGGTGAAGAGGTTGCCGTGCTGCGCCGGCCAGGTCCGGATCTGGAAGTACTCGGGCGAGGTCCCGATCACCGAGGTCGTCCAGTTCTGCTCCTCGGAGAGCACCTGGGCACTCGCGCGCAGGACCGGCGCCGCCCAGCGCACGGTCGGCAGCTCGGTCTGGATGGCCTTCAGGTCGTCCCAGGTGAGCGTCGGCATGGTGCCGAACCCTCCCATGGCCCCGCCCGCGGTGCTCGTCCCCGGCAGGACGATGAGCATGTTCGAGCCCATGGCGGAGAACGTCTCCTCCACCCGCGCCTTGGCGCCGTCGCCGATCGCGACCATGGCGATCACGGCGGAGACGCCGATGACCACACCGAGAGTGGTGAGGAAGGAGCGGAGCCGGTTGCGGTTCAGGGCCACCAGGGCCACTCGCAACGTCTGCAGCCAGCTCATGGTGGACCTCGACGGGGCGGCCCTGGCCCCCCCGGAGGCGATGCTACGCCATTCTCGAGCACCGAGGGTGTCCGGCCGCGGCTCCGGGCGGGCGCGGTTTCCGCTAGCCGGGCCGTCAGCGATCTCCCCGCACCACCTCGCGAGCGAGCGCCGCCCGGCCGGGCTCCTCGACCTCCCGCTCCGCCCATCGGTACATGAGGCGGTCCTCCCTCTCGGCGTGCGCGCGCAGGTCATCGGCGAATTCCCGGATGGTGTCCAGCCTCACCGCGTGCAGGTCGACGCCCACGCCGAGCTCCTGCATCCTCTTGCGGAAGGACGCGTGGTCGGCCCGGAGCGCCTCGGCCTCGGCAGGGTCGACGCGCTCGAAGAGCGGAAGGATGTGGCGCTCCTCGGCGCCGAGGTGCGCGCCCAGGCCCTCCTCGAAGCGCGCCCAGGCGTCGCGCAGGTCGTCTGGATCGCCCTCGTCGAACTCCTGCACGAGCCCCGTCAGCATCGCGCGGAGCCTCTGGTGGTCCCGCCCGAGAAGCGCTCGGGGTCCCTCCGCGCCCTGGCCCGGCTCTCTCGGCATGCTCCTCACCTCCTGCGGCGAACGACCGGCCCGCATCGATTCACGGCAGCGAATCCGCCGCGCTGATGGCGGCCCGCCCTTCCGCTGCGGCTCAGGACGGAAGGAAGGCGAGCTCCGTCGAGATCGCGATCGCCCCCTTCAGGGTGCGGTAGAGCGGGCACCCGTTCGCGAAGAACCCGTGGACGCGCTCTGCCACCTCGCGGGACTCGGCAGGAGCCTTGAGCTCGAGCTTCACGTGGATGCGGCGGATGACGAGAACCTTCTCCTCCAGCTCCACCTCGCCCGTCACCCTGGCGACGAGCCTGTCCCCGGTGGCCGGGATCTGGCGCGCCTCCAGCGCGCCTCCGAAGGTCCCGAGGAGTCAGCCTCCCGTCGCTCCGATCACGTAGTCGAGCGTCGTCGCGTGCGGCTCGTAGCTGCCCGGCGACCTTCCGTAGTGGTTCGCGACGGCGCCGTGCGTTCCGAAGAGGATGGGCTCGGCCTCGGCCGGGAGCCAGGCCTTCCGGAGCGAGCCGGGGAGGCGCTCGATGAAGATCTCGGAGCGATAGGCGACCTCGGTCACGTCGTTCCTCTCTGCCGGGGGAGGAGCTCTCGCGGTCCCAGCGAGCAGATCATAGGGGCCCGCGCCGGCCCTGCAAAGCGCCGGCCCGCCGCGGGTCCCGGGCGACCCTGGAGGGTACCTCCCTGCCACGCACTCGCAACACGGCCAGTGTCGAGGTGTGTCATCCTGTCACGAGGCGCGCCTGCGAGCCGCCGCCGGAGGAATCGATGATTGCTTTCCTGGTGCTCATCGGCTTGGTGGCCGCCGCGGCCTTCGCGGCCATCTCCATCTACAACGGCCTCGTCACCAAGCGGAACGGGTACAAGAACGCGTTCAGCCAGATCGACGTGCAGCTGAAGCGGCGCCACGACCTCATCCCGAACCTGGTCGAGACGGCGAAGGGCTACCTGAAGCACGAGCGGGAGACGCTCGAGGCGGTGGTCGCGGCCCGCAGCAACGCGGCCACGGCGGTCCGCGTCGCCGCGGCCAATCCCGGCGACCCTCAGGCCATGCAGGGGCTGACCAGCGCCGAGGGCGCGCTCTCCGGCTCGCTCTCCCGGCTGTTCGCCGTGGCGGAGGCCTATCCGGATCTCAAGGCCAACCAGACCATGTCGCAGCTCATGGAGGAGCTCGCCTCGACCGAGAACCGGATCTCCTTCGCCCGCCAGGCCTACAACGACGCGGTGATGACCTACAACAACGGCCGCGAGACGTTCCCGGGAATGCTCCTCGCCGGCGGCTTCCCCGCCGCGCAGCCCTTCGAGGTCGAGGCGCCAGCGGACCGCGAGGCGGTCAAGGTGACCTTCTAGACGGTCTCCCATGGCGCCACCGGCCGCGCGGAGGACCCTCGACTTCTTCGAGGCGCAGGCGAAGGCCCGCCGGCACACCGGGGGCCTCCTGTTCGCCTTCGCCCTCGCCTGGCTCGGCACCGTGGCGATCGTCGACATCGGGCTCTCGCTCGTCCTCGGCGCCAGCCCTGCCATGCTGTTCCTCCCGGTCGCGGCCGCCGTCTCGCTCGTCATCCTCCTCGGCAGCGCCTTTCACGCGATCCGGCTCGCCGCCGGAGGCGGCGACGCGGTGGCCCGCATGCTGGGCGGCAGGCCCGTCGACCGCGGGACCGCCGACCCGGCCGAGCGCCGCCTCGTGAACGTTCTCGAGGAGATGTCGCTCGCCGCCGGCCTGCCCGTCCCGCGCCTCTACGTCCTCGACCGGGAGGAGGGGATCAACGCCTTCGCCGCCGGGTTCACCCCGGAGCGGTCGGTGGTCGCGGTCACGCACGGGGCGCTCGCGAATCTCAACCGCGACGAGCTCCAGGGCGTCGTGGCGCACGAGCTCTCCCACGTGCTCAACGCGGACACCCGCCTCAGCACCCGCCTCATGGCCGTGGTGGGGGGGCTCACCGTCCTCGCGCTCGCCGGAAGGATCGTCCTGCGAGCCGACACGGGGCGCGGCGACGGCCGAGGCAGGGCGGTGGCCTTCTTGGTCGGCCTGTGCCTCATCGTCGCCGGGTCCGTCGGCGCCTTCTTCGGCAGGCTCATCCGGCTCGCCGTGTCGCGAGAGCGGGAGTTCCTCGCCGACGCGGCCGCGGTGCAGTTCACCCGGAACCCGGACGGCCTGGCGAGCGCGCTCGCGAAGATCGCGAGCCAGGGGTC